>Ga0065721_10051334_pt1 | contig 15251 bp, 15 predicted proteins | sample Mesricmetagenome_FD_59108 | JGI IMG/M metagenome (GOLD analysis project Ga0065721, IMG submission 59108) | Mesophilic microbial community from rice straw/compost enrichment Sample: eDNA_1 v2 (version 2) | ecosystem: Engineered > Solid waste > Grass > Composting > Bioreactor | place: USA: Davis... | reverse complement strand
ATCTGGCGGCGGGCGGCACCGGCCGCGCGCAGCCGCTGTCGGAGCGCGACCGCGAGATCGCGCAGACGCTGGCGCCGGTGCTGTGGCAGCGCGGCCTGCTGCTGGTGGGACTCGACGCGATCGGCGACTACCTGACCGAGGTCAACGTGACCAGCCCGACCTGCTTCCAGGAGATCATGCAGCAGACCGGTTTCCCGGTGGCCGGCATGTTCATCGACGCGCTGGAGCGGGCGGTCGCGGCGCGGGCGGCCGCGAAGGGCGCCTGAGCGCGGGCGCCGGACTGCTTTCACGCGACGGCGCCGTTACCCCGCCTGCTACAATCGCGGCAATCCACAGGATTCACCATCATGGCAGGCATTCTGATCATCGCGCACGCGCCGCTCGCTTCCGCGCTGCGGGACTGCGCCGCGCATGTCTATTGCGGCGAGCCCAAGCGGCTCGAGGCGATCGACGTCGCTCCCGATGCGGAGCCCGCGGCCGTGCTGGCCGAGGCGCGCCGATGCCTGGCCTCGGTGATCGAAGACAATGGGGCGCTGGTGCTGACCGACATCTTCGGCGCCACCCCCGCCAATATCGCCGCCCGGCTCGCCGAGCCGGGCCGGATCAAGGTGCTCGCCGGCGTCAATCTGCCGATGCTCGTGCGGGCGATCTGCTACCGCTCCGAAAAGCTGGACCAGCTCGCCACCAAGGCGCTCGCCGGCGGCTCGCAAGGCGTGCTGCAGATCGGCTCGACCACCGTACAGAACCAGATCGCCAATCACCCCGACAAGTATGCTGCAGAGGGACATCACCATCATCAATAAGCTCGGGCTGCATGCCCGCGCCTCCGCCAAGCTCACGCAACTGGCGGGCAGTTTTGTCAGCCAGGTCAGGATGTCGCGCAACGGGCGCCAGGTCGACGCCAAGAGCATCATGGGTGTGATGATGCTGGCCGCGGGCATCGGCTCGACGGTCACGATCGAAACCGAGGGACCCGACGAGCAGGAGGCGATGGATGCGCTGACCGCGCTGATCGCCAACCGCTTCGGCGAGGGAGAGTGAGGGCGCAGGCCCTGTCCGGATTTCATCAACGTTCCTGAACGGAGCGGTTCATGCCATTCGCCCTGCACGGCATCCCAGTCTCGCGCGGCGTTGCGATCGGGCGCGCCCACCTGCTGGCGCCGGCCGCGCTCGACGTGTCCCATTACCTGGTCGACGAAGACCGGCTCGAGGACGAGGTGCTGCGGCTGCGCAACGCGCGGACCGCGGTGCGGGCCGAACTGGCGGCGCTCAAGCGCGACCTGCCGCGCGATGCGCCGGAGGAGATGGGCGCCTTCCTCGACGTGCACGCGATGATCCTCGACGACGAGATGCTGTCGCGCGAGGCCGAAAGGCTGATCCGCGAGCGCCGCTACAACGCCGAATGGGCGCTGACGACGCGGCTCGAGGACCTGATGCGCCAGTTCGACGAGATCGAGGACGAATACCTGCGCGAGCGCAAGGCCGATATCGAGCAGGTGGTCGAACGGATCCTGAAGGTGCTGGCCGGCGCGCCGGTGTTGACGCCGGCGCCGGTGCCCGCGGTGGCGGCCGACGGCCAGCCCACCCCCGGCGTGATCGTGGTGGCCCACGACATCTCGCCGGCCGACATGCTGCAGTTCCGCCATACCGTGTTCCACGGCTTCGTCACCGACCTGGGCGGGCGCACCTCGCATACCGCGATCGTCGCGCGCAGCCTCGACATTCCGGCCGCGGTCGGCGTGCAGAACGCGAGCGAGCTGATCCGCCAGGATGACTGGATCATCATCGACGGCGATGCCGGGCTGGTGATTGTCGACCCGACGCCGATCATCCTCGAGGAATACCGTCATCGGCAGAGCGAGCGGGCGCTCGAGAACAAGCGGCTGCAGCGGCTGCGGCATACGCCCGCGGTGACGCTGGACGGCATCGAGATCGATCTGCTGGCCAATATCGAGATGGCCGAGGACGCGTCCGCCGCGCTGGCCGCCGGCGCGGTCGGCGTGGGCCTGTTCCGCTCCGAATTCCTGTTCATGAACCGGCGCGGCGAACTGCCCGGCGAGGACGAACAGTTCGAGGCCTACCGCCGCGCGGTCGAGGCGATGCGCGGGCTGCCGGTCACCATCCGCACCATCGACATCGGCGCCGACAAGCCGCTGCTGGATTTCCGCGACGGGCGCGACGGCCGTGCCGAGGAATACGAGACCGCGCTCAATCCCGCGCTGGGCTTGCGCGCGATCCGCTGGTCGCTGTCCGAGCCGGCGATGTTCCTGACCCAGCTGCGCGCGCTGCTGCGCGCCTCGGCCTTCGGGCCGGTGCGGCTGCTGTTCCCGATGCTGGCGCATGCGCGCGAGATCGACCAGACGCTGGAACTGGTGGCGCGCGCCAAGCACGAGCTCGATCAGCGCGGGGTCGCCTACGATCCCAACCTGAAGGTCGGCGCGATGATCGAGATCCCGGCCGCGGTGCTGCTGCTGCCGCTGTTCCTGCGGCGCATGGACTTCCTGTCGATCGGCACCAACGACCTGATCCAGTACACGCTGGCGATCGACCGCGCCGACAACGCCGTCGCGCATCTGTACGACCCGCTGCATCCCGCGGTGCTGCAACTGATCGCGCGCACCATCCGCGAGGCAAATCACGCCGGCGTGCCGGTCGCCGTCTGCGGCGAGATGGCGGGCGACCCGGCGATGACCCGGCTGCTGCTCGGCATGGGCCTGCGCGAGTTCTCGATGCACCCCGCCCAGCTGCTGCGCGTCAAGCAGGAGATCCTGCATGCGGACTGCACCCGGCTGGAGGGCCTGGTCGAACAGGTGCTGTGCGCCTACGAGCCGGAAGAGGCCGCCGCCGCGCTGGCGCGACTGTCACAACCCTGAAACTCGCGGGGTTATAGCGGCCCTTCCTTGTGCTCCATAAGTGCTTCTTGGACCGCGTGGCGAGCCGCCACGTGACGGCATAAGCCCTTGATTTGGAAGGAGGTGATTCCAATTCCCCTATGATGTTTCTGTTTCTTAATGGGAATTGTTATCATTTTTGATCTCTGTTATTCTGCCTCCAACAGTCAGGACATGCCGGTGTCCGCGCTGCCCCAAGGAGGCTTTGTGTACGTCTGCATCTGCAACCAGGTAACCGATCGCGAGATCCATGGCGCCGTCCAGCTGGGCGTGTCCACGCTCGACGAGCTGGCCGAAACGCTCGGCGTCGGCACTTGCTGCGGCCGCTGCCGCGATTGCGCGCAGCAGGTTCTCGCCGAGGGCGTTGCAGCGTCCTGCCACGGCGCGTCCACCACGGTGACGGCCCAGACCGTTCACGTCGTCCAGTTTTCCTTCTGTTCCTCGTCGGGACCGCGTGCCATAATGGACACACGGGACCCGGCAGTCGCGAACGACCAGCAAACCGAGCTGGTTGCCTGAACACGCCTCCCGATCGCAGACCGGCGATCGGCGCGTGGCTTCGTCGTTTTCCTCTGACTGCACGCGGCGCAACCAGCGCCGCGTCGCGTTTTTGCGGGCCCGTAGCAACAGGAGCCCCCGATGAAAGGTGACAAGAAGGTCATCCAGTATCTGAATGCGCAGCTCACCAACGAGCTGACCGCGGTCAACCAGTATTTCCTGCACGCCCGTATGTATCGCCACTGGGGCCTCAAGAAGCTCGGCGACGTGGAGTACAAGGAATCGATCGGCGAAATGAAGCATGCCGACCGGCTGATCGAACGCATTCTGATGCTCGACGGACTGCCCAACCTGCAGGACCTGCACAAGCTGCTGATCGGCGAAGACACGCCCGAGATGCTCAAGTGCGACCTGAAGCTGGAGCAGACCGCTCACGTGACGGTCAAGGAAGGCATCGCCTACTGTGAATCGGTCGGCGACTATGTCAGCCGCGAGATTCTGGTCGACATCCTGACCGATACCGAAGAGCACATCGAGTATCTGGAAACGCAGCTGGACCTGATCGACAAGGTCGGCCTGCAGAACTATCTGCAATCGCAGATGGAGCCGGGCGAGCAGTAAAGCCCGGCCGCGGCAGGACCCGCAAGGCCCCGCAACGCCAGTTTCCGGGCCAGGCGGTCGTCAGCGGCGCCTCACCGAGCCGCCCGCCGCCGCGCGCTTCGCAGCTTGAATCCCTCTCATTCCCATTCGGTTTCTCATCTCCCGGTCCCATCTACCGGTCGACTCCATCCCGACTCCGATCTCCAGCGCTGCCGCCACCTCCGCGGTCCGATCTCCCAGCGAGGACACTGCCCATGCCGGAACCCATCCGATTGACGCAATACAGCCACGGCGCCGGCTGCGGCTGCAAGATTTCGCCGCAGGTGCTCGACGTGATCCTGGCCGGCAGCGGGCCGCAGCACCTGGACCCGCGGCTGTGGGTCGGCAACGCCTCACGCGATGACGCAGCGGTCTACGCGATCGACGGCAGCGACGAGGGCCGCGCGCTGGTCTCGACCACCGACTTCTTCATGCCGGTGGTCGACGATCCCTTCGACTTCGGCCGTATCGCGGCCACCAATGCGATCAGCGACGTCTATGCGATGGGCGGCGATCCGCTGCTCGCCATCGCGATCCTGGGCTGGCCGGTCAATGTGCTGCCGCCCGAGGTCGCGCGCGAAGTGGTGGCCGGCGGGCGGCGCGCCTGCGACGAGGCCGGCATCGCACTGGCCGGCGGGCATTCGATCGATGCGCCCGAGCCGATCTTCGGCCTGGCCGTGACCGGCATGGTCGAGCGCGCGCATCTGAAGCGCAACGACACCGCGCGCGCCGGCTGCCGGCTGTATCTGACCAAGCCGCTGGGCATCGGCGTGCTGACCACCGCCGGCAAGCAGGGCAAGCTGCGCGACGAACACAGCCGCCTGGCGACCGACTGGATGTGCCGGCTGAACCGTCCCGGCAGCCGCTTCGGCCGGCTCGAGGCGGTGCGCGCGATGACCGACGTGACCGGCTTCGGCCTGCTCGGCCATCTGGTCGAAATGGCCGACGGCAGCGGGCTGACCGCGCGGCTGGACCACGCCGCGGTGCCGCTGCTGCCGGGCGTGCGCGAGTACGTCGCGGCCGGCTGCGTGCCCGGCGGCACCCAGCGCAACTTCGCCAGCTACGGACACCGGATCGCCTGTGCCGACGGCGAACTGGACGCGGCACGGCGCGCGGTGCTGTGCGATCCGCAGACCAGCGGGGGGCTGCTGGTCGCGGTCGAGCCCGCGGGCGAACAGGAATTCCTCGCCGTGGCGGCCGAATGCGGCCTCGCGCTCGAATGCATCGGGGAAATGACCGAGCGCGCCGATCACGCCGTGGTGGTGTGCTGATGGACCGCATGCCCGGGTCATCGCTCACGGCAAGGCCGGACAGCGCCGACTATCGGGCGCTGCTGCTGTCCGGCGTGCCGATGCTGGACGTGCGCGCGCCGGCCGAGTTCGCGCGCGGCGCCTTCCCGGGCGCGGTCAATCTGCCGTTGATGGACGACGACGAACGCCACCAGGTCGGCTGCCGCTACAAGGAGGAAGGCCAGCAGGCGGCGATCGCGCTCGGCCATGCGCTGGTCAGCGGCGAGCGCAAGGCGATGCGGGTGGCGGCCTGGGCCGAATTCGCACGGCGCCATCCCGACGGCTATCTGTACTGCTTCCGCGGCGGCCTGCGCTCGCAGATCTCGCAGCAATGGCTGCGCGAGGCCGGCATCGACTATCCGCGCGTCACCGGCGGCTACAAGGCGATGCGGACGTTCCTGATCGAATCGCTGGACGCCGCCGTCACGGAATGCGACTGGCTGGTGCTCGGCGGCCTGACGGGCAGCGGCAAGACCGCGCTGCTGGCCGAGCTCGACAGCGGGGTCGATCTCGAAGGCCATGCCGCGCATCGGGGCTCCAGCTTCGGCCGGCGCGCACGTCCGCAGCCGACGCAGATCAACTTCGAGAACGGGCTGGCGATCGATCTGCTGCGGCGGCGCGCCGCCGGCGCCGGCACGCTGGTGGTGGAAGACGAGGGCCGCTTCATCGGCAGCCGCGACGTGCCGCCGCGCCTGTACGCCCGCATGCAGGCGAGTCCGCTGGTGTGGCTGGACGAACCGTTCGAGGCGCGCGTCGAACGCGTGCTGCACGATTATGTGGTCGATCTGGCGGCCGAATATGTCGCCGCGCATGGGCCGGACAAGGGCTTCGACGCCTTCTCGGAACGGATGCGCGACGCGCTGGCCGGCATCTCGCGCCGGCTCGGCGGCCAGCGCTACGAGCGCCTGGCCGCGCTGCTCGCCCATGCGCTGCAACGCCAGGCGCAGAGCGGCGAGGTCGACGAGCACCGCGTCTGGATCGCGGTGCTGCTGCGCCATTACTACGACCCGATGTACGACTACCAGCGCGAGGCGAGGGAGAGCCGCATCGTGTTCCGCGGCGATCGGCAGGCAGTGCGCGAATATCTGCGCAATCAGGCGACCGTACAGCGGCAGATCGCTCGCTGAACAACGGAGCCGGCCGGCCGGTGGGTTTTTCCGCTCCGCGGGCGGAAGAGGAGTAGGGGAGAGAGCGGGACCGCGGCGCCTTCAATGCCCGCCGCAAACCTCGCAGTCGGGCGTGCGCGCCAGCGCCATCGTGGTCCATTCCATGCGGAACGCATCCACCATCAGCAGTCGTCCGGCCAGCGTCTCGCCCACGCCGGCGATCAGCTTCAGCGCCTCGGCGGCCTGCACGGTGCCGACCATGCCGACCAGCGGCGCGAACACGCCCATGGTCGCGCAGGCGGCCTCCGGCGCGTTCTCCGACGGCGGAAACAGGCAGGCGTAGCACGGCGCATCGTCGCGCCGGCGATCGAACACGCTGATTTGCCCGTCGAAGCGCAGCGCCGCGCCCGAGACCAGCGGCACCCGATGCGCGACGCAGGCGCGGTTGACCGCATGGCGCGTGGCGAAGTTGTCGCAGCAGTCCAGCACCACGTCGGCGTCGCGCACCAGCACATCCAGTTCGCTGTCGCCGACGCGCGCCGGCACCAGCCGCACATCGATCTCGGGATTGATCCGCAGCATGCCTTCGCGCGCCGACTCGACCTTGGGCCGGCCGACATTGGCGGTGGTGTGCAGGATCTGGCGTTGCAGATTGGTCAGGTCGACGTCGTCGTTGTCGACCACCACGATGGTGCCGACGCCGGCCGAGGCCAGATAGGGCAGCGCCGCGGCGCCCAGGCCGCCGGCGCCGATCACCAGCGCGCGGCCGGCCAGCAGCCGGCCCTGGCCTTCGATGCCCAGCTCATCGAGCAGGATGTGCCGCGAGTAGCGCAGCAGTTGGTCGTCGTTCATCGGGCGGGCGGCGGGACCGGGGTCCCGCCGCGATGCGTCGGTCTACGCGTTCAGGCTTCGTTCGCGAACGTGGTCAGGGCGCCTTGCCGGTCGGCGTGCCGAGCGGCTTGCCCATCGGCGCGCTGGCCGGCGGCTTGCTGTCCGGCTTCACTTCGGGCGCGGCGGGCTTGGCGTCCGGAGCGGGTGCGCGCCTGGACGGATCCGCCTTGACCGGGCCCTTCGGCACCTTGCTGTCGGACACCGGCGTCGCCTCGAGCTTGGAGCGCGAGCGCTTGATCGGCTCGCCCTTGAGCTGGTGGATCGCCTGCTGCAGCATGAAGTCCTCGGCGGTGCCGAACTCGATCGGCTTCTTGCGCCGTTCCTTCTCGCGCTCCTCCGGCGACTTCTTCGCGTTCTCTTCCTCGAGCCGGCGCAGTTCCTCGACGCGGCGCTGCTCGCGCTCGGTCATCTCGGCTTCTTCCGATTCCTGCTTGTTGTGCAGATGGCGCTCGGTGTCGATCTCGCGCGTGATCAGCGCGTCGTCCGGATCGCCTTCCGGATTCTGGTCGACCGGGATGTCCGGACGGATGCCCTTGGCCTGGATCGACTTGCCCGACGGCGTGTAGTAGTACGCGATGGTCAGCTTGATGCCGGTGTCGTTCGTCAGCGGCCGCACGGTCTGCACCGAGCCCTTGCCGAATGTGGTCTTGCCCATGATCAGCGCGCGCTTGTGGTCCTGCAGCGCGCCCGCGACGATTTCCGAGGCCGACGCCGAATAGGCGTTGGTCAGCACCACCATCGGGATCTTCTTGAACAGCGGCGGCAGATCCTTCAGCGGATCGTCCTCGACCGACGACAGCCGGTAGTTGTTGAAGTTGGTCTTGTAGACCCGCTTGGCGTCGGGCACCTGGCCGTTGGTCGAGACCACGGTCACGTCCTCGGGCAGGAAGGCCGCGGACACGCCGACCGCGCCCTGCAGCACGCCGCCGCCGTTGTTGCGCAGGTCCAGCACCAGGCCCTTCATGTTCGGATTCTTCTGCGCCAGCTCGGCCAGGCGCCGGCCCAGGTCGGCCACGGTGCGTTCCTGGAAGCTGGTCAGGCGGACCCAGCCGATGGCCGGATCGACCATCTTGGCCTTGACCGACTGCACGCGGATCTCGGCGCGCGTGATCGACACCGGGAAGGTGCGTTCCTCGCTCTTGCGGTAGATCGTCAGCGTGACCTTGGTGCCCGGCTCGCCGCGCATGCGCTTGACCGCCTGTTCCAGCGGCAGGCCGCGCACCGGCTTGTCGTCGATGCGGGTGATCAGGTCGCCGGGCTGGATTCCGGCGCGGAAGGCGGGCGTGTCCTCGATCGGGTTGATGACCTTGACCAGGCCCTCTTCCTGCGAGATCTCGATGCCCAGGCCCGCGAAACGGCCGCGCGTGCCTTCCTGCAGTTCCTTGAAGTCCTTGGCGTCCAGATACGACGAATGCGGGTCGAGGCTGGCGACCATGCCCTTGATGGCTTCGGTCAGCAGCTTCTTGTCGTCGACCGGCTCGACGTACTCGCGCTTGATCTGCCCGAATATGTCCGCCATCAGCCGCAACTGCTCCAGGGGCAGCGGCCCCGAGGAGTTCTGCGCGGTCGCGGACAGCTGCAGCGTGGCGAGCACGCCGGCAACAAGTCCCGCGGAGACAAGGCTGATGTTCTTGAGCGTCTTACGCATGTGGGCTGCCTGAACGTTGATTGGCGCCGGCCAGGGCGCCGTGGATTGCGCCGGTTGCGGCGTGGCGCAAGGGGCGCTGCCGGTCCGGTCTGACCGACAGTATAAGAGCGGGCGGAAAAAAAGGCCGCGCCGCGATGCGGCGCAGGCCTTGATGCGCCAAGGCTGGCGGGTCCGGCTCAGCGGGCCTTGCCCTGGCTGGCGACAGCGGCCAGCGAGGCGGCGATCGCTTCCTGGTCGCCCAGGTAGTAATGCCGGATCGGCCGCAGTTCGGCGTCGAGTTCGTACACGAGCGGCGTGCCGTTCGGGATATTGAGGCCCACGATATCGTCATCGGAAATCTGGTCGAGGTACTTCACCAGCGCGCGGATGCTGTTGCCATGGGCCGCGATCACCACGCGCTTTCCGGCTTTGATGTCCGGTGCGATCGATTCGTTCCAGAGCGGCAGCACGCGGGCGACCGTGTCCTTCAGGCATTCGGTCAGCGGAATCAGTTCGCGCGGCACGTTGGCATAGCGCGGATCGTCATACGAGGCGCGCGGATCAGTCGGCTCGAGCGCGGGGGGCGGGGTGTCGTAGCTGCGGCGCCAGACCAGCACCTGCTCGTCGCCGAACTTGGCGGCCGTCTCGGCCTTGTTCAGGCCCGCCAGCGCACCGTAGTGGCGCTCGTTGAGGCGCCATTCGTTGCGCACCGGGATCCACATCAGGTCCATCTCGTCCTGCACATGCCACAGCGTGCGGATCGCGCGCTTGAGCACCGAGGTATAGGCCACGTCGAAGGCGAAGCCGGCGTCCTTCAGCAGTTGGCCGGCCTGGCGGGCCTGCTGCGCGCCGGTTTCGGTCAGGTCCACGTCGACCCAGCCGGTGAAGCGGTTTTCCAGATTCCAGGTCGATTCGCCGTGGCGGATGAGAACGAGTTTGTACATGCTGCTTCCAAAGAGTGAGAATGCTGCGCGCGCCGCTCGCGGGCCACTTGCCGGCCGCGGTGAACGCCACGCGAACCGGCCCCACGGACAGGGCCTGGGCGCGAAACCGGCTATTTTATAATGCCGCCGACACAACCCACCGGAAACCCAACGTGAATTTCTTCGCCGACTACAACAACCTTGCCCTGATCGCCCTCGCGGTGGTGTCGGGCGGCCTGCTGGCCTGGCCCACCATTTCGCGCAGCGCGGGCGGCAAGACGGTCAATGCGACCACGGCGACGCAGCTGATCAACAAGCGCGGCGCCGTCGTGGTCGATATCCGCGAACCGGCCGAATATGCCAAGGGCCACCTGCCGCAGGCCAGGAGCGCGCCGCTGGCCGAGCTGGCCAATCGCGCGGCCAGCCTTGCGAAGGACAAGTCCGCCCCCATCATCGTCGTATGCCAGACCGGCCAGCGTTCGTCCAAGGCGCACGCGGCACTGAAGCAGGCCGGCTTCGGCGAGGTCTATTCCCTGGAAGGCGGCGTGGCCGCCTGGCAGCAGGCCGGTCTGCCGCTGGTCAAGTAAGTCCCCAGCCGGGCCGATGCCGTGCTCGGGCGGGCCGTCAGCAGGCCCCGCCCGACGCTGGTACAGTCCGGAAGTCGACCGGCCGCCGCTGCCACCGCAGCGGCGGCGCCGGTCCGAACCGCAAGATGCAAGGAGGTAAGCGCATGGCCCGCGTCGTCATGTACAGCACGATGGTGTGTCCGTATTGCCAGATGGCCGAGCGCCTGCTGCGCTCGAAGGGGGTCGAGACGATCGAGAAGATCATGATCGACCGCGAGCCCGGCAAGCGCGAGGAAATGATGAGCCGCACCGGTCGCCGCACCGTGCCGCAGATCTATATCGACGACCGCCACGTCGGCGGCTTCGACGATCTGTCCGCGCTCGATCGCCAAGGGGGCCTGGCGCCGCTGCTGGCTGCCTGATCCGCCCCCCACGCGGCTGAATTCGTCATCCGCGTCATGTACCATATGCGTTTTCCAACCGGACCACGCGGTTGGCCGCCGCCTGGCGCGCGGCCGTCCGCAGCCCGTCCCCTTCCCGCCACGTTTCATTCCCGCCATTCGGGCAGCCATCCATGAGCGACCAGCAAACCAATCAGCAGCAGGACGATCAACCGTACTTCAATATCCAGCGCGTCTACCTGAAGGACATGTCGCTGGAGCAGCCGAATTCGCCGCAGATCTTCCTCGAAACCGAAGCGCCTTCGGTCGAAGTGCAGGTCAACGTCGGCGCCTCGCAGCTGACGGACGGCATCTTCGAGGTCGTCGTGACCGGCACGGTCACCACCAAGGTGCAGGACAAGGTCGCCTTCCTGGTCGAGGCCCATCAGGCCGGCATCTTCGATATCCGCAACGTGCCGGACGAACAGCTCGATCCGCTGCTGGGCATCGCCTGCCCGACCATCCTGTATCCGTACCTGCGCAGCAATATCGCCGACGTGATCACCCGCGCGGGCTTCCAGGCCATCCATCTGTCGGAAATCAACTTCCAGGCGCTGTACGAGCAGCGCCTGCAGGCGGCGATGGAGCAGGCACAGGCGGAAGGCGGCGGCGCCGGCATCGTGATGCCCGATGGCACGCAGGCACGTCACTGATCGTCGAAATATCTGCCGGCGGAACGGGGCTGCGGCCCCGTTCCGCCTTTTTGCGTCTATAGCTTCAATCGATGACATCGACGCCATCGACGCCATCGACGCCATAGCCGACATCGCTGCGACCGCTGACTTCGCTATGACCACGGACATCGCTGCGATGCTGTCATCGCTGACATCGCGTCCACCGTCGGGCATGCAGCGGGCTGATCTCTCGACCGCCATCGACCAACGCCACGACCAACGCTACCGACCAACGCCACGACCATGAACCTCGCCTTTCTCGGAGCCGGCGCCTGGGGCACCGCGCTGGCCAGCCATGCCGCCGCCGCGCACGCGGTCGTGCTGTGGGGCCGGGACGCCGGCCAGCTCGCCGCGATGGCGGCCTCCGGCGTCAATGCGGACTATCTGCCGGGCGTGCCGCTGTCCGAGCGACTCGGCTTCGAGGCCGATTTCGCCCGTGCGGCCGCGCACGCGCTGTGCGCGCCTGACGGGCTGGTGATCGTCGCCACGCCGGTGTCGGGTTTGCGCGAGATGACGCGGCGCCTGGCCACCGAGGCCTCCGCGCACGGCGTGCCGCTGCGCATGCTGTGGCTGTGCAAGGGCTTCGAGGCCGGCACGCACGCGATGCCGCATCAGATGGTGGCCGAGGAACTGGCGGCGGCCGGCGCCTCGGTGCCGGTCGAGTACGGCGTGCTGACGGGACCGAGCTTCGCGCGCGAGGTCGCGCTGGGGCTGCCGTGCGCGCTGACCGTGGCCGGCAATGCGCCGGCGATCGCGGAACTCGCGCAGCGCGCCTTCCACCATCGCGCGATGCGGATCTACGGCAGCGACGATCTGGTCGGCGTCGAGGTCGGCGGCGCGGTCAAGAACGTGCTGGCGATCGCCACCGGCGCCAGCGATGGGCTCGGCCTCGGGCTCAATGCCCGCGCCGCGCTGGTCACGCGCGGCCTTGCCGAGATGACGCGGCTGGGGCTGGCGCTGGGCGGACGTGCCGAGACCTTCATGGGCCTGGCCGGCATGGGCGACCTGATCCTGACCGCCACCGGCGATCTGTCGCGCAACCGCAAGGTCGGCCAGCAGCTGGCCGGCGGCCGGACGCTGGAGCAGGTGCTGGCCGAACTGGGCCACGTCGCCGAGGGCGTGCGCTGCGCGCAGGCCGTGGCGGCACTGGCGGACCAGCATGGCGTCGAGATGCCGATCACGCGCGCCGTTTGCGCGGTGCTGTTCGAGGGCTTGGCGGTGGCCGACGCGGTCACGCAGCTGCTGCAACGCGACGCGCGCGACGAATGACCGCACCGGATCGCCTGAAATCACGCCGGCATTGGCTGGGCGCGCTGGCCGCCTGCGGCGGGGCGCTGGCGCTGCCGCGCTCTCTGCTGGCGGCCGGCAAGGACTGGCCCGCGCGGCCGCTGCGCATGGTGGTGCCGTTTCCGCCCGGATCGTCCCCGGACCTGATCGCGCGCTTGATTTCCGACCCGCTGGCGCAGGCGCTGGGCCAGCCGGTGGTGATCGAGAACCGGCCGGGCGCCGGCGGCAATATCGGCACCGGGCAGGTCGCCCGCGCCGCGCCGGACGGCTACACGCTGCTGTTCACCATCAACGGTCCGCTGGTCACGGCGCCGACGCTGTCGCGCCATCTGCCCTACGATCCGGTGCGCCAGCTGGCGCCGATCACGCTGGTCGCGACCTCGCCCAACGTGCTGGTGGTCGACCCGCGCACCGGCGTGCGCGATCTGCGCGAGTTCGTCGCGCTGGCGCGCGAGCGGCCCGGTGCGCTCAATTACGGCTCGGTCGGCAACGGCAGCGCCGCGCATCTGGCGATGGAGCAGCTGAAGGCGCGGGCCGGAATCTCGCTCGAACACATCCCGTATCCCGGCTTTCCGCAGATCGCGGCGGCGATGATCGCCGGGCAGATCCAGGCCGCCTTCATGGTGCCGGCGATCGCGATGCCGCAGGTCAATGCGGGCAGGCTGCGCGTGCTCGCGGTCACGACCAGCGGTCGCACCAGCCTGCTGCCGTCGGTGCCAACCGTGGCCGAATCCGGCTATCCGGGCTTCGAGGCGATCTCGTGGCAGGCGGTGCTGGCCCCCGCCGGCACGCCGGCGCCCATCGTCGACCGGCTCTATCGCGAACTGGTGAAGATCATCGGCAGCGACAGCGTGCGCGCGCAGATGCGGGCGCAGTACTTCATGCCGGCCGGCACCGCGCCGGCCTCGCTGCGCCAGACCATGGCGAGCGAGAAGGCGCGCTGGGACCAGGTCATCCGCGCGGCCGGCGTGCAGCCGGAATAGCCGAACGTTCGGCGTTCAGGCGCCGCCGGCAAAACCCTGCTGGCGCCAGGCCCCGGACACCACCACGGCGACGGTGTTCGACAGGCGTTCAGGCGCCGCCGGCAAAACCCTGCTGGCGCCAGGCCTCGAACACCACCACGGCGACGGTGTTCGACAGATTCAGGCTGCGGTTGTTGGGGCGCATCGGCAGGCGGATGCGCTGCGACGGCGCGAACCATTCGCGGCGCTCCGGCGCCAGCCCGCGCGTTTCCGAACCGAACACGAACCAGTCCCCGGGGGCGAAGGCGACCTGGCCGAACGGCGTCGAGCCGTGCGTGGTCAGCGCAAACATCCGCGCGGGGTCGGGACGTTCGCCGGCGAGGAAGGCGTCCCAGCTGTCGTGCACCTTCATGCTGGCGTACTCGTGGTAGTCGAGGCCGGCGCGGCGCATGCGCGCGTCGTCCAGCGGAAAGCCGAGCGGCTTGACCAGGTGCAGTTGCGCGCCGGTGTTGGCGCACAGGCGGATCACGTTGCCGGTGTTCGGCGGGATCTCGGGTTCGACTAGGACGACATGGAACATGGCGCGCGCAGCTTACCGTGCCGGGGCGCCGCTGTCATCCCACGTGCCATCGCGGGCTCCATCGGCGGCATCACGGCGTGCATCTCCGCGGGACCATCGCGCGTATCACGGCGGGGCATTACAGCAGGCATCACGGCAGGCATCACGGCAGGCATCACTGCGGTGCCGGCGTGCGCAGCGCCACCAGCGCGGTGACGCGCGCCGCGCCGTGGCGCTTGAGGACGGCGGCCGCCTCGGCCAGCGTGGCGCCGGTGGTCATCACATCGTCGACCAGCGCGACATGCCGTCCGCGCACGTCGTCGGCGTCGGCATGGCGCGCCAGCGCGAAGGCGCCCGCGATATTGAGATGCCGGCGGTCGGCCGCCAGCGCGGTTTGCGGCGCGGTGTCGCGCGCCCGCACCAGCAGATCGGCACGGGCCGCCGCGCCGAGTCGAGGCGCGAGGCTGCGGGCGATTTCCCACGATTGATTGAAGCCGCGCTCGGCGAGCCGCGCCGGGGCCAAGGGAATCGGCACGACCAGGCAGGGCTTGTCGTCCGGATCGCTCGATGACGGCGAGGGCCGGGCGGCCCAGGCCGACGCCAGTTCGCACGCCAGCCAGTTGGCCAGCGGCAGCACGCCGCCGAACTTCAGGGCCAGCACCAGCGCCTCGCGCGGCGGCGCGTAGTCGCCCAGGGCGATGGTGGCGTCGAAGGGCGGCGGCGCGTAGTCGCCCAGGGCGATGGTGGCGTCGAAGGGCGGCGGCGCGCAGCGGCACATATTGCAGAGGTGGGCGGCCCGATGCGGCAGGGCGCAGCGCGGACAGCGCGGCGTCGGCTTCAGCAGGTCGTCCGCGCAGCCGGCGCAGACGACGTCCGCCTGCACCTGTCCGCACAGCACG
>Ga0065721_10051333_pt1 | contig 15253 bp, 12 predicted proteins | sample Mesricmetagenome_FD_59108 | JGI IMG/M metagenome (GOLD analysis project Ga0065721, IMG submission 59108) | Mesophilic microbial community from rice straw/compost enrichment Sample: eDNA_1 v2 (version 2) | ecosystem: Engineered > Solid waste > Grass > Composting > Bioreactor | place: USA: Davis... | reverse complement strand
TGTCGTCGGCCCAGCCGCCGATGAGCCACTTCACGTCTTCCTGAATGGACTCGACGTATTCGACATCTTCCTTCGTTGGATTCGTGTCATCCATTCGAAGATTGCAGACGCCGCCGAATTCGCGGGCGATGCCGAAGTTGAGGCAGATGCTTTTGGCGTGGCCGATGTGCAGGTAGCCGTTGGGCTCCGGGGGGAAGCGTGTGTGAATCTGTGGATATTTCCCTTCCGCCACATGCGCGGCAACGATGTCGCGAATGAAATCACTCGGTGCAGAGGCGTTTGCCGCGTTTTCTGTTTTGTCCACGTTCATAAAGCTTCGTCACCGTAACAAAGCGGTCTGACGATGTCCAACGGCGAGCCGTCTGAACGCATGGTTGTTTGGTTCCGGCGGAGCGCATTGATTGTTCCTGGTGCGGGCGGTCAGACTTGGAACAGATGGAACGTTGACTTTTCCAAGGGTGGTTTTCCATTGATGCCTTTCGAAGGCACAACTAGAGTCGCAGCATGAATTCCGGGAGATTGACCTGTTTCGCCCTCTTCTTCTTGCTCCTCACCCTTTCCGTTCCACGCGCTGATGCTGCGCGGGCTCCAGATGATCAATTTGCGAGCATTTACGCCACGGTGATGGAAGCCGATGGTTTACACACAGAGGGAAAGCGCGAGGCGGCGCTGAAGAAATATCAGCAGGCCCAGAAGGACTTGCTCGAACTCAAGCGTCTGAACCCAGGGTGGAACCAGAAGATCGTGGCGTTCCGGCTGAACGAGTTGAGCGAAAAGATCGCGTCGTTTACTTCACCCGAACCCCCGGCCGCAGATTCATCGTCAAACGCGTCGTTGAACGGAGATGGTATCCGGCTGCTCTCCGCGGGAGCAGAACCGAGACGGCTCCTGCGCTACAAGCCAGAGCCCGGCCTGACGCAGGTTTCCATCCTGACGATCAAGACAACCGGCGGGGTGGAGGTTCCGGGAATGCCTGAGCGTCCGAAGACTTCGAACACGCTCAAAATGACTGTTGAAACGATTGTTACCGGAGTGCAGGAGAACGGCGATATTGCTTTCGATGCCGTTATGAAGGATGTCGATTTGACGGCTGATGGCATGTCGGAGGCACAGGCAGACAAGATGAAGGAGGTCATACTCGCCGTCAAAGGCACCAAAGTCTCGGGAGTGGTGTCGTCTCGCGGCGCGCCGCGGAAGGAAAGCGAACAGTCTGTTTCTGAAGCATCGAAGTCAAATGAACGTTCGGAAAAATTGAAAACTTTCCTGCTCGATCCAACCACCGAATGGCCGGAAGAGCCGGTGGGGGTGGGGGCGCGCTGGGAAAAACGACGGGTGCAAACGGAAGATGGATTCAAAATCATGGAGACAACTGTCTGGGAGATTGTGTCGATTGAAGGGGATAGCGTAGTGCTCAGCGGCAAAGGTTCTCAAACGGCCAAAAGCGGGCAGAGAATCAACAATCCGCAGATGCCAAACGTGAAGGTTGAACTTGCGAAAGTCAGCGGCACGGGGACGGAGACCGCCACCCTCGATCTGACCCGTTTAGTGCCAGTCAGCGGCGCGGCACTACAGGATGCCGAATATGTCGTCACGATGTCCGCGGGCGCGAGGACGCAAAATCTCGCCACGCGGCAGCATGTGGAGATCTCGGTGCGGACGGAATGATGTGGAATGTATGAATCGAAAACGGTTACGGAAGATTTTCAGTTGAGCGATGTTTCGCGCTACTGAACGGGATTGTTCAGCTGAGTGAAAGGAGACTGATGACATGAAAGCCAAATCGACTCCACTGAAACGAGCCATCGCCGCTGCCCGGCGCACGATGGGACCGCAGCGGTATGAAGTTGAAGGGCATCAGATCACGTGCTCCGTGTGCGAGGGCGATCGTTTCAAATCAGACGATTACGTCGGCCTGTTTGGGATGCACACGTTGATCTGTGAGGAATGCAGTCACGTGGAATTTTTTCGCAAGAAACCGAATTCGCTCGAGAGGAACAGCTGATGTGAGCATTTCTATTTAGCCACCACATGAGTCTGTTCCTGTTTTTTCCATTCGTTGAGTATTTGGTGATAACGGGTGCCGGTCTTTTCTGTCTGGGTTTTGTGATGAAGCGCAAGCGGGATGGGTTTTTGTTGAGTGCGGTACTATGCCCAATTTTCCTTTGGTCAGTTCTTTTGTGGGTAAACGATCGCGGATCGCTCTCCAATTTTGTGATCGAACCTTTGCTTCTCGGGGGCCTGGTTCTCGCGGCATTGGCGGCGGAGTTTTTTCTGGAACGAAAACAGGTTGCAGGAAAAGGAATTCGCCGGGTTGTGCTGTGGAGTTTTCTTCTGTTGGCTCCGGTCGGAACTCGTTTCCTGATGCCAGCGCTTCCAGAGTGAGCTTTCCGGCGTCTGAGCGACAGCGAGCTGGGTTCCAATTCAGACGTCCCCGGCTTGTCCCACTCGAAATACGACCAGCGTGGTTGGAAATTTCCTTGAAGTGTGTCTGAAAAATCTCGGAGCGTGGCTGTGTCAACTTGTGACCAGCCGCAGTGCTTCGAAACTTTTCAGCGATTCTTACGTTTCGGGTTGCTGCGGCTGGTCTGCGACACAGCCGCGCTCCAGCCCCCAATCCTTTCTCCATCGATTTCATCTGACCGTTTGGCCTCCGTTTTCCTCGGGAAATCTCACCGCTTGCAAACGGAAGGCTGCATTTGTTTAATCCCCGCCGTGCTACACCAGCAAACTCTCAGTCGTCCGGTGAATTTCTCAGGTGTCGGATTGCACAGCGGAAACCGCGTCAACATGACGTTTCTTCCAGCGGCTCCGAACACCGGAATCCGCTTTCGCCGCGTCGATCTTGACGGCAAACCTGAAATTGAGGCGCGCGTCGAAAACGTGGCCGAGACCAACCGCTCCACGACCCTCGCCAAGGGCAACACGAAGATTCACACGGTCGAACACCTGCTCGCCGCCTTTGCCGGTTACGGCGTGGACAACGCGATCGTGGAACTCGACGCCAACGAACCGCCGATTGCGGACGGCAGTTCGCGTGAATTTTGCCGCATGATTCAAGAGGCGGGTTTCGCTCCGCAGAACGAACGCCGCGAAGTTTACAAGGTGACAGCGCCGATCGAACTGCAGCTCGGCGAAACCGAGATGACGCTGTTCCCTTACGACGGTTTCAAGATCACCTGCACGAGCTCGGACAAAGGGGGCCGGTTCACGCAGTTCTATAGTCTGGAGTTGAACCCCAAGAGCTGGGAGAAAGAACTTTCGAACGCGCGCACATTCTGCTTCTACGAGGAGATCGAATATCTCATCAAGAACGGCCTGATCCGCGGCGGCAGCCTGGAGAACGCCGTGGTCATTCGTGACGACGCCGTGCTGACAACGGAACCGTTGCGTTATGCGGAGGAGTTTGTCCGCCACAAGATTCTCGACATCATCGGCGATCTGTCGCTGGTCGGCAGGCCTTTGCATGGGCATTTGATTTCGGTGAAACCGAGTCACATGGCGAATTGCGAACTGGCCCGCCTGGTCACGGCGCAGATGCAAAAGCCGATTCGCGCGGCACAGGCATTTGGTCCGCCGCCCGTTCCGCCCGCGCCCGCGGCCGCCCGGACGTCCTCCGGAGAAGCGAAGCCCGAAATCACAGAAGTCCTCGATCAGGACGGCGCAATCAACGTGAACGATGTCATGCGGATTCTTCCGCACCGGTATCCGTTCCTGATGGTGGATCGCATCGTGAAGATCGACGGCAACTTTATCACGGGGGTGAAGAACGTTTCGATCAATGAACCGTTTTTCCAGGGGCATTTCCCCGGGCACCCGATCATGCCAGGTGTGCTTCAACTGGAAGCCATGGCGCAGGTGGCGGGTATTCTGATGTTGCGGCGCGCGGAGAACTTCGGCCAGATCGCCTACTTCATGGCTGCGGAAAACGTGAAGTGGCGCAAGCCGGTGGTGCCTGGCGACGTGCTGGTCATCGAAATCGAAATGACGAAGATGCGTGGAAAACTCGGCAAGGCGAAGGGCGTCTGCAAAGTTCGCGGCGAAACGGTAAGCGAAGCTGAAGTGACGTTCATGCTCCAGGGCTGAGTATGGCGAACATTCATCCCTCAGCGGTCGTTCATCCGAAGGCAGCGATCGGCGAAGATTGCGAGATCGGGCCGTATTGCGTCATCGGCGAACACGTCTCGCTCGGGCCGCGGTGCCGGCTTCATTCGCATGTGGTGATCGACGGCCATACGAAGATCGGCAGCGGCAACCAGATTTATCCTTTTGCGAGCATCGGTCTGAAAACTCAGGACCTGAAATGGAAGGGCGGGGTGACGCGGACCGAGATCGGCGATGGGAACACCTTTCGTGAATTCGTGACCGTTCACAGCGCCACGAGTGATGGAAACGCAACGATCATTGGTTCCCACAATCACTTCCTTGCCTACAGCCACATTGCGCACGATTGCATTCTCGGCAATCACATCATCATGTCGAATGCCGCGACATTGGGCGGGCATGTCACGGTTGAGGATCGTGCGGTTATCAGCATCTCCGCGGTGCACCAGTTCTGCCGCATTGGAAAGCTGGCGATGGTCGGTGGTTGTTCGAAAGTGGTTCAGGACGTTCCGCCCTTCATGCTGGCGGATGGCAACCCGGCGGAGACGCGGACGATCAACAAGATTGGACTGGAACGTAATGGTGTTTCCGAGGAAACGATCTCGGCGCTCCGGCAGGCCTACAAAATTTTGTTCCGCGAAGGATTGACGGTGTCGAACGCGATCGCGCGGATAGAAGCGGAGTTGCCGCAGTCACCTGAGATGCAGCATCTCGTGCAGTTCGTCAGGACGAGCGAACGCGGCATCAGCAAGTGAGCGTCATTTATGATTTACGATTCATGATTTATGATCTGATCTGCGCTCGACAGTCTCGAAATCATCAATCGTAAATCACACATCATAAATCCCGATGTCTTCCGATCTTCCACCTCTCGTTCCCGGCACGCTCTATCTCGTTGCCACGCCGATTGGCAATCTGGAGGACATCACGCTCCGGGCGTTGCGGGTGTTGCGGGAGTGCGATGTGGTCGCAGCCGAAGACACGCGTCGATCCGGTCAGCTGTTGCGGCATTTCGAGATTTCGAAGCCGATGCTCAGCTATTTCCAGTTCAACGAGGCGAAGCGCAGTGAAGAGATTTTGGAACGATTGCGTCGAGGCGAGAAAGTGGCGCTCGTCACTGACGCGGGCAGCCCGGGAATCAGCGATCCGGGTGAACGTGTGGTGAAGGCGGCGATCGCGGCAGGTTTTCGTGTTGAATCAATTCCGGGTCCGGTAGCCCTTGTGGCCGCGCTGACGGCGAGCGGATTGCCAGCTGAGGAATTTCACTTCGTCGGTTTTCTGCCGCACAAGTCAGGTCAGCGCCGGAACAAGCTTGAGGCGCTTGCTGCGGTTCCGGGGACCCTCGTGTTTTACGAATCGCCGTATCGCATTGAAAAGTTGCTCGGCGAGTTGAATGAAGTTTTTCCGGCGCGCGACGTGGTAACGGCGCGTGAGCTGACGAAGAAGTTCGAGGAGTATCTACGGGGCAAACCGGCTGCGCTTCTCGATATCATCAAGACGCGCAGCCTGAAGGGGGAGTTTGTTGTCCTTGTTGCGCCGGCGGAAGCCGCGTGAGCTGTCAGACATTCACTCTCGACAGCCCTGCAACAATGCAAGGATCGGCCAATGTGATCTGGCCTTACTTCTTCAAGGCAGCCGCAACGGCTCGCTCAAGATTGTCACCGCGCAGATCACTGCCGATGATCGTGCCGGAGCCGTCGATCAGGAAGGTCGCCGGGATGGATTGAATGCCATACTTCTGAGCAAGTTCATTTTCCCAACCCTGGCCATCGAAGAATTGCGGCCACGGCATATCGTGCTTCTTGAGGAAGGATGTGAGCTGTTCCTTTTGCGAATCCAGACTGATGCCGACCACTTCGAAACCCGACTTGTGGTGTTTTTCGTAGGTTTCCTTCACGTGCGGCAGTTCGGCGACGCACGGACCGCACCAGGTCGCCCAGAAATCCACGAGCACCACCTTGCCCTTGTATTTCGCGATTGAAAGCGGCTTGCCCTCCAGATCTGTCACCTGGAAATCGGGGAAAGTCGCACCTTTGACAAGTCCGGCGCGGATCTTCTTTCCTTCCTCCTGGCGCTTGATGTTTTGAACCTGTTTTGTTTCGGCAAAATCCTTTTTCAGTTCCGCCAGGAGCTCCTCGGATTTTTTCTCATTCTTGAGGACCTGATCATAAAGCATGGCTTCCAGGTATAGGATTTTGGCTGTTTCCTCGGGGTCGGTTGACCGGTGCTTGGTCACGAGGGCGCGGAATTCCTTGAGCTCGGTCGCGAGCGACGCTTCCGTGGGGGTGCCGTCCCGCAATTTGAGCCGGATGCGTCCGACGAGATCCTGCAGGTCGGCCGCCGCTGGGCTGCTTTGTGTTGCGATCGGTGTTGTCTCGGCAGACCGGCTTTGAGGAGCTGCGACGCACAGTGTCGAGATCGCCGCGGTGAGGAGAAGAATATTTCGGCTCATATGATAATTGGATTTGGTTTCCGCCTGCCCAAGCAGAGCATCACGAGGCAAACGCTGCAAGGAATCTTTGACAGGAATCTTTGGCGGCTTGCAAGATGCGCGGGTTGCGGCTAACTGGTGCGGGTGATCTCATTCAACGCGCTGCGCGAGAGTTCGACTCGTGACTGGCTTCGTCCGTCGATCATCGCGCTCATTGCCGCCAATCTGGTCCCGTTGTTTGGCGTTCTCTTTCTCGGCTGGGAGGTCTTTCCGCTGATGTTTCTGTTCTGGTCCGAGAATGTGGTGATCGGGTTGATGAATGTGCTCAAGATGCTTTTTGCCGGCCCCGGCTCCGGCAACAGCATTCCGGCACGGCTGTTCATGATGGTTTTCTTTTCGATCCACTACGGGATGTTCACGCTGGTTCATGGAATTTTCGTGATGGTGCTGTTCGGCGGAGATGCATTTCGTCCGCACGGTGGGCCGAGTCCCACGATGTTTCTCAATGTGATCCGTGAATATCACCTTGGCTGGGCGTTGCTGGGACTCTTCGCAAGCCATGCCGTCTCCTTCGTGAGCAACTACATCAGGAAGGGAGAATACCGTCAGGCCGAACTCGGCAAACTGATGAGCCAGCCGTACGCGCGAATCTTTATTCTGCACATTGCGATCATCGGCAGCGGTTTTCTGGTGGCTGCGCTGAAGTCGCCAACGGCGGGTCTCGTTCTGTTGATCTTGTTGAAAATCGCATTCGACCTCGCGGCGCACATGTCAGAACGAAAGAAGTTCAGCAGGCCTGCCGCCGAGACAATAACGTCCAGGGGAATCGAATGATTCGATCATTTATCTCCGAAGTCTGAAAAATTCGGTGGTTTCCGACAGGGCGTTCGTGAACACGAAGTTCGTTCCAGCGACACTGGCTCCGGCAATGGTGTTCCACATTGGCGAAAGAAGGTCGGCCGTTCCGGTCAGTTCGAATCCCACAGCCAGTGTCGGCCATGAAAGAACTGCGTTGGTTCCATCATCAGTCGAGAGTTGCAGCGTGGGCTGATCGATCAATGGCAGGGCGAAGAGAGTTCCGCCGGCGAGATTTCCAGCAGCTTCGGTTGCGCCATACAGGATGCTGTCGGCGACAAGAACTCCCGAACGCGGATAAGCGCCATCGTGATTCGTGTTCGAGTTGTGAAGATACGGACCGAAATGGTGGAGTGTGACGAAGTTGCTGCCATTGGCGCCGACGGAGAAGATTGTTCCGTTCCTGTGAAGACCACCGTTGAGCGTTGTTCCCACGACTGCATTGCCGACTTGAATCAATGCACAATAAGGAGCTGCCCCGTCCAGATTCGTGCTGTTGACGAGAGGGGTGAACCGGTGCAGGACGGAGAAATCAGTTCCATTCGTTCGGATGCGAAAGACCGTCCCGGCAGAATTTCCGTAGAACGAGGCCGTGCCATACAGGAAATCGTCGATGAGGAGAAGCCCGCTCAACGGATGGCCGCCATCGTCTTCCGCGAAACTGTGAAGCGTGGTGAAATCGGTTCCGTTGGTTGAAATGGAAAACACCACTCCGTTTCCGAACACACCGCCGCTGCGGGTCGTTCCAAACAGAGTTTCGCCCGCAAGGATCAGCGTTCCATACGGGTCGGATCCGGAGCTGTTGGTGCCGGAGGAAATCGGCACCAGTTCGAAATTGTAGAGGTTGGTAAACTGCGTTCCGTCGTTTCGGATGGAAAAGATCACTCCAGACCCATTCAAGCCGCCCGATACCGTGGTGCCAAAAAGGCGATCGCCCACCGCAATCAGGCCGCCCCATGGAAAGGCGCCATCCCGATTCGTCGATGCGATCCGGACCGGGTCGAGAATGACAGGCGGAAAATTGAAAAACCGCGAGTAGCCTGTGCCGTTGGTGTTGATGCTGAAAAGGGTTCCCGCATTTCCTGACCCGCCTTCCTCGGTTGTGCCGTAGAGTTTTCCGTTCGTGAAGAGGAGCTCCGAAAACGGGCGTGCGCCGTCCGGTGCGACGGCGAAGCTTCGCAGGTTTGTGAAGCCGGTTCCGTTTGTCGCGATGCTGAAGATCGCGCCCCGGGCTGCTGTGCCTCCCTTGTTCGCGGTCCCGTAGAGCCGGTCGCCGATCAGCATCAGCGATCCATACGGATCATGTCCGGTGAGGTTTGTTTGCGCTGTGTTTGTTGGAATGGGGAAGTGATAGAGCGCCGTCAGCTCTGCCTGGATCGGGTGGGAGAAGATGAAGCACGACAGCGACAGCAACGGCCAGATTTGAGGTTTCATAATCATGGCCACAGCGGGACGAGTGGTCGCGCGGCTGTTCCGGTGTGGATGAGCGTGTATGAGCCCGAGGCTGAATTGTGTCAAGCAGCAAGCCCCGCCGGGGAGCTAAGGGCGAATCTCAGGATCAACGACTGTTCCAGACGCGGATCAAAACAGTCGCGTTTGTGATGCCCGTTTTCCAGGCTCACGGTGGTGACACAAAGTAAAATCTTTGGGGGTAACTTCCTGCCTCGGAATCGATGAATTCATATTGCCCGGGCGACAGTTCCAACGCTTTCCCAGGCGTGTCCATGCTGAGAACGGAAGCGCAAGATTCGTCGTCGCGAGTGTGGTGGAATCCAGTTAGGCACTGTGATGAAATTGCCTTTCATGGCACCCGCTGTGTCTGTTGAACAGTGGTTCTGAAACTCAATCGTTGAGATTGGGCCTCTTTTTTCGCGGATGGACGTTGTTGTCTTTGCTTCCCAGGCAGGTTCGCAGTAAGTTTGCCGATTATTTGAATCGGGAAATTTGCAGCTGTGAGCAAAGAATTCATCAAGATCGGCGGCGCGCGCGAGCATAACCTCAAGAATCTCACGCTCTCCATTCCCCGTGACAAACTGGTGGTCATCACCGGACTCAGCGGGTCGGGCAAATCGTCGCTCGCATTCGACACCATCTACGCCGAAGGACAGCGCAAATACGTGGAATCGCTCTCGGCCTACGCCCGCCAGTTCCTCGATCAAATGCAGAAGCCCGATGTCGATTTCATCGAGGGACTCTCCCCGGCCATCGCCATCGAACAACGCGGCTCCGGCTCCAGTCCGCGATCGATCATCGCCACGACGACGGAAATCTACGATTACCTGCGCCTGCTGTTCGCGCACGTGGGCCAGCCGTTCTGTCCGGACACAGGCGTTCCCATCGTGACCCAGACCACGAGCGACATTGTGGATCGCATCCTCGCCTTGCCGCCGCGGACGAAGCTGATGCTGCTCGCGCCTGTGGTGCGCGACCAGAAGGGCGAATTTCGCGACGTGGTGGAGCGTTTGTCACGCGAAGGATTTGTCCGCGCGCGAATCGACGGTCAGGTGATTGAACTGACGAACAACGTCAGGGTGAAACTGGATGCCAAGGCGCGCCATACGATTGAAGCCATCGTGGACCGGCTGGTGATCGACGAAAAAATCCGGGTGCGCCTGACCGATTCGGTCGAGACGGCGTTGAAGTGGGGGGAGGGAAACGTGGTGACGCTGCATCAGCTGCCGGAGGAGTTGAAGGGGCAAAGTTCGAAGTCCAAAGAAGGTGGTGCGACGATTCCGCGGCCGTCGGCCACGCCGGGCTGGATCGAGACGTTGCATTCCAATCGGAATGTCAGTCCGGCGACCGGGAAGAGCTACGAACGTTTGACTCCGAAACATTTTTCATTCAACGCACCGAGCGGCGCGTGTTCGGTCTGTCACGGGCTCGGGCAGAAAATGGTTTTCGACGAGGGCCTCGTTGTGCCCGATCCGGAGAAGTCGCTCGAAGGCGGCGCGGTGCTGCCGTGGCGGCGCGGCGGCAAGCGGATGATCGTTTATTACAAGTCCATGTTGAAGGCGGTGGCCGCGCATTATGGCGTGAGCCTTGAAACGCCTTACAAGGATCTGGCCGAGGATTTTCGCGAGCGGCTGATGTGGGGAACCGGTGAAACCGAGATTGAATTCAACTTCTGGCGGGCGGGGAAGGTGAGCAAGATCACGCGTCCGTTCGAAGGCGTGATTCCGAATCTGGAACGGCTGTATCAGGAAAGCGAAAGCGAGTTCACCCGTAACCGATTGAAGGCGTTCATGAGCCCGCAGTTTTGCGACGCGTGCAATGGACAACGGTTGAAGCCGGAGATTCTGGCGGTGCGGATTGGGAATGATGTTTGGGCGGACGGGGAGAAATGTTCAAAGTTTCGAGTTTCGGGTTCAGAGTCGGTGAACAGTGCCGACGACGCGAAACCCGAAACCAAGAACCCGGAACTTCACCTCCCTGGATTGTCGATCATGGATGTCTGCGCGCTGTCGGTGGACAAGGCGGATGCATTCTTTCGTGATCTGAAGCTCACCGAGTTTCAGCAGAAAATTGCGGCGGAAGTGATCAAGGAGATTCGCGCGCGGCTCGGGTTCCTTCGGAATGTCGGGCTCGGCTATCTCACGCTGAATCGCGAGAGCGGGACATTGAGCGGCGGCGAGGCCCAGCGCATCCGGCTCGCGACCCAGATCGGTGCGGGACTTGTCGGCGTGCTTTATATCCTGGATGAACCGAGCATCGGATTGCATCAGCGCGACAACGATCGCCTGCTGCGGACGCTCGAAGGACTGCGTGACCTCGGCAATTCGGTGCTCGTGGTCGAACACGACGCCGACACAATCCAGAAGGCGGATTACATTCTCGACCTGGGTCCGGGCGCCGGTGTGCGCGGCGGCGAACTGGTGGCCTGCGGCACCTTGCAGGAAGTGCTCGCAAATCCGCGCTCGCTCACCGCGCGTTATCTCACCGGCGACCTGAACATTCCAGTTCCGAAAGAACGCAAACAGCCGTCGCGAGATCGCGGCTGGATCGAAGTGCTCGGCGCGACGGAGAACAATCTCAAGAACGTCGATCTGCGCGTGCCGATTGGATTGATGACATGCGTCACCGGCGTGAGCGGCTCGGGCAAGAGCACGCTGGTCGATGACATTTTGCGGCGCGCGTTGTTCCGGAAATTTTTCGGTTCAAAGGAACGGCCGGGCGCGCATCGCGTGCTCAAGGGGTTCGAAGGTCTCGACAAGGTGATCGTCATCGATCAGACGCCGATTGGACGCACGCCGCGAAGCAATCCCGCGACCTACACCGGAATGTTCAATGCCATCCGCGATTTGTTCTCCCGGCTGCCCGCGGCGAAGATTCGCGGCTACGAGTCGGGACGATTCAGCTTCAACGTGAAGGGCGGGCGCTGCGAGAAATGTGAAGGCGATGGATTGATCAAGATCGAGATGCATTTCCTGCCCCCTGTGTATGTGACGTGTGAAGCGTGCAATGGCCGGCGTTACAATCGCGAAACACTGGAGATCGCCTACAAGGGATTGAACATTGCCGATGTGCTCGACATGACCGTTGATGAGGCGGTGACGTTCTTTCGTGCGGTGCCGCAGATTTACGATCCGCTGCTGACGCTCGCGGAGGTGGGGCTCGGTTACATCCGGTTGGGTCAATCCGGAACGACGCTGAGCGGCGGTGAAGCCCAGCGCATCAAGCTCGCCGCGGAATTGAGCCGCAAGGCAACGGGCCGGACGCTTTACATTCTCGACGAACCGACGACCGGCCTGCATTTCCACGATGTCGCCAAGCTGCTCGAAGTGCTGTTCAAGCTGCGCGCATCGGGCAACACACTGCTGATCATCGAGCACAACCTGGACGTCATCAAAACGGCCGACTGGGTGATTGATCTTGGGCCGGAGGGCGGCGAGGGTGGGGGACGAATTGTGGCGCAGGGACCGCCGGAACAGATTGTCGCCTGTGCGGAAAGTTACACCGGCCAGTATTTGAAATCGGTGCTCGCGCCGGTTCCCGAATCGAAATCGTGATGCAGACGGACATTAAATCTTTGACGCAGGAAGAGCTGGTCGCGGAGTTCAAACAATGGAACCAGCCGGCCTACCGCGTCGCCCAGCTGCTGGAGTGGCTTTACTTGCGGCGCGTGACCCACTGGGCCGAGATGACGAATCTTCCCAAGGCATTGCGCGAACAGCTGGCGCAGGAATACACATTGCGGACGCTTGAGCTGGTTCGCAAACAGGGTTCGCGCGACACGACTCAGAAATTTCTCTGGCGGCTGGAGGATCGTTCGTTGATCGAAAGCGTGTTGATCCCTGCCAATCCCGCGCTCTACGGAGAAACCAGCGACCGCCACACGCTTTGCGTTTCGACACAGGTCGGCTGTGCCTATGGCTGCCGCTTTTGCGCAAGCGGATTGGAAGGCTGGAAACGCAATCTCACCGCGGATGAAATTGTGGAGCAGGTGATGTCGGTCGAACGCTGGAACATCGCGGAGAAACAGCGCGAGGCGGAAGCCGGTTCGCCGGAACGCGTGGATGCTTCGGGACGTCATGTGGACAATCTCGTCATCATGGGAATGGGTGAACCACTGGCCAATTACGACAACCTGTTGAAGGCGCTTCGCATTTTGAACGCGCCGTGGGGCGGGGGAATTGGTGCGCGGAAGATCACCATTTCAACGAGCGGGCTGGTTCCTCAGATTCGCAAGCTCGCCGACGATCCGCTTCAGTTTCGTCTCGCGATTTCATTGCATGGAGCGACGGATGAGGTGCGGAACAAAATCATGCCGGTGAACCGGAAGTATCCGCTCAGCGAACTTGCAGCGGCATGCGATTACTACCAGCAGAAAAAGGGACGAATGCTCACGTTCGAATACATCCTGATTGCGGGGGTGAACGATGGCATCGACCAGGTGAAGCCGCTCGCCCAGCTTGCGCGCCGGCTGAACGCCAAGGTGAATCTGATTCCTTACAACAAGGTGGAAGGACTGCCGTGGGAACGTCCGTCTGAACCGGTGCAGGAACGATTCCTTTCCGGGCTCGAACAGCAGAAGATCACCGCGACCTTGCGTCGTGAAAAAGGCCATGACATCGACGCTGCCTGCGGACAGCTAAGGCTAAAGACCGAACGGGAACTGGCTGGGACGGAGTGATGTTCGATTTGGGCCGGGGTTGAATCAGTTCCGGAAGAGAAGCTGGGCAGCAAAGATGCCGACGAGCAGGGAGAAGAACAGTGTTTGAAGCGCAAGGGAACTGGCGGCGGCAGGTCGTGGAAAATCGGGCGTGACACCCGCTTCGATCAGGCGGTCGTAAAGGTGCGGGTGCGTGCGCTGGTTTTTCGGAGAGACGGCGGGAAACAGTCCATCTTCGTAAAGCTTCGTCAGGGCACGCGCATATGTTCGGGGATTGTTCTGGTGTTCTATTGCGAACTGATCTGCCTTCTTTTCAAGAGCGTGAGAAATGTTTCGGGAAATGGGGGGAACAAGCCAGGTGAGTATGAGGAGCCCGAAAAATCCGAAAGTCCCGAATGTGTGACAGAGCGGGCTGATGAAAATCCACGGGAAAAACATGAGCCAGATCACATGGCGCTGAAGGTATTGAGAACGTTTTTCCATGAGATGGCCGAGTTCGTGGGCGCAGACGGAACCGATTTCTTCGTCAGACAGGATTTCCAATAGTCTTTCCGTGAACAGCAGCTGCTTTGTTCCAGGAATGGCAAATGCCTGCGCGAGGGAGCTGCGCATCAGGAGGGTTTCCGTGACTCCAACGTTCATGCTGGCAGCGGTTTGATCGACAATCTGCTGGAGCCTTGGCGGGGCGGGAATCATCACGCCGATTTTTTTGAAAAAGAAAATCCAGCCGCCCAGATTCCATGTGACCAGAAGAACGAGAACGATCGCGGCAATCAAAATTCCTGGCCAACCGAATGTTTCCGGCATCAATGCCGCGGCGCCCACCAGCACGAACCACATCAGGAATCGGGTCAGCCAGCTGGTGGCGGCTTCGCGCATCAGTCTGGCCAACGGGATTCTTGGAAAAACCTCTCGGTCCATCGGCAACGTTCCAATGGCGGCTCCCCATGAAGCAACAATTGCGACCATCGCCCAATGCGGAGCTTCATCGGAAAGGAGAACCTCGGCTCCTAGAGCAAACGCGGCTGGTGCGATCCAAAGGAGGCCGACTGCGCCAACGCGGGCCGGGTAGTAGGTTCTTGCCTGTTCCGTCCAGTGAAGCTTTCTTGTCTTGCGCCACGGCGCCAGGGCAATCCAGTTCGCGACAAAGGTGGAGAGAATGGAAAGCGCTCCAATGCCAAGCAGTGAGAGGAATTTCACGGCGGCAGTATAGGAATGCGGAATAAAAGTTCAGCAGGAAAACCGGCGAAAACTTTCTGCAACACGGACTGGTGAACCGGCAGGCTGGAAAAGCCCGCCCTACGGGGATTGGAAGCAACCGAACACACCCACCAGGGTTGATAACGTGTTCAGCGAAACGTGATGCTCTCAGCTCCCTCTCTTCCGAGCGAAGCCGGAGGAGAGGGCTGGGGAGGGTTTCGTTCATGTTCCCTCCCCGTGAACTGGTGCAGGGGTTTCAAAGCGCGAAATTCCATTTGGGAGAAATCTCTCCCTGTGCATTCGCTTGCGGGGCGAAGGAAATTTGCGATGTCGTTGACGAACGGAACGCACCGGCCGGTGCGGAGAATGGGGCAAAGCGGCACCAGGGTTGATAACGTGTTCAGCGAAACGTGATGCTCTCAGCTCCCTCTCTTCCGAGCGAAGCCGGAGGAGAGGGCTGGGGAGAGGAGGTTTTCGTTCATGTTCCCTCCCCGTGAACTGGTGCAGGGGTTTCAAAGCGCGAAATTCCATTTGGGAGAAATCTCTCCCTGTGCATT
>Ga0065721_10051331_pt1 | contig 15259 bp, 12 predicted proteins | sample Mesricmetagenome_FD_59108 | JGI IMG/M metagenome (GOLD analysis project Ga0065721, IMG submission 59108) | Mesophilic microbial community from rice straw/compost enrichment Sample: eDNA_1 v2 (version 2) | ecosystem: Engineered > Solid waste > Grass > Composting > Bioreactor | place: USA: Davis... | reverse complement strand
TTCGGCATCGGCAACTTCCACCGGGCCCACCAGGCGCTCTATCTCGACGACCTGTTCAATGCCGGGCTCGACCACGACTGGGCCATTCTCGGCGCCGGCGTCCGCCCCGCCGATGCCGAGATGCGGCGACTGCTGGCCGCGCAGGACTATCTGACGACCGTGGTCGAGCAGGAGGCTTCCGCCAGCACCGCCCGCGTCACCGGTCCCATGGTCGGCTTTCTCGAGCCGGGCGATACCGCCGCCATCCTGAAGGCCCTCGCCGATCCCGCCATCCGCATCGTCTCGCTGACGATCACCGAGGGCGGCTATTTCATAGACCCAGCCTCCGGCGTCTTCGACCCGGACCATCCGGAGATCCGCGCCGATGCAGCAGCCCCGGACGATCCGAAGACCGTCTTCGGCCTCATCGTCGCCGGGCTGAAGCGTCGCCGCGCCGCGGGCACCGTGCCCTTCACGGTCATGTCCTGCGACAACCTCCCGCACAACGGCGCGGTGACGCGCGATGCCGTCACCGGCCTTGCCCGCCTCCTCGATGCGGATCTCGCCCGCTGGATCGCCGACAACGTCGCCTTCCCCAATGGCATGGTCGACCGCATCACGCCGGCGACGGGCGAGCGCGAGCGGCAGCTCTTGGCCGACGACTACGGCATCGCCGACGGCTGGCCGGTCTTCTGCGAGGGCTTTCGCCAGTGGGTGCTGGAGGACCGCTTCCCGGCGGGGCGGCCGGCGCTGGAGCGGGTCGGGGTGGAATTCGTGCCGGACGTCTCGCCCTACGAGACGATGAAGATCCGCATTCTCAACGGCGGCCATGCGGTCATCGCCTATCCATCGGCCTTGATGGACATCCATTTCGTGCACGAGGCGATGGAGAACCCGCTGATCCGCGCCTTCCTCGACAAGATCGAGCGGGAGGAGATCATTCCGGTCGTGCCGCCCGTGCCGAACACGGACCTCGCCGCCTATTTCCGCCTCATCGAGGAGCGCTTCGCCAATCCGAAGATCGGCGACACCATCCGCCGCCTCGCCCTCGACGGCTCCAACCGGCAGCCGAAGTTCATCCTGCCGACGGTGGCCGACCGGCTGCGCCGGGGGCTGCCGGTCGCCGGCCTCGCCCTCGAGGTGGCGCTGTGGTGCCGCTACTGCTTCGGCACGACCGAGAGCGGCGCGACGACCGCGCCCAACGACCCGAACTGGGACCGTCTGACGGCCGCGGCCGCCGGCGCGCGCAACGACCCCATGGCCTGGCTTGCCATGGAGGACATTTTCGGCGATGTCGGGCGCTCCGATGCGTTCCGCTCCGCCTTCGCCGCGGCGCTGACGGCGCTCTGGCGCGACGGCACCGAAGAGGTGCTGCGGCGCTATGTCGAGGGAGGATGAGACGGCCGGTGCAGCCTGAACTCGTGATCTTCGACTGCGACGGCGTGCTCGTCGACAGCGAGCCCATCTCCATCGCCGTCCTGCGCGAGGTCGTCGCCGGCTCGGGCGTCGTCCTCGAGGAGGAGATCGCCTACCGTCGCTTCCTCGGCCGTTCCATCACGTCGGTCGCGGCGACGATGGAGGAGGAATTCGGCCTCGCCATCACCGACGGCCACCTCGCCGACATGCGCACGCTGCTCTACGAGCGCTTCCGCAGCGAGCTGAGGCCCATCCCCGGCGTCGCCGAGGCCATCGACGCGCTCACCGTGCCCCGCTGCGTCGCCTCCTCCAGCCAGCCCGAGCGCATCCGCCTCTCGCTCGCCGTCACGGGTCTTCTGGAAAGGCTGGAGCCGCACATATACAGTGCGAGCATGGTCAAGAACGGCAAGCCGGCACCCGACCTCTTCCTGCATGCGGCGAGCGCCATGGGCGCATCACCGGCGGCCTCGCTCGTCATCGAGGACAGCACGGCGGGCATCGAAGCCGCCAAGCGGGCGGGCATGCGCGTCTTCGCATTCACCGGTGGCTCCCATGCCTCCCGCTGCGGGTTGCGCGAGGCGGCGACGGCCCTTCGCCCCGATGCGATCTTCGACGACATGCGGCAGCTGCCGGCGCTGATCGCGACGCTCGAGCGAACGGGGTCTTGATGCGCGACCTCGTCTGCGCCGTCGATGTGGGAACGGGCAGCGCCCGCGCCGGCATCTTCGACCGGACGGGCAGGCTCCTGGGGCGCGGCGAACACCCCATCGCCATGAACCGCCCGCGGGCGGACCATGCCGAGCACGATTCAGAGGACATCTGGCGCGCCGTCTGCACCGCCGTGCGGACGGCACGCGCCGCTGCCGCCGCGCCGGCCGGGGCGATCGCCGGCGTCGGCTTCGACGCGACCTGCTCCCTCGTCGTGCGCGACACGGACGGCCGGCAGCTGGGCGTCTCGACCGACGGCGAGGCGCGCTGGGACACCATCGTCTGGCTCGACCACCGGGCGCTGGCCGAGGCGGACGAGTGCACGGCGAGCGGCCACCGCGTGCTCGACCACATCGGCGGCGTGATGTCGCCGGAGATGCAGGTGCCGAAGCTGATGTGGCTGAAGCGCAACCTGCCCCGGACATGGGACGCGGCCGGCCATTTCTTCGACCTCGCCGATTTCCTCACCTGGCGTGCCTCGGGCTCCACCGCCCGCTCGCAATGCACGCTGACGGCGAAATGGACCTATCTGCCCCATGCCGGCGGCTGGGCGTGCGACTTTCTCGCTGCGGTCGGCCTCGCCGATCTCACGGCGCGCGGCGGTCTCCCCGAGGCGGCGAGCCCGGTCGGCGCCCGGCTTGGAACCCTCACGCGGGAGGCTGCCGACGACCTCGGCCTCGATACCGACTGTGCGGTGGGCGCCGGCCTCATCGATGCCTTCGCCGGGGCGCTCGGCGTCATCGGCGGCGAGGGCGAGGACGACGTTGGGCGGCGGCTTGCGCTCATCGCCGGCACGTCGAGCTGCCTCATGGGTTTTGCACGCGAACCGATCTATGTGAGCGGCGTCTGGGGGCCCTATCTCGGCGCTGCCCTGCCCGGCCATTGGGTCTACGAGGGCGGCCAGTCCGCGACGGGGGCGCTGCTCGACCATGTCGTGCGCGTCCACGCCGCCGGCGGCACACCCGATGCGCGGCTGCACGCACGGATCGTCGAGCGCATCGCCGTGCTGCGTGCCGAGGAGGGCCCCCGTTTCGGCGCGGGCCTCAACGTCCTGCCCGATTTCCACGGCAATCGCTCACCGCTTGCCGATCCGCACGCTCGGGGCGTGATCAGCGGGCTCACGCTCGATGCCTCCTTCGACGGGCTCTGCCGCCTCTATTTCCGCACGGCCGTGGCGATCGCCCTCGGCGTGCGCCACATCCTCGACCACCTGAGGGCGAGCGGCGTGCCGGCCGAGGCGCTGCACGTCACCGGCGGGCACCTGCGCAACCCGCTGCTCATGGAGCTCTATGCGGATGCCGCGGGCTGCGCCGTCCACGAGGCGGGCGCGGACGACGCCATGCTGCTCGGCACCGCGATGGCCGCAGCCGCCGCGGCCGGATTCTATCCCACCCTTGCCGACGCCTGCCGCGCCATGCGCCCGGCCCTGCGCCGCCGCGAGCCGGATCCGGCACGCCGCGACGGCTATGAACGGGACTACCGCATCTTCCTCGCCATGCACGAGCAGCGCCGGGCGCTCGCGGAGCTGGAGGAGACGCCCCGGCCGGCCCGCGGATAGGCAGCGAGCTCTGTGCCGCGAGCGCTCGCGTTCAATCCTGCAGGTATTTCCACTTCACCATCCGCTCCCGGAGGTCGATCACGCGGCCGTCCACGGTAAAGGTGCCGTCTCCCCGGTGGTGGAGCGTTCGCCTCTCCCGCCGGTCCGGATCGATCCAGATCCGGACAGCCTCCAGAATGAAGAGATTGTAGCGATCCACCAGGCTCGCGTCCGCCACCCGGCATTCGATATTGGCGACACATTCCGCGATGAGCGGCACCGCGACGTCGCGCGCCGGGGCGGAGGTGAGGCCGAAGGTCTCGAACTTGTCGGTGTTCTCGCCGGAACAATTGCCGATGTCGACGACCTTGCTCGCAAGATCGACCGTCGGGATGGCGATGACGCATTCGCCGCTGTCGCGCAGGGCGCGGAAGCTGTAGTCCCACGGGCCGATGATGCAGCCGATCAGCGGCGGCGTGTGCTGCATCACCATGTGAAAGCCCATCGTCATCACGTTCGGCTTCCCGTCCCGAACGGTCGCGACGAGGACGATCGGACCAGCCTCGAGCAGACGGTAGGCCTTGGAGGCGGGCATCTCCTGCATGGTCTCGTCTCCTGCGAGGGCGGCCAGGAGCAATGGTACCCCGCCGCCTGCACGGTGTCACCGCAACGCGGATCGGCCCGCGGTGACGCGCCTCGAGCGACCTGAACGCTGGAACCATTCCGCCCTCCTCGCTGTTCGCCGGGTTCCCCGAAAGGAGAGGATCGATGCCGGCGATGACGGGAGTGATCAGGGTCTGCCAGGAGGGTCGCTTCAGGCTCTATATGGCCGATGGCCGCTCGGAACTCTTCGTTCTATCGCCCAGTGCGCCGGTCGAGCCGCAGGATCTCGAGGATCTGGTACGGCGCAAGGCGCCCGTGACGGTCCGCTTCGAGGAGGCGCCCGGCCGGGTCGCGCAGCTCGCCGAGGACATCACGGCGGCCGGGACGGCGCAGTGATGACGGTCGGCCGGCAGACGCTCGGGCGCCGGGCGGCATCCTTCCTGCGCGACTGGTCGCTGCCGCGGCAGCTCAGGGGAGAGGACCACAGGTCGGACGCAGCGCGAAGCACGCTGTCGGAGCGCCTGCGGCCACGGCTGGAGCACGCCGACCATGTCGGTGTCAGCGTCTGTCCCTATTGCGCCGTGGGCTGCTCGGTCCTCGTCTATGCCGAGGACGGGCGCATCACCCATGTCGAGGGCAATCCCGAGAGCCCGATCAATGCCGGCACGCTCTGCCCGAAGGGCGCGACGCTGTTCAGCCTGATGAGCAACCCCGACCGCCTGACGAAGGTGAAATACCGGGCGCCCTACTCCGATCGCTGGGAGGAGCGGCCGCTCGACTGGGCGATGGAGCGGATCGCCCAGCTCGTCAAGCGCACCCGCGACGAGACCTTCGTCGAGGCCCTGCCGGACGGCACGAAGGTCAACCACACCCTCGGCATCGCATCGCTCGGCGGGGCGACCCTCGACAACGAGGAGAACTACCTCATCAAGAAGTTGTTCGGCGGCGGGCTCGGCATGGTCTTCATCGAGAATCAGGCGCGCGTCTGCCACGCCAATTCGGTGCCGAGCCTCGCCGCCTCCTTCGGCCGCGGCGCCGCGACCATGCCGCAGTGGGACCTCACCAATTCCGACTGCATCCTCATCATGGGCTCGAACATGGCGGAAGCGCACCCGATCGCCTTCCGCTTCGTCATGGAGGCCAAGCGCAAGGGCGCGACGGTGATGCACGTCGACCCGCGCTTCACACGCACCTCGGCGCTCAGCGACATCCACGCGCCGATCCGCGCCGGCACGGATATCGCCTTCCTCGGCGGCATCATCCGCTACATCCTCGAGCATGACCTGATGTTCCGGGACTACGTGCTGCCCTACACGAACATCGCCACGATCATCGAGGGTGACTTCAAGGACGCCGCGGCCCTCGACGGGCTGTTCTCCGGCTGGAATCCGGACAAGAACTCCTACGACTTCGACAGCTGGCAGTACGAGGGCGTCGTCGTCCCCTCGGCGCTGGCCGAGCACTATCTCGACACCGCCGAATCCTTCTCGGAGTTGACCGGCCGGCTGCACGAGCGACCGCCGCCGCAGGACCCGACGCTCGAACATCCGAACTGCGTCTACCAGATCCTGAAGCGCCATTACGCCCCCTACACGCCCGAGATGGTGGAGCGGGTGACCGGCTGCCCGCAGGAGACCTTTCTCAAGGTGGCCGAGGCCCTGACACGCAACTGCGGACGGGAGCGGACGGGCGCGATCTGCTATGCGGTGGGCTGGAACCACCACAGCATCGGCGTGCAGATGATCCGCGCCGCGGCCATCGTGCAGGCGCTTCTCGGCAACATCGGCCGGCCCGGCGGCGGCATCCTGGCGCTGCGCGGCCATTGCAGCATCCAGGGCTCGACGGACATCCCGACGCTCTACAACATGCTGCCGAGCTACCTGCCGCAGCCCAACGCCTTCAAGCCGCAGGCGCGCGACTTCGACAGCTTCCTCGACGACGAGACCATCCCGACCGGTTGGTGGTACAACTTCCCCAAATACATGACGAGCCTGCTGCGCGCCTGGTACGGCGAGGCCGCGGGCCCGCACAACGGCTGGGGCTATCACTGGCTGCCCAAGATCGTCGGCGATCATTCGCAGCTCGCGCTGACGCTGGCCATGGACGATGGCATGATCCGCGGCCTCTTCCTGCTCGGCCAGAACGTCGTCATGGGCGGCAGCAATTCGAAGCTCGTCCAGCGCGGGCTCGGCAAGCTCGACTGGCTCGTCGTGCGCGACACCGACATGGTGGAATCCGCCACCTTCTGGCAGAACGGCCATGCGGTGCGCGAGGGCGAGATCCGCCCGGAGGAGATCGGCACCGAGATCTTCGTGATGCCGGCGGAACTCGCCGGGGAGAAGGAGGGCACCTTCACCAACACCCATCGCCTGGTGCAGTGGCACGACAAGGTGGTGGACGGGCCGGGCGACAGCCGCTCCGAGCTCTGGTTCCTCTATCATCTGGGCCGCCGGCTGAAGGAGCTCTATGCCGACAGCACGGCGGAGCGGGACGCGCCGATCCGCAACCTGACCTTCGACTACCGCACGAAGGGGCGGCGCGACGACGTCGAGGCCGAAGACGTCCTGCGCGAGATCAGCGGCTACACCTTTCCGGAGAGACGCCAGCTGAAGGACCTCGGCGAGATCGCGGCCGACGGCTCCACCGCCTGCGGCAGCTGGCTCTATTGCGGCTGCTTTCCCGACGAGAGCCACAACCAGACGCGCATGCGCGAGCCGGACGGCCCGGACGGGCCGGGCACCCATCGCGGCTGGGCCTTCTCCTGGCCGGACAACCGCCGCGTGCTCTACAACCGCGCCTCCGCCGATCCCGAGGGGCGCCCCTGGTCGGAGCGCAAGCGCCTCGTCTGGTGGGACGAGGCGAAGGGCGCCTGGCAAAGCCACGACGGCATCGACTTCGAGCCGAACAAGCGCCCGGACTACCGGCCGGACTGGTCGAAGAAGCCCGCGGGCATGGAGGCCCTGCGGGGGGACGAGCCCTTCATCATGATGCCGGACGGCCGCGGAGCCCTGTTCACTGCGTCAGGGCTGAAGGACGGGCCGCTGCCGGCCCACTACGAGCCCGTCGAAAGCCCCGTGCACAACCCGATGTACCGCCAGCAGTCGAGCCCGGTCGCAAAACGGTGGCGCCGGCCGGGCAATCCACTCCACCCGGTGGCCGACCCGCGCCACCCGCACGTCCTCACCACCTACCGGCTCACCGAGCACCATTGCGGCGGCACGCCAACGCGCGGGGTGCCGCATACCGCGGAGCTGCAGCCGGAGGGCTTCGCCGAGATCCCGCCCGAGCTCGCGGAGGAGCTGGGCATCCGCCAGCTCGACTGGATCGTGCTGTCGACCGCACGCGGCGAGATCGAGACGCGCGCCATGATCACCCGCCGGCTGCGCCCTTTCCGCATCGACGGGCATACCGTCCACCAGATCGGCATGCCGTGGCACTTCGGCTGGGAGGGCTACGCCACCGGCGACATCGCCAATGTGCTGACGGCCGTGGTCGGCGACGGCAACACCAGCATGCACGAGAACAAGGCGCTGACCTGTGCGCTACGCAAAGGGCGGCTCACGCGAAGCCTGGCGCGGCGCCCTGAACGGGACGGCCGGAGAGGGGAGCCATGGACCAGCAGCTGACGCCCTATACGACCGAGGCCGAGCGCACCGCCGGCGTTCGCATCGAGCCGGGCAAGCGCTACGGCTTCTTTACCGACACGACGGTGTGCATCGGCTGCAAGGCCTGCGAGGTCGCCTGCAAGGAGTGGAACCAGCTGCCGGCCGAGGACATGTCGCTGACCGGCATGAGCTACGACAATACCGGCGCGCTCTCGGCCACCACCTGGCGGCACGTCGCCTTCATCGAGCAGGTCCGGCCGGCGCAGGACCACGACCGGGATGCCGACGTCCCCGGCCGCTGGCTGATGATGAGCGACGTCTGCAAGCACTGCTCCAACGCCCCCTGCCTCGAGGCCTGCCCGACGGGGGCCATCTTCCGCACCGAATTCGACACCGTCGTGGTGCAGCAGGACATCTGCAACGGCTGCGGCTATTGCGTGCCCGCCTGCCCCTTCGGCGTCGTCGCCATCGACGACTGCGACGGCAAGGCCCACAAGTGCACGCTCTGCTACGACCGACTCAAGGGCGGCCTCGAGCCCGCCTGCGCCAAGGTGTGCCCCACGGATTCCATCCGCTTCGGCGAATTGTCGGAGCTCGACGCCGCCGCCCGCGACCGGGTGGAGGAACTCAAGGCGCAAGGCGTCGAGGAGGCCTATCTCTACGGCGCGCCCGACGCACCCGGCGCGACCGGCGGCCTCGGCCGGCTCAATGCCTTCTTCCTCCTCGTCGACCGGCCGGAGGTCTACAACCTGCCGTCCGCCCCGACCCGGCCATCGCAGCGCATCGGCGCCGCGCTCGGGGCCGGCCTCGTCGCCTTCGCCGGGCTCGCCGCGGCCGCCGTGACGCTGCTTGCCGGCACGCGCAACGGAGGCGGGCGATGAAGGCGGTCACGGTGCGCACCCGCGGCCCGGCTGACGGGCGGCCGTCGCTCCCTGGTCGACACGGCCGCTACCGCGGCGAGACCTACTACGGCCGGCCGGCGCTCAAGGCGGCCCATTGGGACTGGACGGTCAGCAGCTACATCTTTCTCACCGGCCTTGCCGGCGCCGCTCAGGCCATTGCCGCCATCGGCCAGGCGCTGGACCGGCAGCGCTACCGCGGTCTCCTGCGCAACGCGCGCTTCCTGTCGAGCATCGGGTCGGCCGCCGGGGCGGGGCTCCTCATCGCGGACCTCAAGACGCCGAAACGCTTCTACAACATGCTGCGCATCCTGCGGCCCACCTCGCCGATGTCTTTCGGCAGCTACATTCTCGGCGCCTTCGGCGGCCTGAGCTGGCTGTCGGCCCTGGGCGAGCTGCTGCCGGGCCGGGGACGCCTCGCGCGTCTGGTGCGCCGCTCCGCCGATGCCGTGCAGGTCGGCGCCGGCATCGCGGGCGCGGGCGCCAGCACCTACACCGCCGCGCTGATGGCCTCGACGAGCACGCCCTTCTGGGCTGCGGCGCCGCGCTGGCTGGGGCTGCAGTTCGCGACCTCGGCCGTCGCCTCGGCCGCCGCGACCCTGTCGCTGGCCGAGCGCTGGGGCGGGCGGACCGACAACAGCCGGCGGCTCGACCGTCTCGCAGCGCTCGCCACGGCGGCTCACCTGCTCGCCAGCCTCGGTGCTCGGCGCCAGCGGCGTGACAAGGGGCTCGGCGAGACCGGCGACACCCCGCAGGGGCGTCGGCTCGAGATGGGGGACCTCGTCATCGGCGGGGCCGTGCCGCTCGCCGCTTATGCGCTGCACCGGCTGACGCACGAAAGAGCCCCTGCCCTCTCGGTGGTCGGCTCGCTCGCCGTCATCGCCGGCGGCTTCCTGCTCAGGCACGGCACCCTGAACGCCGGCCACGAGAGCGCCCGCAGGCCGCGTGCCTATTTCCGCTTCGCGCAGCCGGAGCACCTGCCGCGCGACCGTTCCGTCATTCGCCTGGGGCCGCCGCGATGATGATCATGGACGACGAGGCTCTGAACGAGGCACAGGAGACACTGGCGGCGCTCGACGCACTCGTGACGGGCGGCCCTGAGACGCCGCACGATGAGCTCGCCGAGGCCATGCGCCGTCTCGCCGGCCTGCGCAACCGCATCGTCGAGAAAGCGCGGGAGGGCAAGGCGACGCCGGACTGTCGCGACAGGGCCAATGCTCTGATGAGCCTCGCCTATGGCGCAGAATTCCCCCTGATCGGCTTTCACCACCATCGCATCGTGCAGACGCGGGACGGCCTTCGCGCCCTCCTCGCCGAATGCGACGCTCAGGTGATGAAGGCGAAGCCGGCGTAGATCGCGCCGGCCATGAAGAGCGTGGCGAGGATCGCGAGAAGGCCGTCGCGCGCCACGAGCGCCAGCCCGAACAAGGCGATCGCCGTCGCGGTCAGCGAATTGCTCAGCGGCACGATCTCGAGCGGCGGCATGAGAAGCGCCAGCAGCAGGCACAGCAAACCGATGAGATAGGCGAAAGGGCCTTCCGTCAGGAAGCTGAGGCGCGGTCCTACGAGGCGGTCGATCATCCGGGCCGCGGGCACCAGCCAGGCGGCAGCCTTGTCGAGCCGCTCGCGCGGCACCGAGCGGCAGCGAAGGAAGCGCGGCAGCCAGAAGTGCTTGCGGCCGAGCAGCATCTGGGCGGCGATCAGCGCGATGATGGCGGCGCCGACGCTCGGCAGCCCCGGGATGCCGCTCAGCGGTGTGATGATGATGATGGCCGGCGCGAGCAGCAGCGCCCCGAACGACCGCGGTCCGATCGACTGCAGCACGTCGTCGACGGAGACGGTCTCTCCTTCGCCCGCGTTCCGGATCCGGTCGAGAACCTGCTGGAGGCTCTGCACCGCCGGGGGCTCCACGACTTGCTGGCTCGTCATCTTCGCTCCTCGCCGTTGCGCCTTGAAGGAACGTCCGGACCCGCGAAACGATCCATGCCGGGTGCCGGACGTCATCCGCCGGAGCCTCGACCGGCGGATGCGAAAGAGGTAGAGACGCAGCATGGCCACGGTCCTGCGCACGCCCCAGTCCTTTCGCGAACGCGTCGGTGCCCTGCGTCATCTGCCGGCCTTCATCCGCCTCGTCTGGGCCGCGAGCCCGGCGCTGACATCCGCGAGCATCGCCCTGCGCCTTGCGCGCGCCGTCGTGCCGGTGCTGATGCTCTATATCGGCAAGCTCATCATCGATGCCGTCGTCGCCGAGGCGCGCGTGCCCCATCCCGACTGGTCGCTCGGCGACTGGATCGAGAGCGGTCAGCTCGCGCATGTCGGCACGCTCGTCGCGCTGGAGTTCGGCCTCGCGATCGTGGCGGATGTCTCCAGCCGTCTCAGTTCCCTCGTCGACAGCCTTCTCGCCGAGACCTACAGCAACTTCGCCAGCATCCGCCTGATGGAGAAGGCGGCCTCGCTCGATCTCGAGCAGTTCGAGAGCAGCGAGCAGCAGGACCGGCTCGACCGCGCCCGGCGGCAGGTCACGGGTCGCACCAGCCTGCTCGGCCTCGTCTTCGGCCAGATCCAGGACATACTCGGCGCCGTCACGCTGATGATCGCGCTCGCCGCCTACTGGCCCTCGCTGATCCTGCTGATGCTCGTCGCGCTGCTGCCGTCGCTGCTCGGCGAATTGAAGTTCAACGCCCTCGGCTACCGCCTCGACTATTTCCGCACGCCCGAGCGGCGGCAGCTCGACTACGTGCGCTATCTCGGCTCCAGCATCGAGACCGCCAAGGAGGTCAAGCTCTTCGGCCTCCAGCGTTTTCTCATCGAGCGCTTCCGCCGTTTCGCCGAGACCATGTACCGCGACAACCGGCGTCTCGCCACACGCCGCGCCGTCTGGGGCGGCCTGTTCGCCGCCTTCGGCACCCTCGCCTATTACGTGGCCTATGCCGCCGTCATCTGGCGCACCATGGCGGGCGACTTCAGCGTCGGCGACATGACTTTTCTCGTGGGCTCGTTCCTGCGGCTCAAGGGCCTGCTGGACGGGCTGCTGCTCGGCTTCTCGCAGGTGGCGGGCCAGGCGCTCTATCTCGAGGACCTGTTCTCCTTCTTCGAGATCGAACCGCGCGTCGTCTCGCCGCCCAGTCCGGTGCCCGTCCGGCAGCCGATCCGCTCCGGCTTCGTCTTCGAGAACGTCGGCTTCCGCTACGAGGGCGCGCAGCAATGGGCCATCCGGCATCTCGACCTCGAGATTCCCGCCGGGGAAGTGCTGGCGCTCGTCGGCGCCAACGGCGCGGGCAAGACGACGATCGTCAAGCTCCTCGCGCGGCTCTACGACCCGACGGAGGGCCGCATCCTGCTCGACGGCCGCGACCTGCGCGACTACGACCTCGAGATGCTGCGCAGCCGCGTCGGCGTCGTCTTTCAGGATTTCGTGCGCTTCCACTTCACGGCGGCGGAGAACATCGCCATCGGCGACATCGGCGCGGCGGGCGACCGCGAGCGGATTGCCGAGGCGGCGGACCGCAGCCTCGCCGGCGCGATCATCGCCCGGCTGCCGCTCGGGTTCGAGCAGCCGCTCGGCCGGCGCTTCGGCGGCGGCGTCGACCTCTCGGGCGGGGAATGGCAGAAGATCGCCATCGCGCGCGCCTATATGCGCGACGCCGAGGTGCTCATCCTCGACGAGCCGACCTCGGCGCTCGACGCCCATGCCGAATACGAGGTGTTCCAGCGCTTCCGCGACCTGAGCGCGGGCAAGACGACGCTGCTCATCTCGCACCGCTTCTCCACCGTGCGAATGGCCGACCGCATCATCGTGCTGGACGGCGGCCGCATCCTGGAGGCCGGCACGCATCAGGCGCTCGTCGCCCGCGGCGGCCGCTATGCGCAGATGTTCGAGCTGCAGGCCGCCGGCTACCGCTGACAGCCGCCGCCTTGCGGGCTCAGCGCTTGCGCAGCACCGCCTTGGCATCCTCCACCAGCTTCTCGGCCGCCTCGGCGACGGTCAGCTTGCCATAGGCGAGCTGGTCGGCGACGGGCCGGAAGACGTTGCGGTCGTATTCGTTGGCGCCGATCGGCGCCGGCGGCGGATAGTCCATCACCCGGTCCTCGAGCATGTTGACATAGGCGACAGTCGCCTGCTCGGTCGGGTTGAGGTTGGGCAGGATCGCCTCGCGCACCTTCGGCGACATGGGCACGCCGCGCTCGACGCCGAGGATCTTGCCCGCCTCGATATCGTTGACGAAGAAGCTGATGAACTCGGCCGCCGCCTCCGGGTTCTTGCAGCTCGCGCCGATGCTCCAGATGAGCGCCGGGCGATAGAAGTGGCCGGACGGTGCCCCCTTGCCCGCCTGCGGCACCATGGCGATGCCGAGCTTGTTCTTGATCAGCAGCTGATAGCCGACGAGCTGGTTGGAATAGGTGAAGCCGATGGCCGACTTGCCGAGCGCGAGGCAGTTGTTCTGGATGGAATTGTCGTCGACGGAGGCGACGTCGGCCGGCACGATGACCTTCTTCTCGCGCAAGCCCTGCCAGTAGGTATAGAACTCCTTGATGTCGTCGACGGTGAAGCCGATGCCGCCATCCTCCGAAAAGGTCGTCTTGCCGCGCTGGCCGAGCCATACCTGGAAGACGTAGTGATAGCGGCTGCCGTCCGGCGAGGCCCAGTATTCGCCCGGGCGGCCGACGGCCTTGTTCAGCTCCGTCACGAGCCGGGCATAATCGTCCCACGTCGTGTCCGGCGTCGGCGCCGGCAGGCCGGCCTTCTCGAACATCGCCGTGTCGTAGAACATCGAGAAGGAATTGAGGCCGAGAGCGACGCCGTAGAGATTGTCGTAGACGCGCCCGAGATCGACCATGCGCTGGCCGAAGCCCTCGATGTCGAGGGGCTTGGGCAGGAATTTCGTGAGGTCGAGGCAGGCGCCGCGCCCCGAATAATCCGGCAGCGTGTTGGGCTCGAGCTGGAACACATCCGGGATGTTGCGGCCGGCCATCTGGGTGGCGAGCTTCGGCCAGTAGGCGTCGCCGCCGACGGGCTCACCGATAATCGATATCCCCGGGTGGGATTTCGTGAAGAGCTCGGCCACGGCGAGCGTGCGATGGGCCCGGTCCTGGGAGCCCCACCATGTCGCGCGCAGCCGGACCGTCTGCTGTGCCTGCGCGGGGCCGCTGGCGAGCGCCGGCAGCGCAGTCGCGGCACCTGCGGCGAGGGACGATTTCAGAAAGCTCCGCCGATCCAAGCGCATCATTTCCTCCTCCGGTTATGACGGCCGACGCTCGCCGGTCCGCAATTTTGCAGAAGGATATGCAAACGAGAAAACTCGCGCAAATGTTTTCTCTTATTGCAAATTTGCATGAACTCACGCAAACATGAATCCATGATCGACGGCGCATCCCTTTCAGCAAGACGCCCCCGCCAGGCGGATATCGCCGACCGGGCGGGCGTTTCCATCAGCACGGTCTCGCGGGTGCTGGCCAACGAGCCGGGCATCAGCGACAGCGTACGCCGCCACGTGCTCCAGGTGGCGGAAGAGATCGGCTATCCCGCACGCCGGCAGGCCTCCGGGCCGGGGCACCAGCTCGTCGCCCTCGTCCATGCGGTGCAGGCGACCGCCGACCTCAGCTCCTTCTACGACGGCGTGCTCAGGGGGCTGCGCGAGGCGGCCGAGGACGCCGGCATGCCGCTCGCGGTGCGCCTCACCTATGCCGACGAGATCACGCGGGAGGAGCTCGAACGCCACCTCGCCGAGGAGGGGGCGGGCGGGCTCTTTCTCGTCGGCGTCGACGCGCCGGAGGCGACCGTCCGCTGGCTGCGCGAAGCCGGGATCCCCGTCGTCCTCGTCAATGGCGCCGATCCTGGCCTCCAGTTCGATTGCGTCTCTCCGTCGAACTTCTACGGGGCGCGGCAGGCGACCGAGCTGTTGCTCGCGGCCGGCCACCGGCGCCTCGCCTATCTGACGCGCAGCGTCCGGCCGACCCTGCGCGAGCGCATCCGCGGCTTCGAGGCGGCCATCGCGGCGACGCCCGGCGCGCGCGGCACGGTCGTGGAGCTGAAGCCGGGCGAAACCGGGCTGCAGGAGGGCCTCAACACGATGAAGGCCCTGATCGCGGAGGGGACGGACGTCACCGCCGTCCTGTGCCTCAACGATCTCATCGCCGTCGGCGCGATGGAGGCGGCCCAGCGCGCCGGCCGCCGGGTGCCCGACGACATCTCCTTCATGGGCTTCGACGGCCTGCCCTGCGCGGCCATGGCGAGCCCGCGACTCACCACCATGGACGTGCCGCGCGAAAAGCTCGGCCGCGAGGCCCTGGCGCTGATGCAGGCGCGCCTCGCCTCTCCTCACGAGCCGGCGCGACAAGTGCTGCTCGCCGTTCAACCACAGGCCGGCGGCAGCGTCGCCCCACCCGGATCGTAAGGAGGCGGCGGCCGTCCGGGCCGTCGCGGCAGCGCCAATGACATTGATGCCCAACCCGATCGATCCGCTCAGACGTGGCGAGCTCCCGATGCCTATCGATCCCTCGCGCAGCAATCC
>Ga0065721_10051330_pt1 | contig 15261 bp, 14 predicted proteins | sample Mesricmetagenome_FD_59108 | JGI IMG/M metagenome (GOLD analysis project Ga0065721, IMG submission 59108) | Mesophilic microbial community from rice straw/compost enrichment Sample: eDNA_1 v2 (version 2) | ecosystem: Engineered > Solid waste > Grass > Composting > Bioreactor | place: USA: Davis... | reverse complement strand
CTCAGGCCTTCTGGGATAAATGCTTGTATGATGGCGTCTATGAGACTTCTTCTGAAGGTGGCTCGTCAGTTTCTTTCAGCGGCGACGTTGCTGCAGAAGCTGCTGCTATCGGAAGAAACTACAAGTCAGGCGGTTTTGAGGTTGTTGTTTACGAAAGCGGAAACATCGGTAACGGTTCTCAAGCCAACAACCCGCTGCTCCAGGAGTTGCCCGATCCTATCACAAAGGTGGTTTGGGATCACTATGTAACTGTATCACCTGCTGACGCTAAGGAGATTTCCTTCGACGAGAGTATCTCTAAAAAAGCGACCATTACCGTTGGTGAAGTTTCGCTTAGCCTTCCCGTTATGGTTCAGCCTGGTCAGGCTCCTGGCACAATAGGCATTCCGTTGGGATACGGTCGCAAGAAAGCCGGTAAAGTAGCCAACGGCATAGGTGAGAACGCCTATCCGCTGCTCAGCATGGTTAATGGTTCGCTTTCATACAGCGCCGCTAATGTGAAATTTGAAATCACAAAAGATCGCTATCAACTGGCCCAGACTCAGACGCATAATACGCACATGGGCAGAAAGGCCGTCATCCAGGAAACTACGCTGAAGAAATTCAATGATGGTACCTTCCTGAATAAAGAGAAATTCATCCCTAAGATCCCTACCTGGTCTGACGTACGTAAGACTGGTAAAGATGCCGGTGGCAAAGGAGTGGAGCCTGAAAAGATGAACATCTGGAAAGGTCACGACTACAACCAGCACCACTGGGGCATGGCCATCGACCTTAACGCCTGTACCGGTTGCGGCGCGTGTGTGGTGGCATGTCACGTAGAAAACAACGTAGCTGTTGTAGGTCGCGAGGAGGTTATCAACCGCCGCGACATGCACTGGCTGAGAATTGACCGCTACTACAGCAGCGATGCAGCTCCTGATGATCGCGATGGTCTTGAGGTTGCAGCGACAAACCCTGAGGTTGTATTCCAGCCGATGCTTTGCCAGCACTGTAACAACGCACCTTGTGAAACGGTTTGTCCGGTTGCAGCGACGACCCACAGCACAGAAGGTGTAAACCAGATGACGTACAACCGCTGTATCGGAACACGTTATTGCGCAAACAACTGTCCATATAAAGTACGTCGCTTTAACTGGTTCAAATACCACGACAATAAACAGTTCGCAGATGTTAACCCTGCGATGAATACCGACCTTGGTAAAATGGTTCTGAACCCTGACGTGACAGTTCGTTCACGCGGTGTAATGGAGAAATGCTCGTTCTGTGTACAGCGTATCCAGGCTGGCAAATTGAACGCCAAGAAGGAGAGAAGACCTTTGAAAGACGGCGAAGTGGTAACGGCTTGCCAGGCGTCATGTTCGACAGGAGCTATTGTCTTCGGAGACATGAACAACCCGGAAAGCAAAGTTTCAAAACTTCTCAAGATCAGACCTTTGTACGAAGACAGACCGCACGTAAACGACAAGCAGTCGGATAACCCTCGCGCGTATACGGTACTCGAGGAAATCAACACACGTCCGAATATCTTCTATCTGGCGAAGGTGAGAAACAAGAGATCGGAAAACGCATAAGTTTTAGATAGTACAGAATAACGATAATATTAACGATACAATGCAGGTAAGTTCAGTTCGGAATCCGCTTGTAACCGGTGGTAAAACGGTGAAGGATGTTTCTCACGATATCAGCCGTCAGGTAGAGGGCAAGCCTACTATGCTGTGGTGGATCGCGATGGCGGTATCACTCTCATTGTTAGGTTTCGGTTTCTACTGCGTGGTAGTGCTGTTGTGGGAAGGCGTCGGTGTCTGGGGTCTTAACAAGACCGTAGGCTGGGCGTGGGATATCACAAACTTTGTCTGGTGGGTCGGTATCGGTCACGCTGGTACGCTGATTTCCGCGATCTTGTTGCTGTTCCGCCAGAAGTGGCGGATGTCGATCAACCGCGCAGCGGAAGCGATGACCATCTTCGCCGTTATCTGTGCGGCTTCGTTCCCTGGTCTTCACATGGGCCGTCTCTGGTTAGGATTCTATTGGGCATTACCCCTGCCAAACACTTTTGGTTCGCTTTGGGTAAACTTCAACTCACCACTTCTCTGGGACGTGTTCGCGATTTCGACATACTTTACCGTTTCGCTGGTGTTCTGGTATATCGGTCTTATCCCTGACTTTGCAACAATCCGCGACCGCGCTGTTGTTCAGGGCAATAAACTGAGAGCTACTATCTATAACGCGCTTAGCTTCGGCTGGCAGGGTGGAGCTAAAACATGGATGCGCTACGAATCTGTTGCGCTTATCCTCGCAGGTCTTTCTACACCACTCGTACTTTCGGTTCACACAATCGTATCGATGGACTTTGCCACATCGGTTATCCCTGGATGGCACACCACGATCTTCCCGCCGTACTTCGTTGCTGGTGCGATCTTCTCCGGCTTCGCGATGGTGTTAACGCTTCTTCTGATCACACGTGTGGTGTTTAAGCTTGAAGATTATATTACTATCTACCATATCGAATTGATGAACATCATCATCATTGTAACCGGTTCGATTGTAGGTATCGCTTATATCACTGAGCTCTTCATTTCCTGGTACTCAGGAGTAGAATACGAAAGCTATGCGTTCTATAACCGTATTCAGGGACCGTACGCATGGGCTTACTGGTCGATGATGACTTGTAACGTAATTTCGCCGCAGCTGTTCTGGATTAAGAAAATCAGAACCAGCATTGTCGCAACGTTCGTGCTTTCCATTATTGTGAACATCGGAATGTGGTTCGAGCGTTTCGTGATCATCGTTACTTCTCTGCACAGGGATTATCTCCCGTCGAGCTGGACGATGTTCCACCCGACGATGTACGACATCGGTGAATACATCTTCACTTTCGGATTGTTCTTCACTGCGTTCCTGTTATTCGCGAAGTTCTTCCCTGTGATCAACATGGCGGAAGTGAAAAGTATAGTTCGTTCAGATTCCGAGGCTGGTTTTTATAACCCCGGAACTCCAAGAGAAATTGAGCACAACAAATAGAAACAACGATTTAGGCATACTACCATGGAGGTAAACAAGAATTTTCTAGTAGGCGTCTTTGACAACGAGGAGTTGGTCCTCAACGGCGTGCGCACTGTACGCGGAGGAGGAGTGAAGATCCATGAGGTGTTCACGCCATTCCCGGTGCACGGTCTGGAAGAGGTCCTCGGTTATAAGCGGACTCGTCTGCCGATGGCCGCATTCTTCTTCGGAATGACGGGAACGACGCTGGCACTGGTAATGCAAATCTGGATGCTGGGATACGACTGGCCAATGATTATAGGTGGTAAGAACTACGTTTCGCTGGCCTCATTTATCCCGGTGACTTTTGAATTGACGGTCCTCCTTTCTGCTCTGGGAATGGTGGCTACCTTCATGATAATCAGCGACCTCAAACCATATCGCTGGCCACGTCAGTTTGATGTCAGAAGCACAGACGACAAACACGTAATGGCGATTGATCTAGCTGTGAACGCCAAGTTCAGCAAGGATCAGATTGCTGCACTCCTGAAAGAGGCTGGTGCATCTGAAGTAAACGAAAAGAACTTTTGATTAACTGAGTATACACACTATGGGATATATAAAGAATCTATTGATGGGGGTTTCCGCTGCAGCGTTACTCTCTGCGTGTAGCGCGGAGGGTGATAATCCGGGAAGAGAATATGCACCCAATATGTATCACTCTGTTGCTTACGAGCCGTATACTCAGATCACCGACTGGGAAGCAGGACGCTGGGTGACATCAATCGAATACCCGGCATTTGGTGACTATAAGGAAGGTCATGCAGAGTATTTCAACTCCAACATGCTAAACCCCCACGGTATGAATATGCGCACTCCGCCGCCGAATACCGTAAGCCGCAATCCTCAGGGATGGTTGCCTTACAGCCTCCCCAATGACACTGTAGGGTTGCGTCTTTCCAACAGATTGCAAAATCCATTGGAACAATCTGATGCAATTATCGCTCAGGGCAAGGTTCTGTATGACACCTACTGCGATCATTGCCACGGTCCTAAAGGTGGTGGCGATGGTAAAGTTGCCCAGGGTGTAACCGTAGACGGTGTTGAGAAGAAAGCATATGCCGGGGTTGCCAACCTTAACAGCGATGCACTCAAGAATATTTCCGAAGGACATATTTTCCACGTGATCACTTATGGCAAAGGACTGATGATGCCTCACGGTTCGCAGATCACTCCGGAAGAGCGGTGGAAAATCGCCCGGTATGTGAAGACTTTACAGAAATAAAAAGGAAGAAGAAACCTATAAGGATAACGATAACACAATGGCTCACCATCACGACGTAATAACGGAAGAGAGATACATTTTCAAGCCGGAGGCGAAGAAGAAGATTTATTATCTGTTGGGTGCAGGGATAGTCCTTTTCGTTCTCGGCCTCATATTCGCCATCAGCGGCGAGGGGCACAGTGATCATGGCGCTCATGGTTCCCTTCCGTCTCAGGAATTATTGGCCAGTGTTCAGCAAGACCAGGCTCATGCAGCTGAACATCATGAAGGGGAAGCTCATGGTCCGGTATGGGTTAAGCGGCTGAAGACAACCCTCTGGATGAACAACACATTCTTCCTCGGAATTGGAATTATAGGTTTGTTTTTCGTTGCGATCCAGTACGCAGCGATGGCAGGCTGGTCTGTGGGCGTAAAGCGCGTAGCATTCGCATTCGGTAACTGGATTCCGATCGCTGGCGTCCTCACGCTCGTGCTGTTCTTCGTAGGTGGTCATGACATTTTCCACTGGACACACGAGTATCTGTATGATGAAGGAGGCGCCGAGTATGACCGAATCATTGCAAACAAAGCTCCTTACTTCTTCTGGCCATTGGCAGGAGGCAGTTTCCCATTGTTCTTTATCGTTCGTCTTGTGCTTTTCTTTGGATTGTGGTATTGGTTCTTCACCCTGATACGCAAGAACATGGAGGCTGAAGACATTAACGGAACTACTGCATACTGGTTCAAGAACCGTACGGTTTCTGCCTGGTTCCTGGTATTCTTTGCAGTTAGTTCATCCGTTGCAGCATGGGATTGGGTGATGAGTATAGACACACACTGGTTCTCGACAATGTACGGATGGTACATATTCGCCAGCTGGTGGGTAACAGGCCTTGCAATTCTCACGCTTGTTGTTGCGTATCTGAAAGGCGCAGGTTACTTGAAGATCGTTAATGCCAACCACATGCACGATCTTGGTAAATTCGTCTTCGCCTTCTCAATCTTCTGGACATACGTTTGGTTCGGCCAGTATCTGTTGATCTGGTATGCTAACATTCCTGAAGAGACCGTGTATTTCATTGAACGCCTTGAAACAAGTCCTTATAGCTGGGTATTCTACCTTTGCCTTATTCTGAACTTCGTGCTTCCGTTCCTTCTGCTGATGACGAGAGATGCGAAGCGTCAGCTGTCAATGCTCAAGGTGGTATGTCCGATTGTTATTGTCGGACACTGGTTCGATTTCTATCAAATGATAACCCCGGGTGTCATGCAGCAGAATGGCGGCGTGGGTCTGATGGAAATTGGGGTAGCGCTGATTTATGCGGCGGCCTTCCTGTTTGTTGTGCTGGCATCCCTTGGCAAACTTCCGTTGTTTGGCAAGAACCATCCTATGTTACAAGAAAGTCTGAACCACCATATTTAATCCCAACGTATCGATATGAATAGTTTGATTATTGTTATAAGTGTTGCCCTGATTCTGGGAATCCTGTACATGATCTTTCGTGTAGGGACCCTGGTCAGTATCGCGAAGGGAAGAAAAAAGGAAACTAGGGTGGAGCCCGACAACAGCATTCACGCTGTGCTCTTTGTCGTGTTTATGATTGTCAGCCTTGTTGGATTTTTCTGGTATTCATATGCGAATTTTGACAGATATCACCTGCCGATTGCATCCGAACATGGTGTAAGAACAGACGGACTCTTCTGGATTACAATGACGGTAACCGTCATTGCGTTTGTGCTCATCAGTATTGTGATGTTCGTCTTTGTGTACAAATATCAATATCAGGAAGGTAAACGCGCCAAGTTCTACCCTGATAACCATTATCTCGAACTTACCTGGACTATCGTCCCGGCGATTGTTCTCACGATCCTTATCATTACTGGTCTGCGTGCATGGAACGATATCACAAGCCCTGCATCTGAAAGCGCTGAAGTAATAGAGGTTATTGGTCAGCAGTTCGCATGGACTGCCCGCTACCCGGGTAAAGACAACCAACTCGGTGCATACGACTACAAACTGATAGACGCAATCAACGAATTCGGTCTCGACCTCGGACGGGATAAGAATACTTATGACGACTTTAAGTCACTGGAACTCCACTTACCGGTGAACAAGGAAATTCTGTTGAAGATCCGTGCGAAAGACGTTCTCCACAGCGTGTTCCTTCCTCACTTCCGTGTGAAGATGGATGCTGTTCCGGGAATGCCTACTCAGTTCAAGTTTAAGGCGACAAAGACAACGGAGCAGATGCGTACTGAAACGGGGAATCCCAATTTCAACTATGAACTTGCATGTACCGAGATTTGTGGACGCGGTCACTTCTCCATGAAGATGAACGTAATTGTAGAGGATGAAGAATCGTACAACCGCTGGAAAGCTTCGCAGGAATCATGGCTGAAACAGAATCCGGATTACCTCGACAAAGTTCCGGCCGAGTTGAAGGAAGCTGCTATGATTAAAGCAGGATTGCAGGAAGCGACAGGATCAGTAGCTGCGGTTCAGGAGTAAGGAGTAAAAAACGAAAAAAGATTTTTCCAAGATGGCAACCACCGATATTCACATTCACCACGACACCCATCACGATGACCATGCACATGAGCATCACGAAGGGAACTTCTGGACGAACTATATTTTCAGCCAGGATCACAAAGTAATTGCGAAACAGTTTCTGATCACCGGGATATTCTGGGCTCTGATCGGAGGCGTGCTTTCTGTGATCTTCCGTATTCAACTCGGATTTCCGGATGCGGATCTTTCGTGGTTGAAGCCGGTTCTGGGCGGCTGGATCAACGTTGACGCTGTAACGCAAAAGGGTTCACTGGACCCCGAGTTCTACCTCGCCCTCGTCACTATGCACGGTACTATCATGGTATTCTTCGTGCTAACGGCCGGGCTAAGCGGTACATTTTCCAACTTCCTTATCCCGCTGCAGATCGGTGCCCGTGATATGGCGTCAGGATTCATGAACATGCTTTCATACTGGTTCTTTTTCCTTGCCAGCGTGTTGATGTTCATTTCACTGTTCCTGGAAACAGGTCCCGCGGGTGGCGGATGGACAATCTATCCTCCGTTGAGCGCCCTGCCTCAGGCTATCAGTGGTTCAGGAATGGGTATGACGCTGTGGCTGATCTCTATGGCGCTCTTCATCGTGAGCCAGCTGCTGGGTGGTGTTAACTACATCACGACCGTAATCAATATGCGTACACGTGGTATGTCTTTCACAAGAATGCCTCTTACTATCTGGTCCTTCTTCTTTACCGCAATCATCGGTTTGCTTTCATTCCCGGTGCTGTTCGCAGCTGCACTGCTGCTGATTTTCGACCGTAGCTTTGGAACAAGTTTCTACCTTTCTGATATCTTCATCGGTGGTGAAGCACTTGCACACGAGGGTGGAAGCCCTATTCTGTTCCAGCACTTGTTCTGGTTCCTCGGTCACCCTGAAGTATACATCGTACTTCTGCCGGCACTCGGTATTTCATCTGAGATCATTGCAACCAATTCGCGTAAGCCTATCTTCGGTTACAAGGCGATGATCGGATCAATGCTCTTCATCGCGATCCTTTCGTTCGTGGTTTGGGCGCACCATATGTTCGTAACTGGTATGAACCCGTTCCTTGGATCAGTGTTCATGCTGCTTACGCTGATTATCGCGGTTCCTTCTGCGGTTAAAATCTTTAACTATGTAACTACCCTGTGGAAAGGAAATATCCGATTCACTTCAGGTATGCTGTTCTCTATCGGTATGGTGTCGTTCTTCCTCACGGGAGGTATCACTGGTATCTTCCTCGGAAACGCCGCTATCGATATTCAGTTGCACGATACTTATTTCGTGGTAGCTCACTTCCACCTTGTAATGGGTAGTGCATCATTCTTCGGTATGCTGGCAGGTATCTATCACTGGTTCCCGAAAATGTTCGGCCGTATGATGGACGAGCGCCTGGGTGCTGTTCACTTCTGGTTGTCATTTGTTGGTGTATACATGGTGTTCTTCCCGATGCATTACATCGGTATCGCGGGCTTCCCCAGAAGATATTATTCGTTCACAAACTTCCAGACTTTCGATGGCTGGGCAGACCTTAATACGTTCGTGAGTGTGGCTGCGATATTCACACTTGGTGCGCAGTTCATCTTCCTGTTTAACTTCTTTTACAGCATGTTCCGGGGACGTCAGGCTTCTGCGAACCCCTGGTTCTCCAATACGTTGGAATGGACCACGCCTCCACTGCCTGGTCACGGAAACTGGCCTGGAGAGATTCCATCAGTGTATCGCTGGCCTTACGATTACAGCAAGCCCGGCGCGGCTGATGACTTCATCCCGCAGAATATTCCGTACTCCGAAACGCCGGAGTCTAACCTGCCTCATGAGAATGAGTTGATCAAACTGGAAACTTCCAACGGGGAAGGGGCCATTATCATAGAAGGTAAACATTGATTGTTCAGGTTTCGCGATTACTGATTCGACTTGCGAACATGAAATCCGAAACCTGAATCCTAGTCTTTATGGGTTTCAGGACGCTGACGATTTCCACCCTGGTGGCGGTATATGTGTTGATTCTGGTAGGTGGCATCGTTCGTAGCACCGGCTCGGGGATGGGGTGTCCCGATTGGCCCAGGTGTTTTGGCAGCTGGGTGCCCCCAACTTCGGTAGAGGAGCTGCCGTCGGACTACAAAGAGATTTACGCAGAATTTCGTAATAAGAAGAACCAGCGATTCGCAAAGGTTCTTTCTGGGTTGGGGATGAAAGAAACCGCCCACGAAATTCTCAACGATCCCTCGGTTCTGGTTGAAAATGATTTCAATCCTACGAAAACCTGGATCGAATATATCAACCGTATCGTCGGTGTGATAATAGGGTTTATGATTATTGGCGTTTTCGTCGCATCTCTCCGGTTCTGGAAGGAACAACGAAAACTGACCATTGTGGCGTTCTTAACATTGGTGCTCGTGATTTTTCAGGGATGGATTGGATCCATCGTGGTGTCGACGAATCTTACGCCGTGGACGATTACCGTTCACATGTTCCTGGCACTCGTGCTGGTGGCGATGCTCATCTGGCTGGTTAATGCAACGTCATCCGGACGCAGAATCTCTTCATCGCTTGGGTTCTGGTGGCTTATTGCAGCTATGGCGACCCTGCTGGTACAGATACTGCTAGGGACACACGTACGCGAGGCGATAGATGAGGTAGCAACAACACTTCCGCGAGAGGGCTGGATTGAGGGTATTGAAAGTACGTTCAGTATTCACCGTTCCTTTTCATGGATGGTGGTGCTGGTTCACCTGGGATTGATTTTCAGGCTGTTTAAAGCAGAAGGATTCAAATCCCTGTCGATGGTGCTGATTGTATTGATCCTCGCCACAATACTGACCGGCGCGGGGATGGCGTACTTTGCGGTTCCAGCGTTTCTGCAGCCGATCCACTTGTTACTCGCAACAGTAACGTTTGGTATCCAGTTTCTGATGCTCCTGAAGATCAGCCCAAAAGAACATTTTGAGATTACAACAGGATGATTGCAAGTGAGGTAAATAGTCTTTCGATTTTCACCGTGGCTTCCGCCAGGGCTAAAGCATTTTCAGAAATGCTGAAGTTCAGGCTATCGCTGCTGGTGGCCTTTTCGTGTGCGTTTGGGTTTGTACTCGCTTCACCTGAGTTTCAGTGGAGCACATTGATCATGCTGTTCCTCGGAGGCTTTCTGCTCTCCGGCGCATCTATCGTTATTAATCAGATCAAGGAACGCGAGTTCGATAAACTGATGTCGCGTACAAAGAACCGGCCCCTGCCAACGGAGCGCGTAACGGTTCAGGAAGCTGCAATATTCGGCGTTATCTGTGCCATCGCTGCAGTGGTTATCCTCTGGGTTTTTACTAACCCATTGACTACTGGTCTTTCAATCATATCGATGGTGCTATACAGTTTTGTATACACTCCGCTTAAGCGGGTTGGCCCCATTGCTGTACTCGTAGGCGCAATTCCCGGCGCTCTTCCACCACTACTTGGATGGACCGCCGCGACCGGAGTTATTTCTCATGAAGCATTAATCATCTTTGGAATCCAGTTTATCTGGCAATTTCCCCATTTCTGGGCAATCGCCTGGGTGGCTGATGAAGACTATCGGAAGGCGGGATTCAAGTTATTGCCTTCCGGAGGAACCAAAGATATTAACACGGCAATTCAGATCATGATCTATACGATGTTTCTGATTCCACTGGGATTACTTCCCGCGACTTTCGGTATCACCGGAATTACTTCCGCCGTGGTTGCCACAGTATGTGGTGTGCTGTTTTTCTCGCAGACTTTCTCGCTTCTAAAAACGGGAGATCGAAAGTCAGCGCTGAAAATTATGTTTGGATCATTTCTATATCTGCCGATCGTACAGATCGCGTATTTGTTGGACAAAGTTTAAAGTGGAGGAGAATAAGGATATGGATGCAGAATTAAAGTTAGTCGAAGAGGCCCGCAAGCCATTGTCGATGAACCCGAAGAAGTTTGCCCTGTGGCTGTTCATAGTTACTGTGATCATGCTTTTCGGTGCCTGGACAAGTGCCTATATCGTAAAGCGCGCAGATACTGGCTGGGCGGAAATTAACCTGCCCTGGCATTTCTGGCTGAACACCTGGATCATCATTACGAGTAGTGTGACGCTGTTCTTCGCAACACGTGCGGCGCGCCGCGATAATCTGGAGTTACTCAAGGTGATGATGATACTCACCGTGATCCTGGGGGGTGCATTTCTGGTGGGGCAGTACCTTGCATTTGGTGAGCTGATTGCGTTAAGCCAGCACTTCACCGGCGGGAATGTTTCACATTCGTTTATTTACGTCCTGACGGGGGCTCACGGCGTGCACGTCATCAGCGGAGTGATCGTTTTGATCGTGTCGCTGGTCAATGCATTCCGGTATAAGATACATTCGCAAAACATGGATGGCATCGAAATGTGCGCAACGTACTGGCACTTTTTGGGCATACTTTGGCTATATTTGTTCATATTTTTAATAGTGAACCGATAGGCCGGCAGGGTCTGGACTGAATACCAGATTTAGAAGCATAGATTAATTTTAAACCGACTATACAAAACAAATGGCAAGTACTCCTGTGACACCGGCTCCGGGCCGCAGCGTTTGGGATGGTGGCGTTTCACCGCTGGGCGCCAGCTATGGGAAGCTAATGATGTGGTTTTTCCTTCTGTCCGATGCGTTCACATTCTCCGCATTACTGATAACATATGGTCTGGTGCGTTCTGCACACGTGGCGTACGCCGGCCCCGTTGACGAATTTGTATTCTCTCCTGAATACTGGCCGATACCGGAAATGGTGTTCGACGCCATTCCTTTCGTGCACGGTGGGCATTACCCACTGGTGTTCGTAGGTATCATGACCTTCATCCTCATCATGAGCTCCGTAACCATGGTACTGGCTGTTGAAGCTGGCCATCGTATGGATCGCGCAGCTGTGGAAAAATGGATGCTCTGGACTATTCTCGGAGGACTTACCTTCCTTGGTTGCCAGGCATGGGAGTGGACTCACTTTATCGTGGGAACAGACGCAGGTACCACACTAGCAGATGGAACGAAAATCTTCGGCGCCAGCCTGAAACAAAACCAATATGGACCGCCTGACTTCGCGGGATTCTTTTTCTTCATTACAGGGTTCCACGGATTCCACGTATTCTCCGGTGTGTGTCTGAATTTCATGGTGTACTATAACACGGTTATGGGTGTCTATGATCGCAGAGGCCACTATGAAATGGTTGAAAAGGTCGGTCTGTACTGGCACTTTGTTGACCTTGTATGGGTATTCGTATTCACTTTCTTTTATCTGGTTTAATCGATTAATATTTAATAGTCATTCGCATGGCACATACGGAAGAACAAGTTCAGATTAATGTGATACCGCCCGACAAGGCAAAAATCCGGAAACTCTGGACAGTAGCCGGCATCCTGCTGTTTGTAACAATAATCGAATTTATCATTGCCTTCACACTCGACGCAGGGGTGTCCAAAACTACGATATTCATCCTGCTCACAATTGTGAAAGCTGCTTATATCGTTGGTGAATTCATGCACCTTAAATATGAAGTAAAGGTATTGTTCTGGTCTATCATGATTCCGCTGGTGTTTATCATCTGGATGCTGGTGGCCTTCATCTATGAAGGATTCGCTATTGCCGAAGCCCTGGGAAATTAACCATGTTAACAAATTTCACGAAAGGCTTAAGGGACAATCTTAAGCCTTTTGTTTTTTATCGATGAGGTGAATTCCGGCGTAATGAAATCCAAAAAAATTATCTTCCTGTTTGTTGCTCTCCTGGTTCCCAGTATCATTTTTGTCTTTCTGAAGATGTTTGGGAAGAACCAGTTCGATGTCGACGTTCTTTACACAGACAACATGCCTGAGTTTACGGATAAATGCAATGCGTCCTATACCCTCCCATATCATCTCCCTGACTCAGTGTTTGCCGGGCTAAACAAAGGCGATTCTGCCGTATTTGTCTACTTCGGCGATGCGAATACTACCAACTTTATCAATCGCGTGCTTTCACGCTACTCCAGTGATCCTGTAGGGCATAAGGTGTTCGATAGAAGCAATGCTGCTCTCAGGGAATGTATTTTCATTCTGGAGGAACCTTTTGACGTAGCTTTGGTTGATACAAAAGGAAGAATACGCGGTCAGTACAACTCATCCGAAAGGGAGGAAGTGGACAGACTCATTACTGAACTGGCAATTCTTTTAAGAAAATATTAAATGGAGACTGCTACAGGATCAACGGCTGCGAAAGAACCTTATCGCAAACTCATCATCGGATTGTCGGTCATCCTGCCTTTGGCCGTGGCGGTATTGTTTCGCGTGAAAATCCCAGGTTACAATTTCTCTTTTCTTCCTCCCATATATGCGACAATCAACGGTCTGACAGCGTTGCTTCTGGTGACCGCGGTGATTGCTATCAAACAAGGTAAACGCTCGCTGCACGAAGCACTTGTTAAAACCTGCCTCGGGTTGTCGTTGACCTTTCTGATAATGTATGTCGCCTATCATATGACGAGTGATTCAACACCGTTTGGCGGAACCGGTGTGATACGATATGTGTATTTCTTCATACTAATCACACACATCGTGCTTTCTGTAGTCATTATCCCTATTGTTTTATTTACGTATGCAAGAGGCCTTGCCGGCAATTTTGAGCGCCACAGAAGACTGGCAAAATGGGCCTTCCCATTATGGCTGTATGTTGCCATTACGGGCGTAGTTGTTTACCTTATGATAAGTCCATATTATTCGTAGATCTATGGCAAGACGAGTTCTGATATTATCCCTGGTATTTCTGACGGTACACGCCGGCGACATCTTCGCGCAGTGTGCCATGTGCAGGACGCAGCTTGAAAACAACGTCTCAAATGGTAATCCCGGAATAGCGGCGGGAATAAACACCGGAATCCTTTACCTGTTGTCAATGCCTTATCTGGCCGCGATTGTCATTGGATACTTGTGGATTAAATCAAGCAGGAATGCGCGCAAAAACGTATCTGGGGGCGCTGCTTAAGGGACGCTGCCCGCGATGCCGCGAAGGAGTGATGTTTTCTCACGGCGCCTATAATCTGAAGCGTTTCAGCCTGATGAACGAGTATTGCCCGCACTGCGGTGTGCGCCTCGAACCCGAGCCAGGCTTCTATCAGGGGGCAATGTATGTCAGTTACGCATTCACGGTAGCCACTCTCGTTGTTCTCAGCGTTATCCTGTTTTTTGCGGGTAATCCATCAGAATGGACAACCATTTCAATCATAATCGCGGTGATGTTTCTGTTGGCGCCGCTGAACTATCGTTATTCCCGCATCCTATATCTCTACCTTTTCGGCGGATTAAGCCGCAAAGCAAAGCGGCGTGCCTAACCCTTGGCCACTTTTGCACAATCTTTGTTAACTTTAAACTATTCACCTTCGAAGATTGGATTCATATATCAGGGTATTGGCAATTCTTACTGTCCTGCTTCTTGCGTCAGGATTAGCAACCCTGTATTGGTCCGGCAAACACGACTTGCCCGAACGCGTAGCCGAAAGGGTCGCTGAACGACTGGAAAGCCAGCTTATCTCGATGGAGGAAACTGCCTCTGGACTGGTCGAGGAGTTCAAGACAAACCCTGCTTATGAATTACCGCCGAATGCCGACTTCTCGTTCTACGTAATTGCCAACTATCGCGTGGTTCGCTGGAACGATCATCACTTTGTTCCCTCGGTAGCCTCCGTGCAAGACGAATTCAGCATACGTTTTCTTAAAGACGGCAACAGCGATTACGTTGCGCGCAAATGGAACATCAGCCAGGGACGCTTTCTGGTGGGCGTGATCACGCTGTCGCGGAAATTTCCAATCACGAACAACTACCTCAAACCGGAGTGGAACAGGAAGATATTCCCCCGGGGTAACCTCACGATCCTTGATCCTTCAGCGGATGCGGGATTCCCGGTTTGCGTGAACGGAATCTGCCCGTTCAAAATCAACTTTGTTCCAGGAGAACTTAACTCGAACGAAGGAGGCAGGTTAGCAGGCAGTGCCCTGATGTTACTCGGGATCATCGCTTCGCTGATGCTGCTTTATGAAATGCTGAAACGTTACTTCATACCTGATGCCGTCTTCGTCGGTTTGTTGGCTGCGATGGTAATCAGCAGGCTTCTGATGGCTGCAGCGGATTTCCCCGCAGGAGTGATCTCGGGGGAGCTCTTTAACCATCAGGTGTTCGCGTCGTCGGACTTCAATGCCTCGTTGGGTGACCTGCTGATCAATGAAGTCGCCTTGTTCTTCCTGTGCTACTACCTATTTAAAAATTTCTTTCGATTCCGTTCCATTCGATTCATGTTATCACGGCCGCAGCTGCGCTGGGTCTTGTCTGTCGCGTCCGCATGGACTGTTTTCTTTGCGTTGCTCTTTCCTTTCGTTGTAGTTCAGACCATCTACAATAACTCGACAATACCACTCGCGATTTCTGAAACCCTGCAGTTCGATGGACTTCGCATCGCAGCTA
>Ga0065721_10051329_pt1 | contig 15261 bp, 19 predicted proteins | sample Mesricmetagenome_FD_59108 | JGI IMG/M metagenome (GOLD analysis project Ga0065721, IMG submission 59108) | Mesophilic microbial community from rice straw/compost enrichment Sample: eDNA_1 v2 (version 2) | ecosystem: Engineered > Solid waste > Grass > Composting > Bioreactor | place: USA: Davis... | reverse complement strand
CATCCTTTGTTGCCAAATATGCATTGGAAGCTCCGAAAAATGGTAAGATTGAAATTGCCGGGCCGGAACGCTTCGAAATCTACGAGATCGTGAAGCGTTATCTTGAAAATACAAATGATCCACGTAAGGTGTCGGCTAATGGCAGACCCGAATATTATGGAGGTGAAATTAGCCAGTCCGCATTAGTTCCGGCAGGCCAGGCAGAGTTGGGAAAGATCAACTTTGAAAAATGGTGGGCCGGCCAGCTGCAAAAAATTTGACAAAGATCTGCACCAGTTGAAACGAAGATGACGGGTGACAGTTTGCTGAGGCGGTTGTAACGGGAATGCACTTTCCATCCGTTCGTGCACCAGGATATCCCTACGCCGGCGTAATTATCCTTACGAAAACCGGTCAACAACACAGCAAGTCAACAGGCTCCAGACTAATTCCCAACCAGATTTAGAACGCAAAACGAGTTCCCATAAAAAGGGAGCATTGGAAACTATTGTCGAAAAAATTAATCACAAATCAATTGAACTAAAATGAAAATCTTCCCAGACTTTTTTGAAAAAAAACAGCAGCATCAGGAGGAGGAACATACAGTATTTGTTCCTGATGACTCAGTCCATAATATCACAGAAGGCAGTGAGTTCCTGGATGACGCTATTCGCATGAAAGATCAGCCGTTTATGTACCAGCATACCGAAGAAAGCGTCGCACCGGGAAACCTGAATGGGCTGTGGTAATAGTTTGTAACAATAAAATTCCAAGTCATGATATTTCAGAACAAACAGACCAACACACTGGATCAAACCTTAGCATGTCTCAAACATCAGGGATACCAGTTAAAGTTCAGAAGAGAAGCTGGCTGTATCTATTGTTTTGAAATGCAGGAGTGGATCATGCCCGAAAATTTCACCGTTGATGAATCGTATTACTTCGGGGATGTGCGGAATCCTGATGCAGATCGCATTCTTTATGCAATCTCCCTGGCAGATGGAAATCGCGGGTCGATGGTTGATGCCTGCAATGTTTACGCTGACAATATCAGTGATGAAATGGAACAAAAACTACAATGGAAATATCCATTGCTTTCTTAACACTCAAAACAATGTCATGGAAAACTTTAAATCACCAGCAGATGCGCTGAGCGATCTCAGAAAGAGAGGATACAATTCGGATTTTTCCATTGAAACCTTTTGCCTCTATTGCGGCGACCTGGATATGAGATTATACCCGGATCAGTTTAATGTGGATGAAGAATACCGGTTTGGTGCTGGTAATGCGAATGAGGAAGATACCGTGGTGGTTGCCATCACATCCTCCAATGGTATGAAGGGTACATTGATGGAATCATACGACACTTATGCTTTAAGCGGCACTTTAGGATTGTCCCTGAATTCCGGAGTTTCTAAATAACAAAAGGCGTAAGGATAATTCTGTTAGTCATTCCTATGTTCCTGTGATAATCTATTGTTCCTATGTTTTCCAACTACGCAATAGCACTCTCGTGCGCTAAGAAAACATAGGAAGTATTCCAGCAGAAACCTGATTTTTTAATTAATAAAAACACATTTATTATGTCAAATTCTAAGAAAATTAAAGGCGAAGAAGATCCCAGGATCTTCAAAGAAGTGCGGGGATTTCTGAAAGTATTGAACTCCGGCACAGGCAAACCGATTGAAGAACTCAGTCCTGCAGATGCCCGACAGGTATTGACTGATGCGCAGGAATCCGTAGCAGTCGATTATTCCGGCATTGAAGAATCTGAAACCATGGTTGAGCAGGACGGACAACGTGTAAAAGTGCATATCACCAAACCACTCAATGCCAGGCCGGGTTCGCCTGTGTTTGTTTTCATTCATGGTGGCGGATGGGTGCTCGGCGATTATCCAACACACAGGAGGCTGGTGCGTGACCTCGTGGTGCAAAGTGGTGCAGTGGCTGTATTTCCTGATTATACACCTTCCCCCGAAGCACAATACCCGGTTGCCATCAACCAGATTTATGCAACCCTGAAATGGGCCGCAGAGCTAAGCGGAAACAATGTGGCCATTGTTGGCAACAGCGTGGGAGGAAATATGGCTGCCGCTGTGGCATTGATGGCAAAAGAAAAGGGGGGGCCTGATATCAAACTGCAGGTGTTACTATGGCCTGTAACAGATGCAAATTTCGACACTGGCTCTTACCTGGAATTGGGTGAGGGCAGATTCCTCACGCGAAACATGATGATCTGGTTTTGGGATAATTATTTACCTGATAAAAGCAAACGCAAAGAAATATTCGCGTCACCTCTCCAGGCAGATTTGGAACAATTAAAGGGACTTCCTCCAACCCTGATTCAAACAGCAGAAAACGATGTGCTGCGCGATGAAGGAGAGGCCTACGCCCGGAAATTAAATGAAGCCGGCGTAAAAGTCACGCTGACCCGTTATAGCGGATTGATTCACGACTATGGTTTGTTGAACCCGCTTGCAGAAGTCCCCGCAGTAAAGACAGCATTGACACAGGCAGCTGCGGTGATCAGGGAAGCATTGAAAGAAAAACGGACAAAACTGACCCGTGAAGCAGCCTTGACAACATAAGCTCTAATTGGCTGATATAACCTCTCATATTAGATCTATTCATTTTCAAACAATCAAAAAACAATTTTATGCAAACAATTAAAAAATTCCTGTCAGCCGCATTTACCACGGCTGTAGCCGCTTCTTCCATGACTGAAGCTGTAGTGGCTCAAACCAATCTCAAAGGAGTAAAAAATATCGTGCTGGTGCATGGCGCTTTTGCCGATGGCAGCAGCTGGTCAAAAGTCGTAACACAACTGCAGGACAAAGGTTACAATGTGATTGCCGTTCAAAATCCACTGACATCATTTAGTGATGATGTGGCTGCAACCAAGCGTGCCATTGAATTAACGGACGGCCCGGTGCTTCTCGTAGGACATTCTTATGGTGGTATGGTGATATCCGAAGCCGGAAAAGATCCCAAAGTAACCGGCCTGTTGTATGTCGCCGCCCTGGTGCCTGAGGACGGTCAGAATGTGGTTGATGTCAATGCAGCGATGCCGACAACGGGAGTTGAAAAATATTTCCAGGTCAGCCAGGATGGGCATTTGACATTACCACAAAAGGGAATCGACGAGTACTTTGCACAGGATGTAGATCCTGAAGAGAGGAAGGTAATATTTGCCACACAGGGAAGCTGGGCTGCATCTGCCACCCAGGAGAAAGTGTATGATCCCGCCTGGAAGAGCAAACCTTCATGGTATATCGTTGCAGCCCAGGATGGCATGATCAATCCGGACCTGGAGCGTTTCAAAGCGAAACTGATCAAGGCGACCACCCTTGAACTTAACTCCGGCCATGTGCCCATGGTATCACAGCCCCGGAAAGTTGCAGACTTTATCATTGAAGCCGCTCAGAAATTATAAAATCAAAGGTCGTAACGAAAAGCAAATTGATAAAACACAAAAACTGTTTGTATGATACCAATAGGAACCATCGCGCCGGATTTCACCCTGTATGCAGCTCCGGATCAGAAATTACAATTGAGTCAGTTGAAAGGCAGAAAAGTTATACTCGCCTTTTATCCCGCCGACTGGAGCCCGGTATGTGGAAGTCAAATGAATCTTTACAACGAGATGGAGGATTATTTTGTACGATACGATGCGCAGTTGTTAGGCATTTCGGTTGACAGCCGTTGGTGTCATGCGGCATATCGTGAGCAAAATGATTTTTTCTTCCCCTTACTGGCGGACTTTGAACCAAAAGGTGCCGTGTCAAAAATGTATGAAGCCTATGATGAATCTACAGGCGAATCCTGCCGGGTTTTGTACATCATTGACGAAGAAGGCGTGATCATCTGGAACTATTTATCTCCCATTGATGAAAACCCTGGTGCGGATGGCATATTCAGGGTATTGGAGCATTCGCAAGCACTTAAAACTATTGAGCTATGACAGACTTAATACCTGCTGTAAACAGCAACGATCACGTATATGGAAATCCGGGGGCGCCGCTTGAACTGGTTGAGTATGGTGACTATGAATGCCCGTTCTGCGGACGCGCTTATCCGATCGTGAAAAGCATCCAGGAGAAGCTGGGGGAAGATTTGAAATTCGTTTTTAGAAATTTTCCCTTACGAAAAATTCACCCCAACGCTTACCCGGCAGCCATTGCCACGGAGGCCGCTGCCTTACAGGGTAAATTCTGGGAAATGCATGATATCATTTTTGAAAACCAGCGGACGCTGGAACCTGAATACATTTTTGCCTTTGCCAGCCGGCTTGGACTTGACATGGCGCGTTTCCAAAAAGATATCCAGGATGAAGACCTATACCTGAAAGCCAGGAAGGACTTTGAAAGCGGAATGAAGAGTGGTGTAAACAGAACGCCGACGTTTTTTGTCAATGGCAGAAAATTCAACGGTGACTGGAGTACCGGGCAATTGTTTCGTTACCTGGAATGTGAACTTGACCGGATCGCGGTTGAGAAGGAGGCCATGGGATCTTAAATCAATTTGCCTGGCAATTTTACCAGGAATATATTTTGGCAGTTCAAACAAAAAGCAACCCCGGTTGCTTTTTTTTGTTTTAACGATTGTTGAATCTTTTAGTGGCATTACTTTATCGGAAGCCACCAGTAAATCAGGTCTTTTGTTATCCTGCAATATGTAATGGATCCGGAACCTGGCTCACCACACGGGATCTGTCCGGTGAAGTGATTATTGATTATTACCCTTCAAAATCAAAGTTGTTTCCTGCTACGGGAAACCGTAATAGCCTGTAGTGAAGAATTTCTATATTGTGGGTGAGGGACGGGGTTAGTTGTTTATCATTGCCGGGCTTTGCGGGAAGAGGGGACAACCTGTATCTGTGTGAAGCATGCACCGTATGTTGTCGGTTTACTCCTTCTCTGCCAATTGCGATCGCTGCCTTTAACAAAAGGTCTGTGATTGAGGTGGCGAAGCTTTGTTATTAAATGAACACCGGATCATGTTGAAACCCGCGGACTTGTTCAGAAAAAGAACGCCAATTCTGTTGTTTCTCACTTTGCGGGGATAAGGTATGTTACGATCTTCGGATGTAATACGTTGTGGGGGGAATTATGATCTCTGTAAGTTTAAAAGGAATTTTTCACCGGCGTGCTGAATTTATCGGAATATATTTTAAGCGTAATTCTGTTGTTGCCGATGCGGTGCGGCAGTGCGTTTCCTGCAGGTGGAGTGCTAGTAATAAATGCTGGTTGATACCATTGAGTCGTGAGAATTACCGGCTGCTTGTAAAGAAATTAGCGGGTATTGCTGATATTGATGATGCTGAACTCAGGTCCTACCTGGTCAACAGGAGAATGGCGTCCGCGGCTGACGTCATCGATGTGATTCCAACCCGGGGGCGCATTGCGGTTCATGACCCGAACGCGGGTATCGGCGAAATTAATCGGCATGTATTACCTGCCATGGAGCAGCAGCTTAAGCTGAAATGTTATAGCCAGTCAACGATAAAGACATATCTCAATGAAATGGCGCAACTGCTGCGTTTGTTGAATGCGAAGTGTGCCGATGCTCTCACGGAAGATGAGCTCAGGCGATATTTTGTTTATTGTTATGAAAAGTTGAAATTAAGTGAAAACACGCTTCATAGCCGGATCAATGCGTTGAAGTTTTATTTTGAGCAGGTGCTGAAGCGAGACCGTTTCTTTTTTAACATTCCCAGGCCTAAAAGGCATTTACAATTGCCGAAACTGTTAAATGAGGATGAACTGGCCAGGCTTTTTAATGCGCTTAGTAATAAGAAGCATAAGGCCATGTTGTTTACGGTCTACAGTGCTGGTCTGCGTGTAAGTGAATTGGTAAAGTTGAAGCTGGAGGATGTAGACAGTAAGCGAATGCAGATATTTGTCTGCCGGGCGAAGGGGAAAAAGGACCGGTATGTAAATCTGAGTCCCGTTTTGCTCGATATATTGAGGGATTATGTGAAGACTTATGTACCCAGGCCGCGGCAGTTCCTTTTTGAGTCCGAGCAGACGGGAAGGGCGTATCCGCCGAGGACGGTGCAGCAGATTTTTTCAAATGCAAAGGCAAAGGCGCGGATAAGTAAGCAGGTAGGTATTCATAGCTTGCGGCACAGTTTTGCGACGCATTTGCTTGATAAGGGAACGGATATTAAGTATATCAAGGAACTGCTGGGGCATTTTAATATTAAAACGACTGAACGTTATTTGCACGTTAGCAAGCGGCAGTTGGTGAATATAGAGAGTCCATTTGATGAATTATGGAAAACAGGCAACATAGATTGGTGAAACAGATGTAGAAAAGCTTGGTTTATGAAGGGTATGAACCGGGTGGTTCTTGTGGGCAATTTGGGCAGGGATCCGGAAGTAAAAGTTGTGGGAGATGGTTTGAAGGTCGCCAGGATTTCGTTGGCTACGACGGAAATTTTCAGGGTTAAAGATGGGAATATCAAATCTGACACGCAATGGCATACTGTAATTTTCTGGAGGGTTTTAGCAGAGTTAGCCGCGAAATATTTGAGGAATGGGAGCCTGATTTATCTGGAGGGGCGGTTGAAGACGAGGGCTTATAAAGATGCCAGGGCAAAGAAGAGGTATGTAACGGAAATTATCGGAGACAAGTTTATAATGCTCGACAAGCGACCTTCTTCAAAGGCAGAGGATTGGCCGCATGATATACTATGGGACGACCCGCCTCCTTTTTAAACAATACATTTTATATATGAATCGTATTGTCCTAACGACAATACAAAAATTATTATCATAGCTCTTGAATTTTCAAGCTGTAAGATTTTGATGACAGCAGGTTATTACATAAATTTAAGTGTTGTAGGCAATTTTTTGACACCACATGATTTATGAAAGCTATTATTGGAAGACGGAGCTCATTAAGCTATCTAAAAAGCTAACAAAGCGTATTCCTTATAAAAGGTTTTGGACGGACGCGCAAAACGGTGCCTTTGAAAAAGAAATAATGATTGGCTTCTATATCGTCAGAAAATTAATAGAATCACAGAAGCTACCCAATCGACTTGTCTCGACAAAAATTGTAGGTCGAAAATTTCCTAACAAAAATGTGACCGTTCATTTAATGAACACACACAGATTTTACGAACATTATGATTTTGAAAACGGGAAAACAGACAAATTCGATTTAAAGTTTTTAATAAATCAAATTGTTCACAGTTATATTTTTTCACCTGAATTTGACATAAATGAAGAAACCGGCGAAATGACTTTATCATCAATTCATTTTTGCTCTGATGACCAAAGAAATAAATGGATTTACGAACTGCGACTTTCAACGATAATAAATTTGTTCGACAAGATTGGTAATAGCGTTGTAACAAATTCGCACATGACATTCGACGCTAATAAAAATGATTATCGAATTGTACAAGGTGACGAAGAGATTCCAATGCCAAAAGACGTAAAACAAATTATCAAACAGACAAAACGAAAATAAAACTGCCTACAACATTGGTATTGCCAATAGTGGGGCTTGACATTGGAGCAATCAGCAGCAGTAATTCTGTTGTACTTCGGTTCGGGGCTTGACCTGCAAAGCCCAGCTTTAGTTCTTAATATTTAACTTTATCAAAAAGCCAGGCAGTAGTTCCGGCGGACGGGATACTAATTCCCCACCATCGGCAATACCTGCTCGTTATAGGCAATTTTAAACGACACCCCGTTCCATGGACAGACTTTCGGAACTACATAAAGTAAAAGACATTTTAAAGCAAGTAGATTACAAGACACTAACGGGTATATTAAATTCATATGTACCCAGAATTCCAGCAAGCATAATAGATTTCAAAAATGAAAAGTTTGAATTTCGACAGATTCATGCAGGAGGAATGAACTTACTCTACCGAGGACGGCTTTTTGATGAAACAAAAATTCCTTTCCCAAATGTCAAAGACATATCTTTTGTTCCTGATGACAAATTACACACGATAAAGCAATATGGTAGAGTTAACAAGCCAGGCGAGTCTATGTTCTACGCATCAACTGCGTTGGAAACGGCATGTGTAGAGACATTTTCAAAAGGAGAAAATTTTGACAGATTAAAAAAGGAAAATGGCTTGACCTTAGTCGTTGGAACGTGGCTGATTGAGCACCCAATGATTTTAGCTCATATGGCATGTTCTGAAAAATACTTCGAGGGCTTTTTAGAAGAAGCAAAAAGTCTAAATCTAAAAAAGGTAACACTTGAGAGTATCAAAAAGCAAAACGAACATTTAAGGACATTATTTGATAACGAAGAAGACTATCAAATACTAAGCTTCTTTTCGGACGAGTTTGCAAAACTCAATACAATCGACCACAACGAGCATAAGATTTCAAATTACTATGCTGACAGAATATTCAATCGTATTGACGGCTTTAAAATGCAAGGCGAAGTTGATGGAATTTGGTATCCGAGTGTGCCTTCAAGCTATCAAGAAATAAATTTTGTCTTACCACCTTCTAAGGTTCAAGAGAAATTAAAATTTTTATGGGCGGACATTATTTGGGTGGTTTATTCTGCAGATTCAAAGCAAATACAATTTATTCCACTTGAACAAAGAGCACACGCAAATGAAGAGGGTGTAATACAATGGCGGACTAAAAGTATCGGCTGACAAAAAACTGCCTATAACATGGGGTTTGCTGCTATGCTGGCTGACGAATAAATCCTCATCTTTTTGTTCGCTATCAGCAGCGGTTCGGTCAGACGAAATTCTATTCAGCTTTAGTTCTTATCTTCAACCTCAGTAATTTTATTGGGCTTCAGTTCCGGGATAGACGTTATAAAATACCAGCACAGCAGCAAGCCCTGTTCGTTAGGCACAATGCTCAAAGACCTCACGTTTAACCAAACAACATAAAAAATGAAAGTAAAATTAATCTTGCTGTTTGCAATTTTCAGCGCTACTCTTTATGGACAAGACATTTTCCCTGCAAATGATACTTCACTTATTTCTGGCAGACAATTAAAAGTAAAGCCTGTTGACAAAATGCTTCAGCAATATGGTTATGACGGCTTTTACAAGGACGAGAAACTAAAAAAGAAATTTGCTTGCTGCGAAAGTTATAACTCAAAGTATAGCGAATTAGTTGACAAAGTTTTTACAGTTGTTAGCATAACTCCGTATGTAGACATAATTCAAAGAAATAAATTCAAAATAAAACTTAGCAACGCAGAGACAGGCGACATCTATTATGACTATGACCCTCAATTTAAACATCAATGGCATTTTCAATTCGTTGGCGATTTCACGTTGCCTAAAGATTTCTATTGCAGAAATATTGAAATGACAGCAGACAAATTTACTGGCGACACAACCTATATGACACCTGCCGCAAGTGGCTTTACTTTCATCAAAAAGAAAAAAGGTAAAAATGAAATTATTTACCTCTCAAAGAATGAACCTGGAAGCACTTTAAATATGGGAGAAAAAGGATTTATTCTTTTATTAGAAAATGGTAAACGTATAGACAAACCAGACGCTAAACTTGACGTTAATGCAAGCAAATATGGCTCAGGTTACATCTATACTGCATTTGTTGAACTTACTGAAAGTGACATTTCTCTTTTGACACAAAACGCAATCACTGACGCAAGGCTTTATATTTATGATGGAACTGTTAAGCCTGACGATGGCAAGAAAATAATTGAGTATTTAAAATGCTTACTGACAAAGTAGGACAGCACTGTGCCTAACATGGGGTTTGCTGCTATGCTGGCTGACAAATAAATCCTCATCTTTTGTTCGCTATCAGCAGCGGTTCGGTCAGACGTAATTCTATTCAGCTTTAGTTCTTATCTTCAACATCAGTAATTCTATTGGGCTGCAGTTCCGGGCTTGACGTTAAAAAATACCAGCACAGCAGCAAGCCCTGTTCGTTGTATGCCATCCTTACAGAACCGTTATGAAATATTTATTGATATTAAAGGCTCATCATGACATTTGCGGCGACGAAGTAGGCTTAATTACTCACCAAAGTCAATTTTTCAATGTCAATGTCAAGGAAGAGGTTGTCGATTCAGAGGCGACAATGACAGCGGTATTTGAAAAATATAAGGCTGCAGGTTTAAAATTTGATTATATCTACCTGTGTACTCATGCGGATAGCTTTGGCTTCGATATCGAAATGGGAATTGATAGGTCAGAAATGACTTGGGCAAGGTTTGGACAACTACTTTGCGAGAGCTATGTTTTGGCGGAAGATACAATTATACTTCTTGCTTGCTGTCGCGGAGGGCTATTCAATGTTGCGACCTACCTATTCGCTGTTTGTTATAAAATTAAATTTGTCTGCGGTGCTAAGTGGAAGTTAAAGGCCTCAGACTTAGCTACTGGTTTTGTGGTATTTCTTTACAACCTGCTTTATAAAAAGGCGGAGCCGGGGTACGCAGCGCAAAAAGCTACGCTTGCGACCGATTACACTTTCGTATGCCACGACCGTTCTGAAATAGAGTCTCATCCGCAATATGAACATAAAAGGTTGGAGCTTTATAGAGAAATTGGATGGATGGATGACGTGGGTGAGTGGGTGATTGATGACGAAAGAATAAAAGAAAACGTTGGCCTCGAATAGGACGGCATACAACATGGAGTTTGGCAAAATGCCGGCTTCAGAATATATCCTCATCTGTATATCGCTACTCGACTTCAGTCCCAGCTTTAGAATCTCGGATGGGCTTTGGAATATAACCTCAGCTTTATATCTTTACTCAGCGACAGGCCCAGCAGAAGTAACACGGACTACCGGCACTTCGCCAAGCTCTGGACGTTGGCTGTAAGTTTAAACCCTCAATTTTAAATGACTTTTCAAACTGAGACTTCAAAGGGCTGGACAGAAGCAATCATTGACAACGACTGCGAGTTTTATAAGTTTGAAAAAGTAGCATCTCTTTTAAAGACAAAACTTAACCTCGTCTTTGCCGAACAATTAAATGACTTTGACACTTACTATTGGGACTTTGTTTATGACAACTCAAACCTATGTTTGCACTACAACATCTATTTAGGAGTTTCAATTTTTCCAAAACTATTCAAGGAGGCAGGAAACGTTGACAATGAAAATGTAATTAAGGTTGCGACCGCACTAATGACACAACTTGAAGATTATAACTGGATTCCGTTTGACAATTCAAAAACTATCGGAACAAAAGGCAGTGAGGGAGGTATAATTATTGAGGACTTAGAAAATATTGACGGTGCAAGAATTACTTTAGAGAAAGACTGTGGCAATATTCCCTTTGCAGTTACATTAGGCATTTACGGACTTATGTTTCATGCTCATTTTGACAGCAACCTTGACAATGCACACATATTTATTAAGTATTCAAAAGGCAAAATCAATAAAGTTTTTGAAATGTATCAATTACCAGAGGAAAGACGGACAGACTTATGGCAATTGAAACATGACAAACTAATTGAAGAACTTGCTGAAATGACAAAAACATGATGCTACGAAAACCTACAGCCAACATGCAGTTTTGCGTCAGCAGGGGGCGACGAACATATCCTCATCTTAGTACTACTATCAGCTACGTATCCGGCTGACCGAACACAGATGAGCAATAAAATATATTTTCAACTTTTGTATATTACATCGGCTGCAGTTCCGGTCTGGACGTTTTTCAAATGCCCTGCCGAACGCAAAGCTGTGGCCGTTGGCTGCAAGCTTAAATCAGCATCATTCTTCGTAACAAGCTGGACAATAATATGGGATTTTTAAAAAACTTTTTTGAGTTTAGGCAAATGAAATCGCTTATAAAACAAGCGACTGAAACTATCTATTCTGAACAATTTGATTATGAGGTTGCCCTACACAAGTTTGAAATGAAATCTGATAAACTTACTGCTCTTATTGCTATTAAATTTGCAGTTTATCTTGATGAGCCTGTTTCAAAAGACGATATTAAGCAAGCGATAAAAGAAGTCCACCTAAGCAAAATTGAATTTAAAGAAGAAGAGCAAATGGAAGGATTTCTTGACTCACTCAAGGACGATACAGAAATAGATTGGTTAGAAAGGACAAAATCAATTCTTGAAGGAAAGTTAGCTTACAAGGAAAATGAATATTCATATGAAGCCGCAATATATCATCTTGAAAAAATCAAGAAAGGACCTTCAACAGCTAAAGAAAAAGAAAAGTGGAAAACACTTTCTTCAAATTTAGAGGAAGCTGAAAAAAATTACAATGACCATGTACAAAAGTTAATGGACGTTCAGGATGAAGAACAATCAAGAAAAGCGGCTCAAGCAGTTTTAGATAAAATGATTGCTGAAAGAGATGAAAGAAGAAAGCACATGGCAGATGAAGAAATACAAAATGAAATTGCCCAGGCTAAAATTGACAGAGAAAATATTTTATCTGACTTAAAGCAGCAGCTTAAAAAGTCAAAAGAGAATGATAATTGATATACTCCTCAAATTTACTCACCAAATATGATGTACGTTCTTGCCATTCTTTTTGTTATTCTTCTAATATACATTATTACTGCAGTCATAAACAAGGAACGCAGTATAGGAAAAGAGATAAATTCTATTTTAGAAAGCAGACTTAAATATACAGAACGAGAATATCAAAGAAATCAAGACCAACTTCTTGACTTAAAATTCAAAGAATGGCTAAATGACAACGAATTTGATATTAGAAGGACTGCAATAAGTGAAATGAATTCACACATAGTTGACAATATTTCCAATGAGCTAAGTATTGTAAAAAACAATTTCGCCTTTAATCCAAAAGATATAAAGTTTACAGGTAGGTTTATTGACTTAATAATTTTTGACGGAGCAGCAAATGAAGAATTAGTAAACATCTATTTCATAGACATACAACGACAAGGAATAAAAAGTAGACACAACTTTAAAGCAAAAGTCGCCAACGCTATAAATAAAGGGAACGTTTCATTTCAAGAGATAAATTTATAATGCCAGAGCAGACAAATACCCTCTTAATAATTTTAGTGGTTGCAAATATTATTGCAATAATTCTGCTTATACTAATCCGGAAAGACAGTTCTTCAAAAGTCTACAACCGAGTACTTGAAATTGAAAAAGAAAAGCAATTCATAGACAAAATTCAGATTGCAAAGAATAGGATTGACAAAGAGACTGACGAAAAGTTGGTTCAGAAAATATCTTATCGTAAGGAGTATTTAATTCAGGACGCTATTAAACGGAGCACAAGCGTTTCCAAAGGAAAAATTGTTGAACATTTTGCTCCTTTTATGTTGCCTGACATTTTAAATCCAGACGAAATAATTTTCATCGGCAGTCCAATTGACCTCATTTCGTTTACTGACATTGACAACAAGGACGAAATCTCAATTGACTTTTTGGAAATTAAAACGGGAAATTCATCACTGAACAAAAAGCAAAAACTAATAAGGGACGCAGTTTTTAGCAAACGAGTTTATTTCAAGACAGTTCAATTGAAATAAGCCAGCAGCCAACATTGCATTGGCAATATGGCGGGGCGACGAATATATTCTCAGCTTTTTGTTCGCTATTCAGCTTCGGTTTCGGCAGACGAATAACGCCAAGCAGCAGAATTAACAATGAGCTTTTGTATCTTTAATCGGCAGTGGTACCGGTCAGACGTAACACAGAATACCGCCACATCGCCAATGCTTCAACGTTGTGTGCAATCTGGAGATAGATTAAATTATAGAGGCATTGATTGTATGAAACTGTTTATTTCAATAATATTCCTTTGTGGGTTTAGCGAGCTTGGATATGCACAAGATTTTGAGAAGAATGTCTGTTACAATACAACGTTTCTGAGTGAGGAAAAGATATTTGATCGAATGGACATATAATCCAAACTATAAAGGTTATGTTGACAAACTAAACCAATTTATAATTAAGAACATTGATGTTGAGAAGATACTAAACTCAGTCTCAGAAAATACTCGCCTTTTATCTGATACTTTGGAGATTACGTTTGTTATAAGCAAGGTTAAGCAAATGAGCAACTTATATGTGACAAGTATTCAAAACACCGTGTTGCCGGAAGAAATTCAACAGGTACTTATTAAATCGTCTTGTAATTGGGTGCCTGGTTCTTCCAGTGGCCGGTATCTAAACGGACGGTTTCGAAATAAATTGGTGTTTACAATAGATAGGCGAGGTGATCTTTTGTCTGTTAAAACAGAATGGTTAGAGTCGTTTACCAAATAGACTGCACACAACATGGAGTTTGGCGAAATGCCGACTTTAGAATAAATGCTCGGCTGTATATCGCTACTCGGCTTCAGTTTCAGCTAACGAATCCCGGATGAGCTTTGGAATATAGTCTCAGCGATATACCTTTACTCAACGCCAGTCCGAGCGACAGTAACACGGACTACCTGCACTTCGCCAAGCTCTGGACGTTGTATGCCATTTCATTCCTCAATTGTAAAATGCTTTTAGTTTGAGACAAACCGTGCTGCGAAAGAATAGTTTTCTTTTTTATTTGACTCCATTAATTTGGATTTTGTCAGCATGTAGCGACAACTCAAATAAAACTGCGAAGACAGAAACTAAATATTCTAGTACTCAAACCTATTTATTTCAACTTCTTGACGACTATAGAACAGAATACTTTGCTGCGACAGAAACGGCAGACAGAGAAAAGTTACAAAGCAAGTATCAAGACAAAATGGAAAATTTTCTTGTTGACTCCTTAGGTCGTTATATTGACAGCATGACTGTAGTCGTAGATACTGTGATTAAACAAGACTGGCTTGTAACGACACAGTTTCATGCAAAAGACATTGAATTTAAGTATAGCATGAAGTTTCAGGAGAATATGCCACCTTCTGCCGACTCATTGTATAAGTTCATGCTCAGCCTTTCACCTGGTAAAGAAGTAACTGTTGACTTTATTCATTTGGGTGGCGGTGGACTTAACTTTCCGGACGATAAAAGTCAAAGAACAATGAAAATATTTGCTTACCCATCACCATTAAAGAATTAGGTTGACGAGAAATGGCATACAACATGGGGTTTGCTGCTATGCTGGCTGACGAATAAATCCTCATCTTTTGTTCGCTATCAGCAGCAGTTCGGTCAGACGAAATTCTATTCGCTTTAGTTCTTATCTTCAACATTAGTGATTCTATTGGGCTGCGGTTCCGGGCTGGACGTTAGAAAATCCCAGCACAGCAGCAAGCCCTGGACGTTAGCGGTCAGGCTAAAGCGACACAACAACAAACAGTTGACAGTTTAGGACAAACCAATGACAGAGGAACAACAGAAAGAATAAATTATGATTATTCGAG
>Ga0065721_10001250_pt1 | contig 15264 bp, 18 predicted proteins | sample Mesricmetagenome_FD_59108 | JGI IMG/M metagenome (GOLD analysis project Ga0065721, IMG submission 59108) | Mesophilic microbial community from rice straw/compost enrichment Sample: eDNA_1 v2 (version 2) | ecosystem: Engineered > Solid waste > Grass > Composting > Bioreactor | place: USA: Davis... | reverse complement strand
CGCGGCCCTCGACCTCGCCGACGATCTCGTGCACGCTCACCTGGTTGGCGACCTTCGGGTCGCGACGCTTGTGGATGATGGCGAGCGGCGCGCCGAGCTTGTCGCTCCAGACGTCGGCGACGCGCACTCGTCCCATGTCGGGGCTCACCACCGTGAGGGTCGACGTGTCGAGTTTCGCGCGGAAATGCTCGAGCAGCACGGGCATCGCGAACAGGTGGTCGACCGGGCCGTCGAAGAAGCCCTGGATCTGGGCGGCGTGGAGGTCGACGCTCATGATGCGGTCGGCGCCCGCGGCCTTGTAGAGGTCGGCGACGAGTCGGGCGGAGATGGGCTCGCGGCCGCGGCCCTTCTTGTCTTGCCGCGCGTAGGGGTAGAAGGGCGCGACGACGGTGATGCGCTTCGCGCTCGCGCGCTTCGCGGCGTCGATCATGATGAGCTGCTCCATGAGCCACTCGTTGATCGGCGGGCAGTGCGACTGCACGACGAACACGTCGGCGCCGCGGATGCTGTCGCCGTAGCGGGCGTAGATCTCCCCATTGGCGAAGGTGCGCGTCTCGGTGGGGACGAGCTCCGAACCGAGTTCGGTCGCGATGTCCTCCGCGAGCTGCGGATGAGCCCGTCCGCTCACCAGCACCAGTCGCTTCTCACCGGTGATCTTGATGGCTGACACGCCGCACTCCTCGCTCTGAGGACTCCAGCCTAATGCTGCTTGCGGGCCGCCCAATCCTCCACGTTGCGCTGCGGCGCGACGCTCAGGGCGAGGGCGTTCGGCGGCACGTCCTTGCGCACCACGGCGCCCGCGCCGATCGTCGCGCCGTCGCCGATCGTGACCGGTGCGACGAACGCGTTGTGCACTCCCGTGTGCACGTGCGCGCCGATCGTCGTCGGATGCTTGTTCACCCCGTCGTAGTTGGCGGTGATGCCGCCCGCGCCGATGTTGGTGCCCTCCCCGATCGTCGCGTCGCCGATGTAGGAGAGGTGCGGGACCTTCGCGCCGGCGCCGATCTTGGCGTTCTTCGTCTCGACGTAGGTGCCGATCTTGCCTCCCTCACCGAGCTCCGTGCCGGGGCGCAGGTAGGCGAACGGACCCACGGTCGCGTTCGCGCCGATGACGGCGAGGGTCGCGTCGGTGCGCTTCACGACGGCGTCCTCACCGACCTCGCAGTCGACGAGGGTCGTGTCGGGGCCGATCTTCGCGCCGCGGGCGACGGTCGTCGCTCCCGCGATGTGCGTGTTCGGCAGCAGCTCGACGTCTTCGGCCAGGGTCGCCCGCAGGTCGATCCGCGTGGAGTTCGGGTCGTGGACGGTGACGCCGGCGAGCTGCCAGCCCCGCACGATCATGGCGTTGAGCCGCGCCGCCGCGCGCGACAGCTGCACGCGGTCGTTGATGCCCTCGACGACCCACGCGTCGCCGACCGGCACCGCCTCGACGGGCTCGCCGTCGCCGCGCAGCATCCCGACGACGTCGGTGAGGTAGAGCTCGCCCTGATCGTTGTCGGCGCCGAGCCGCGGCAGGCGCGACCGGAGAGCCGAGACGGTGAAGACGTAGGTGCCGGAGTTGATCTCGGTGATCGCGCGTTCCTCGTCGCTGGCGTCACGGTGCTCCACGATGCGGCTGAGGGAGCCGTCGGCGTCGCGCACGACGCGGCCGTAGCCGGTGGCGTCGTCGACGATCGCGGAGAGCAGCGTCGCGGCGGCGGTCGCACGACGGTGCGCCTCGAGGAGTCCGGACAGGGTCGCGGCGTCGAGGAGGGGCACGTCGCCCGACACGACGACGACGTCGCCGTCGAAGTCCGCGGGGAGGGCGTCGACGGCGACCTGCACGGCGCGGCCGGTGCCCGGGATGTCGTCCTGGTCGACGACGACCGCCTCCGGGAGGAACTCCTCGACGGCGGCGGCGACGAGGTCGCGCTCGTGGCGCACGACGGTGACGACGTGGGCCGCCGAGAGCTCGCGCGCGGTCGCGAGGACGTGCCCGAGCAGCGGGACGCCGGCGAGCTCGTGGAGCACCTTGGGACGGGAGGACTTCATCCGCGTCCCCTGCCCGGCGGCGAGGACGACGATGGCGAGGCGCGAGTCGGTCACGCGCCCATTCTCCCGCCTTCGCCCCGGTCGCGCGCGCCGGGCTCGGCGCTGGTCAGGCGTAGACCCGCGAGATGAACTGCACGAGGACGGCGGGACGCTCCTGCCCCTCGATCTCGAGGGTGCCGTCGACGTGGAGCTGGTAGCCGCCCTTCGACCTCGGTCACGGTCGTGAGGGTCGCCTGCAGCCGCACGCGCGAGCCCGACGGCACCGGGGACGTGAAGCGCACCTTGTCGAGCCCGTAGTTGACGAGGGTGGAGGCGTCCGAGACGACGAGGAGCTCCGACCACAGCGGGATGAAGAGCGACAGGGTGAGGAAGCCGTGCGCGATGGTCCCGCCGAACGGGGAGTCCTTCGCCCGCTCGGGGTCGACGTGGATGTACTGGTGGTCGTCGGTCGCGTCGGCGAAGGTGTCGATGCGCTCCTGGGAGACGTCGAGCCACGAGGAGGCGCCGAGGTCGGTGCCGGCGAGGCCGGGCAGTTCGGCGAGGGTCACGGTGCGGGTCACGGTCGCTCCTGTCACGGGGTCGGGGGCGTGCGGTCGAGTTCGGGGGGCAGGGGCGGGAACTTCTCGCCGACGCTCTGCCATTCGGTGGTGGGGGCGATGTCGGTGGCGATGGCGTCGGCGGTCCAGCCGCCGTCGCGGTAGTGGGTGGCGACGGGTTCGGGGTGGGACCAGAGCTGGAGGCGGTCGCCGCCGACGCCGATGGCCTGTCCGGTGATGCCGGCGGCGTCGTCGGAGGCGAGGAACACGATGAGTCCGGCGACGTCGTCGGCGGTGCCGAAGCCGAGGTCTTTGCGGAAGAAGTCGGGCATGGGCTGCCCGGCTTCGTCGGCTTCGACGGCGGCGGCGAAGTAGGGCACGGTCTTGGTCATCGCGGTCGCGGCGACGGGGATGACGGCGTTGGCGGTGACGCCGGCCTTCTTCATCTCCAGCGCCCAGGTGCGCACCATGCCGACGATGCCGGCCTTCGCGGCGGCGTAGTTGGTCTGCCCGAAGTTGCCGCGCTGTCCGGTGGGGGAGCCGATGGTGATGATCCGGCCGGGCACTTCACGCTCCTTGAAGGAGGCGTAGGCGGCGCGGGCGCAGGTGAACGTGCCGCGCAGGTGCACGTTGATGACGGCGTCGAAGTCGTCGTCGGTCATCTTCAGGATCGACTTGTCCCGCAGGATGCCGGCGTTGGTGACCAGGATGTCGAACCCGCCGAACTCGGCCAGNGCNGTGTCGACCAGCTGCTGCGCCACCTCGGAAGTGCCCACCGGCGCCACCACCGCGGTCGCCCGACCACCGGCATCCCGGATCNCCTNNACCGTCGCNTNNGCCGCCTCCGCCGACACATCGTTCACCACNACNGCNGCACCNNCGGCCGCGAGGGCCTTCGCGTACGACGCTCCGAGGCCGCTGCCGCTGCCGGTGACGATGGCGGTCTTGCCGCTCAGGCGCTCGCCCATGAGACTCCCTTTTCAGTGGATGACGTGGGGCTTCTCGCGTAGCGTGGCCCCGTGCTCGTGAGAGCATAATCTCAATCATTGAAAGATTCAAATACTTCGGAGGATCCACCGTGACCGACATCCAGGGCGGCGATCAGATGCGGTCCTCCGTGCTCGCGGACGATATCAACTTCCTCGCCGTCAAGGCCTCCGCCGAGGGCACCCGACTCGCCAACCGACTCCTCGCCGAGCACGGCCTCCGCGTGCGCTCCTACGCCGTCCTCGCCCTCGCCAACGGCGAGCGCCCGGTCACCCAGCGCGACCTCGCCGACGTGCTCTCGCTCGACCCCAGTCAGATCGTCGCCCTCGTCGACGACCTCGAGCGCGACGGCCTCGTGCGCCGCGAGGTCGACCCGAGCGACCGGCGCTCCCGTGTCGTGCGCTCCACCGACGACGGCCGCGCCCGGTTCACCGTCGCCCGTTCCGCCACCGCCGCCGCCGAGGCGGACCTGCTGGCCCCGCTCGACCTCGCGGAGCGCGAGACCCTGCGCAGCCTGCTCGCGCGCGTCATCCTCCGCGACGCCTGAACGCCGCTACTGCACCGCCGCGGTGAGTCGCGCGAGGTTGTCGAGCACCCGCACCCACACGGGGCGGGTCAGCCACTCGTCGAGCGTGAGCTCCCGGCTCATCGCGCGGTTGGCATCCTCGATCGCCCGCAGCTCGCGCAGGAACGAGTCGCCGCGCACCATGACCGAGATCTCGAGGTCGAGGCTGAACGAGCGCATGTCCATGTTGCTCGAGCCGATGACCGACACCTCATCGTCGATCGTCAGGTGCTTGGAGTGCAGGATCGTCGGTCCCGCGTAGAGCCAGATGCGCACCCCCGCGCGCAGGAGCGCCTCGTAGTACGACCGCTGCGCGTGGAACACGAGGAACTGGTCGCCGATCTCCGACACGAACAGCTCCACCTCGACGCCGGACTGCGCGGCCGTCGTGATCGCGTAGAGCATCGAGTCGTCGGGAACGAAGTAGGGGGACGTGAGGACGACCTTCTTCTGCGCCGCGTAGACGAGCGAGTTGAACAGCCGCAGGTTGTTCTCGCCCGGGAACCCGGGCCCCGACGGCACCACCTGGCAGTCGGACTCGTGGTCCTCGTCCGTCACCTCGGGCCGCGCCTGCGCCGCCTCGCGCTCCAGCAGCTCGCCCGTCTCGGAATACCAGTCGGTCACGAACAGCGCGTCGATCCCGGCGACGACCGGCCCCTCGAAACGGACCATGTAGTCCTTCCAGTGGAGCCCGCGGCGGTGGTTCTTGCGCTGCTGGTAGCCCGTCTCGACGACGTTCTGCGACCCCGTGAAAGCGACGTGGCCGTCGATGACGAGGAGCTTGCGGTGGTTGCGCAGGTCGGGACGCTGGATCTGGCCCCGCCACGGGCGGAACGGCAGCATGACGTGCCACGCGACCCCCATCGCGTTGAGGCGCTTCACCGTGCGGCGGTAGCCGGGGTACCGCACGCTGCCCAGGTGGTCGAACAGTACCCGCACGACGACGCCGCGGCGGTGCGCGTCCTCGAGGGCGTCGAAGAAGTCCGCGGTCGCCTCATCCAGCAGCAGGATGTAGAACTCGCAGTGCACCGTCTTCTTCGCCGCGCGGATCGCGGCCGTCATCGCGGCGAGCGCCTCGTCGTTGTCGTTCCACATCCGCGACGTGTTGCCGCCGACGAGGGGCATGGCGCCGAGGGTGCGGTTGAGCTCCACGATCGGCTCGAGCCACGGCGGCCACGGCGGGTCGCGCTTCACGCGGTCGAAGCCCTCCGTCGTCTCGAGGATGTACTCGTTGATCTCCCGTTGCTTGCGCCGGCGGGCGCGCGGCAGGCGGGCGCGACCGAGGATGAGGAACAGCAGGATGCCGACGTACGGGATGAAGAAGATCGCGAGCAGCCAGGCGAGGGCGGTCTGCGGCCGCCGGTTCTTCGGCACGAAGATCAAAGCCAGGATGCGCACGGCGAAGTCGACGACGAGGAGCGTCACCGTGACCGTGACGGCGAACCAGCCATCCATGGGTTCAGTCTGGCAGTGGTGGGTGATAGACCGGACGCATGACCGATCGTGCTGCGGCCGAGGACTGGCTGCGTCGCTACGTCGTCGCGTGGGACTCGAACCGCCCCGACGACATCCGCGGACTCTTCACCGAGGATGCGGTGTACCGCGCGTGGCCCGGTGATCCCCAACCCTGGGTCGGCCACGACGGCATCGTCGCGGGCTGGCTCGCGCACGCCGACGAGCCCGACGACCACGAGTTCGAATGGTCGATGCTCGCGGTCGACGGCGACGTCGCGATCGCCCGGTGCGTCACCACGTACCTCGAGTCGCCGCCGGTCGTCTATGACAACCTGTTCGTCGTGCGACTCGACGACGACGGCCGGGCCACGGAGTTCACCGACTGGGTGATCCGACGCGACCCGGGTGGGGTCGCGTGAGCGCGCGCGTCGACGCCTTCATGGAGGGCTACCGCAAGGCGTGGGAGTCGAACGACCCCGACGACGTCGTCGCGATCTTCACGGAGGACGCGGTGTACCGCGGACGCCCCGGGCAGCCCGCGTGGACGGGACACGACGAGATCGTCGCCGGCTGGCTCGAGCACGCCGACGAACCCGGCTCGACGACGTTCGCGTGGGAGACCCTCGCCCGAGACGGCGACCTCGCGGTGGTGCGCTGCGTCACGCAGTACCCGGCGGGTCCGAAGAAGGGCACCTACGACAACCTGTGGGTCATCGAGTTCGCCCCCGACGGGCGCGCACGGCACTTCACCGACTGGTGGATCCCCCGCCAGTGGGCCGCCTGACCTCGGTGGTCGAGTAGCGCGCGCAGCGCGCGTGTCGAGACCTAGCGCATGTTGACGAACTGAAGGGCGACGTCGAGGTCCTTCCCCTTCAGGAGCGCGATGACCGCCTGGAGGTCGTCGCGCGACTTCGACTGCACCCGGAGCTCGTCGCCCTGGATCTGACTCTTCACCGACTTGGGCCCTTCGTCGCGGATGATCTTCGAGATCTTCTTCGCGTCGTCGCTCGAGATGCCGTTCTTGATGCCCGCCTCGATGCGGTACTCCTTGCCGCTCGCGAACGGCTTGCCGGCATCCAGCGATCGCAGCGAGATGCCGCGCTTGATGAGCTTCTGCTCGAACACCTCGAGCACGGCCTTCACCCGGTCCTCCGAGTTGGCCTTCATGAGGATCTTCTCGCCCGAGAACTCGATCGACGCGCCGACGTTCTTGAAGTCGTAGCGCTGGGCGATCTCCTTCTGCGCCTGGCTGAGGGCGTTCTGGGTCTCCATCGGGTCGACCTTGCTCACGATGTCGAAGGAGGAATCTGCCATGCCCTCATGGTACAAACCCAGGATGCGCGCGGCCCGGCCCTTCCTCATCGCGGGGGTCGTCGCCGCCGCCGTCGCGGTCGTCACCGTCGTGATCGTGACGTTCCTCGCGCCGCGCGCGGCCGTCATCCCGGGCGCAGCCCCCACACCCGAAGAGCCTGCGCCGTCGTGGGCGCCCCCCGCCGACCCGCCCCCCGCCGCGGCGACGCCGGGTCCCGGGCTCGCGGGGCTCGCTGATGCCGACTGGGTCACCGCGACGAGTGCGACGACCGGCATCCCGGAGCGCGCGCTCGCCGCGTACGCGGGCGCCGCCCTGCTCAAGGCGGAGTGGATGCCCGAATGCGGCATCTCGTGGAACACCATCGCGGGCGTCGCCGCGACGGAGAGCGACCACGGACGCCACGGGGGGTCGCGGATCGGGCCGGACGGCACCGTGACGCCGCCGATCTACGGTCCGCCGCTCGACGGCGGCGAGGGGGTCGAGCACATCGCGGACTCCGACGGCGGCGCGATCGACGGGTCGGCGGAGATCGACCGTGCCTCGGGGCCGTTCCAGTTCATCCCGCAGAGCTGGCGCAACTGGCACGTCGACGCGAACGGCGACGGCGTCGAGGACCCGCAGAACATCGACGACGCGGCGCTCGCCGCGGTCAACTACCTGTGCCGCGTCAGCACGGGGATGGACACCGAGGAGGGGTGGATCGCGGCGATCTCGGGGTTCAACGCCCCGCAGTCGTACCGCGACACTGTCGCGCGCTTCGCCGTCCGCTACGCCGAGCTCGCCAGCCCGGTGGTCGAGTAGCCCGCAGAGCGGGCGTGTCGAGACCCCTACCGCCCCTCGCGCGGCCGCGCCGTCGAGGAGCGCACGACCAGGTCGTACGGCAGGGGCGTGTCGAGCGCGTGCCCCTCCGGATGCCCCTGCAGCTCCGTCATCAGCACGTCGACCGCCATCCGCCCCTGCCGTTCGGGGTATTGGGCGACGGTGGTGAGGCCGAAGAAGTCGGCGAGGGAGTGGTCGTCGATGCCCACGACCGAGACGTCGCGGGGCACGTCCAGCCCGAGGTCGCGGGCGGCGAGGATGGCGCCGATCGCCATCTCGTCGGAGGCGGCGAAGATCGCGGTCGGACGCTCGCCGGGGGCTCCGAGCAGCTGCTTAGCGGCCGCGTAACCCTCTTGGATGGTGAAGTTTCCGACGTGGAAGAGCCGCGGGTCGCTCGGGATGCCGGCCGCCTCGAGCGCCTGGAGGTAGCCGACCCGCCGGTTCGTCGGCAGGTGGAAGTCCATCTCTATCTCGGGGTCGCCGCCGATGTGGGCGATGCGGCGATGGCCGAGCCCGATGAGGTGCTCCGTGATGAGCCGCGACACCGCGATGTCGTCGATGCTGAGTGTGCGCACGCCCGGCAGCGGACCGCCGACGCCCACCATGGGCTTGCCGACGCCGTGCAGGCGCGACACCTCCGCTTCCGTGAGCTCGAGCGACACGGCGATGACGGCATCCACCCGCTGGCGCAGCAGGAAGTGCTCGAACACGAGCCGCCGCTCCTCGTCGCTGCCCCCGAGGTTGTAGAGCGTGAGGTCGTAGCCCTGCTCGAGCAGTGCCGACTCGGCGCCCTCGACGACGGCTCCGTAGAACCATCGGTTGAGGAAGGGGATGACGACGCCGACGTTCCGCATCCGACCCGTCGCGAGGGCGGAGGCGCTCGACGAGACGACGTAGCCCAGCTCGTCGGCGGCCTGGCGCACGCGCTCACGCGTCGCCGCGGAGACGTGGCCCTTACCGGAGAGCGCGCGGGACACCGTCGCGGCGGAGACGCCGGCGCGCCTCGCGACCTCCTCGATGCCCGCCACGGGACCTCCCTCGCTGGAGCACCGATCCTATCGGCGTGGTACGGGGTGCCCCCGCGACCGGGTATCCTTGTCCAGGCGTTCAGCGCCAGGGCGAGTTACCCAAGCGGCCAAAGGGATCTGACTGTAAATCAGCCGGCATAGCCTTCGGGGGTTCGAATCCCTCACTCGCCACCCTCGGAAAGCCCCGCCCTCGGCGGGGCTTCTCCCTTTCCACCGCCCGCACCCCCTCGATTCGTGCGAGTTGGCCGGGATTCGGGGTCGATTCCCGCCGAACGGCACGAATCGCGGGGGCTCCGAGGCGCCTCGGGCCCCGGGTAGCCTGACGACGTGGAGCTCACCTCGTCGTTCGAGCGCGTCATCCCCGCGAGCGTCCTCGAGCGGTACACGTGGGTGGAGACGCGCAACGCGGCGGCGGTGCTGCAGGCCTCGAACCCCGAGCAGTTCGCCGACCTCGTCGCGGTGCTCGCCGAGTTCGCGGTGTACGACGCTGACATCCTCACGGCGGGCGGCAACCGGGGGCAGATCGCGATCCGGCTCGACGCCGCCTTCGAGGCTCGCGGCTGGGATGCCGTGCGCGTCAACACCGTCCACCGGCTCGAGGGGCTGCGCAAGTCGAAGCTCTCGGGCCGCGCATACGACGAGCGGTTCCTCGAGGAGGAGGTGCGCAACGAGGGGTTCGAGGTCGACAACATGAAGGGCCGCGTCGCGCTCGACGTCGAGTGGAACGCGAAGGACGGCAACCTCGACCGCGACCTCGCCGCCTACCGCGCCCTCTACGACCTCGGGCTCGTCGACGTCGCCGCGATCGTCACGCGCGACCACTACGCGGTGCGCGACCTCGCGGCACTCGACCTGGGGAGCGAGGATGCCGCGCGCCGGCTCGGCACGACGACGACGACGAACATGGCGAAGCTCGAGCCGCGGCTGACGCGCGGGGACGCCGGCGGATGCCCCATCCTCGGCATCGGGATCACGCGCGCCACCTGGGCCGGCGCCGGGGTGCCGGCGCCGCACGTCGAGGTCGACGACGACGTCGCGGCGCTCTTCGCGCTCGAGCAGGACGCCGATCCGGAGGCGTAACGTCGGGCGCCCGGCTCGTCACCCCGCCGACGACGGAGGCCCCGGGTAGGGTCTAGTCATCATGGCAAGCCCCCTCCGCGCAGACGTCGCCCCGACACCGTTCGTGCCGCTGCCGACCGTCGACGGGGGGTTCCAGACGGTCATGGCCGACCCGCCGTGGCGGTTCACGAACCGCACCGGCAAGGTCGCGCCCGAGCACCGGCGGCTCGACCGCTACGACACGATGGACCTCGAGGCGATCAAGGCCCTCCCCGTCGCCGACCACGTCGCGGCGAACGCGCACCTCTACCTGTGGGTGCCGAACGCGCTCCTCCCCGAGGGCCTCGAGGTCATGAAGGCGTGGGGCTTCCGCTACGTCTCGAACGTCGTCTGGGCGAAGCGCCGCGCCGACGGCGGCCCCGACGGGCGCGGCGTCGGCTTCTACTTCCGCAACGTGACGGAGCTCATCCTGTTCGGTGTGCGCGGCCGCATGCGCACCCTGCCGCACGCGCGCTCGCAGGTGAACATGATCGAGACGCGCAAGCGCGAGCACTCCCGCAAGCCCGACGAGCAGTACGCGTTCATCGAGGCGTGCTCCCCCGGCCCCTACCTCGAGCTGTTCGCCCGCCAGGCGCAGCCGGGGTGGCACGCGTGGGGCAACGAGGCCGACGCGCCGGAGGTGCGCGGCAAGGTGCACCCCGGCTACCGGGGCGGCGAGATCAACCCCTCCTACGCGACCGCCTGATCCGCCGCGGTCGCCCGGCTCCGGCGCTTCCGCCGGACGAGCAGCACGATCCCGACGACGAGCGCCGCGACGACGACGGCGCCGAGGGCGAACCACTGCCATCCGATCACCATCGCGATCACGAGCGGGTGGTACGTCGGGGTGCCCCCGAACTGCAGCGGCGTGAGCCGGTCGAGCCCCGGGTCGGAGCCGTCGAAGCGCACCTCGCCCCACGCCTCCCGGGTGCCCGCGTAGGGGTCGGACTCGACGCGGAGGTCGGGGTCGAGGATGAGCGTCGCCCGCGACTCGGCGTCGTACAGCGGCCAGGCGAGCCCGTCGCTCGACGGCTCCTCGCCGCGGGCGAACGACACCCACAGGTCTTGCACGCGGTCGGAGAGCCGGCGGTTGGCGTCGTCGTCGGCGACGAACTCGGCGGCCGCCGCGGTGGTGCCGAACACGAACGGCAGCTCGACGGCGTGGGGCGAGCCCAGGATGCCGTCGAGTCCGATCGTCGGGACGGTCGCGAGGTACATGCGCACGTCGACCCCACGCGCCGCGAGGGCCTCCGCCATCCGGATGGCGGGCATCCGGAAGCCGACGTCGCCCACCATCGCGAGGCCGAGCTCGGCCTCCGACAGGCCCGGCCGCGCGGTGCGGTAGGCGTCCTTCACGGTGTCGGCGTCGTCCCCGACGATCGACGCGAGCCAGGGGTCGAAGTAGAGCAGCGGCAGGCGCGTCAGCTCGGGCAGGTAGTAGTACCAGTACCGCGCCTCGTCGAGGGTCGTGCCGAGGACGATCGGCACGGAGGGCCCGTCGGGGGAGGCGATCCGCTCCGCCGGGAGCGCGGTGAGCAGCTCGCCGTCGACGACGGGGTGGAACGCGGTGTCGGAGAACTGGGTCTCGTAGACGGCGTCCGCGGCCGCGAGGATGTCGCGCGTGCTGAGGTTCAGCACCTCGCGCGCCGAGCCGACGCCCGCGACCCCGACGAACGCGTCGGCGACGTCCGCCGCCCACTCGCGCGTTGCGACACGCCGTCTACGCCGAGGTGTTCGGCGACCACCGTCCGGCACGCAGCACGTTCGGCGTCTCGCTCGCGGGCGACTTCCTCGTCGAGGTCGAGGCGCTCGCGGTCCTGCCCGACTGAGGCCGCGCCAGGCGGTGCCGGGGCTCAGCGTCGCGGCGCCGACGTACTCGACCGCACGACGAGGTCGAACGGCAGCGCGGTGTCGATCGGAGCGGGAACCGGATGCCGCGGGTCGATCTCGCGCAGCAGCACCTCGACGGCCATCCGTCCCTGGCGGTCCGGGTACTGGGCGACGGTCGTGAGCCCGAAGAAGTCGGCGAGGGAGTGATCGTCGAGTCCGACGACGGAGACGTCGCGGGGCACGTCGAGTCCGAGGTCGCGGGCGGCGAGGATCGCGCCGATCGCCATCTCGTCGGATGCGGCGACGATCCCCGTGGGGCGGTCGGCGCCCTCGAGCAGCTGCCGGGCCGCGGCGTAGCCGCCCGGGATCGTGAAGTCGCTCTTGAGCTCCCACTCGGGACGCACGGGTGCGCCGACCTCGTGCAGGGCCTCCTCGAATCCGCGCCGCCGCGCGCTCGGGAGGTGGAAATCGAGCTCGGGCGAGTGGCCGCCGCCGACGTGGGCGAGCCGGGTATGGCCGAGGCTCACAAGGTGCGCCGTCGCGAGCCGGGACAGGCCGACCTCGTCGACGCTCAGGGTGCGAACGCCCGGCACGGGGCCGCCGACGCCGATGACGGGCTTGCGCAGGTCGTGCAGGCGTCGCACCTCGTCGGCCGTGAGCTCGAGCGACACGGTGAGCACGGCATCCACGCGCTTGCGCAGCAGGAAGTGCTCGAAGACGCCGCGCCGCTCCTCGTCGCCGCCGCCGAGGTTGTAGAGCGTGAGGTCGTAGCCCTGCTCGAGGAGCGCACTCGACGCCCCCGACACGACGGCGCCGTAGAACCAGCGGTTGAGGAAGGGGAGCACGATCCCGACGTTCCGCATCCGCCCGCTCGCGAGCGCCGACGCCGACGACGAGACGACGTAGCCGAGCTCGCGCGCGATCACCCGCACGCGGTCCCGGGTCGCCGACGACACCGGACCGCGACCGCTCAGGGCGCGCGACACCGTCGCGGGCGACACCCCCGCGCGTCGGGCGACCTCCTCGATGCTCGTCACCCCGACATCCTCACCCCTTGAGCGCCCCGCTGAGACCGGCCCCGGTTGAAGAACAGCCGCTGGAAGACCGGCCGCGCGACGCCCGAGGCGGGTCAGGACTCGCGGCGCTCTCGGTAGTCGATGAGGGCGAGGAGCGCGTCGCGCCAGTCGGCCCAGCTCGCGCCGACGCCGAGGGCTTCGTGCTCGGGATCGCGCACGCGCCAGGTGCCGGGCGTGCTCTCGTCGCCCTCGCGGTCGACTTCGAGGCGACCGAGGGGACGACCGTCGACGAGCACGACCCAGCCCTGGGCGTCGTCGACGAGCTCGTAGGGGACCCCGTCGTGGGCCCACACCGGCGCTGGGGCGTCGTCCCCGCCACCGCTCGCGTCACGCGAGACGATGTCGAAAGACGCGGGGTGGTTCTCGAAAGCCATCGTGTCCACGATCCGCTGCGCTCGGGTGTGCAGCTGTCTGAGTGCGGCGGGTGCCGCTGTCCTCACCCTACGGGTAGTTCACGAAATTGCCTAACTTTCTTTCCTAAATCTGTGAACAATTTCGTCGCCGCGGGGGTAGGCTGTCGCCAGTTCCAAGGGAGTGCTCCATGTCGGATGCGGGGCGCGGACCGTCGGCCCTCGCCGTCGCCCTCCGCGAATATCTCGACGCGCGGTCGAACGCACTGCTCGCCGCGCGGAAGGCGCTCGGGATCAACGAGCTCGACGCGCGCGCTCTCCTCTACCTCCTCGACCACCCCGCCTCGAAGCCATCGGAGCTGCGCGTCGTGCTCGGGCTCACGTCGGCCGGCGTGACCGTGCTCACGGACCGGCTCGTCAACCGCGGCGCGGTGCGGCGCGACCCCGACCCCGACGACCGGCGTAGCGTGCGCCTCACCGCGACCGTCGACGTCGCGGAGAGCCCTTGGTCGGCCCTCACGAGCTTCGACGCCGGACTCGAGACGGCGGTGGCCGACCTCGAGGCCGCGGAAGCCGAGCGGCTCGCGACGCTCATCAGCGACCTCACCCGGCGCGCGCTCGCCGGGTAGACGTCAGGCGTCGGCCTCGGAGGCCCGCGCCTGGAGGAACGCGCACAGCGACGACACCGTCGCGAGTTCGGCCGACAGCTGCGCGGCGGCGGCGGCGGACAGCTCGATCGCGTCCTCCTGCGATTCGATCGTGATGGCCCAGCTGCCCGAGGCGTCGTCGGGCTGGATGTAGGCGCTCAGACCGCTCGTCAGCTCGACCGCGACGAGGCCCGTGTTCGCGCCGTCGGCGCCGTCCTGCTCGATGATGCGCACGGTGCGGTCGACGGGGTACCCGAGCGCCTGGAACTCGGTGAGCCAGGCGACGAGGGTCTCGCGGCTGCGGAACGACATGGGGTCATTATCGGGGATCCCGCCCGGCGTCCCCACGTGCGCCCGGGCTAGCTTGGACGACATGTCGGACCTCCTCGACCTCGCCCGGTCCGTCGCCCTCGAGGCGGCCGAGCTGGCAGCCCGCCGACGCCGCGAAGGTGTCGAGGTCGCGGCGACGAAATCGACCGTCGTCGACGTCGTCACGGAGGCCGATCGCGAGGTGGAGCGGCTCGTCATCGGGCGACTCCTCGACGCGCGTCCCGACGACGGCGTCCTCGGCGAGGAGGGCTCCTCGGTCGCCGGATCGAGCGGGCTCACCTGGGTCGTCGACCCGATCGACGGCACGGTCAACTACCTCTACGGCATNCCNCACTACGCCGTGAGCATCGCGCTCGTCGAGGGCGAGCCCGACCCCCTCACGTGGTCGAGCCGCCTCGGCGTCGTCGTCAACCCGGCCACGGGGGAACTGTTCACGGCCGAGGCGGGCGCCGGCGCGTACTGCGGCGACCGCCGCCTCCATGTCGGCGAGCCGGCGCCGCTCGAGCTCGCCCTCGTCGCCACGGGCTTCGCGTACGACGCCCAGTGGCGCGGCATCCAGGGCGAGGTCGTCGCCCGCCTCCTGCCGCGCGTGCGCGACATCCGGCGCCAGGGCACCGCGTCGCTCGACTTCTGCTTCGTCGCCGACGGCCGCTACGACGCGTACTTCGAGCGCACCCTGAGCCCGTGGGACCACGCCGCCGGCGCGCTCATCGCCCGCGAGGCCGGCGCCGCGGTCGTCGGGATGCGCGGTGCCGCCCCGTCGCGCGAGCTCGTGCTCGCGGGCCATCCGGACGTCGTGGCGCGGCTCGAGCCGGTGCTCGACGAGCTGGGAGCGTTCGACTTCCCGATCTGAGCCGGCGTCGTTTCCTGGGAATCGGCAGAGCGCACTGGTTCCATCGTTGCCGTTTCGTTACGATCGACAGGGTCCGGCCCGAACCCCAGGCCGCACCGGACCCGCAACGGCTGAGACCTGCCCGGCCGAACCCAGGAGCACTGCCCGAATGACCGCCATCGAGGATGACGACCGCCCGGTCCTCGAAGTCCTCGGTTTCGGCGCACCCGCCGCTCCCCTCCCCGCCCCGCGTGCAGCCCTCGAGCCCGCGCCGGCCGCCGAACTCCCCGCCCTCCTCGAGCGGGCCGCCGCCCACCCGGCCGTCGCCGACGCGCCCCTGACCCGCCGCGAGCTGCGGGAACGGGAGC
>Ga0065721_10051327_pt1 | contig 15267 bp, 13 predicted proteins | sample Mesricmetagenome_FD_59108 | JGI IMG/M metagenome (GOLD analysis project Ga0065721, IMG submission 59108) | Mesophilic microbial community from rice straw/compost enrichment Sample: eDNA_1 v2 (version 2) | ecosystem: Engineered > Solid waste > Grass > Composting > Bioreactor | place: USA: Davis... | reverse complement strand
TGACGTAGCTGAACAGTTCGCTTTGTTTTGAAGTTTCGCCGCGCATTTTTTGTTCCAATTAAAATTGCTGCGCAATTATTGCATTTTTTGGGTTTTTCAGCAGCCTGCTAGAACTGTGTCCTTTTCCGTGATCATACTAACGAGGACTGAGTTCTGCGATTTTACCGTACTGACGGCAGTATCCTTCAACTCCTTCACGAGTAACATGTCAGAATGAATTCCAGATATATCGGCGCCAGTTAATAGATCCTTCACAATCGAGATTGATTTTCTCAAAAGCTCTGTGAATTACTGGTACGTAAGCTGACACGGATCCTCAGACCTTACGGTTCCATCTTTGACCTTAAATTCATATATTTTTTTTAATCTTCGGCTGGGCCCTGCATTACAAACACCATCAGGATGTAGTCAGAATTATCGAGCGAAGCAAGCCAGGTTAACAACCCTCTCAACCTTTGTTCTTTGTCAAAATAGTTCTCCTTAAGAATTCTATAATTAGGTTTTTAACATTGTCGCTAAAATCAATAGATTCTCGATTGTAGCTTGGTAACTTTTCACTGCGTTGTACTTCCCAAGGTTTAAAATTCACCAATTCATAGTTGAATTGGTGAAAGTTGTTCAGATTGGGTATGGCAATGGGAACCGCCTTTTAAGCCAGATGGCGCGTAGATCCTTTCTCAACAAAAAAATAAAAAATGTTTGTTAAATTGCAGCCGGTGGCTATTTACTTTTTTCTAATTACCGGAAACAATCTGCGCCCTCAAGTGATCGTACGCTACCTCGAAGGAATGGCAACTGACATTTGTCATATTTCTATTTATGAAAAATGGTTTATATAATCAAATGGAATTTTCCCATGGGTATGATTGAACAACTGATTCTGGCCAAGGAGCGCCTTGCTAAGCAAAAGTCAGAAATCATTGAACATGTTATGCATCAGTTGAGAGCGTATAAATCTGACACCCTGCAACGCTATGGCAATAACACTTCATTGTTTGAAGAATATTTCAATAAAAAATCTTCTGATGAAATTAACGAAGAACTCCGTGATTTAACAAGCCGTTTTAAAAATGACGAATCTTCCTCGCCGATCATGAATGATGAATTCGTGGGGGATTGGTTGTTAGTTTCACAATCGATGATAGACGGGTTTGCAGCAGTGACCCGCGATGAACAATGGATTCATCTGGATGTTGAGCGTGCACGGCGTGAGCTTCCCTACAAATCCACGGTAGCTCACGGATTTTTGATACTGTCGTTGATTCCAGTATTAACAACGAATCGAAAATTAATGGATGTAACAAACCAATTGCCAAAAACGATTGTTAACTGTGGATTATCCGAGGTTCAGTTTCTGGCGCCTTTGAAATCAAATACAAGAGTAAGGGCCAGAGTAAAACGACGATCAACGGAGCCTCAAAGAAATGGCAGTAAAGTCACGGAGGAAATTACGATTGAAACCAATGCATTCAAAACCGTGTGTAAAGCTGTAGTTATCTATCGAATGATTTTTTAATACCAATGTCGATCTGCCGACGAAGGATCTAAATTTAAATAGCGCTATTTAAGGAGCAAGCATGCAGCAACAATCTACGACTAAAACATTACGAGACTTGGGTATCGATCCGCTCAAAGCAGCGGTTGCTTCAGTCTCGGAGCTCTATCGGTTACCGCAGGAAAAACTCGATGCATTCAAAGCCGAGCTCATCATCGATAGCTTCCGTTTTCATTACGAGAACAATTGCTATTATCGAGATGCTTGTAATGATAAAGGTATTACTCCAGCGGATATCAGATCGTTCGATGAATTAATCAAGATTCCATTGATTCCTATTGCGAAATTCAAATCTGCGAGCAATCATGAGTTGCTTTCAAAACCATTAAACGCTATTGAGCACGAAATGCGCAGTACCGGGACCAGCGGTGTCCCAAGTATCTCCCGCCGTTGCTCGCCTACAATCGACCTGGCTGTGTCAGCGATATACGCGATGTATCGTGAGTTTTTGGGAATTTCCAAAGGCGCTGGCTTGTATGTTTGTCCATCTACCGAGGAAATCCCGGAAATGGGAATGATCAAGGCGCTGAACATGCTTGCTGGCTTGTTAGATACGCACCGTTTCATGGTCCGAGAAGAGCGCTTCATTCCTGAAGATGCAATAGCCCAGCTTGCAAGCTGGGAAAAGCAATTTACCCGTCACATCATTGGACCACCTTTTTTGATTCACCGCCTACTGCAATTTCTGAAGCAAACCGGACAGAAGCTGAAGCTTGATAATGGCAGTATGGTAATTACTTTAGGTGGTTGGAAGCGCTTCACCGGACAAATGATATCGCGTAAAGAATTCGCACTGCTGTGTGATGAGTATTTAGGTATTCCACCTTGCGGTATTCGTGATATTTACGCGCTGGTTGAATCAAATGTAATGGCAATAGATGACGAACATCAAGTGAAGCATGTTTCACCTTACGTTCATTTCAGCGTGCGCGATATGAACGATTTGAGCAGAGAGGTGCCTGCCGGTGAGCATGGCGTTCTTGCAATTCTCGATCCATTGGCTTTGGCAACACCTGGTATGATTCTAACCGAAGACATCGTGTCGCTGGTACCAGGTGAAAGTCCATCGGGTCGAAGCGGCCAACGCATGGAATACATCATGCGTGCACCGTCATCATTAGAATTCGGATGCTGTGCGGTCAACCTCGAACGTAAAATGGATGAAGATGAAAAAGCGGAGAACAGCTGTCCCGTCACCGCGTAATTGATTTAGGCATTAACGGTGCGGACGTTCACGTCCCCACCGGATTTCTAAACGCAAAAACGTAAAGGAATTATCATGTTCAACGATATAATCGTCCAAAACTTTTCCAACCCCACTCATGCCACTGAATTATTGCAATCCACCGATACAATCGAACTGGGTAATCCAGTGTGTGGTGATCGCATCAAGGTGCAACTCAACATTCAAAACGGATTAATACAACAAGCGGCCTATGCCGCTTGGGGTTGCGCAACCTCGCTTGCAACCGGCAATGTGTTCTGCAAAAAGATTCAGGGCGCTGCCGTTGTTGACATCCGAAATCTATCAAAGGAAGATATTGATAAAATGCTCGGTGAACTTGAACCAGCGCAACATCATTGCCTGGAAATGTTGCACAACTTGTTCGCCAAATTCCAACAAATAACCCACGTTTAGTCAGAGGCCCATCATGTCTCTACAAGGATATTTTGACTATAACGCAACAACACCAGTATGCCCTGAAGCGATCAACGCGTTCGTGAACGCAGCTCAAACATTTGGTAACCCCTCCAGCAAATATGGACTCGCTAAGCCAGCGAACGCCCTTATTAGTGAAGCTCGAGAACATTTATCCAGATTAATCGGTTGTGCTACTGATGAGATTTTCTTCACGTCTGGCGGAACAGAGTCAAACAATTGGGCGATAAAAGGGGTGTTCTTGCGTGAGTTCAGTATTGCGCCTGCCGAGCGGGTTCATATCATTGTCTCTGCCTTGGAACACTCGTCCATCCTTGAAGTCGTGGGGCATCTTGAGCGCACGTTTCATTGTGAGGTGACGCGTTTGAACCCAGACAATGAAGGTATAATTTCGGCCGACTCGGTGCGCGCTGTCTTGCGCCCGAACACACGCATTGTCAGCGTGATGCTCGCTAATAACGAAGTCGGTTCGATCCAGCCCATCTGGGATATTGCTCAAGTTTTACGTCATCGAAAAATTCATTTTCATGTCGACGCTGTGCAAGCGGTCGGAAAAATAAAAGTGGATGTTCAACTACTGGGAATAGACACCTTGTCATTTTCCGGTCACAAGTTTTATGGACCGAAAGGTTGCGGCGGTCTCTACATTCGCCGTGGCATCACGCTGGAACCGCTTATTCACGGCGGCGGTCAGGAACGCGGATATCGAGGTGGTACTGAGGCTGTGGCAACGATCGTGGCGATGGGCGCAGCGGCTAAACTGGCAAACGAACAATTAGAAGAGAACTTAAACCGGTTTTCTACGTACAGCGCATTATTGCGTAAGTTGCTCGTTCAAAAAATACCGTCAATTATCTTCAACGGGCCTAAAAGTTCTTCCGCTCAAGTACCTAATACAGTGAGCATTTGCGTTCCAGGTATACGTGCGGAGGCATTAGCCGCATTGCTGGATAGTTTAAACGGTATCCAAGTGAGTCTAGGTTCAGCATGTAGTAACAATAAAACAATGTCGTTATCGCACGTGTTGCTGTCCATGGGTTTATCCGAAGAGGACGTGAAGTCGACTTTGCGTGTGAGCCTAGGGCTTTATACTCGCGAAGAAGATATTTTGTCTTTCGCTGAAGCCGTTGCCAACGCGGTCGGCATTCTGAATCGCATTAGCAGACCTGTGAGTGAAGATTATGTCTTTGCCTCTTAATGATGTCCCGACTATAGTTTCCTGTATCGAGCACTATGTTCAAACTCGCCCGGATGAACTCGCATTTTTGTTTTTGGAAGACGGCGAATCACAGGAAGCCTCGCTAACCTATCGGGATCTGCAAACCCGAGCGCAACAATTGGCTACCGGATTGCGAAATTACAATCTCAAAGATCAGGCAGTGTTGCTCCTGTACCCTGCGGGATTGGATTTCGTTATCGGGTTTTTCGCCTGTCTGTATGCCGGTGCCATCGCCGTACCTGCTAACCTTGCACGAAATAGTCATCACTACTCCCGTTTGAAGCAAATTATCCAGGATTCGAACGCAAAAGCAGTGCTCACCACCGATTCCCTGAAATCGATGACAATGGCCGGCCTATCCAATGCGGGCATTGATCTTGACATCATCACCGTGCTCACGGAGGGAGAAGCGACGGGTTCTGCAATTACCAACGGATTGGTGGCTGCCATTAACCCTGACTTCCCGGCGTTTATCCAATACACATCAGGATCCACGGGTAATCCCAAGGGCGTCATCGTGACGCATGCGCAGTTGATTGCTAATGAGCGTGCCATTCAGGCCTCGGTCGAAATGCCGGAACATGTCATCGTGGGAGGGTGGTTGCCGCAATTCCATGACATGGGCTTGATCGGCGCCATGTTGCAGCCGATCGCCATGGGAGGTTGTTATGTGTTTATGTCACCACTGCATTTTATCCAAAGCCCATTGCGTTGGTTGCGACTTATGGGGAAATACAAAGCGGTTGCAACCGCTGCCCCGAATTTTGCATTGGAGCATTGTGTAAAAGCCGCGAAAGATACGCCGCTCGATGGAATTGACCTTTCCTCGCTAAAAACTATTTTCTGCGGGGCTGAACCCGTCGCCCAGAAAGCTGTAGCTGAATTCAACCGAGTATTTTCCGCTTGCAACTTGCATCCTGACACCGTAAAGCCCTGTTATGGATTGGCAGAAGCCACGCTCATTCTGTCAGGGGGAATAGCGAGGCGTGCGCCGCGTTATTTATCGGTAGATAGGGAACAGTTGAAACTCAATCAACTGCGTATCCTGGATGAATCTACCGAGGATGCCAAAATTGTTGTGTGCTGCGGCCATGTTGTAAAAGACCATGAATTGCTCATCGTGAACCCCGACACCCATCACGTTCTTGAAGACGGCGCGATAGGCGAAATCTGGGCGGCCGGTCCCAGTATCGCCGCTGGCTATTGGCAAAATCCACAGGCAACACTTTTGACTTTCGGTGGTTATACTGCCTGCGGTCTCGGTCCTTTCATGCGCACTGGCGACTTGGGCTTTTTGCGAGAAGGAGGATTGTTTGTCACCGGCCGTATCAAAGAACTTATGATCATTCGCGGGAAAAACCATTACCCTCACGATATTGAAGAAACCTTGATCAAGACGTTAGCCGATGAAATCGCGATTCAGGCCGCCGTATTTGCTGACGAAGCGAGTAATACCCCGGGAATCGTCGCATTTATTGAATTGCCGCGTCGCGGCCCAAAGCTTGACGACAGCGCTTTGTTACACCTGGTCGCAACCTTGCGACCCACTGTCTCCCAAATCCATGACCTGCAGCTGCGAGACGTATTTTTTTTAAGCTTCGGGGGCATACCTCGTACATCAAGTGGCAAAACCCAACGTCTGAAGTGCGCACAGATGTATCAGAGCTGCCTGATCGATATGGATCCTCGTTTGGTGTTCTCAACCCGGGTCGCGCGACAAATCCAACCAGCGTTAGTTGCCTCTTTGGCAAAATAATTTTATTGAAAGGAAATAATCATGACTCATCCTATACAAACTCCATATAGCGTTGCAGACGTCAGTGCCATTATTCGTGAACACCTTACACAGAAACTGAAAGCCGACCAGCCTGATTTCACTGAGGTGGTGCATGACAGCATGTCTTTTGATTATATTGGTTTGGATTCCTTCTCGCGTGTAAATATGCTGACAGAGTTGGCCAAACATTTCGGGGTAAGACTCGAACCCACCGCCGCTTATGATTTTGTGACTGTGGGATCACTCGCGGAATTTATTTGGTCTGAAATCTCCGGCGGTCCTTTGGATATGAAAAAGGTTTTGGGTATTTAAATGCTGGAATGTCTCATCATAGGTGGAGGGCATTGCGGTTTACTTTGCGGCAATTTACTCAACCAAGCTGGCCTTTCCTATATCATTGCCGATAGCTCCGTGCATATCGGTGATGTGTGGCGGCATAGGCCAAAAAACTTGCGTCTTTTTACGTCACGGCAATTCTGTGGGTTAGCTGATTTACCCATGCCAGGCGATCCCGAAGGATACGCCACGGGGCATGAATTTGCAGACCACATGGCAAGTTTCGCGGCGTCAAAAAAATTGAACGTGCAGCTTGAAACCCGCGTGGTCAATCTCATCAAGGTGGACGATCATTTCATTGCAACAACCCAAACAGGCCAAACGTTTCACGCCAGAACCGTGATCAATGCTACTGGATCCAACCAGATGCCTGTAGTGCCCGCGTTCGCTAACCAGTTGTGGCCCGAGGTTCGTCAGATCCGCTGTTCCGAGTATTACGATGAGGTGGCAATCCCCACGCATTCCCGCATTGTTGTCTGTGGCGACGGTGCAAGCGGCAGGCAAATTGCAGCCGAGCTAGCCTTAAAACATAAGGTTACATTGGCATGTGGCCGGGTGAGAAAGCTGGTACCGAATCGCATTGGAGGTCACGACATTTTCTGGTGGTTGGATAAAGCCACACTTCTCTACGCCGGTTCTGGCTCCCTTATCGCCAGGATTCTCAAAAAACGTGACCCCATTCCGGTTGCCTCCGCCAATAACGCCTCGTTAGCGCAGCTGGGGGTTACCATTAAACCCAGGGCCTTAGGTACCGACGGGAAGAATATCATTTTTGCGGATGGCACCTCCGAGCCGGTTGACGTCGTGATCTGGTGCGTGGGCTACCAAGAGGACATGAGTTGGTTCCGATTGCCCGGCGTCAGTTCGGTGAAAGACCTCGTTTCCCACAAAGGTCAGACACCCGAGCCCGGCTTTTTTGTCGTTGGCAGAAAATGGTTGTCGTGCCGCGCCTCCGAGCTGATTCTGGGGGCAGATCGGGACACGCGGCGAGTGGTAAATTTTGTTCGGCATTACCTGACGTCTGCCGACACTATGGCGTACGAAGGATACCAGTCATCATGAGATCGTTTTTTTTAAGCATTTTACGTTTCCGGGTTTTGGTCATTGTTTCAGTGCTGTTAATGACGGTATTTCTGGCCCTGCAAATCAAGAACTTAAAAATTGTTATTAACCCTACCACCATGTTGCCACAGCATCATCCCAATGTGATTGGCACCAACACGGCTGAAGATCTATTCGGATCCAAGCATGTAGTCGTTATCGGCATTAGTGCAGCAAATGGCGGAACGGCACTCATCCCGGAAGTGCTCGCCGTCGTTGAAGCTTTATCCAATGACCTTCCAACCATTGAGGGTGTAAAGGGCCACACGCTGATGAGTCTGGTGGCCCCTAAGGCAAAATCGATTTCTGGCGAAGCCGATGAAATGATAATTGAGCCAATGCTTGAGGCGCCTTTTACTCCGGATGCGATTCGTAAGCTGGAAATGCACATCGCCATGAATCCAATCTATCAGGGCACATTGGTGTCGTCCGATCACAAAGTAATCTCAGTTTCTTTCGCAATCAGCGCCGGTGAAGGTGGATTTCGACAAATTATGGACCAAGTCCAGGCTGTCATCGACAAGCAGCAATCCCCAAACGTCAGGATTATGGCTAGCGGAACACCGGTGTTTTTCGCGCAAGTGGAACGTTTTGCACAACGGATGGGTATCTTGTTTCCGATCGCATTACTTATTATCGGCCTGATTCACTTCGAAGCATTTCGCTCCATGCAAGGCCTCCTACTTCCGCTTGTTACCGCGCTTCTAGCGGTCGTATGGGGGTTAGGTATTATGGGACTAGCCCGTGTACCCATGGATGCTTTTAATGCGACGACCCCAATCTTAATCCTGGCTGTTGCGGCTGGCCATGCGGTACAGATCCTTAAACGTTATTATGAAGAACATGACCGGCAGCGGATGCAGTTCCCGGACTTGCCCGCAACCGTCGCTAACCGAACCGCCGTCATCGAATCTCTAACCAAGGTAGCACCCGTGATGCTGACTGCTTGTGGTGTTGCGGTCATCGGCTTTTTTTCTCTAGTCACGTTTGATATCGCCACGATTCGTACGTTCGGTATTTTTACTGGTCTGGGTATTCTCAGTGCGCTCTTAATTGAGATGACTTTCATTCCTGCATTGCGCAGCGTATTACCGCCGCCGAAACTGCGCTACATGGATACCACCAATGTGCCACTAACCAAATGGGATCGTGTTGCGGATGGCATTAGTGGGTTGATCATCTATCGCTACAAACAAATCGTAATTACGTTTGCAGGAATCGCCCTGGCTGGCCTCGCGGCTACGTCAGCCATAAACCGGGAGAACTCCACCAAAAGTTATTTCGCCGACAACCTGACCGTGCGCCAGGACGATGCCTATTTGAATTCCCATTTATCAGGAACCAATACCCTGTATGTCGTATTCAAAGGAACGCGAGTCGATCACATGAAAGAACCAGAGGCCTTGCAGCTCATAGAAGAAACGCAACGCTTCATCGAAACGATGGAAGACGTGGGTAAAACCGTTTCGTTGGTTGATTTCATCAAACAAATGAACCAATCTATGAATGATGGCAAACCCGAGTTTTGGCAATTACCGCAAACCTCGGATCTGGCTTCTCAATACCTGTTTCTATATTCATTATCTGCCGATCCGGTCGATTTCGATTCGTATGTTGATTACGAATACAAAAACGCTAACCTGATCGTATGGATGAAAAATGACAGCAGCACGTTTTCCCAAGCCACGGTCGAAAAGATTCATGCGTTCCTTACCCCCAAACTTGCTAACCGCGGAATCGAGCTGTTGATCGGTGGCAGCGTGCCGCAATCGTCGGCGCTCACCGAAACACTGGTGGATGGAAAAATTCGCAATATCTTGCAGATGATGACTGTCGTATTCGTAGTGGGCGTTGTGATTTTTCGATCATTTTTGGCCGGCGTTTGCCTCGTCATACCGCTGGCTATTACGGTATTAATTAACTTCGGTGTGATGGGCATCACCGGTATTCCTCTCAATACGCCTAATGCAGTAAGTTCAGCAATGGCCATCGGTATTGGTGCGGATTACGCAATTTATCTGCTGTATCGCATGCGGGAAGAATTACGCCGTCATGAGGATTTTGATCAAGCCCTGACAACTACCATGAGAACCGCTGGAAAAGCAGTCGTGTATGTAGCCACCGCTATCGCTGGTGGCTACTCGGTATTAATGTTGTCCAAAGGGTTTTACGTGCATATCTGGTTCGGAGTGTTGATTGTGATGTCCATGGTAGTGAGCGCTATTGCCGCGTTACTAGTTGTTCCATCGTTACTCAAATGGTTCCCCACAAATTTTTTACGACCCACGCCCTCAACCGTTACCAAGGCGCCTGCCGCTACTACACTATGCATTGTAGCTGGCTTGTTTATAGTTACTTTCACATCCGATGCCGCGGAAGCAGCGGACATGACTGCGCAGGACATTATGGAAAAAAATTACCAGGTTACGCGCGTCGTTAACTCGGTCTCAAACGCTACTTTTACCCTTACCAATAACAAAGGGCAGCAGCGTGTGCGAAAAACGTTCGGTGTTACAGCATTGGAAGACCAAGGCGCGGTCAACAAACGGGTAATTCGCTTCTTATCGCCCAATGACGTGCGCAATACCACGACCTTATTACTGGAAAACGTGAAGGGCGAGGACGAGATCTGGGTGTACTTGCCAGCAATGAAGAAAACCCGGCGCATTTCATCCAATAATAAAAAAAGTAGTTTTGTGGGCACTGATCTGTCCTATGGCGATATTCTTGGTCATAAACCGCAAGACTGGACTCACACAGTTATCGAGAAAAATGATACGCAATATGTCGTCGAGTCGTTACCCAAGACGCCGGAAATCGGCAAAAATTTGGGTTACAGCAAACGTGTTACCTGGGTGAGCAAAACACATTTTGTCGCGGAAAAAACGGATTTTTACGACCTCTCTCGCAAACATCTAAAGACTGTTATCAATACAGACATCCATAATGTCGATTCCGCCCATCAGAAGTGGCAACCGATGACAGTCGCGGTTACCAATCATCAAACGGGGCATTCTACTCGTGTGGTAATGGACTCCTATAAAGCCAACACCGAAGACGCCAAGGATTCCTATTTCACCAAACGATATTTGGAGAAAGAAGAATAATCGGATGAATAGTTGTTTTATAAATCGGATACTGTGGAGTGCTCTCCTGGCATCTGGATTGTCTGCTGGTGATCTTGTGGCTCAAACCTTGCCTTTCGGTGAATGTCGACTAGGGTATTGGTCGTCTACCCGAAACCTCGATAACATCAATGACGTCGGCCAAGCATTGTGCTTTGTGAATTGGAAACCCACTCTCAATGAACACACACTGTTTGCCCTCAATCTTCAGGCACATGACACCAATTACGACGAGGTGACCGGAGATCGTCTTAATCTGCGCGAAGCCTATTTCTCAATAGAGTTTGATGAATGGTCGCTGCGACTGGGGCGGCAAATTATTGCGTGGGGACGTGCCGATAGAATCAATCCGACAGATTATTTTTCAGCGCGGGACTTCACCTTGCTGGTACCTGAAGATGAGGATCAGCGTACCGGTATCAATGCGCTACGAGCGCAATATCATATTACTGACGCAACAATCTTAACCGTCGTCATCGCGGAGTTCGAAGGACACCGGATACCGCAAGGACAATTACCATCAACGCTTAGCATGGATGACGAGCCTGAGGATGCGGAATATGGGGCAAAGATTGATCATACCGGTGAGCGATTAGATTGGTCACTGTCCTATTTCCATGGTTTCGACCGCTTTGTACGATTTGTACCGGTTTTATCGTCTCCATCTCCTTCCTTCCAAGGATATTACCCTGTAGCCGAATCCATCGGATTGGATTTCGCTACCGCTTTTTCCAGCTGGACAGCGCGCGGGGAAATCAGTCACACCCGGTTGCGCGCGAGCACACTCGATTTTGTAAATGACCGGGGCGTTACTCGCGTAACCGTTGGTTTCGATCGTGATTTTTTCGATGCGGCAAATATCAACCTGCAATATTTCGTGATCGATCGTGATTACCCGCTGGCATCCGCAAACCTGACATTGCCGCCGCCATTGGTATACGGTATTGATCGGTTGAACAGTGATTTTGATTCCTTTGAGAATGGGCTCACCTTACGACTATCCAATCGGTTTATGAATGAGCAACTGAAACTGGAATTAGGTGCGATCAGCGACATCAATCATGGTAGTTACTTAATTCGACCGCGCGGGTACTATTCCGTCAATGACGCTTTCAGGGTTACGTTGGGATGGGACATCTTTTCAGGGAAACAACAGTCGTATTTTGGTAGCCGCAGAAAAAATAGTGCGGCGTTTGTAGAGCTAACCTATATATTTTAACGAAAGCTAAGGTGGTGGAATATGGATTTATCAATCTTATTGGCTCCTACCCGTATCCTTGATTTCGATGCTCCCGAGATCCAGTCCTTGATCGAAGAACGAGACTGGAAAAATATGTCCCAGGAAATGGCGGCAAAGGAAATTTATAATTTTTGCAAAGACGAAATTCCTTTCGGTTACAACTCTCAGGCTGACGACATGCCGGCGTCCGCCGTGTTACGTGAGCGTCTTGGCCACTGTAACACCAAATCAACATTACTCATGGCGTTGCTCAGAGCTATTGGGATCCCTTGCCGTCTGCATGGGTTCACTATTGATAAAAAATTGCAGAAGGGCGCGATCACAGGATTGGTGTATTGGTTAGCACCCAAGGAAATCGTGCACACGTTTGTTGAAGCATTTTTTCAAGGTAAATGGATTTCATTGGAGGGCCTGATTCTGGACCGGGAATACTTGCAAAGCGTTCAGGAAAAATATCCTGACTGTCACCATCCATTTCTAGGTTTCGCCGTCGCAACGCGCGATCTCCAGAACCCGAACGTGGAATGGACCGGAAATAGCACCTTTATACAAAGTGAGGGAATCAGGCATCGATTCGGTATTTTCAATTCACCCGACGAATTTTTTAAGAAACACCCTACCAATCTGACGGGAATCAAGGGTTGGCTATACCGTCATTATTTTTATAAAAAAATGAATGAACATATCGCGCAGATCCGGAATTCCGGGGTTGTCGGGTCATCGTCATGCTGCGCACAGAAATGACGGTACAGCGCATCTGCGGCGATACAATAAGCTGCTTGGCGTCTGGCTCTCTTCTACTGCTGAACCATCCTCATCGATTTGCCGCCAACAAACAATTATCCGCTGAGGGAAATGAGCGAGCCACGGCGCCGTCGCTATCCTTACTATTATAGCCTATCATGGAGCCATCAGCGCCTAGACTGAATCAACCACTCTCCATCAAATATAGGGCTTACACAATCGACGAACGCGAGGAGCATAATCGCTACCAACACAATGATTCCAATCGCCACTTGCTTCATTTCTAGTATCACCTTCTGAAGAAATTATCGTTTCACTGGTTACACGTCAGATCGTCGCTCCGATTTTTGGACGGGTGTTTAATTGGGCGCAGGAGTATCTTATTCACGGTGGGCTTTCAGGTTATGCAGCAAGTGGTGGGCGCCAACGGACCCAGCCGGTACAAGGTATCGATCAGAATGTTCGTTTGAATCGGGTGCTGTGAGTACTGGCAGAAGGATTGCGTGAACTGAGCGGTTAACCACTTTTTAGTTTTAAATGATCCATGAAGAATGTAGTCGCCTATCAGGGTGATTGCACTCCTTCTTTTTAAGGTAGACAAGTATGAATAATTCGATTCACCATCGCATCTTTAGTCAGTTGATCGCGTTAAGCATTTGCGACGAGTAAGGCAATCTGCGGCGCTATGGCAAAAGCAAATCGCAAGACTATGTGGATCTGGTCTATGAGCAGCTTCCTATGATTGACGGTGTAAATGGATTGCCAAACTAGGCGATATCGATCGCTCACTATTTCGAAATGAACGGTGACTTATGTCAAGATCCGGAGATGGTGGTGTTGGTCAACGCAAGTGATAACACGGCCGAGGCATACCATTTTCAGCAGGCAATGCCGCCGATCTATCAGGTCGTGTACGGTGATGGAAACAGAGTAGACCCTGCACTAAAGTAGAATCTAAATACATTTCTCGACACCTGGCTGGAGAACCTGGTTAACCAGGGGCACGGCGTTGAGTGGGAGGATTATCAACATTAAAAATTATGGCGACCATCTGGTCGCCATAATTCATTTTACTTCGATTCAGTTTTTGGTCGTTCGCTTTCCTCCTGCAATCTCGGGATGTCCTGCTGTGCTGACCCATTATGTATTGGCGATGGTAACAAACCGACAGAATCGCCAGCTTCTAACCATTTTAACAACTAAAAAAAGTGCATCTACCCAGTTGTAAGATTTCCTTGCGAATCACAGACAATCTCCAATTTTCCTAGGTCGGGCGGCTGTCGCAAAACCCAGCTCTCTTCCCAAACACCATCAGTTCCCTGCACAGTTAGTACTTCAGAATCACTGGTAAATAATGAAAGCGCTCCTTCGCCATCAATTTGTACATGATGAATAGTTGACCCCATAAGCAACATAAGCCAATACGCGAGTGCGGGCTCATCAGAATCAGTTCGACGAGCTCTGTGTGGTAGCTGCTCCATGAATCGATTCCAATCTTCAATTGAGCCTACGTAAGCTCTCGCCTTTATTTCCAAGCAAAGAATTTTCGGTCTATCGGCTTCGAATCCAGCATATTCGAATTGAAGCGTAAATCCGGCTGTATGACTAAACGATGTAAAAGTCATTCCGTGCAACCAGCCGGTTACGATTTCTTTAAATTCTTGGGTATTTTTCATGGGGTTTGCTTCAAGTGACTAGGGCCTGTTAACACTAATCAGCCGGTCAGCGATTAATGAAAGGTTGATGAAAAATTTAAAAACCACATCCAGCTTATCAAAGCGACTAAAGATTCTTCGGAATCCTTTCAGGCGGCGAAACAGCCGCTCTACTTCATTTCGTTTTTTATACATTTCTTTGTCGTACTCCCAAGGCGTCACCCGATTGATTTTCGGGGGCACGACAGGAGTCATACCCAAGTCCAAAATAAGCTGCCGGGTATCATCACCTTCGTAGGCCTTATCCATGATCACGCAAGCACCTTCCCAGCCACAGTTTTCCAGCGTTTTCAGCAAGTTACGACCTTCCGGGGCATCACCTGCCTGCCCCGGCGATAGAGAAAAAGTAACGGCTGTCCGATCATCGGCTGCTACCATGTGAATCTTAGTTGACCATCCGCCTCTTGATTTCCCAATGGCTTGTGGGCCGTTTTTTTTAATGCGCCTGTGCCATCCGGGTGGACTTGAATGATGGTGCTGTCCAACGAAACTGCATCAACCTGAATGTTGATCACATCAGCATATTGAAGGACACTAAAAACATGATCTAAAACACCACTTTTAGCCCAGCGATTTACGCGAGTGTAGATGCTGTGCCAGTTACCGAAGTGTTTGGGCAGTCCTCGCCATTTACATCCATGCTCAGCCACATACAAAACAGCATTTATGACCTGTATATTCGGTATTTTTACGTTACCCCGCTGTACAGGCAGCAGGTGTTCGATAATTTTAAACTGCGATTTTGTGATTTCCATAAGCGCAGATTTTATCAGAATTAGTGTTAACAGGCCCTAG
>Ga0065721_10005584_pt1 | contig 15268 bp, 13 predicted proteins | sample Mesricmetagenome_FD_59108 | JGI IMG/M metagenome (GOLD analysis project Ga0065721, IMG submission 59108) | Mesophilic microbial community from rice straw/compost enrichment Sample: eDNA_1 v2 (version 2) | ecosystem: Engineered > Solid waste > Grass > Composting > Bioreactor | place: USA: Davis... | reverse complement strand
GACCATTTCGTTGACGAAAGAGCAATCGGCAATACGATCAGGGCTCATCTGGAAACTATTGTGAGAAAACGCTCTTGGCAGGCAAGCAGGCGAAGACCCTCTCTCCGGCTCAGATCAGGACGGCTCTGAAGGTTAAATCGTCACAAGTCGCGGGATGCGGGTCAAACTTGCTGCCGCCGCCCACAGGTTGTCTCACAATAAAAAGCTGTGCCATGGTCCGGGCATGGCAAAGAAGACGCAAAAGCTCAGCATACGGTTGCTTCGCGAAGGGCGTGACCCGAAGGCCGTCGTCAAGGGAGCCGATTGGGCCGAGTGGCCGCACAGCGAGGGCGCGGAAGTAGCCTTCGGAACCGCGTTCGCCGGTGAGCCAAAGTGGGTGAAGCTACTCGACACGCCGGAGGTCGCGGGAGCGGGCCTCTCGAACAAGTCGGCATTTGGCGTTGTGTTCCTTAAGGCCGATGCACGCTGGTTCGCAGTCTCTTTCGGAGCTTCGCACGTCAAGCTCGACCCCGCCGCCTTCGAGCACGACTTTGGCCTGCGCGTCGTCCTGAACACAGTGGACCACAGAAAGCTTAGGAGCGCGGACCTCCGTACTCCCGAGGAGCTAACTGTCACTCGCCGCACTCAGACGAGCCGTCAATCGTCGAGCGAGGCGTTCGGCATTGATGTTGAGAAGGACATCGTTCGCGGCCTTGCCGGTGAGCCTACCGATCAGGCGTTCGCTCGTCGCGTGGCGGGGAGCGATGCCCTCGTCATCCATAAGCCTGCTGAGGCGGAAGACCTCGAAGGTATCTGCTCCGAGGCATATGCGAAGTTCAAGCTGGACGATTATCAAGAGCACTTCGGATGGGTTGATCACATCCGCTATGTCAGAGATGACTCGCTACGCGAGAAGCTCGATGCGGAGCTTGTAGCCGCTCTCCATGCCGCCATTGTGGCGGGCACCTCAGACGACCTCCACCTCGCCGCTCCGGCCGTCTATGACCCGGAAGAGTTTGGTGATGTCCGCTACCTTGGTTTTCGATCTAAGGCCGATCACCCGCAGATCGATATCCTCGACTACCTCGCCGACTTGAAGACGCGAGGCTGCTCGCCAGACTTGGAAGCCATCACCGAGCGACATTGGCTGGCTGAGGTGCGGGACGACGATTCGGTTCAGAAGCGGTGGAAACTCTATGACTGCATCGTCTTCGAGGTTGAGCATGGCGGCACCCGCTACGTTCTATCCGGGGGCAAGTGGTATGCCGTCGCGAAGTCTCTCGTTGACGAGGTGACGGCGTTCTTCGGAGCGATGCCAAAGACGGCTCTGCCATCCGCCAAGCCCGGCGAGAACGAAGCCGACTATAACGAACGCGTCGCTAAGGAGGCTGGTGATCTCGCCTGTCTGGACCGGCAACTTATCCGGCCAACGGGCGCCACGTCGGATATAGAGGCGTGTGACTTCTTCTCGAAGAAGCGGCAGTTCATCCATGTGAAGGACGAGGCGGCCTCGTCGCGCCTCAGCCATTTGTTCAGCCAAGGGTTGGTGTCAGCAATGGCTTTCCGCACTGACAAGCCCTTCCGGGCGAAGTTTCGCGCAAAACTCGAAGGGATCAGCGCAGATCACGCGGCTCTCCTCCCCGGCGATGAGGACGAGCCTGACCCAAAAGACTTTGAGGTGGTTTTCGCGGTCATGCGCTCGCCAACCTCAAAGGGGGAGATGCGGCTCCCGTTCTTCAGCCTCGTCACTCTGAGGCAAGCGGCGCGGCAGATCACGGCCTTGGGGTTTAAGGTAGCGTTCGCGTGGGTGGAGAAGCCGCCCCACGCCCCCGCAGCCTGATCGCTGCCCGAGCAGTTGATCAACGTCGCTCGCCGGGGGAACATGCGCGGAACGACACGTCGGGGAAGTTGCTGCGATTCGAGCCGCCGAGGGGCGCCGGTAGCGACGGCTATCGCCCGCGCCTGAATCGAGAATCCATGAGCGTTTCGTCCAGCTACACACCCTATCAGGCGGCCTACTTCGCCCACTTCCTCACCCGTGAGGGGCTGGATGGCGACGGCTTGACCCAAAGCCTGTCGGCCGCCCGTGTCGATCTCAACCCGCATCAGGTCGAGGCGGCGATGTTCGCCATGCGCTCGCCAATCTCCAAGGGCGTGCTGCTGGCCGACGAAGTGGGGCTGGGGAAAACCATCGAAGCCGCGTTGGTCATCAGCCAGCGTTGGTGGGAGAGGAAGCGGCGCCTGTTGCTGGTCGTGCCCGCGTCCCTCCGCAAGCAATGGGCTCAGGAGCTTTGGGAGAAGTTCTCGCTCCCCACCATCATCCTCGACGCGAAGCGCGTGAAGGATTTGGCCAAGGCCGGGAAGGACAACCCGCTGGGCAAGGGCGAGGGCGTGATCATCCTATCCTACGAGTATGCCGCCCGGATCGCCGACGACATCCGCAAGGTCCCGTGGGACCTCGTGGTTTTCGATGAAGCGCACAAGCTGCGGAACGTCTATCGGGCCGCCGAGACTTCCCGCGCCGCCGTGCTGCGCGCTGCTTTGGCCGACCGCCCGAAGCTGCTGCTGACGGCCACGCCGCTCCAAAACAACCTCATGGAACTGTATGGGCTGGTGACCGTCATCGACGACCAGTTCTTCGGCTCGCCCGATGCCTTCCGGGCTGAGTTCGGTGGCCGCGAGGACCGCAAATCGCTCTCGATCTTGGGTCACCGCTTGGAGCCGATCTGCAAGCGCACGCTTCGTCGGCAGGTCCAGAAGGCGGGCCTCATCAACTACACGAACCGGCACCCCAAAACGTTCGACTTCACCCCCGACCGGCTTGAGGAAGACCTCTACAAGTACATGTCCGACTACCTTCAGCGCGAGGATACCGTCGCTGTGGGACAGAACGGCCGCCATCTCGTCACGCTCGTCTTGCGGAAAATTCTGGGCTCGTCCTCGTTCGCCGTCGCCGCCACCTTGGACAAAATGGTCAGCCGGTTGGAGCGAAAGCTCTCGGTGTCCGAAGAGACTCTCAACGACATCGACGGGATCGAAGAGACCGCCGAAGAGTGGCGGGAGGGCGAGCAGACCGCTGAAGCGGACGCACTCGAAGACGAGACCGATGATGCGGTGGATGAGGTCGATCCGGCCGTTCTGAAGGCCGAGATCGAGGAGCTTGCGCGATACCGCGATCTCGCCAAGGCGATCAGCACGAACGCCAAGGGCAAGGCCCTGCTCGACTGCCTTCCCGGCGTGCTGGCTGAGATCGTCGGCAAGGGCGGGCAGCGGAAGGCGGTGATCTTCACGGAGTCTGTCCGCACCCAAGCCTACCTACGCGACCTGCTCGAAGCCAACGGCTTCGCCGGGCAGACCGTCATCCTCAACGGCGCCAATTCCGACAAGGATAGCCAAGCCATCTACAAGGCGTGGATGGAGAAGCACCGGGGCACCGAGGCGGTCTCGGGCTCCAAGACGGCCGACATGAAGGCCGCGCTGGTCGATGCCTTCCGTCACGACCGCACGATCCTGATCGCCACGGAGTCAGGCGCCGAGGGCATCAACCTTCAGTTCTGCTCGCTGCTCATCAACTACGACCTGCCTTGGAACCCCCAGCGGGTCGAGCAGCGCATCGGCCGGTGCCACCGCTACGGGCAGAAGATCGACGTGACCGTCGTCAACTTCATGAACCGGAAGAACCAAGCCGAGGCGCGGATCGTCCAGCTTCTTCAGGAGAAGTTCTCGCTGTTCGACGGCGTGTTCGGTTCGTCCGATGAGGTGCTCGGCGCCATCGAGTCCGGCGTGGACATCGAGCGTCGCATCCTCGACATCGTGCAATCCTGCCGCACGAGCGATGAGATCAACGCCGCTTTTGACGCGCTTCAAGCCGAACTGGTCATCGAGATCGACGAGGCCAAGAAGTCGGCGCGAGACCAAATCCTCGCCGCCTTGGACGACAAGGTGGTCGAGCGACTCAAGATGCAGGAGACCTCGCTGCATCGCTCGCTGGACGAGTTCAAACGCGCCTTGCTTCTCCTCGCTCGCGCCGAGCTACCCGACGCGCAGTTCCACGACGACCACGCCGAGCGGTTCAACTGGAATGGCGAGACCTACACGACCGAATGGCCGCTCGCGGACGACAGGGGCTGGAACTTTTTTCGGCTGGCCGATGGTCGCCTCGCCGACCGGCTTGTCGCACAGGCCAAGGCTCGTCAACTCAGCGCGGCTTCGGTGACGTTCGACTATGGTGCCTACGACGGCAATTTCGGCGATGTCGCCGAACTCATCGGCGCCAGCGGATGGATGCAGGCGGCTCGGCTGACCCTGCAAACACCAGCACGGACCTTCGACGAGATCATCGTCGCGGCCGTGTCCGATGACGGTGAAGTTCTCAATGGCGAGACCGCCGCCCGGCTGATGCTAGTCCCGGCTCGTATCGACGGCGCGGCTCCGGTTGCGCCCCCACCCGATGCGCTGGCCAAGCTGGTCAGTGACCGCCAGACCGCCATCGTCGAACACGCCCAATCCCGTCTGGGCGACTTCCTCGCCGAAGAGGAAGACCGCTTGGACAACTGGCGCGAGGACGCGAAGGTCGCTTTCGACGTGCAGATCAAAGCTCTGACAAAAGAGGCTAAGGAGAAGGCTAAGCTCTCCCGCGCCACCGCCACCCTTCAGGAAAAGGTCGAGCTACAGCGCGAGGCCAATGCGCTGAAACGGCAGGCCGACGATCTCAACCACCAACTCTACACCCGACTGCGGGAGATCGACGCGGAACGCGAGCGGATGCTCGACGACATCGCCGAAAAGCTCAACCTCACGCCGACCTTAACACCCCTGTTTACGATCCGATGGGACATCGCCGGATGAGTGCCAAGACGAAGCTTGAACTGACGTGGATCGGCAAGGAACACCGACCCCGGTTGGAGCCGCGTATCCTGATCGAAGACGAAGAGTTCTCTTACCATGCCGCCGCCCGGCGCGATGGCGACGTGTTCGAGAACGTCCTTATTCGAGGCGATAACCTACTGGCCCTCAAGGCTCTTGAAAGCCAGTACGCCGGTCAGGTCCGCTGCGTCTTCATAGACCCACCATACAATACCGGGTCGGCGTTCACTCACTACGACGACGGTTTGGAGCATTCGACGTGGCTGTCCCTCATGCGAGATCGCCTCGCCTTGCTCTGGGATTTGCTGGCGGAAGATGGTTCAATTTGGATCACGATAGATGATAACGAATGCCATTATCTAAAGGTATTGTGCGACGAGGTCTTTGGAAGAAGGAACTACCTAACAAGCATAGTTTGGGAGAAAGACAAGGGGAGAAGGAGTGACGCTGTAATATCTGCCGCGCACGATTATATACTTGTTTATGCGAAAAACCCCGAAATGTGGGGGAAGCGGCGAAACCTCCTTGGAAGAACGCCCGATCAACTGAAGCGTTATCGAAACCCTGACAATGACCCGCGTGGGCCATGGCTCCAAGGCGATAACGGCACCGCGAAGAGTTCGAGTGAAGGGTCACGCTGGCCCATCACGCTACCATCGGGCCGGGTGGTCACTCCTCCTCCGAGCCGAGGGTGGAGCTTCGGCAGAGAGACGTTCGAGACCGCGAGAGCCGAAGGTAGAGTCTACTTCGGTGCGAACGGCGACGGCATGCCGATCATCAAGCGGTATCTCAGCGAAGTGCAAGGTGGCGTGGTTCCGAGGACTTGGTGGACGGCTGACGAAGCGGGGCACAATCAGGAAGCGAAGCGCGATCACCTGAACAAGCTGCTCAGCGGCATAGAGCCTTTCCCGACCCCCAAGCCTGAGCGGCTCTTGCAGCGCATCTTGTCTATAGCGACCGATCCCGGCGATCTTGTCTTAGACTCGTTCGCCGGTTCCGGCACGACAGGTGCGGTTGCACACAAGATGGGTCGCCGATGGATTATGGTCGAACTGGGCGATCATTGCGAAAGCCACATCGTTCCTCGACTCAAAAAGGTGATCGACGGCGAAGACCCGTATGGGATCACGGAAGAGGCCGGATGGAAGGGCGGTGGTGGCTATCGCTACTATCGGCTGGCTCCGTCGCTTTTGGAAAAAGATCAGTTTGGGCAGTGGGTAATATCGAAAGCCTACAATGCAGAAATGCTCGCGGAGGCAATGTGCAAGCACTTCGGCTTCGTCTATGCCCCCTCAGACGAGCACTACTGGATGCATGGCCACTCGTCCGAGGCGGACTTCATCTACGTCACTACAAACAGCCTCACCCACGAGCAGCTTCGCACAATCTCCAAAGAGGTAGGTGATGAGCGCACACTTCTCATCTGCTGCAAGGCGTTCCAAGGCGGCAATGCGGACAGCTTTACGAACCTGACCATCCGCAAAATCCCCGGAGCCATCCTCGACCGTTGCGAGTGGGGCAAGGACGACTATTCGCTGAAAATTGAGGCCCTACCTGTGATTGAGGTGTCGGACGAGGAGAGCGAGCCAGAGGTCACGAGCAACCCGCGAGGGCGCCCGCGCAAGGGGGGCGGGGCGAGTGCACCCAGCCTGTTTGATGCGGAGAGCGAAGCGTGACCGACATCCGCGCTCTCCACCAAATCACTCAGCGCATGTCGCTCCGCAAGCCACAGGCGGAATCGCTGCGGCTGCTCGCTGATGTCACCGGCCTGACCGACCCGACGAAGGAAACCGATGTCGCGGGCGCCCTTGAAGCCGTGCAGGCGGTCTATCCCGACGTTGAGGACTTCGAGCGCGACTTCCCGAGCCTTTGCTTCGCCTTGGCTACTGGGGTCGGGAAGACAAAACTCATGGGGGCGTTCGTCAGCTATCTCTTCATTACGGGGAAGAGCCGCAACTTCTTCGTGTTGGCTCCCAACCTGACGATCTACGAAAAGCTCCTCGCCGACTTCCAACCATCCAGTCCGAAGTATGTATTCCGAGGCATAGAGGCGTTCGCTCATCAGCCTCCGATAATCGTCAACGCTGACAACTATGAAGAGGGTCGCGGCGTTCGCAGCACGGACCTCTACGGCCGCGAATCTGCGTTCATCAATATTTTCAACATCTCGAAGATCAATTCCGAGGTTAGAGGCGGCCGCTCTCCTCGGATCAAGCGGCTTCAGGAATACATCGGCGACAGCTACTTCTCATACCTCGCCGGGCTGCCCGATCTCGTCCTTCTGATGGACGAAGCGCACCGCTATCGCGCTTCGGCGGGGGCGAAGGCGATTAGCGAACTCAGGCCAATTCTTGGGCTCGAAGTGACGGCTACGCCTCAATCGGTTGGAGCCCGACCAACCCCGTTCAAGAACGTCATCTACCGCTATGGTCTGCGGCAGGCGATGGAGGACGGCTACGTCAAAGAGCCTGCGGTCGGCACACGCGCCAACTTCGACCCGAAGAGCGTCTCAGAGGACATGCTCGAACGGATCAAGTTGGAGGACGGCGTTCACTACCACGAGCATGTGAAGGTCGCGCTTCAGACCTACGCCAAGCAGCACGACGTGCCGGTTGTGCACCCGTTCATGATGGTGGTGACCCAGAACACGCACCACGCTCGACAAGTGCGGGAGCTTGTGGAGTCAGATCAGTTTTTTGAGGGCCGCTACCGAGGGCGCGTCGCCGAAATCCACTCCAACCAGACCGGTGCGGAAAGCGACGAGAACGCGCAGCGTCTGCTCAACATCGAGCGGGACGGCACGACCGACATTGTGATCCATGTAAACATGCTGAAGGAGGGCTGGGATGTCTCCAACCTCTTCACGATTGTTCCGCTTCGCGCCTCCGACTCCGAAATCCTCACGGAGCAAACCCTCGGGCGCGGGTTGCGACTGCCCTACGGAAAGCGCACGGGAGTCGAGGCCGTAGACACCCTCACGGTCATCGCCCACGACCGGTTCAACGCCCTGATCGAGAAGGCGAGGTCTGCAGACAGCCTATTCCACGATCTCAAGGAAGTGCGGATTGGCGAAGGCGGCGACGTTCCGTCTTCCAAGCCAGTGATGGTCGAGGCGCCCTCGATCATTCAGGTCATGATCAATCAGGCAAAGGCGCCCGCCGATACACCCTCGAACGGCGGCGTGGAGGAGCCACCGGCGCCCGCATTCACCTTCGATCAGCCGGAGGAAGTCGCCCTTGCCGAGACCACACTGAACGTCGTCCTGCCCGCGTTCCAGACGCGGCTCGCGTCGGTCGGCGACCTGAAGTCGGACAAGGTGATCAAGAGCATCGCCGCCGACGCATGGGCGGCCCACCGCGCTTCGGAGGGGCTCTTGGCCACGCTCACGCCCGAGCGTGTCGAGGCGGTCGTGAAGGAGGTGTGCGCGGCTTTCGTCGAGAAGACCATTGCCATCCCGCAGTTGGTGGTCAGCCCCGTCGATCACGTCTCGTTTGGGTTCAAGCCGTTCCAGCTTGAGGGTCTCGGTAGCTGGAACTACCAGCCGATCAGCCGGGAGCTTCTGGTGCAGGTGCTACGCACCGAGAAGCAACGCCTCATTTCGGGCGAGGACGGCGGCGACCGGCCCGAGCGCATGGAGGACTACCTCGTGGCCCGCCTGATCGACTTCGACGAGGTGGACTACGACACCCACGCAGAGATGCTCTACGACCTCGCTGGGCAGGTCGTCGCGCGGTTGCGAAGCTACCTGCCGAACGACGAGGATGTTCGCAACGTCCTACAAAGCCGGGGCAAGGAGATGGCTGAAGCGGTCTTCGCGCAGATGGGCAAGCACCGCTGGCGGACGGATACGAAGTATCACGTCACGCTGCACGCCCCGTTTACGCCCTTGAAGCCGCAGGCGTTCGACGGCTCGGGCGCCAATCCCTACCTCGATTTCCGCAAGCCGCCCGAGCGGCTCAGCGATATCAAGCGGTTCATCTTCACAGGCTTCAAAAAGGGCTGCTACCCGCAGGCCAAGTTCGACTCCGACACCGAGCGGCAGATGGCGGTCCTGTTGGAACGGGATGCGACGGTCGAACTCTGGATGAAGCCCGGTCCCAACCAGTTCAAAATCTACGACTCCGAGGGGCACGCCTATCAGCCCGACTTCGTGGTCGAAACCAAGACCGAGAAGCTGATCCTCGAAACCAAGCGCGCCTCCGACATCAGCGATGCGGACGTTCAGCGCAAAGCCGATGCCGCCGCGCTGTGGTGCTTCATCGCCACGGAACATCACGCAAAGCCGCTGAGCGAGAAGCCATGGCGGTATGCGCTGATCCCTGACGTGGCCGTGCAACCGAACGCGACCTTGGACGGCCTGCTGACGGCCCACACGCGTCAGGCTGACATGGACCTGCGGACGCGGTTTGAGATGAAGGCGGCGTGAGCGAAGTGGCTCCGAACGGCGGGAGGGGCGATGCCGGTTCCTGACTACGAGACCCTGATGCTTCCGGTTCTTCGTCTGATCGCGTCAGGGGCGAAGAATGTCGGAGAGTGCGTGCCGACGCTGAAGGAGGAGTTCGGCATCTCGGACGAGGAGGCGCGGGAGCTTATCCCTAGCGGCCGGATCACTGTCCTTCAAAGCCGCGCCCACTGGGCGCGGACCTACTTGTCTAAGGCGGGACTTCTCCATTCGCCGAAGCGCAATCTGCATATCGTGACGGATCGCGGCCGACAGTTGCTGGCGGCCAATCCAGAGCGGATCGACAACAAGGTCTTGGAGCAGTTCGAGGGTTTCAACGAGTGGCGCGGGGCAAGCTCAAGTGGTGCCCAGCCGCCAATTGAACCTGCTCCGGCCGTTGATGAGAGCCAGACCCCTGACGAAGCCATCGCATCGGCTCATGCGATCCTGAACTCGGCCTTGAGGGACGAACTCCTCGGTCTCTTGCAGGAGGTCACGCCGCAGCAGTTTGAGCGGCTGATCCTCGATCTGCTGGGTGCGATGGGATACGGCGGTGGCGATCTCGCCAACGGCCTTATGACCAAGACAACGGGCGACGGGGGTATCGACGGCATCATCAATGAGGACGCGCTGGGCCTCGATGCCGTCTACGTTCAAGCGAAACGATACGCGCCCGAGAACAAGATCAGTCGTCCCGATATCCAGCGATTTGTGGGATCGCTGACCGGCGAAGGCGCGAACAAGGGCGTGTTCGTCACCACCTCGGACTTCTCACGCGAGGCCAGAGACTACCTGACCCGTGTGCAGCACCGGATCGTGCTCATCAACGGCCAGATGCTGGCGAAGCTCATGATCCAGCACCGGGTGGGTGTGCGGGCGCGTTCGACCTATGTGATCAGCAGCGTGGATGAGGACTATTTCTCGGGCCTCAATCCCGCACAGACTGACGGGTAGGCCGCCTATGCCGCTTGATCCAGCCAGCCCCCGTTCCTGACGAATCGCCGATAGCGTCGCCATGCCTCGCCACGGTCGCGCGGCTCTACGGCGGGGATTCCAAAGGTCTCGCACTTCAGCCGAGCGGCCTCAGCAAGCTCCGAGTCCACAAAGCCGTTCCTTGGCACATGCACGTCGTGGAGGAGCCAGCCCTTGCCGAGTGAAAGGGGCCGGAGTTCAAGGATGGTCTCTCCCCGGAACTCGGCGAAGGCCACCTGACCGGCGAGAGCTTCGTCCAGCTTCTCTTTCGCAAGGCAGTTGCGATAGCGGCGAGCCGCCCCGATGAAGTCGCGGGCCGAAGTCAGGGGCCGGATTTCGTCATCTCCACTGACCGGATGCTCGGGGAACCGATCAGCGCGGCGAACGAAGCGGGTCACGACGGCCGACAACGGTGTCGTTGGCACCAACCGGGCGATGGCCATGGCCACAGCCTCGTCAGTGGCTTTCGACGAAACGGACTGCGCGAACGCTACGGCCTGATTGAAGTCCTTGGCGGCGACAACGTTGGGAAGACGTTTCAGGGCCTCGGCATGGACCCAGCGTTCGTCGAGCACGTCGAGAAGGTGGAGCATCTTCTCCGTGATCTGGCCAACATGCCGCAGGGCTTCAGCCTTCCTACGGTGTTTGGGGGCGCCGAAGATGGTGTGCAGCTTGACGTAGGCTTGAAGATTGCCGAGCGGTTTGCCCCCAAGGCGTTCCAGCGCGCCGAGCCAGCCCTCAGCCACCCCGCCGAAGGCATAGGCAAGGATTTCACGCGCTCGACCTTCGCGCAGGACGAATGCCAGATTCACATCGTCGCCATCATGCACGCGCCCCAACGCATCATCGTGCTGAGCGATCAACAGTCGCGTGGCCAACACGGTGAAGATCGCCTGACGGGATTTGGGAGAAGCCGTCAGAACTCGACCGATCAGTCCCGGCGCCAACCGGTCAAGTTGCACAAGGCTGTCCGTCGCCCAACCGAGCAGGTGGTCGCCGTCGCTACGCATGGCTGACCTGTCGCATCTCAAGCTCCCAAGGGAACTGCCCGCCGAACTGCGGATAGACCTGAGCGGCAACCCAACGCCACCCGCGAAGCTCCACGGCGCCAATGACGTGCTCGCCGAAGACGCGCGGCGGCCGGTCTTCGCATTCCGCCAGAGTGACCCGTGACGCGACGACCTCCGGGCAGATCACAGGCACGCTCATGAAGCCGGGCCACATCACGACCGGCGGGCGGGCGAACATCCACACTGAGGTCATCAGCCATTGGCCCGGCCCCGCATTCTGGTCGAGGAAGTCTTCGAGTTCGTCGGTGTCGATCTCGCCGTCAGCGCGACGCTGAACTCGGATGGCGAGGCAGTGGACGCGGGTTTCGGTGTTCAGCGAGCGATCTCCTCACAAAGAGAAGAACGCTCTCATGAAAGTCTGATCCGTCAAGGAACCGGCTCTGACGGAGTTAGCCACCGCCTAACGGATGGCTGCGATGTTCCTCGACGAGCAGAGGGGGAGACGCGATGCCCGAGGCGCGCGACGGCTATGAATGGATCGAGGTGGAGAGCTTCATCCCCGGCAAGACAGGGGCGGCCCACATCCGCCCCGCTCCCGGCGGCCCGTATCCGACCCATTTGCGCGTCGAGTGCTCGAAGGCACTGAGCCGCAACTATCCAGTCGGCACGCGCTTTCGGATTCGGGCCAAGCTGACCGACATGCAAGGCACGCCGTTCCTCTACTCGTCGTGGCAGTGGAAATACGAGGTGCTTTCGCCGCCTCGCTAACGATGGGCGGCGCCCGGTCAGATGATGTTGACCACCTTCCGCGCCGCCTCCGGGTCCGCCTCGATGTAGGCCGAAGTCGTCGTCAGGTCGGCGTGCCCCGCGAGCATCTGGACATCGCGCAGGCTGCCGCCCACGAGGCTTATCTTCCGCGCACAGTTCGTCAGGAAGGTGCGGCGCCCGCTGTGGGACGAACAGCCTGTGAATCCGAGGCGCGCGTATAGGTGGAAGAACCGCTGGGCGACGGTGGCGGCACTAAGCCCGTCGCGCCGCTCACTGTAAATGATCCGATCCAAAGGGGCAGGCGACCGCTTGGCTTGCAGGGCTACCAGCGCAGCCTTCAGATCGTTGGCGATGGGAATTGTCCGTCCCGACCGCTTCTTTGCGATCCGGTCTTCGATGGCAAGCAAGTCGCAAACCTGCCCGTCGCTTCCAACCACCATGCCCCAAGTAGCCCCGGCAATCTCGCAGGCTCGAAGACCAGCCCGCACAGAGAGCAGGAACATCACCACATCCCGTTCGGCGTTCCGCGTGGTCGCCAGATAGGCCAGAGCCGTCCTGATCTGAGCCGGAGAGAGGGTCTTCGCCTGCTTGCCTGCCAAGAGCGTTTTCTCACAATAGTTTCCAGATGAGCCCTGATCGTATTGCCGATTGCTCTTTCGTCAACGAAATGGTCGCGCCGGAATATTGTGAGTAGCCGATTTAGACGCGATGATTTGTGGAAAGTCTTGTGAGTTCGGCTTCCAGAGTGCTTTGCGAGGACTTCAGCGAGGTCTGGCCGAGGAACGGGTCTGAGAGCCCGTAGGAATGCCGCTGAGGCCCCTTTGGCGGTGATCGGGAGCCGAAGGGCATCCGGCTCCCAGATCGGCTCACTGTGGCAGATACTGGCGGTAGCCGCTCGGCAGGCTTGGATCGTCTTTGCGGGCGAAAGCGTACGCTCGATACATCTCGCCCATGATGTCGCTAAGCAATGCAGCAGCTTCCTTCGGGTCTGTGTAGACGCTGTGCATTGCCCGCTGGGCCATGGCGCCCCACATCCAGAAATTATCGGCAGAGACAGACAGGTTGATATTTGAACCGGCAATCTCAATCGGCTTGACCGTTTCGGTAGAATGGGAAATCACGCAATCCTCAATGATAAGTGCTTATGTCAGAAATAACTGACCTAATGAAATCTATCACTTTAGCCCATGTGACTCATTATTTTCCGACTCCTTGATGTCATGCCGGACAAGTGGGTTTCGAGATTCATTTCCAAGGAGAGGTAGCGCAGCGAGCCTTCGGCTCACTGGTCTCACTCGTGCTCCCTTTCGCTGTCGCTCTTTCCGCACTTCGTTCGATTTGGCGAAGAAGATTTGTTCCTCTCATCCAAGGAGCGATTAGTTCTCAATTCCCCCTGTCCCTTCCCCTCACTGGAATCGGCCAAAGGCACGGGCAGAGGGAGAAGAGACAGGGGGAAGAAACTCATCCAGATCGGACCAGTCCTCTGAGGGGGGCGTTGCCTTGCTACCGGCGCGAGCGGTTTCCCGTACTCTCGCTACTACCCAGACTTCCCGACCCCATGACCTATGGCGCCGCAGCAGGGCTGGACGCAGGGGCTGCCTAATCCGCCCTCCCGTCGCTTGGTGTCGGGGAGACGCTTGCCCGCTGGGGCTGGATCGCTTGCTTGTCACTTATGGTGGGTCGAAACGGTTGCCAGCCGCCGATGACCAAGCGGCTGACGCACATCGACGCTCTTCAGACCGCGCCGATGTCGCCGTGGCTCCAACTCGGTTTAGGCGGACCACGACTTCTTCTTTGCCTACGCGACACCACAATACGCGCCGCCCCTTTCAGGACGTTGACGGCGGCAGGGACCGATCCCTCTCCGTAGCCTGCTCTCGGTGGCTAACCGGCGATCCGGGCTTCAAACTCGCGGATGGCGCCTTGTGGCCGGGGCAGCCGCTGAACTCGTCGAAAGTCCCCTGAGCGATGAATGGTTGGCCCGGGCGCGTCCGATGTCGTCCGCGCTCTCTGACCATGATCTATTTATCTCATGGCTGGGGTCGGAAATGCCATATCTTTCAACGCTCGGTCAGCGGTCTGACCCCGCCGGATAAATACCTGAGCAGCCCCCTCAATCGGCTGACAGGAGCACCATGATCGACATCTACGAGACACTTCGGAAGCGCGGACTGACCACCAGCCAGCACGACTTCTCGACCTACTACGCGGGCAAATCGCCCTCCTATCTGGCGACCACCAAGGGCCTCTCGGCCGAGGCCATGATCTCCGTCTTCCAGCGGCTGGCCGAGGAGAAGCACTGGCTGCTCGCTATCCGCGTCGCCCGCGCCATCCTCTTCGGGCGCCGTCACCATGACGACGATGATGCGGGGGCGGCCTGATGAACAAGCCATCTGACCCGGCCAGCTTCGTCGCGCCCCACCACGTCGATCTGACCATCGACTTCGACGACATGATCGACGACCAACGCCGGATCGAGGCGGAGAACTGGTGCTTCCATCGCACGCGTCGCAAGTGGTTCCGGCGCATCCTAACCCGACACGGGATCGCCCGCTTCGAGTTCGAGGATCAGAAGGAAGCCGCCCTCTTCAAGCTCTTCTTCCGATGAGCCGCTGACGGTCTGGCCACGGTCAGGAAGGCCGTCTCCGCACCGTACCCATCACTCGCCCCACAACGCCATACGGCCGACAGCCCACGACCCCGCGCTGTCGAACTCGAACTCGATCTCCACGCCGCCGAAGCCGTGCACGCCCCAAGGCGCCGACACGATGTGCGCTCCGGCGCCACGGACCTCGGCGATCACATCCCGCGCCACCGCAGCCCTCGCCACGGGCGCCAGATCAAGCCCGCTCGGGTCGTAGCCGCCAGCCATCAACGCGGCTGCGATCCGCGCTTCCTCGGCCGCAACCACGTCGCCCGAAACCACATGATTGAGCTTCCGATCCGACGACATCGTTGACCCCAGAACGCCACACCTCGCAGCCTACCGGCCACGCGTGAACTGAGTCTTGGAGGCTACGCCGTGGACGACCAGCAGCCCTCGACGGCCAGAGCCCACTACACGGTCAAAGACGGTAAGGAGAGCCGTCTGAGCACCGTCGCTCATCACATCCCGCCGGTCCTCGTTCCGGGCGCGCCATTTTCTCCCACCATCGTTGAAAACGCTGCGGTTTCACCGCCGGGGGAAGCGTCTTCGGACGATTGCTACACAAGCCTGCTACACAATCCCGAC
>Ga0065721_10005369_pt1 | contig 15268 bp, 14 predicted proteins | sample Mesricmetagenome_FD_59108 | JGI IMG/M metagenome (GOLD analysis project Ga0065721, IMG submission 59108) | Mesophilic microbial community from rice straw/compost enrichment Sample: eDNA_1 v2 (version 2) | ecosystem: Engineered > Solid waste > Grass > Composting > Bioreactor | place: USA: Davis... | reverse complement strand
CCCGTCCCTTCGCATCCACCCTCAGCAGCTCCACCGATCCATTTTCTTCCATACCTTCCATATCCTCTCGATATGACAGGTATGGATATGCCTCGGCTACTGGCGCTCCGCGTGACGCTTACGCTCCTGTTATGAGAGGGGATCTCTTAAAAAACAAAGGCCGGGAAACGCAGTGTGCGTCACCCGGCCTTTGGCGGGAAATGGCTTGTTAGGCGTTCTTTCGACGCATGCGGCGCACGTGGGCGACGAGGCCGATCAGTCCGAAGCCCAAGAGCGCGCAGGTCGAAGGCTCGGGCACGACGACCGTCAGCGATCCCGTGCCAGCGAGGTAATCGCCGAGATTGCTGCTGTCATACACACCTTCGTCCTGGAGGACGCCGTCGATAAACAGCGCATGGATCTGGTCCGTTCCCTCGAAGTCCAGAGTCAGTGTGACACCCTCGGAAAGGTAAACCGCCGAGAAGTCCGACAGGTAGGCCGTGCTGATCGTCAGCATACCTTCTTCAACGATGGTATTGCCGGTGTAGGTCTGCGCATCGAAGAAAACCAACTCTCCCATGCCGATCTTGGTGAAGTCGCCGGTGCCGTGGAGGACCGTGCCCTGAACGAGGACCTGGAATTCCTGGGTGTCAAACGTCAACCCGCCCGCCTCGATCTGCACATAAGGCCGGTTCAGATTGTGCGCAGTCGCCTGGAAGAAGTCGACTTCGCTGTCCAGCGCCTGGATGGTGCCGCCGTTTGCCGTGATGTTGTTGCGGGTGGCATTGGGCTCCGCTCCTGCGTCGATTCCGCCCTGGCGGATCGACTTGGTGGCAAGCGTGCCTCCGTTGAGGATGATGCGGCCATTCATTCCGCCGTGAACCGCATTGTCGTCCCGGCCGATCGTGACGAAGTCATTCACCTTCACCGTTGCATTGTCGTTGATGGTGACGGTTGCGGTGGACGACGAATCCCCGATGTGACCGACGGTCATTTCACGGAGTTCAAGGGACGAGCTTCCATTCAGAGTGATGGCGCTTGTTCCCGAATTGGTCACGCCTCCGAAATCGCCCACCTTCCATTTCGAATTGGAACCAGTGATGGAGGCGCTGTCGGACAACGTGAAGTCGGCCTGCGATCCGTTTCCGGCGCCGATGGCCACGGAGGCGTTCCCGCTGATGATTATCTCGGCTTCGTCACTCATGGTCAGCGTCGCTTTCGCCCCCTGTCCATCCACCACACCCATATCGAGACGATTGGCGATCGTTACGATGGCATTGTCCCTCAGAATCATGGTCGCATCGGCGGCTGCACCTTCGCCGAGACGCAGATGCTGGGCGGAGATGACCTGCCCGTCTTTTTCGACGATCAGCGTTCCGGTCGAGTTGTCGCGAGCGACGGTGATAAAGCCGCTCGTGCCGCCCTTGGTTACAATCGCATTGTCGGAAACCAGAAGGGTGCTGGTGGCGGTGGCGCCATTGCCGATGTAGATCTCCCCGTTGATCGTCGAGATCTCGGAGGTGCCATACATCTTCACGTCCGATTGTCCTCCATTTCCAAGATCCATTCGGGTCGCCGAGATGAGGGAGGAGTGTCCGTTCAACGTAATATCGGCGATTCCCGATGCGCCGTCGGCGATGACGAAGCGGTTTGTCGTGCCAACCTTTTCGATTTTGGCCTCGTCGTTCAGGACGACCGTTGCCTTGCCGCCCTGGCGGCCGATCACGACGTAGTCGCTCGCGCTGGAAATGGTGGAATCACCCGAGAGAGTCAAGTTCACCGTCGAGACCGTGGTCGAGGCACCGTTGCCATCCGCGATGTAAAGGCGTCCGGCTGCCGTAATCATCGAAGGAGCGTTCGAACCCGAATTCGACATCGTAAGGTTCACGGTGCCTTCCTGGGAGCTGTGCGCGTAGTCACCAATCCGCATGATATCGCTGACATTCCCGATGACTCCTCCCTCGATCGTGAGGCTTCCGTCCACCAGCCGAAGATTGGAAACGGTAATGATGTCTTCGCCCACCAGCGCCGTTCCGCCGTTGTTGATGATGGCAACATCGCTGCCCGTCGGGGCGGTTCCCAGAGACCAATTGGCGTCATCCACCCAGAGGGCGGGCCCATCCACCGCCCAGAAATTATTTGCGGCATGGGCGCTGATGGCCGCGCAGCCTAGGGTGACGGGAAGGAGAGCTTTGCGAAACGGGAAAGCCCGGGGGAAGGGTGATGCGGGGAATTTCATTATGGAGGTGAGATTGACCAACGCACACTGGTCCCCCCTTTTTGTGACCGCAACGGGAATGGATGACGCAAATGGGTTATCGAATGCCCCAAACCCCCGCGCCCGTCCGTGGTTCCGGGGGGAGTGGGGAACTCGAACGGATGGTGATTGATTCGAGCGGTCCGGGACGCAATGCCTGCAGAAGGTTTGCAGCCTTTCCGAGATTGGAGATCCCGGGTGAATCCGTTTGAAGGAAACAGAAAGGCCGGAACCTTTCGGCTCCGGCCTTTCGAGAGGAGGATGGATGCTCCGGTCAGCCTTTGGGAGCCTTGCGGCGGCGCTTGTAGGCACCCAAGGCCAAAATCCCGAGAACGCCGGCGGCGTAGACCTCGGGTTCGGGAACCACGGTCAGGGAGCCGGTGCCGGACAGGAAGGTGCCGAGATTGCCGGCATCGTAGACCCCATTGGCCACGCGCACGCCGTTGACGTAGAGTCTGCGAATCGTGTCCGTGCCGTCGAAGTCGAGATCCAGCGTCGCACCGGAGTAGAGGTAAACCGAGTATAGATCGGGAAGATAAGGCGTGTCGATCGACAGGGTGCCTTCCGCAACAACCGTATTTCCGGTGTAATCCTGCAGTCCCTTCAGGGTGAGGGTGCCTTCCCCAATTTTGGTAAAGGCGCCGATGCCGTGGAGTTCGGTCTGGATGCCGATATTGAATTCCTGCGTGTCGAAGGTCAGGCCACCCTCGTCAATAAAGACATAGGGACGATTCGTGTTGTATGCCGTGGTTTTGAAGAAGTCCGCAATGACGCCTGCCAAACGGACGGGGGGGGAGTGAATTTCATATCCAGGGTTTTTTCTGCGCGGACAATCCATCAAGGGGTATTTCGTCGGACAATCACTCTTCTGGACAGGACGGGGCACATTTTAACCCATTGCAGAACATGGGATTAGCTGACCGGGTTTCCCGGCCTTCGTGAATTGGGAGAGGCGCGGCGCATCAACACCCGGCAGCCAGTGCGCCTTCCCTGAGGTGCGCGAAAACGCGGAATTTTTCTGTGATTTTCCCCGCGGTTCGCGTGACATTGGCGGCGCGATGTCCTGCTCGAAGATCGACCCTGCGCTGCATCAGACCAAGAAACCGGATTGGATCAAGGTCCGGCTGCCGTCGAATCCGGTGTTCTTTTCGACGAAGGGACTCGTGTCCGACCTTCGCCTTCACACGGTGTGCGAGAGCGCCCAATGCCCGAACCGCTGGGAGTGCTGGAGCCAGGGAACGGCGACGTTCATGATCGCCGGCGAGCGCTGCACGCGGGCCTGTGGATTCTGCGCGGTGGACACGGCAAAGCCGTTTCCGCTCGAGGAGGACGAGCCGGAGCGCGTGGCGGAGGCGATCCGGCGTCTGAAGCTCAAGCACGTCGTCATCACCGCGGTGGCGCGGGACGACCTCGCCGACGGCGGCGCGGGGCATTTTGCGCGGACGATCCAGGCGGTGCGGGACGTGGACCCGGAGATCATCATCGAGGTGCTGACACCCGACTTCAACGGGAAGGATCCGCAGATTCGCATGGTGATCGATGCGAAGCCGCATGTGTTCAATCACAACCTCGAGACCGTCGAGCGACTCACGCCGTTGGTGCGTTCCCGCGCGAAATACCGGCTGTCCCTCGAGGTTCTCGCGCGTGCGAAGGAGATGGATCCCGAGGTCGTCACCAAGAGCGGACTGATGCTCGGGCTTGGCGAAACCGAGACCGAAATCTTCGAGGCGATGGACGATCTGCGCGAAGCGAATGTCCAGATTCTCACGCTCGGCCAGTATTTGAGGCCGACTCCGCAGCATCTGCCGGTCGTGGAATACATCCGGCCCGAGACCTTCGAGCTGTATCGCGAGATCGCCTACAACAAGGGCTTTGAATACGTCGCGAGCGGACCGCTCGTGCGCAGCTCGTATCACGCGGCGGACTACAATCCCGTGCAGCGGAAGCCGCGCGCGTGATTCGATCCGTCCTCATCGCGGGGCGGTGAGGACAAACGCGGGAGTCAGTCCGCCTCGTTTGCGACGGGATTGCTGAGCGCGCCGATGCGGTCGATCTCGACGGTCACGGTGTCGCCGGCTTTCAACCACACGGGTGGAGTGCGGGCCATGCCAACGCCGGAGGGCGTTCCCGTGAAGATGACGGTGCCGGCCTCCAGCGTCGTGCTGCCGCTGAGGAATTCGACAAGCGCCGGGATGTCGAAGATGAGATCCGTCACCGGCGACTCCTGCATCGCCTGGCCGTTGACGAGCGTGCGAAGCGTCAGCGCGGACGGATCGGGAATTTCATCCGTGGTGACCAGGCACGGCCCGAGCGGCGCGAACGTGTCGAACGTCTTGCCGCGACACCACTGACCGCCGCCGTGGTCCTTCTGCCAGTCGCGGGCGCTCACATCGTTTCCGCAGGTGTAGCCGAGGATGACGTCGAACGCGCGGTCACGCGGGACATTCCGACACGTGCGCCCGATGACCACGACCAGCTCGCCTTCGAAATCGACGCGCTCGCTCGGCAGATGCCGGGGGATGCGAATCGGCCCGCCCGGATGTTGCAGCGCGGCAGGCTGCTTCATGAAGAGCACCGGATGCGCCGGAATGCGCGCGCCGGTTTCCTCGGCGTGTTTGCGGTAGTTCAGACCAATGCAAAGGATCGTCCGCGGCTCGATCGGGGCGAGGAGTCTGCCGACGGTCACGGATTCGTCCGTGACGCGCCAGTCGCCGAAGAGGTCGCCGTCGATTCGCCGGGCGGATCCGTCGGTGGCGAGGGCGGCCCATGCGGGCCGGCCCTGCGCATCGAGATGTCGGACGATCTTCAAGGCTTCTTGATCGGCGAGGGCTCGGGACCGTCCTCCGTGGGAATCACCGTCTGGATCGTGCCGTCCGGGTTGTAGGTGATCGGCTGGATCGCACACTGGCGCACGCCGTCGAGCGGCGGCTCGTTGCGGTCGGACGGCCAGTAGTGATACGCGATGAACCACTCCTTCGTGCGCGGATTCTGGAAGAAGGAATGGTGCCCGGGACCCTTGTGTTTCGGACCGGTCGTGAGGATCGCGCCCTTGTAGTCCCATGGGCCGACCGGGGATTTCGAGGTTGCGTAGTGGACCGAGTAGTTCGGGTTGTTCCAGCCGCCGTGGCTGTAGGAGAGGTAATACGTGCCGTCCTTCTCGTGCATGAACGCGCCCTCCGTGAAATTCGGCGGAGTGTCGACCTCGATCTCCTCGCCGAGCTCGATCATGTTCGGCTTGAGCTTCCAGACGCGCAGCTTCGCGCCGCTGCTGCCGCCGGCGTAGAAATAGGCGGTTCCGTCCTTGTCGATGAAGACCATCGGGTCGATGGCCTCAAATCCGTTTCCGCCGATCAGCAGCGGCTTGCCGCTGTCCTTGAATGGCCCGGCGGGATTGTCACCGACCGCGACACCGATGATGCTCGGCTTCGGATTCTGCGGGCCGACGGAGTAGTAGAAATAGAATTTGCCGTCCTTCTCGATGATGCCGGGCGCCCAGAGGAACCGCTCGGGCGCGCCGTCGTCCTTGATCCAGGAAATGTCTTCGATTTTCAGGATCGGGCCGTGCTCCTCCCAGTTCACGAGATCGGGCGAGGAATACGCCATGAAGTCGAACGAGTGAAACTGGTGCGTCGGGTTCGTCGAGTGCGTCGGATAACCCCAGTATTTGTCGCCGAAGACGGTGACGTGGGGATCGGCTCCGACGAAGGCGGGATTGGCGAACAGGGAGGAGGGGATCAGTAGCGAGACCGCCGCAAGGGCGCGGCAGAACAGGGGAGATTTCATCGCGGAAACGGTAGGTCAATCCGCGTGCCGCGGACAAGTGTGACCGTCAACGAATGACCGAACGCGGACTGTTCCCGGAGGTCATCTCGATCGGTTTGATGGTTCCGTCTGCGTTGTATTGGACACGATCGATGGCGATCTGCCGCTGGCCGCGATACGGGCCGTTTGGTTCGGACGTCTCCCAGCGGTGGTAAACGATGAACCACTCCTTCGTGGTGGGATTCATGATGAATGCGTGGTGACCGGGCCCCTTGCGGCGCGCGTCGCTTTCGAGAATGCGGCCGCGGTATTCCCACGGACCCGTTGGCGAGGGAGCCGTCGCGTAGTGGACGGAATAGCTCGAGTCGTTGTAGCGACCGTGACTGTAGGAGAGGTAGTAGATGCCGTTGCGCTCGTGCATGAACGCGCCTTCCGTGAACTCCGGCGGCGTCCCGACCTCGATCTCCTCGTCGAGCTCGATCATGTTCGGCTTGAGCTTCCAGACACGCAGCTTCGCGCCCGCGCTGCCGCCGGCGTAAAGATACGGCGTTCCGTCCTTGTCGATGAACACCATCGGGTCGATGGCCTCGAAGCCGTCTCCGCCCGTGATCAGCGGCTTCCCAATGTCCTGAAACGGGCCCTCCGGCCGGTCGCCGACCGCGACGCCGATGCGGCTGGGCGTGGGGTTTTGCGGGCCGACGGAGTAGTAGAAGTAACCCTTGCCGTCCTTCGCCGCGATGCCGGGAGCCCACGCGTAGTGGCGCGGCGCCCCGTCGTCCTTGATCCACGAAACGTCGGAGAGTTTCAGGACGACCCCGCGGCGTTCCCATTTCTGAAGGTCCCTGGAGGAATACGCGGCGAAGAGTGGTTCGCGGGAACGGGCTTCCGTGGGGTAGATCCAGTATTCCTTTCCGAAGACGGCCGCATGCGGATCTGCGCCCGCAAACAACGGATTTGCCACGAGGTCGTTCGGAATGAACGCCGCGGTGAGAAGCAGGACAAACGCAGAGCGCATCGACGGCAGGGTATTCACGGCGGGCAGGGGTAAATCAACCGCTGATCCAACCCGCCCGCTCTTCGAGGGTTGCGAAAGTCCGTTCAGCGAATGATGGAGCGTGGCGGATTGCGGTCGGTCATCTTGATCGGCTTGATGGTGCCGTCGGGCTTGTATTCGATGCGCTCGATGGCGATCTGCCGGGGGCCGGGATGCGGGCCGTTCGGCTTGGTGGATTCCCAGCGGTGATAGATGATGAACCACTCCCGGGTCTGCGGATTCTGGATGAAGGCGTGATGTCCGGGGCCCTGATGAGTGGCATCACTTACGAGGATGGGGCCGTGATATTTCCAGGGCCCGGTGGGCGACGGGGCCGTGCAGTAGTGAACGGAGTAGGTGTGGTTGTTGTATCGGCCGTGGCTGTAGGAGAGATAATAAATGCCGTTCCGTTCGTGCATGAACGGAGCCTCCGTGAACTTCGGGGGATTCCCGACCTCGATTTCCTCGTCGAGCTCGATCATGTTCGGCTTGAGCTTCCAGACACGCAGCTTCGAGCCCGCGCTGCCGCCGGCGTAGATGTAGGCGGTGCCGTCCTTGTCGATGAACACCATCGGGTCGATGGCCTCAAATCCGTTTCCTCCGGTGATCAACGGCTTCCCGCTGTCGATGAAGACGCCGTCCGGCTTGTCGCCGACCGCGACGCCGATGCGGGCAGGGCCATCCGGCCCCTGCTGGGGACCCACCGAGTAGTAGAAGTAGCCCTTGCCGTCCTTCGTGGCGATGCAGGGGGCCCAGGCCCAGTGGTTCTTCTTCCCATCGTCCTTGATCCATTTCACGTCCTTGAAATCCAGGACGACGCCCATGCGCTCCCAGGTCTGGAGGTCCTTCGACATGTAAGCGGCGAATTTCGTCGGGCCGCCGGGTTCGGTGGGATAGATCCAGTAGGCCTTGCCAAAAACCGCCGCATGAGGGTCGGCGCCTCTCATGACGGGGTTGGCCTGCAGGGCGAATGCGCTTGCGAGAAGAAGGGCGAGGGGGAGTCGCATCCGGCGAGTGTGCGACGTCAACCGGTTGTTCTCAAGCCACTTGCGATCGCGTTGATTGAGAGAAGCAGGCGCGGCAGCAAGGCGGACGCCGCCTCGGCGGAGGGCGCGTTCCTCCATTCGCGAAGGAGGGAAATCTGCCGCCGGTGCAGCACGCGAAGCGCATCGGCGCGCATCTGCAGCGTCTTGAGCATGCGCGGACGCCGCTTCTCGACGCGCCCCTGAAAGATGTCGTCGAGCATCGTCCGCGTGCGGTGAAATTCTTCCATCACGATCGCGAGGAACCGGTCGCGCACGACGGGATCCGGGACGAGTGCCGCGTAGTCGGCCATGATCGATGGATCGGCGCTGGCGAGGTTGGTCTCGACGTTGGTGAGCACGTAGTAGAGCACCGCGTGCGACCGCAGGTTCTCGCGGAGATCCGCAAAGACGGCCGGCTTTTGCCGGGAGAGGGTCTCGAGGCCGGCACCGACGCCGAACCAGCCGGGCAGGTAGAAGCGCGACTGGTTCCAGCTGAAGACCCAGGGAATCGCGCGCAGATCAGCCAGCGTGCGGCGGCCGGTGCGGCGCGCAGGGCGCGAGCCGATGCGGGTCATTTCCAGCGCATCGATCGGCGTGGCGTGGGAATAGAAATCGGTGAAGCCTTCGGCCCGGACGAGGTTCGTGTATGCCGCGGTGCTCGCGGCGGAGATGGTCTCCCACACTTCGTCCGACTCGGGTTCGTAACGACGGATGCCGGCGGCCTGCTCGAGCGTGACCGCGGTGACCCCGGCCAGAAGAAGCTCGAGGTTGAACGCCGCGGTGGGAAGGTTCGCGTATTTCTGCGCGATCGTTTCGCCCTGCTCGGTGAGGCGGAAGTCGCCCTGGATGGTGCCGGCCGGCAGCGCATCGAGGAAGCGGTGGGTCGGGCCCGCTCCGCGGCTGATCGTTCCCCCGCGGCCGTGGAAGAAGCGGATCTGCACGCCCGCGTCGTTGCCGGCGCGCGTCAGCTCGCGCTGTGCCTTGTAGAGCGCCCATTGGCTGGCGAGGATGCCGCAATCCTTGTTGCTGTCGCTGTAGCCGATCATCACCTGCTGGATCGGACGCGCCGCGGTGCGGGCCGGCATGGACCGCCGGAGCGACTGTTGATGGCGCAGGCTGGGGATTGTCACCGGATGCGAGAGGAAATCGCGCATGAGCTGCGCGCTCTTTTCCAGATCCTCCTGTGTCTCAAAGAGCGGCACGACGGGCAGGTCGCATACGAGCCGGCCGTCCTGCCAGTGCGTGAGTCCCGCCTCGCGGGCGAGAACGTAAACCGTCAGCAGATCGGAGAGCGACCGCGTCATGCTCACGATGAGCGCGCCAATGCCCTCCGTGCCGTAGTTGCGCAGGTGTTTGCGGAGGACGCGATAGCAGCTGAGCACCGCATCCGCCTCCGGACCAATGCGCGCATCGGAAAACAGGAACGGGCGGGGACCGCTCAGCTCGCGCGTGAGGAACTCCACGCGACGCGCCTCGTCCCAGTGCTCGAAGTCGGAATCCGGAAATCCCGCCGCGGCCAGGATCTGGCTCAACGCCCGGTCGTGGAACGCGCTGTTCTGCCGGATGTCGAGCGATGCGAGGTGGAATCCGAACACATCGAGGCTGCGGCGCACCGGCCAGACCGCGTCGCGCGAAAGCCGGTCGGCTCCAATGGCGACGAGGGATTGATGAAGAATCTCAAGATCCGCGTCGAGCTGCTCGGCGAAGCGGTAGGTGCCCGACTCCGGACGACCGGCCAGCGGCAGCCGCGCCGCGAGGCAGAGGACAAACTGCCGCCACGGCTCATCCGGATGCTGCCGCCGGATCGTTTCCACGACGGAGTCGTCCAGCAGTTCGGAAATTTCCTCCAGCCGGGCGACGAGCGTTTCGGGCGGAGGCTGCACGAGCATGGACAGCGGCAATGCCTTCGCGAGCGCCGCAAGCTCCCGGTCGATGGTTAGGAGCGCGCTCTGCCGCAGCTCGGCGAGCGTTTCCTGCGTGACGGCCGCGGTGACCAGCGGGTGCCCGTCGCGATCGCCACCCACCCAGGTGCTGAAGCGCACGCGCGGCCACGCGGAGTGGGAGGCGAGCAGCTCCGCGGGAAATCCGGCCTCCTGCCACGACTCGGCAAAGGTCTGGTCGAGCAGCGAAAGCGCGCGCGGAAACACGTCTCGAAGGTGAAAGAGAATGCCCGTGCGCTCGGTGGCGACCTCCGGCTTCTCGACGAGGATTTCGCCCGACCGCCACAGCCGCTCGAGCGCAACGGTCACCGCCCGCTCCAGACGGCCACGCTCCGCGGGCGACTGGCCCGGGTGATCGATCCGCTCCAGCAGATTGTGCAGCGTGCGGTGCTGGTCGAGCACGGCCGGCCGCTTCGACTCCGTGGGGTGCGCGGTCAGCACGGGCTCGACGCGGATCGAGGGAAGGATCTCCGCGATCTGCTCCGCGGTGATGCCGGCATCCTGCAGACGTCGCAGGTAGTAGGCCCAGGTGCCCGCGTTGGAATAGGATTGGCCGGCGATCTCGCGCAGGCGGCGGGTGCGGCCGGCGGCGCACTCCTCGACCATGTTCAGGAGCTGGAACGCGATCGAATATGCCTGCTCGATCGTCTGCCGGCTCGTGTCGGCGGCCTCGTCTGCGGAATGGCCTTCCTGCCAGGGGAGGAGGTTTGCCGCTTCATCCTCGCCGAGCGTGGCGAGCACGGCGCGGAGGCGTCCGATCAGATAATGAATATCCGAGTCGATCTTCGCGATGCCCGATGCGATGTAGTCCTCCGTATCCCCGTGGTGCTCTGCCATGACGGGTGGCTAGTTAGAGCGGAGGAAGCCGCAGGGGGCAACTTTGATTTGGATCACAGTTGCACGCCGGGCGCTATTTCAACGGAACATAGCGATACGCGACGCCGGAGTCGCTTTCCCCGACCGGGAAGATGTTCGTGCTGGATGCCTGCGAGCTTTTGTAGACGCCGCCGCCACCGCCTTTGTTGAACACGACAAAGCCCTCCTTTTTCCGATAGGGCTTCTTGTTGGTGAGTTCACGGTCCTTCCAGTTCGCCGTGACGATCAACGGCTGGTCGTGCGGCGACTCGGAGCTGACTTGAAAGATCGTGAAGCAGATGTTCTCTGCGGTCGGCTCCGCGTTTCCGGGTCCCTTTCCCGGGGCGGTGAGGACGTTTCGAAGTTCCGACTGCAGATTGATCAGAAGGACGAGAACGCCCACGATCACGATGGCTACGACCAGTTCGTGGATCGTGAAGCCGGCGCGGGAATCCGGGGGAGGTTTCATGTCCGTTGGGGGGACGTTACCTTCTTCGATTTCCCTGGATCTTCACGACGACAGGACTGCCGGCCAGGGTTCCATTTCCGACGATCGAGAGGGACCGGCGACCGATCTTGAGGACATAGGCAATCTCGGCGTTTCCGATGAACGTGTTCGAGGCGAGGACATAGCGAAAGCGCTGGCCGGAACCTTTCAGTCGTCCGCGCGCGGGGAACTTTACATAGAATGCCCCCAGCACGTTGTCCGCTGCCACTTTTCTGCTGCCCTTGAGCGAGGTTCTGCCCAACAGGGCGACCGTCAAGCCTGCGCTCGGGAATAGCCATAGCCCACGATCTGAATCACCGCCTTGCCGCCGTTCGCGCTGACGCTGATGTCGACGTCCACATTGCCCTTGACGTCGGAGTTGGTGACGTTCGTTTGGTATTTCGCCCGATAGGAGCCCTCGAGCTTGGAAAAATCGGGCTTTGCGGCGAGGCAGGGAGACGCCAGCGCAAGGATGGCGGTTGCCGACAGGATCAAGGATCGAATTTTCATAGGCCTTATCTGTTCGGCGTCCGCTCCCGGCGCGGATGGTGGCCAGAGGAAAAAAAGTTTCCGCGGAGGTTGCGAACGGGATCACCGCGGGCGTTGCGCACGTTCTGCGTTGACACCGGGGGAGGGCAGGGGTTTCTATCCTAGCCCATGATTTCCCTCATCGTTGCAGGCGGTGCCTTCATCGGCGCGGCCACCACCCAGACCGATTTTACCTGGCCGAGCCTCTACAACCACACGCTCCTCGGAGAGAGGGTTCTCGCAGAGCAGGTCGTCACCCGCAACCGCTGGGGCACGCCGATGCTGCCGGATGGCAAGGGCGGCTACAGCCTCATCGCACCGGTGAATCCGAACTTCATCGCGCAGAGCCTCATCATCCCGCCGAAGACCGGCGGCCCGGTCTATCGTCCGCTTCCGCCGGAGCTCACCGTGCAGGTGGACGTTCCGGACGCCTGACCGGCCCGGAGTCGAAAATTTGAAAACCCCGCGAGTCGTGAGACCGCGGGGTTTTTCGTGGATTCGTTTACGAGCGCGAAGACCCCGAGGTTTCCTTCGTCGTGGTTACGGTGATCACGTCGTGCGTGCCGCTTTCCCGCTGGCCCGCGGGCGTGACGCGCATGTAGAGGGCGTTCTTCCGGAGCATCGGCAGATCCGGCGCGCCGAGGTAGCCCATGCCGGCCTGGATGCCGCCGATGAGCTCGCGCAACACGTCGTCGAGCGAGCCCGACGCCTCCTTGAGCGCCTCGATGCCCTCGGGCGCGGCCTTCGTCGTCGCGTCCTTCTTCTCGTGCCCGTAGCGCGCTGCGCTGCCCTCGGCCATCGCCTCGCGGCTGCCCATGCCGCGGTATTGTTTGTAGAGCTTGCCGTTGATCTCGATGATGCGGCCCGGCGCCTCCTTGCAACCGGCGAGCAGGCCGCCGCAGATCACCGCGTCGGCAAGGGTGAGCGCCTTGACCATGTCACCCGACTTGCTGATGCCGCCGTCGGCAATGATCGTCACCCCCTTGTTCGCCGCCGCCTTCGACGCCACATACAGCGCCGTCATCTGCGGGATGCCCACGCCGGCGACGATGCGCGTCGTGCAGATCGAGCCCGGGCCCTGGCCGATCTTGATCGAGTTTGCACCGGCCTCGGCAAGAAACTCCACGCCCTCGCCGCTCGTCACGTTTCCGGCGATGATCGTGAGCTCCGGGAACGCCTCGCGCAGCAACGCCACCGCGTCGCCCACGCCCTTGGAAAATCCATGTGCCGTCGACACCGCCACCGCGTCGATGCCCTCGTCGATGAGGCGTCCCACGTGCGAGACAATGCGGTCGCGGTCCAGCGAGCCGTCCGGCAGGCGGTGAGGCGAGATCGCCGCGCCGCAGACCAGCCGCAGCTTCGCGTCCCGCGCCGGTTTCACCATCCGGTTCGATTCCTCGCCGATCCGCTCGATGTCGCTCAGCGTGAACAGCCCGCGCAACCGGTCGTGCTCGTCCACGATGAGCAGCTTGTTGATGCCCATGTGCTCGGTGAAAAACCGGTCCGCGGCCGCGATTGGATTCTCGCGGATCGCGCTCTCGGGCAGCGTGTAGACATGCTCGCGCTTTGTCATGCCCTCGGCCACGGTGCGGTCGCGGTAGCGTTCACGCACCACCGAGCCCGGCAGGAACCCGAGCAGCCGGTTCTCCTCGTCCACGACGGGGAACGAGCTGAATCCGAAGCCGCGCTTGGCAATGAGGTCGATCACCTCGCCGATGCGCTGGGTCGGCGACACCTTGATCGGCTCCTGGATGAACCCGTGAATGTGGTTCTTCACCCGCGCCACCTCCTTCACCTGCGCCTCGTCGCTCATGTTGTAATGGAGCAGGCCCATTCCGCCATTGAGCGCCATCTGGATCGCCATCCGCGATTCGGTGACGGTATCCATGTCCGACGAAATGATCGGAATCTTGAGATGCAGGCTTTCCGAGAGGCGCGTCGAGAGGTTCGTCGCCCGCGGAAGCACATCGGAATAACGAGTGGCGAGCGAGACGTCGTCGAAGGTCAGCGCCGTCGGAGAATTCGCGGCGAAGAAAGCGTCGGCGTCGAGGTAGAATCCCATGTCGGATGCTGCCGTGCCCACGAATCCGGCTCAAGAAAAATTCCAGACGGAGCCAGTGGGAAAAGGCGGACGCCGCGGCTGCCACCGGCCACAGTCCGCGCTCGATCGCGCTCAGGGAGCTGCGGGACCTCCGGGCCCGNAGGGGTGGGGGGAGCAATCCCCGAGGTCCGGACATCGGGCTGCCATTGGTTTTGGGGAGAAACGCTTCGAGGAACCTTCCGATGGAAGGGATCGCACGCCGGGGTTCAATCTCGAAGAAACCTTCATGTGCTAGGTAGCTGCGGGACCTCCGGGCCCGCAGGGGTCGGGGAGCAATCCCCGAGGTCCGGACATCGGGCAGCCCGTTGGTTTTGGGGAGAAACGCTTCGAGGAACCTTCCCGATGGAAGGGATCGCACGCCGGGGTTCAATCTCGAAGAAACCTGCATGTGCTAGGTAGCTGCGGGACCTCCGGGCCCGCAGGGGTGGGGGAGCAATCCCCGAGGCCCGGAGGACGTCGGGCTGCCATTGTTTCGAGGCTCTTCGGCCCCGTCATCCATGGCTCTTGGCCCCGATTCCCGAGCTGTCCGAGGCGTCGACCGATCCTTCCCGCCGCCTGGAATAACGTGCCGACCGCCCAGCATGACGTTCCGACACATCGGAATCACATTCCCGCGACCCGGCCAAACGTTCCGACGGTCGGCAAGGACGAAAAACCGCCCGTTCCGAGCCGGGATCCCATTGTCCTCCGGAGGAAAATCTCCACGTCCGATTCACTTTTCCCGCAGGCAGACCGCTTCCGGCACCTCCCTCCGCGCCCCCTTGGCGGCGCGGAACGTGCGAAGCGCCGCACTTTTTACGCGGTCATCCGCGGTTTTTACGCGGTCGCCCGCACTTTTTACGCGGTCATCCGCACTTTTTACGCGGTCATCCGCACTTTTTGCGCGGTCACCCGCACTTTTTGCGCGGTCACCCGCACTTTTTACGCGGTCATCCGCGCTTTTTACGCGGTCATCCGCACTTTTTACGCGGTCATCCGCGCTTTTTACGCGGTCATCCGCGCTTTTTACGCGGTCATCCGCGCTTTTTACGCGGTCATCCGCACTTTTTACGCGGTCATCCGCACTTTTTACGCGGTCATCCGCACTTTTTACGCGGTCACCCGCGCTTTTTGCGCGGTCATCCGCACTTTTTGCGCGACGCGTTCGGCACCTTGGGAGGCCTGCCGCGAGAATGCACGCAAAGGAAACATGGGGGGCGGCACCCTCCCTGGTCAAACAGCGGTGGAACGGGGTCTCGCGGCCCTCTTCAACGACGGCTAGCTCCCGCTGTCAGGCATCGATCCAAAAGTCGGACGTGGCT
>Ga0065721_10006225_pt1 | contig 15273 bp, 11 predicted proteins | sample Mesricmetagenome_FD_59108 | JGI IMG/M metagenome (GOLD analysis project Ga0065721, IMG submission 59108) | Mesophilic microbial community from rice straw/compost enrichment Sample: eDNA_1 v2 (version 2) | ecosystem: Engineered > Solid waste > Grass > Composting > Bioreactor | place: USA: Davis... | reverse complement strand
GCGCCCGCCTCGGCAAGAGGCCGGTGGCGATCTGCAGCGCCCGATCGCCGGAACTCCTGATGTCCACCGAACTCTTCCGCTCCTTCGGCGCGGAGGTCATCACCGTAACCGACATGGAAGGCAATTCCGGTATCGAAAGCCTGGCGCCTCTGGTCGAGGGTCTGGTCCGCAGCCGAGGCATCGACGCCTTCTTCACCTGCGGTTCTTCGCGGCTCGTCCGGATGCTGCAGGAGATCGGCGCCCGCCACGGCATCGGGGGCCAGGTCGCGCTAGAACAGCACATGGCCTGCGGCATCGGCATGTGCCAGGCCTGCGTGCGCCCCTTCCAGCGCGATGGCGGCGCGGTCAATCTTCGGGTCTGCCGCGAAGGTCCCGTCTTCGGCCTGCAGGAGGTACTGTGATGGCAGACCTTTCCACGAAAATCGGCGCGTTGACGCTCAAAAACCCAATCATGCCGGCTTCCGGCACATTTTCGGAAGAGCTTGCCGAGGTCTTCGATCTCGAATGCCTCGGCGCTCATGTGACGAAGACCATCACGCGCGGAAAGCGTGCCGGCAATCCCGTGCCTCGCGTCTGCGAAATCAATGGTGCGATGCTGAATTCGATCGGCATCCCGAGCAAGGGCGCTCGGGCGTTCATCGACAACGTCGTACCGTTCTACGCGAGTTACGACGTACCGCTGGTGATCAGCATCTCCGCCAATACGGCCGATGAATTCGCCCGCTTCGCCGAAGAGGTCAGCGTGCGCGGCGTCGCGGCCATCGAAATCAATATTTCCTGCCCCAATATCGAGGACGACGGGAAAGCCTTCGCCATGCGGCCAGGCGCGACCGGCGACGTTATACGAAAGATGCGATCCGCAACGCCTCTGCCGCTTTGGGCGAAGCTGTCGCCCAACACAGGCGAGGTCGTCGAAGTCGCGCAGGCAGCGGAAGCGGCAGGCGCCGACGCGCTCGTCACCGCCAACACCATGCTCGCCATGGCGATCGACAGCCGCACCGGCCGCGTCAGGCTCGGCAATATCATGGGCGGGCTTTCCGGCCCGGCACTCAAGCCGATCACGCTGCGCATGACCTACCAATGCGCCCGCGCCGTCTCCATTCCCGTCATCGGCTGCGGCGGCATCGCCACCATTGACGACGTGCTCGAATACCTGATCGCCGGCGCCCGTGCCGTGCAGGTGGGTACCGCCACCTTCATCAGCCCCACCACCATGCCGCGCCTCATCCGCGACTTGGACAAGGTCCTCGAAGAGCGCGGCCTTTCTTCCGTCGACGCGCTGATCGGCACGGTCGCCGTCACCGGCGAGGCCATCACCCTTGCGGAGTATGCATGATGAACGCCGCCGTTCTCGAAAGATCCGCATGCTTCGATATCGGCAGCCTGGCAACGAAGCTGTTCGCAGAAATCGCCACGCGTACCGCGGATGTGGAGGGCGTCAGCCGTCCTGCCTTCTCGAAGATCGAGACCGAGACGCTGCAATTCCTGGCCGGTTTCGCCCGCTCGGAAGGGCTTGCCGCCCAATGGGATGCCGGCCGCAACGTCGTCTTTTCGCTGCCTGAGCATAGCGATGCGCTGCAATACATCCTCATCGGTTCGCATGTGGACAGCGTCCCGCGAGGCGGCAATTTCGATGGGCTTGCCGGCGTGCTGGCCGGGCTTCTCTGCCTTGTCCGGGCCAGGCGAGAAGGCTCCCGTTTCGCCGAACCGGTCAAGGTCATCGCCATGCGCGGCGAGGAAAGCGCCTGGTTCGGCCCCTGCTACATGGGCTCCAAAGCATTGCTTGGCGTACTCTCCGCGGCCGAACTCGCAGCCCGCCACAAGCAAGACGGCCGCTCCCTCGATGAACACATGCAGGCTATCGGCGTCGATATGGCGCCCGTTCGGGCCGGCAAGCCGCTTCTCGACCGCGCAGCGGTCAAGGCCTATCTCGAACTGCATATCGAACAGGGACCGGTGCTGATCGAGCGGAACCTTCCGGCGGCGGTCGTATCCGGCATCCGCGGCAATTTCCGCTACAAGAAGATCGCCTGCTTCGGCGAGGCCGGCCATTCCGGCGCCGTTCCCCTCGCCTACCGACACGACCCGGTGCTCGCCATGGCGGAACTCCTGAATGTGCTCGATGCTGCCTGGCACGATTTCGTCGCAAAGGGCCGCGACCTCGTGGTCACCAGCGGCATGGTCTCGACCGACCAGCAGAAGCACGCGCTTTCCCGTATTCCGGACAGTGTCGAATTCAGCCTCGATATCCGCAGCCAGGATCGCGACATGCTGGAGACCATGCACGCCCTCGTCCTCAAGCATGTCGCCCGCATCGAGCGCGAACGCAGCATCCGCTTCGATCTCGGCACGGCGCTGTGGACCAGCCCGGCCCTCTGCAGCAAGACGCTCATCGCAGCACTGACCCGGGCAGCAGAAACGATCGGCGTCCCGCCGGCACTCATTCCCTCCGGCGGCGGTCACGACGCAGCCGTCTTTTCCGAAGCCGACATTCCATCCGGCATGATTTTCGTGCGAAACCGCAACGGATCGCACAATCCGCAGGAGGCGATGGACATCGACGATTTCAAGACCGCCGCGTCCGTCCTCTACCAGTTTCTGAATGATCCGAACCAAGCCTTTCACCAAGCCAGGGCTGCCAGCCAGACAGCAAAGGAATCCGGTCCTATGTTCACCAAGATCACCGATATCATCCGCCAGAAGGGCAATGCGGTGCGCGCCTATCACGCAGCTGCCGTCGCCGCACAGGAAGCAGCGATCGCCGATCCGGATCGAGCCGTCGGCTATTTCATGCTGGGCCTCGCGGCACAGGAGTTTGCGGACGCCAATTATGGTGAGCCCCTCCACGCCCATGTTTTCGATCAGGAATTGTCGAGGCTGGATGAGTATGCCGGCATGCTGGACGCGGCATTTGCAAATCCGGACGCCGATGTTCGTCTTCGTGCCCTCTCGACGGTGGCCCTGGGCCTGGTAAGCCATCGCCGGCGGCCCGAAGAAGCCTCATCCGCTTCTGCCTGAGGCAAAACAAGTCGGATCGGCCCTGAAGCCGGGGAGGTTGCACCTTCAAGGCCTCGGCGTGCGGCCGGCGTACCTCTCCTCAACCTTCAGGCCGCTGCTCGTGAGATTGTTGCGCCTCATTTGGCTACCGTCAGAGCGTGCAACATCATCTCCGCGTGTGCGTTCAGGAGACCGTCGCGGTCGACGTCCATGCGCTTGTCGAAAATCAGCCGCAACACCGTTGTGGTGAGAATGGGCGCGATCACCAGGTCGGGAAACCCGGTCGGGATCTCCCGAAATTCTCCCGAAGCCGCACCCTGTTGGAGCAACTCTTCCACCTTTGCGATAATTGGCGCGATGAACTGGCGATGGTGTTCGTCTATCAAGTCCGGAAACCTGTGGCCCTCCGAGATAACGAACCTCAGCAGTTCTCGTGTTTTGCGGTTTTCTGCTATCTGATCATAAAGAAGATCGAGAAAAGAAATAAGCTTTTGGAACGAACTGCCATGCAAAAGGGCAGCGCTTTCCAGGACCTCCTCGAACGGCACTGAAATGTGCTGGATCATCGCTTCGAAGAGTTTTTCCTTCGTCTCGAAATAGACGTAGACCGTCCCTTTGGTAACGCCGACTCTCTCGGCCACGTCCTCCACCCTCGTGGCTGAGTAGCCGCTTTTTACGAATTCCTCGAAGGCGGCCTCGAGAATCTGCAATGGCCGCAAGGCCTTCTGCTGCGCGCGGGTCAACCTCTTGGCGCCTCTCATCGTTTAATGCTCCGTACTGAAGATCAATGTCAGGACCTTCTTTCGTAATTTTATTGACTAACAAGTTAGTCAATTATAAGGATGTGGCTCAGGACAGCAAGAGGTCACCCCGATGAAAGCCATCCTTGTCGCAACGGGACTCGCCGGCGCCGCTATTCTTTCTTCATGCAGCGAACAACCGGGAGCGGCGGAACCGAAGCCGAGGCAGGTGAGCGTCGTCGTGGCGGAGAAGCAGCCCTTGACCCAAGGCGGGGTCCTAACCGGAGAAATCCGCGCGAGGGTGCAAGGAGACCTTTCCTTCCGGGTAAGCGGCAAGATCATAGAGCGGCTGGTGGATGTCGGAGCATCGGTCAAGGCCGGACAGCCTCTTGCCCGCATCGACGCCGAGGAGCAGAAGGCCGACCTGGAAGTCGCGACGGCGAATCTCGAAGCGGCTGAAGCGCAACAAACCCAGGCGCAGCTCGCTTTCGATCGCCAGCAGAACCTCTTCCGGACGCAGGTTACCACCCGTGCCGCCCTCGATCAGGCCCAGGAGGCCCTGCTGACGGCGCAGGGCAATGCCAAATCTGCCCAAGCACAGTTGGAAACCGCGCGCGATGCGCTTTCCTATACCGAGCTCCGGGCCGATGCCGATGGCGTGATCACCGCCCGCAACGCTGAGGTCGGTCAGGTGGCTCAAGCCGCTCAGGTCATCTTCACCCTTGCCCATGACGGCCCCCGCGACGCGGTCTTCGAAGTCGTCGAAACACTCTTCTTAGGGCGCAGGATAGAGCCGGCCGTGACCGTCAGCTTGCTGTCGGACCCGTCTAAAAAAGTCGAAGCCACAGTCCGCGAAATCTCTCCGACGATCGACTCCTCCACGGGGACGGTCCGCGTCAAGCTCAGCCTGAACGGCGATGCCTCAATGCCTCTGGGAGCTCCGGTTGCAGGCTCCTTTCAATATGAACCCCAGAGCATGATCCAGCTTCCCTGGTCCGCGATGGCCTCGAAAGGCGGCAAACCCGCGGTTTGGGTGGTGGATGCCGGAACCTCGGCAATTTCTATGCACGCGATCGAGGTCGGAGAATATGAGACGGGGAGCTTCACCGTCAAAGGAGGCGTCTCCCCGGGCGACATCATCGTCGCGGAGGGCGCCAAGTTCCTGAGGCCGAACGAGATCGTTTCTTACGAAAAGGGAGCTGCGAATTGAGCGTCCGCATCAAAATGGCCGCCATCCTGCTTACAGCGACGACCCTTGCATCATGCGAGAAGCAGGAGGAAACGGCGCAGGATGTTCCTCGCCCCGTGCTTTCCGTCGTCGCACAGCAGACGCCTGCCGCCTCGCTTCGCCTGACGGGCACGATCGAGCCGAAGATAGAGACCGAGCTCGGTTTCCGGGTGCTCGGAAGGGTCATCGCCCGCAATGTCGGTGTCGGAGATCTCGTGAAGAGGGGCGACATAGTCGCAGCGATCGATCCACTGGCGCTCGAACTGGCCGTTCGCAGCGCCCAGTCCGATCTCTCGAATGCGCAGGCCCAGCTGCGCAACGCGACCACCACGGAACAACGGCAACGCACCCTCGCCGAAGCCCGCTCCGGAACGGAGGCGGCGCTCGAAGAGGCCGAGCAAGGTCGGCGGAGTGCCGTGGCAAGCCTGGCGAAGGCACAAGCCAACCTCGACAAGGCGGAAGAGCAATTGGGCTACGCCCAACTGCATGCGGAATTCGACGGCGTCGTCACCGCGACTTCAGCGGAAGTCGGCCAGGTCGTATCCGCCGGCCAGGTGATCGTGACGATTGCACGACCGGACGAACGCGACGCCGTGGTCGATGTTCCGCAGGGTGCCGCGGAGCGCTTGAAGACGGGAACGCCGTTCGAGGTGACCCTCCAGCTCGATCCGGCGATCCGCGCAAGCGGTGTCGTACGAGAAATCGCGCCGGAGGCCGAGACGGCGACCCGCACGCGCAGGACCAAGATCAGCCTCGCCGACCCTCCGACAGCATTCCGATTGGGCTCCCTCATCACAGCCACCGCGACGATCTCGGCCGAGCCACAGATCATACTGCCCGCTTCGGCCTTACTGCAGGGAGAAGGCTCCACGAGCGTTTGGATCGTCGATACGGCCGCAAGCAAAGTGGCCCTTCGACCCGTGAAGATCGACGGCGAGATCGTCGATGGCGGTACAATCCGGGTGACCGAAGGTGTTGCTCCGGGAGATCGCATCGTTATCGCCGGCGTCCACAAATTGAAGGATGGGCAAACCATCAGGATCGATCAGGAGATCAGCCAGTGAAGAAATTCAACCTCTCCGACTGGGCTCTCGATCACCGTTCGCTGGTCTGGTACTTCATGATCGTCTTCATTCTCGCGGGGACGTTCTCCTATCTCAACCTCGGCCGCGAGGAAGATCCCAACTTCACTATCAAGACCATGGTCATCAGCGCCCAATGGCCGGGAGCCTCTGCGGAAGAAGTGACGCGCCAGGTCACCGACCGTATCGAGAAGAAGCTGGAAGAACTGGAATCCATCGACTATACGCGAAGCCAGACCGTCGCCGGACAAACAACCATCTTCCTCGAACTGCTGCCGACGACAAAGGCCAGGGATGTCGAGCCCACCTGGGCGCGCGTTCGCAACATGATCGCCGATATCAAGGGCCAATTCCCGAGCGGTGTCGTCGGCCCCTTCTTCAACGACCGCTTCGGCGACGTCTTCGGAAACATCTACGCCTTCACCAGCGACGGCCTCACGCAGAGGCAGCTTCGCGATCTCATCGAGGACGCCCGCGCCAAGGTATTGACCGTCGATAACGTCGGGAAGGTGGACGTGATCGGCGCTCAGGACGAGGCAATCTATCTCGAGTTTTCGACGCGCCAGATCGCGGCACTCGGGATCGACCGTCAATCGGTCATCGAAACCCTCCAGTCACAGAACGCGGTAACCCAATCAGGCTTCGTCAATGCGGGGCCGGAACGCATCGCGCTGCGAGTCGGCGGGCAATTCACGTCCGAGGAGAGCCTTAGGGCGATCAACCTTCGGGTCAACGACCGCTTCTTCCCTTTGACCGACATTGCCACGATCAAGCGCGGCTATGTGGACCCGCCTTCATCGCTCTTCCGGTTCAACGGTCAGCCGGCAATCGGGCTTGCCATCGGAATGAAGGCCGGCGCCAACCTGCTCGAATTCGGCAAGGCGCTCGATGCGCAGATGCAGCGGATCGTTGCGGACCTCCCCATCGGCGTCGATGTGAACCGCGTATCGGATCAGCCCGCGGTGGTGGATGAGGCGGTCTCCGGATTTACGCATGCGCTGTTCGAAGCGATCGCCATCGTTCTGCTCATCAGCTTCATCAGTCTCGGACTTCGCGCCGGCATGGTGGTGGCGATCTCCATCCCGCTCGTGCTCGCCATCACTTTCGTCTACATGGAATATGCCGGTATCTCGCTGCAGCGCATTTCGCTCGGCGCCCTCATCATCGCCCTTGGCCTGCTCGTCGACGATGCCATGATCGCGGTGGAGATGATGGTCGCTCGTCTCGAAGCGGGCGACGACCTGAGAAAAGCGGCGACCTATGTCTATACGTCGACCGCCTTCCCCATGCTTACCGGCACTCTGGTGACGGTGGCAGGCTTCATACCGGTCGGTCTCAATAACAGTGCCGCAGGTGAGTTCACCTTCACGCTCTTCGTCGTCATCGCCGTTTCCCTGATCGTGTCCTGGATCGTCGCAGTTTTATTCACGCCGCTTCTCGGCGTGACGATCCTGCCGAAAACAATGAAATCCCATCACGAGAAAAAGGGACGCTTCGCCTCCGCCTTCTCCCGAATTCTAGGCTTGGCCATGCGCTGGCGCTGGGTCACGATCCTCCTTACCATTGCGGCATTCGGAATTTCCGTGGGCGGCCTGGGCTTGGTTCAGCAGCAGTTTTTCCCGGCATCGGATCGCGTCGAGCTGATTGTCGATTGGAACCTCCCGCAAAACAGCTCGATCGCCGAAACCGACCGGCAGATGGCGCAATTTGAAAAAGATATGCTGGCGGGCAACCAGGATATCGATCACTGGACAAGCTATGTGGGACAAGGCGCGCCGCGCTTCATCCTGTCCTTCGATGTTCAGACGCCCGACGTTACCTTCGGCCAGACGGTCATCGTCACCAAGAGCCTCGAGGTGCGTGACAAGGTACGCGCCGAACTGCAGGACTATCTGACGAGGACCTTTCCCGGAAGCGATGCCTTCGTGAAGCTGCTGGACATCGGCCCTCCGGTCGGAAAGCCCGTCCAGTATCGCATCAGCGGTCCGGATATCCAGAAGGTTCGCGAGCTTTCCCAGCAGTTCGCCTCGATCGTCGGCGGCCACCCGCTTCTCTTGAACATGGTCTTCGACTGGAACGAGCCGTCGAGGGTGGTCAAGGTCGACGTCCTGCAGGACAAGGCGCGTCAGCTTGGCGTTTCGTCGGAAGATATCGCAACGGTCCTGAACAGCATCGTGGAAGGGGCCTCCGTCACGCAGGTGCGCGACAATATCTACCTGATCGATGTGATCGGTCGGGCAGCGGCGGCGGAACGGGGTTCCATCGAGACGTTGCAGAACCTTCAGCTTCCGGGATCCAGCGGAAAGTCCGTGCCGCTCTCTGCCATCGCCAATTTCCGTTACGAATTGGAGCAGCCGACCATCTGGCGGCGTGACCGCATCCCGACGATCACCGTCAAGGCGGCTGTGATCGGCCCTACTCAGCCTGCCACGATCGTCGAACAGCTTCGGCCGCAGGTGCAGGCGTTCGAAGAGGAGCTTCCCGTCGGCTACCATGTGGAAATCGGCGGCTCCGTGGAGTCCAGCGCAGACGCACAGGGGCCGATCGTCGCGGTCGCTCCGCTGATGCTGTTCATCATGGCGACGATCCTGATGATCCAGCTGCAGAGTTTCAGCCGATTGTTCCTGGTGTTCGCGGTTGCTCCGACGGCACTGATCGGCGTCGTATCCGCACTGCTCCTCAGCAACGCGCCCATGGGCTTCGTCGCGATCCTTGGCGTACTGGCGCTGATCGGCATCCTGATCCGAAACTCCGTCATCCTGATCGTGCAGATCGAGCATCTTCGCAACGAGGGGGTTGCCGGCTGGCAGGCGGTCGTCGAAGCGACCGAGCATCGCATGCGCCCGATCATGCTGACCGCAGCGGCAGCCACCCTCGCGCTGATCCCCATCTCCAGACAGGTGTTCTGGGGTCCCATGGCCTATGCCATGATGGGCGGCATTGTCGTCGGGACCGTGCTCACTCTCCTGTTCCTCCCGGCGCTTTATGTCACGTGGTTCCGGATTCCGAGAAATGAGGACGCTCAGGCCGAGCAGGCGGAGGGCGCATGAGATATGGTTGGAGAGAGATCCAACGATCATCCGACTTTCGCTCAATTTCTGCAGCGGTCAATTGTTTGCCCCCATGAAGTGATCGGACGTATGGCAAAGCGCTATTTCAGAGGGCCTTTGAAAGCAAAGCGCCACTTGCAATCGCTGTCGCCATCATGTTCCTGGCGGGCTGTGCAACGAGGCCGTTATCATCTCTCCAAGCGCTCGAGAGGACAGCTATCAAATCTGCGAGTAGACGGGGGCGGTTCTTTCGCTTAACCATCGCGCATGAAGTCGTCACTGGATCATATCCCTCCTCGCAAGCAGCGCGAACTCGAGCGGGTCCTTCAAATCCTGCACGAGGAATTCGAAGACGCCCTCAAAGGCGGCGCAGCGGAGTTCAAGAAGCGCGGCAGGATCCTGAAGATCATCCTGTTCGGCTCGTACGCCAAGGGCGGCTGGGTCGACGAGCCGTTCACGATGAAGGGCTATCGCTCGGACTTCGACCTGCTGATCATCGTCAACGACCGGAGACTCTGCGACTTCGCCGACTACTGGCACAAGGCCGCCGATCGCCTGATCCGCGAGAAGTCGATCGAGACACCGGTGAGNTTCATCGTGCATTCCCGGCGCGAGGTGAACACCTATCTCAAGGANGGGCAATATTTCTTCTCCGACATCCGCAAGGAAGGCATCGTCCTCTACGANNTNGATGACGAGCCGCTGGCCGAGCCGAAGCCGTTGACGCCGGCGGATCGGCTGCGGTTGGCGCAAGAACACTTTGCTGACAGGTATGCGCTGGCAACGACCTTTCTTAAAGGCTTCCGCTTTTATTTAGGCGAGAGGGAAATTCGAGTCGCGGCTTTCGAACTCCATCAGTCAATCGAGCAAGCCTATTCCTGCGTGCTGCTGACGCTCACGAACTACGGCCCGCCTTCTCACAACATCAAGTTCCTGCGCTCGCTTGCCGAGGAGCAGGACCGCCGCCTGGCCGAGGCCTTTCCTCGGGATCAGCATCGCGAGCGCGCCTGGTTCAACACGCTCAACGAAGCCTATGTGAAGGCCCGCTATTCCAAGCATTACGAGATCAGCGCGGAGGCGCTCACCTGGTCGGGAGAGCGGACCACCATTCTCCTTGAAATCGTAAATCAGGTTTGCCACGACCATTTGGAAGCGCTGAGGAAGTGCATCGGGTAGATCGGCGTGGCGAACGCCAAGGAAGTCAAAAGCGCTGTTTCGCTTAGGAATTGTCTGGCGATGACCTTCGATGTCGGGGGGTCAGCTAGGCCGTTAAGGTTTCGTTTACTATAAATGGCTTGCCGAGGCGAGAGAATCGGGGCTTATTGCAACAGCGGTAGAAATGGGGTTTGGACGCCATAAAGCGCTGTTATCGATATTGAGCTAAAAAATGAAGCGAATGGCTGAAAAGAAAATTACGGCACAAGAGACCCTGGTCGAGCTTATCGAGAGGCACTCATCGGCGCTGGCCACTCAGCTTCAAGCCCACCATCTAAGCACCTTTCCCCCTGTCGCCGAAAAGGGAATTCGCCGCTTCCAGCCGTCGGAAGCCGCGAAGCTGGTAGGTGTCAAGGAAGTTTACCTTCGCCAGATAGCGAACGAGATCGAAGATCTCGAGGTCAGCACGACAGCAGGGGGACGCCGTACCTATTCTGTGGAGGACATCGAAAAGATCCGCAGGCATCTCGATCGCGTTGGCCGGGCCGACAGGCGGTACCTGCCCCACCGGCGCGGTGGTGAAGCCTTGCAAGTGATCTCCGTCATGAATTTCAAAGGGGGGTCAGGCAAAACCACGACGGCGGCGCATCTGGCGCAGTATCTCGGGCTGCGCGGGTACCGAGTCCTGGCGCTCGACCTGGATCCTCAGGCGAGCCTTTCGGCGCTTTTCGGCAACCAGCCCGAACTGGATGTCGGTTCCAATGAAACGATGTACGGCGCCATTCGGTACGATGACGAACGTCGGCCGATCCACGAGATCATCCGGTCGACCTACATTCCGGGTCTGCATTTGATACCCGGCAATCTCGAGCTCATGGAATTCGAGCACGACACACCGCGTGCGCTGATGAAGCGCCAGACGGGGGACGTGATGTTCTTTGAACGGGTGCGTCAGGTCTTGGACGAGGTGGAAAGCAATTATGATGTCGTCGTCATCGATTGCCCGCCGCAGCTTGGCTACCTCACCTTGTCGGTGCTGACCGCGGCGACGTCGGTGATCGTCACAGTTCATCCGCAGATGCTGGACGTGATGTCGATGAACCAGTTCTTGTCGATGGTGGCTGATCTTCTTCGTGAGGTTGCGACAGCTGGGGGGAATGTCGACTTTTCATGGATGCGCTACCTGATCACGCGCTTCGAACCGGCTGACGGACCCCAGAACCAGATGGTTGGCTACCTTCGCTCGATCTTCGGGTCACATGTCCTGAATTTCCCGATGCTGAAGACGACCGCCGTTTCCGATGCCGGATTGACCAACCAGACCCTTTATGAGGTCGAGCGGGGTCAATTCACGCGCAGCACCTACGATCGCGCCATCGAGGCGATGAACAACGTCAACGAGGAAATCGAGACCCTGATTAAGAAATCCTGGGGAAGAGCTGCATGAGCCGAAAAAACCTTCTCAATCTCGTCCCGGTCGACGCCGCGCGCCCGACAAAGACGCCAAGTCGGCCGCTGCTTTCACCATCCATGCCATCCGACCAACCTGTGGCTGACAACAAGCTCGTCAAGCAGGTTGGCAGCTCCATTCGCGAGGAAAAAGCCCGCCAGGCGCGGGCCGATGAGATCGAACGCCGTCTTGCCGAGGGACAGGCCGTCATCGAGCTCGACCCGGCGGAGGTGGAACCTTCCTTCATTCAAGACCGAATGCCGGGCGAAATCGAAGCTTTGATCGCTTCGATAAAGGAAAATGGCCAACAGGTGCCGATTCTCGTGCGCCCTCATCCGGACCTGCCCGGCCGCTATCAGGTTGCGTTCGGTCACCGGCGGCTCCGCGCGGTTCAAGCGCTGAGCCTGCCGGTCAAGGCCGTCGTCCGCGATCTGACCGACGAGCAACTCGTCGTGGCGCAGGGACAGGAAAACAACGAGCGCCAGGATTTGACCTACATCGAGAAGGCGCTGTTCGCCGACAACCTGCAGCAACGTTTCTCCAGGGAGGTCATCATGTCCGCCCTATCCGTCTATAAGAGCGATCTGTCCTACATGCTATCCGTCGTGGTCCGGATTCCTCGCGATGTGATCAACGCGATCGGCCCTGCCCCCGGCGTTGGTCGTCGCAGTTGGGTCGAGCTTGCCGATCTCCTCGGCAGCGACGGCTCGCTGGAACTGGCCAGGTCGTTTCTTGACTCGACGCAGGCCAAGGCCCTCCCCTCGGAAGCCCGGTTCAAGGCTGTCGCCTCTCGTTTGAAGCCGCATCCGGTCTCCGTGGCTCCCGACGTGTGGACGGCCGGCAACGGAACACGCCTCGCGAAAGTGTTGAACACGAGCGGGAAGCTGGAAATCGCCATTGATAGGAAGGAAGCGCCGGAGTTCGCCGCGCTCGTCTTGAAGACACTTGAGGCGCTCTACCACGAGCACCGGTCCAAGAAGTAAGACACAGGATCAACAAGCCAGGGAGTAACCCCGCAAAAGAAAAGAGCCCCCTCAACGTTGCCGTCGTGGAAGCCCTTATCTGTTCTGTAGCGAGACAGAGAATCGCATTTCCATGAATCTTCGTCAAGAGTCTTTGGCGCCGTTTCGGTGAGCGGATTTCTTTTGCCTTCTGAAAGGTAAGGAAGATGCATACGGGAAGTGTGACGACGCCGTTTGGGCGGCGATCGATGACGCTTGCCCTCGTGAAGCGGCAGATCGCCGCGACCGAGATCAAGCCGGGTAAATCGATCGACAAATGGAAGGTGTTCCGTGATGTCGCAGAGGCCAGGGAAGTGCTTGGGCTGCAGGATCGCAGCGTTGCCGTGCTCAATGCACTCCTCACGTTTCATCCTGCCAATGAGCTTCGGCAAGACGAGCCGCTTGTCGTTTTCCCATCCAACGCCCAGTTATCGCTTCGCGCCCACGGCATCGCCGGCGCGACACTTCGACGGCATCTCGCCATCCTCGTCGAAGCAGGTCTGATCACCCGCAAAGATAGCGCCAACGGCAAGCGATTCGCCCGCAAGAATGGCAAGGGCGAGATCGAGATGGCCTTCGGTTTCGACCTATCCCCTCTTCTGGCACGCGCAGAAGGGCTTGCCGTGATGGCCCAGGAGGTTGTGGCGGCTCGCGCGGCCTTCAGAAAGGCCAAGGAGACGCTCACGATCTGCCGCAGGGATGTGCGGAAGCTGATTAGCGCGGCGATCGAGGAAGGTGTGGAGGGCGACTGGCGATCGATCGAGGACCTCTATCTTGACCTGACTGCACGCCTTCCACGCACACCGTCACCCGCGCAGGTCGACGATCTGCTTGGCAAGATGCGGTCGCTTTACAATCAAATCCTCAGCCGGTTGAAAATCCACGAAGAAACTCGATTTCGTGGCGCCAATGATGCTCACTATGAGCGCCACATACAGAATTCAGAATCAGAATCTATCCATGAATCTGAACTTCGTCTTCGAGAGGAACTGGAGGTGAAGTCCAACGGCGCGGATCTAGCCTCACGTTTGATAACGGCGTTTCCTCTAGGCGTCGTTCTAAGGGCCTGCCCGCAGATTCGCGACTACGGACACGGCGGCAACGTCGAAAGTTGGCGCGATCTGATGTCTGCGGCCGTGGTGGTCAGATCGGTGCTGGGTGTCAGCCCCTCGGCCTACCAGGATGCTTGCGAAGCCATGGGCCCGGAAAACGCCGCAATCGCGATGGCCTGCATCCTTGAGCGAGCCAGCTTCATTAGCTCGGCGGGCGGCTATCTGCGCGACTTGACGCGGCGTTGGGAACGGGGAGAGTTTTCGCTCGGACCAATGGTCATGGCACAGCTGAGAGCCAATTGTGCGGGATCAGCTAGACGCGCCTAGCTCGGCGGCAGGACGCCTTCGCATTCGATGTCGGTGAAGGGGCGACAGGCCATACCCGTGCTTTCGCGAAGTCGGAACCCTCCAGTGGCCCGTGATGTACGGCGCCATTCACTCCCATGATTGGCACTTGGTTTCCTGCCTGCGGCCAATCCTGTTGATCAAATGCCAGCCGGTGCCGGCGCGGAGCCAATAATGAGCGCAGCGACGCGGTTTGACGTCCTTGAGAGCGCGCTGGGCGCAAGAGCCGGCGCAAGGGTGCCACCCATGCGAAACGCTGGCAATCGGCACTTCGGGCGACCATGCTTGATGAGGACGTTGTAACGCGTTGCACTGCGGTCCAGGACGCAGCTGGTACGTCGGGCTTGAACATTGTCTTGCGCTTTGTCCAATGAACATGAAGGAATAGCTGACGCTATCACTCGGCCGTCGCGAGTTAGGCGCGCCTAACTCGTCTGCCCCAGAGGAGAGGGCCCGGGCGCCTCTTCGTCGAGGTCGGAGGATGTCGGGCCACGTCCCGACACTTCCAAATCCGCAGCGAGGGTTCGACTGTGAGCGAAGCATATGCACCGCGAGATTTGATCAGGCACGATGATGCTCCAGCCATCGGCGATCGGCTACGTCGCCTTACCCGCAGTTGCCGCGCGCCATGCAAGGAGGGAACCTCATCAACTCCAGCTGGTTGGGTGGCGAGGAGGAAGAGCAATGCCGCAGCCGCAATGGATGCAGATCTTATGGTCGGAAAACGCAACCACGTCGGGCGAGACGGCGGCAGGATTGGTGCCGGATAAGCGGGTTCTCGTATTGTTTGAAGACAACCTGAGCCCTGTGCGAAAATGGCAGTCAGAGCTTCTCAAGCTTGATCAGGAGGCGCTCCGCGCCATGGATATTGCCATAGTGTGCGTTTCCTCCGATGACGCACCGTCCATGATCAACGGTCGTCCCCAAGCTCTGCCGGTCGATGAGCTTCGCAGAGAACTGCAAGGTGGAGCCGGAAAGTTCGAGGCGATCCTGGTTGATAAGGATGCCGGAATTCTCCTCCGTTCAGACACGCCGGTCACGATAGCGCAGATTCAAGAAGTGGTCGGGCGTGATACCGGCGCCTTCGAGCGGCAGTGACGCGGCCGCCGTCCATCCGCGGCCGCAAGCCTATGCCCCGGAAGAACTTGGCTGTTCAGTCTTCAACTGCAGATC
>Ga0065721_10006060_pt1 | contig 15274 bp, 11 predicted proteins | sample Mesricmetagenome_FD_59108 | JGI IMG/M metagenome (GOLD analysis project Ga0065721, IMG submission 59108) | Mesophilic microbial community from rice straw/compost enrichment Sample: eDNA_1 v2 (version 2) | ecosystem: Engineered > Solid waste > Grass > Composting > Bioreactor | place: USA: Davis... | reverse complement strand
CGCCGCGCAGCAGAAGGTTCAGCTCATGCAGCTTGCCGCGCTTGCGCTCCCAGCCCATCCACACCCCTTCGTTCGGGTTGAACAGACGGCGGCGATGCAGGAGGTAGAAGCGGGTACGCCCGTCTTCGTTATATTTCGCATTGAGCGCCGCAATCTCACGCTTGGCGTAGTCCAGGATCTCGATATCCGCATCGGTTTCCTCGACCTTGCTGTCGCGCCAGTCGCTCAACAGCGCGAAGTAGATCTCGCCATGCGGGTTGGAGAGGAAATGGACCTCAAGGTTGCGCACCAGCTCGTCGACCGTGTCGCGATTGGTGATCAGGCATGGCACCGCCACCAGTGTGCGGGCCTCTTCCGGAATGCCTTCCTTGAATTCGTAGCCAACCAGGCGCGCCGGCCGCACCAGATAGGTCACCAGCGTATTGAAGAGCCCGGTCGCGCCTTCCGAGGCGGGCAGCGAAAACATCAGGAGGAAGAAGAAGACGATCGGCAGCGGGATTTCCGCCTGCACCAGGAACCAGGCGGCAGCCGCCATGGCAAGCAGGGTGATCAGGATTACCGGCCCCGCAATTGCCAGCCAGTTCAGCTTGCGCACGACGCGCACGAAGCGCTGCACGAAGCGAGGCTTGTAACCGACGGCTGCTTCAAGCTCTCGGCGACGGCGCCCGACGATAAAGGCACCGATATTCGTCTCGCGCGGATCCGAATCCGGCATGGACGCAGCTTTTTCCGAAAGTGCGATCGCCGCTTCGGCCACCTCGATCTCGCTGCTGTGCGAGCGCCGCGCCAGTTGCTCGATGCGGTTGCGGTAGGCGTTCCTCGAGCCGAAGTCGAGCGCCTGGTAGTCGGTCCGCTCGCGGAAGATCTTGTCGATCTGCGAGACTTCCTCGAACCAGACCGTCCACTCCGTATCGTTGATTTCGCGCAGGCTCTTGACGATGTTGCCCATCGTCACGTTGCCGGAAGACAGGCGGCTCTGCTCGGCCTGCATCACCTCGTCAACGGTCGTGCCGGCGGCGGCAAGCCGCCCCTCGAGCCAAGCGATGGCAAAGGCCGAGGTCTGCGAGGCATTGCGCAGGCGATAGAGGAACTGAGCGGCAAAGGTGTGGTCGGTGGTGAGCCCCTCGATGCTCTTTAGCAGGCTGGCGCTCTGCTCCTCGTTGTTGAGGCGGATGATCTCGTCGGCCGCCTCGTTCGCCCGGCGGCGCATGTTGCGCGAGCGGTCGACGCGTGTCGCGATCCGGCGCAGGTTTTCGATCAGCACGAAACGGATGAACGACGGAAGCGCCCAGAGCTCGCCGATCTCCAGTGGCTCCTGGGACTGGTAGGCCTCGACCATGGCGGCAAGGCTTTCGCTGGAAAGGCTGCTGTGGGTATGGGCAACGTAAAGCCAGGCAAGCGCCAGCGCCCGCGGCATCTCGATATTGCCGACCGTCGTGGTGCGCAGCTGCCGGAAGAACTTCGGCGGGAAGTCACGGCGTACTTCCTGGATTGCTTCTTCGATGATGTAGTAATTGTCGAGCAACCACTCGGCCGCGGGCGTAATCGTTGCGCCCGCATCCACGTCGACGGCCGTTGCGCGGTAGACGCGCAGGATCTCTTTTTCGTTTTCCTTGTGCCGCTTGAGGAAGTCGAAATCCGTCAGCCCCGGTAGGCTAGATGTTCCCTGCCGACCAAGGCTTTCGCCGCATTCCCGCAATTCTTCGGTATTGAAATAGGTCGCGCGGATCGAGTCGTTATGATCGATCTGCTTGGCTTCTGGTTCGCGCAGGGAAGCTGACGTGCTTTCAAGTGACATGGATACGGCTTCTTATTGAAAACTAAGAGTTTAGTCGGGTTCGACTTACTAGGCCTGCCGGATGAGCGCTAGCCATCATTTGCGCTATGATGAGTACCGCTCGAGGCAATCCGAATGAGAGGAAATAGAGAGCGGTCCGAATATGGCAAATGCCTCTCCACCAACGATTCCGTGTACGTCACGGATTCATGCATCACATGCCACTAGTGAGCCTGGGCTGAATGGAAGCTGAACGGGTTCATGCCGCTGATGGCATTGATTTTTTAGACAATTCGCAAGTAAGTGAGGCCGCGCGCAAACAAAAACGCCTCCCAGGTTGCGGAACCTGAGAGGCGTTTGAGGTCCTGGGAGGACTGAACGGTTACGGGAAGAGCCCGAGGGTCACTGCACCGACAAAGGCGAAGGCAGCAGCGACAAGCGTCGTATTAAGTGCCCATTGCAGCTTTTGGCTTTGGGCGGTGCGAACTGGGAAGGGCCGTGTCTGATGCTCGAGATGCTGCATGGATGTCTCCCGGGTTCTAGCGCGTGCCCCACTTGGGAGCACGGCTGACTCTACCTTATCTAGATCAACCCGATAGAGATAATGTTCTTCTTCTACGGGCGTTCCGTAGAAAATCCTTTTTTCTTAACGGTCCCTCGCGCGAGTTAACGGTTTATTATGCCCCGCCCCTCAAGCGATCAGATCGGGTGCCGGTCGAGGGCCTGCTTGAAGAGGTCGGCATCGACATTTCCGCCCGAGCAGATGGCGATCACCGTGTCGCCAAGCTGGTCGCCGTGGAAGAGTGCCGCTGCAAGTCCGACTGCGCCACCGGGCTCCACGACGATCTTCAGGCGGTTGAAGGCAAGCGCCATCGCATGCAGCACCTCGTCTTCGCTCACCACGAGCCCCGGCCCGCAAAGCTTGGACAGGATCGGGAAGGTGACATCCCCCGGCTGCGGCGCCAGGATCGCGTCGCAGATCGAGCCGGACAGGGCCGCGTTGCGTTCCATCTTGCCGGACGCGAGCGAACGCGCCACGTCATCGAAGCCTTCCGGCTCGCAGGGCCGCACAACGAAGCCGGGTGCGCGTGCCTGAAGCGCAAGCGCCACGCCCGATAGCAGGCCGCCGCCGCTGACCGGCACCAGCACCTCGCCCTTGTCGAGCCCCAGTTCCTTTGCCTGCGCGGCGATCTCCAGCCCGGACGTTGCCTGCCCGGCGATCACCAGCGGCTCGTCGAATGGCTTGATCAGCGTCAGGCCACGCTCGCGCGACAGCGTCGCGCCGATCTCGTCGCGGTTTTCCGTCTGCCGGTCATAAAGAACCACTTCGGCGCCATAGGCGCGGGTGTTCTCGATCTTGATCCTTGGCGCGTCCGACGGCATCACGATGACGCTGGCGATCCCATGCAGTTTTGCCGCAAGCGCCACCCCTTGCGCATGATTGCCCGAAGAAAAGGCGATGACGCCGCGCGCACGCACCTCCGGCGACAGCGCCGAGATCGCCGACCACGCGCCACGGAACTTGAAGGATCCCGTATGCTGCAGGCATTCCGGCTTCACGAAAACCCGGCGTCCGGCAATCTCATCAAGGAAAGGCGAGGACAGCAGCGGCGTCACGCGGACATGTCCATCCAGGCGCGCCTGCGCCGCTTCGATCATGGCAATATCGGTCATTGGGGTTCCGTCTCGGGATCAGGTGGATGATCGAGACCCTAGCGGCGGCTTCGGTGTTCGTAAAGCGCCCCACCTGCGCTCAGCCGGCATTCACCTGCGCGGTTTCGCGCAACGCATCGACATTGATGAATGCCTTGATCGGCAGGTGGTCGGAGGCGAGCCGCGCCAACGGCGAGTCATGCGTCATCACCTTCTCGATCAGTCCCGGGCGGTTCGCCATGATACGGTCGAGCGCCAGCACCGGCAGCCGTGAAGGAAAGCTCGGCACCGCGGCCGGCAGGCCGAAAACGGTCGCGAGCGTATTGAGCGACGAACGGTCGCCAAGCCGCCACTCGTTGAGGTCGCCCATCAGCACCGTTGATTTCTCGTCGCGGGCCCGCAGGATGTCGAGGATCATCCGCGCCTGCTGCTGGCGCGAGCGGTTGAGGAGGCCGAGATGCGCGGCAATGACCCTGAGGTTGCTGCCGTCCTTGAACTCGAGCTCGGTCATCAGCGCGCCGCGCGGCTCGAGACCCGGCAGCTTCATCTGGTGCACGTCGCGCACCAGCCCCTCCCGGAAGAAGATGACATTGCCGTGCCAGCCATGCGCCTTGGCCACTCCCGACACCGGCACCGGCAGGAGCCCTGTCTCGCGCTCCATCCAGGCGAGGTCCAGCAGGCCTCGTCGCTCGCCGAACCGGGTATCGGCCTCCTGCAGCGCGATCACGTCGGCGCCGATTTCGCGGATCACATGGCTGATGCGGGAGGGATCGAACTTGCCGTCGACGCCCACGCATTTGTGGACATTGTAGGAGGCGATCACCATGCCCTCCGGCCGCGCGTCCTGCACATAGGCTTCCATGCTGCGGTTCTTGCGCGCGCGGATGGAGGCGATAATGTTGGCTGGAAGGGTCTGGCGCTTTTGCCGCATGGCTTTCATGTTGTCTTCAACGGAACTGCTAGAGGTAGGGCGACCCCAGCCACAAGACACGCTCGACAAGCCGGACAAGGAAGGGCCTAGCCCTTAAACCCTCAAGCGTCACTTCGGTTGCCGAAGAAATTGCCAGATCGATCCTTCGCTCCAGCGCCTCGGCGAAAGCGCAGTCTAGCACTTCCAGATCAACTTCAAAGTTCAATCGCAACGAACGCGGATCGAGATTAGACGATCCCACGAAGGCCCACCGCCCGTCGATCACCAGCAGCTTGGAATGGTTGAAAGGCCCCGACGCCCGCCAGATCCGGCAATAGTTCTTCAGCATCTGGTCGAACTGCGCGGTCATCGCCCGGTCGACCAGCACGAGGTTGTTGGAGGTCGGCACGACGATATCGACGGTGACGCCACGCCGCGCCGCCGTGACCAGCGCGGTGATCAGTTCGCGGTCGGGCAGGAAGTAAGGCGAGACGATGCGGATCGATGAGCGCGCAACCGAGAAGGCGCCCATCAGCATCTTGTGGTTGGTTTCGACGCTGCGATCGGGACCGGAAGACACTGCCCGCATGATCACCGGCATCCCGGGCTGCGTTTCCGGCGTCTGCAGCGCCCAGGCGTCGCCCTCCAGTGTTTCGCCATTGGCGAACTGCCAGTCGGCCGCCGCGATTGCCACGAGATCGGCCACCACCGGCCCGGTCACCCTGAAATGCGTGTCGAAGGAGCACTTGTTGCCGCTGAACTCCTTGGTGAAACCTTCTCGGATATTCATGCCACCGGTAAAGGCAAGCCGCCCGTCGACCACCATGATCTTCCGGTGGGTGCGCAGGTTTGCGTAGGGCAGCCGCAGGCCCATGATGACATTGCCGTTGAACACGTCGATCGTCACGCCGCCGTCACGCAGCATGCCGAGCACGCTCGGTACTGAATACCGGGCGCCAACGGCATCGATCAGCACCCGCACTTCGACCCCACGCTGAACGGCTGCAATCAGCGCCTGGGCAAACCGCGTCCCGATCCGGTCGCGGTCAAAGATATAAGTCTCCAGAATGATGCTGCGCTCGGCTGCCTCGATCGCCTCCAGCATCGCGCCATAGGCTTCGTCACCGCTGTCGAGCGCCACGATCGTGTTGCCGGTGGTGAGGTGGTGGTTCGTGACCCGGTCACCCAGCGTCTTCATCGACCGGAAGCGGTTGCCGAATTCGCGGATCACCAGGTCATCGGTCGCGTCATAGGAGGCAAAGTCGGCGCGGATCCGCCCCTGCAGCAGCGCGCGCCGGTCGCTGATCACGTTGCGGCGAATGCGGTTGATGCCGGCAATCAGGTAAAGCACTGCGCCGATGATCGGCGACAGCACGATGACGCCGACCCAGCCGATCGCGGATCGGACTTCTTCCTTTGTCATGGCGGCATGGATGGCCGCAGCTGCACCAGCCACGACCGATACGATGAACAGGATATGCGGCCAGTAGGCTTCGGCAGTTTCCAGCATGGAGCCGAATATAGGCGCGACTGCGGTTTGCGCAATCGCCTCCCATAGCGATCTTTGCGGCCGCTTCTGCCCCTATATCAAGCGTTTAGCTGGCGCTGGAACTCCTCCAGCGAAGCCTCGAACAGGTCGAAGATGTCATCCACCTGCTGCTCGGTGATGATCATCGGCGGGCAAAGCGCCAGCGAGTCGCCGATGGCACGCGAGATCAGGCCCTTTTCCGTCATGATCGCGAAGAGCTTCGGCCCAAGCTGGCCGGCGGCAAAACCGTCGCGCGGCTTCAGCTCAAGCGCGCCGATCAGGCCGACGCCACGTGCCTCGATTGCCAGCGGGTGGCCTTCCAGCGCCTTCAGCCGCGACTGGAACTTCGGTGCCAGCGCCCGGACGTTGCCGACAAGATCACGCTCCTCGATGATGGCGATGTTTTCCAGCGCAACCGCAGCCGCGACGGGGTGGCCGGCGGCCGTGACGCCATGGCCGAAGGTGCCGATCTTGTTCGACTCGTCCGCCAGCGGGGCATAGACGTTGTCGTTGATTAGCAGCGCCGAGATCGGCTGGTAGGACGAGGAAATCTGCTTCGACAGCGTCATGATGTCGGGCTGCAGGCCATAGGTCGTGGTGCCGAACATCTCGCCGGTGCGGCCGAAACCGCAGATCACTTCATCGGCAATCAGCAGCACGTCGTATTTCCTGAGGACCTTCTGGATCGCGTCCCAATAACCGGTCGGCGGAACGATCACGCCGCCCGCACCCATCACCGGCTCGCCAATGAAGGCTGCAACAGTTTCCGGACCCTCCTTGAGGATCAGGTCTTCGAGCTCCTTGGCGCAACGCTCCACGAAGGCTGCTTCCGTCTCGCCGTCTGTCTTGAAAACGCGGTAGTGTGGGCAGCTCGTGTGGAGAATGCCCGGCAGCGGCAGGTCGAACGAACGGTGGTTGTTCGGCAGGCCGGTAAGGCTGGCGCTTGCCACCGTCACGCCATGGTAACCCTTGATGCGGGAGATGATCTTTTTCTTTTCGGGCTTGCCAAGTGCGTTGGAACGGTACCAGACCATCTTCACGGCAGTGTCATTGGCTTCCGAACCAGAGTTCGTGAAGTAGGCCTTCGACATCGGCACCGGCGCCATGGCGATCAGCTTTTCGGCGAGATCCACCGAGGGGCTGTGCGCGCGAGCGGTAAAGGTGTGGTAATAGGGAAGCTTCGCCATCTGCTTGGCGGCCGCCTCGACGAGACGCTGCTCGCCGAACCCGACGCCGACGCTCCAGAGCCCCGCCATCGCCTCGATATATTTCTTNCCGTTGACGTCATANACATAGACGCCTTCGCCGCGATCGATCACCAGCGCGCCNTCGCGCTCNAGGGCCCGGGCATTGGTGTAGGAATGAAGATGATANGCTTTGTCGCGGGCTTCGATCGAGTTTGGCTGAACCGTCACGGCGGACCTCCTGTAGGCATGCAGATAGTGCCAGTCATAGGAGGAAATCGCCGCAGTGCCCACCCCCAATCACGCGGGTGGCGGGCGTCGAACCTTCAAAAGACTTGAAGGTTCGATCACCGGAATTGCTTACTTGATCGTCATCGCCGCAACCGGCGGCTCGGCCTCCGCCGGAATCGGGCTGCGATAGTCCTGGCCCTTGCGGCGCTTGATGAGATCGGCCCAGGCGGCCTCCCGCAACTGCTCGCTTTCGAGCGCGGCAATGCCCGTGGCCGCCATGGCCTTGGCGGCAGAGACCATGCCCTTGTGCGCGAGCGGGCTCTTGCCCTGCGCCACGACCTGCCAGGTGTGGAGCTGCGTGCCGACGGCAAGCGTGGGGCCATAAGCCTGCACGGTGGGAACAACCCAGCTGACGTCGCCGACATCGGTCGAACCGCCCATCTGCCTGACGTCGTTATGCGGCGGCAGGATGAAGTCGGCGAGCACGAGGTCCCGCTGCTCGAGGCGCTCCTGCGCCCAGCTCGCGGCGATGTCTTCCGGCGTCAGCGTGTCCTGGATCTCCTTGGCGAAAGCGAGATCGGCCGCATCGAAGGCCGGCGGGCCCATGCTTTCCCAGATGTCCTGCATCACATCCATCAGCGGCGTGTTGACCATCAGGTTGGAAACGCCGGCAAGCACGGTGCATTCCATCTTGGTCTCGGTCATCAGCGCAGCGCCCTCGGCCACCTTCTTCACCCGCTCGATGAGGGAGAAGAGACCGCCAAGCTCCGGCGCGCGAACGACGTAGCGCACCTTGGCATGCGCCTGCACGACGTTGGGGGAAATCCCGCCGCTGTCGAGCACGGCATAGTGGATCCGGCATTCGGACGGCATGTGCTCGCGCATGTAGTTGACGCCGACGCTCATCAGTTCGACGGCATCAAGCGCGCTGCGGCCAAGTTCCGGCACGGCAGCGGCATGGGCGGCACGACCGGTGAAGGTGAAGTCGATGCGGCAGTTGGCAAGCGAGGTCTCGCGCTGCACGCCGGCGAAGTTGCTCGGGTGCCAGCTGATCGCGATGTCGACATCCTTGAAGGCGCCGGCGCGCACCATGAAGGCCTTGGCCGCACCGCCTTCTTCAGCCGGGCAGCCGTAATAGCGCACGCGGCCGGGCGTGCCGGTCTGCTCCAGCCAGTCCTTGACCGCGGTGGCGGCCAGCAGCGATCCCGAGCCAAGCAGATTGTGGCCGCAGCCGTGGCCGTTCGCACCGGCCGTCAGCGGGTCGTGCTTCGTCACGCCTGCCTTCTGGCTCAAGCCGGCGAGCGCGTCATATTCGCCGAGAAACGCGATAACGGGACCGCCCTCGCCTGCCTCACCGACGATTGCGGTCGGGATGCCGGCGACGTTTTCGGTAATCCGGAAACCCTGCGTTTCCAGCATCTCGCGATGCGCGGCTGCCGAAAGCGTTTCCATGTAGCAGGTCTCGGGCGTCGCCCAGACCCGGTCCGCAAGCTCCGCAAAGACCTGCTTCTTGCGGTCGACAAAGTCCCACACCAGGGGACGGTTGGATTCGCTTGCTGTCATAAGTGATGCCTCGACTAAGGAGTTGCCCAATGGGCGCGGAACCTACTCAATTCTCCCCCGATGGCAATGCCGGCAAATGACCCATGTGATCAAATAGTCCGATCCGGTAACCCGGCGGATTGCGCCAAAGTGATTGAGAACAAGTGATTCAGGAGACGTGAACCTTTGCGCGAACTCGTGATCTGTCGCCCTGTCCAACGGGTTGTAAGTATCTCGACAACGACCCGATAATCGCTATGCTCCCGCGCCACAGTCCGGACCGCCCACAAAACCGGCTCTTGAGGGAAGAAAACCATTGCGCCAAGCCATCTGCGGCGTACAGTTTTCCAAGATCATCAGCCGGCACGAAACGTGGATACTGTCTTGAGGCTGAACAACAATGGCACTGCAGGGTCGAAAGACTTCAAGCAGACCGCGAGGAAAACCAGCATAGGGCTGATGGCGTAACACGCCGTTGGCAGGAGGTGACGTACCAGCAGAAGGCTTGGCGCTCGGGAGCGCGCCGCAAACAATCGAAATGTACGGGCAAGGCATGTCTGCCGCCCATTGGTCATTGGGAGACCTAGATGAAATACAAGCTTACACTCGCGGCGGCCCTTCTGTCGGCCACCTGCTTCGTCAGCGCTGCAAGCGCCAAGACCTTCGTATTCTGCTCGGAAGGTTCGCCGGAAGGTTTCGACCCGGGCCTCTACACTGCAGGCACCACGTTCGATGCCTCCGCTCACCCGATCTACAACCGCCTTCTCGAGTTCAAGCCGGGCACGACGCAGCCGGAAGCCGGCCTCGCTGAAAGCTGGGACATTTCCGAAGACGGCACGGTCTACACCTTCAAGCTGCGCCAAGGCGTCAAGTGGCAGACCACCGACTACTTCACCCCGACCCGCGACCTGAACGCTGACGACGTTATCTTCTCGATCGGCCGCCAGATCGACGAACAGAACGCCTGGAACAAGTACATCAACGGCGCCACTTGGGAATATGCCGACGGCATGGGCTTCCCGAAGCTCATCAAGTCGGTCGAGAAGGTTGATGACCTGACCGTCAAGGTCACCCTGACCCGTCCGGAAGCCCCGTTCCTCGCCAACCTCGCCATGCCGTTCGCTTCGATCCTGTCGAAGGAATATGCCGACAGCCTCGACAAGGCCGGCAAGAAGGAACAGCTGAACCAGCAGCCGGTCGGCACTGGTCCGTTCACCTTCGTTGGCTACCAGCAGGATGCCGTCATCCGCTACAAGAAGAACGCCGATTACTGGGGCGCTGCTCCGAAGATCGACGACCTGGTCTTCGCAATCACCACCGATGCTGCCGTTCGTTACCAGAAGCTGAAGGCCGGCGAATGCCACCTGATGCCGTATCCGAACGCTGCCGACGTCGAATCCATGAAGGCTGATCCGAACCTCGAGGTTCTGGAGCAAGAAGGCCTGAACATCGCCTACCTCGCCTACAACACGACGCAGGCTCCGTTCGACAAGGTTGAAGTCCGCAAGGCGCTCAACAAGGCGATCAACAAGGAAGCCATCGTTGATGCCGTCTTCCAGGGCATGGCGACCCCGGCCGTCAACCCGATCCCGCCGACCATGTGGTCCTACAACAAGTCCACCCAGGACGACACGTATGACCTCGATGCAGCCAAGAAGATGCTCGAAGAAGCAGGCGTCAAGGACCTNTCCATGAAGGTCTGGGCAATGCCGGTTTCGCGTCCCTACATGCTNAANGCACGCCGCGCTGCCGANATCATCCAGGACGATTTCGCCAAGATCGGCGTCAAGGTCGAGATCGTTTCCTACGAGTGGGCTGAATACCTCAACCGCTCCAAGGCAAAGGACCGTGACGGCGCTGCCATCATGGGCTGGACCGGCGACAACGGCGACCCGGACAACTTCCTTGACACCCTGCTTGGTTGCGACGCCGTTGGCGGCAACAACCGCGCCCAGTGGTGCAACCAGGAGTTCGACGCACTGGTGAAGAAGGCAAAGGTCACCTCCGACCTCGCCGAGCGCACCAAGCTCTATGAAGAAGCACAGGTCATCTTCAAGAAGGACGCTCCCTGGGCAACCATCGACCACTCGCTTGCCGTCGTTCCGATGCGCAAGGGCGTGACCGGCTTTACCCAGAGCCCGCTCGGCGACTTCACCTTCGAAGCCGTCGATATCGCCGAGTAATTCGGTCCTATACTACGATTTTGCCGCGGGACGCGTTGCGTTTCCCGCGGCATTTTCTTAAGAGACGCCTTAAAAATGAGGCGGAGACGCCACGATTGCCGTTTCCATGGCTTGACAAAGTCGTGAACCGGCCACGGACCAGAACCATAAAAGGTTTCGAATGTTTGGCTTGCTGTTGCGGCGTCTCGCCGTTTTGATCCCGACCTTCATCGGGGTCTCCATCATTGCATTTTCCTTCATCCGGCTTCTGCCGGGAGATCCCGTCGCCCTCCTCTCCGGCGAACGCGTCATGTCCCCGGAACGCCACGCGCAGATCAGCGCCCAGCTCGGCTTCGACCGGCCGATCGTCGTGCAGTATTTCGATTATCTCGGCGGCGTGCTGACCGGCGATTTTGGCACTTCGATCGTCTCGAAGAAGCCGATCCTCGACCAGTTCTGGCAGCTTTTCCCGGCCACTGTCGAGCTCTCCGTCTGCGCCATCATCCTCGCCATCCTGCTCGGCATTCCCGCCGGCGTGATCGCTGCCGTCAAGCGCGGTTCGATCTTCGACCAGGGCCTGATGGGCATTGCGCTTGTCGGTTATTCAATGCCGATCTTCTGGTGGGGCCTGCTGCTCATCATCCTGTTCTCCGGCATCCTGCAGTGGTTCCCGGTCTCGGGCCGCATCTCGCTGATGTTCTTCTTCCCGCAGGTCACCGGCTTCATGCTGATCGACTCGCTGATTTCGGGCCAGAAGGGCGCGTTTGCCTCGGCGCTCAGCCACCTGGTGCTGCCGTCGATCGTGCTTGCCACGATCCCGCTTGCGGTCATCGCCCGCCAGACGCGCTCCGCAATGCTCGAAGTACTGTCGGAAGACTACGTCCGCACCGCCCGCGCCAAAGGCCTGTCGCCCTTCCGCGTCATCGGCATCCACGCGCTGCGCAACGCCATGATCCCGGTCATTACCACGATCGGCCTGCAGATCGGCGTCATGCTCGCCGGCGCCATCCTCACCGAAACGATCTTCTCCTGGCCGGGCATCGGCAAATGGATGGTCGATAGCGTCTTCCGGCGTGACTATGCGGTCATCCAGGGCGGCCTGCTCCTGATCGCGGCCATCATCATGCTCGTCAATCTCATCGTCGATCTGCTCTACGGGTTGATCAACCCGCGCATCCGGCACTGATCTCGGCAGAAGAAGAAGGAGAAATCCCATGGCCGATACCATGACAGACATCGACAATTCACCCGAAGTCCTTTCGTCTGGCGCCATGCGCCGGCAGATGCTCAAGGAGTTCTGGTTCTACTTTTCCGAAAACCGCGGCGCCGTCATTGGCCTGGTCATCTTCGTGCTGCTGGTGGCCGTCGCGCTGCTCGCACCGGTGATCGCTCCGCACTCGCCGTTCGAGCAGTATCGCGATGCGGTGCTGAAACCCCCGGCATGGACGAGCGGTGGCAGTGCCACCTATCTCCTCGGCACCGATCCGGTGGGCCGCGATATCCTCTCGCGCCTCCTCTACGGCGCGCAATATTCGCTGTTCATCGGCGTCTTCGTGACAACGCTCTCCCTGGTCGGCGGCATCCTGGTCGGTCTCATCGCCGGTTATTACCGCGGCTGGATCGACACCGTCATCATGCGCCTGATGGATATCATCCTGGCCTTCCCGTCGCTGCTGCTCGCCCTCGTGCTGGTCGCAATCCTGGGCCCGAGCCTGACGAACGGCATGATCGCCATCGCGATCACCCTGCAGCCGCATTTCGTGCGCCTCACCCGCGCCGCCGTGATGGCCGAGAAGACACGCGATTACGTCACCGCCGCCCGCCTTGCCGGCGCCGGTCCAATTCGCCTGATGTTCAAGACTATCCTGCCGAACTGCACCGCACCGCTGATCGTCCAGGCAACGCTCTCCTTCTCCAACGCCATCCTTGATGCCGCAGCGCTTGGCTTCCTCGGCATGGGTGCGCAGCCGCCGGCACCGGAATGGGGCACCATGCTCGCCGAAGCCCGCGAATTCATCCTGCGCGCCTGGTGGGTCGTCACCTTCCCCGGCCTTGCCATCCTCATCACCGTTCTCGCCATCAACCTGATGGGCGACGGCTTGCGCGATGCGCTCGACCCGAAACTGAAGAGGTCCTGATCATGGCGCTTCTGCAAATCGAAAACCTCACCGTCGAATTCGAGACCGCTTCGGGCTGGTTCCGTGCCGTCGACGGCGTTTCCATGTCCGTCGAAAAGGGCGAGGTGCTCGCCATCGTCGGTGAATCCGGGTCGGGCAAGTCGGTGGCCATGCTGGCCGTCATGGGCCTCCTGCCCTGGACGGCGAAGATCACTGCCGATCGCATGCTGTTCGAGGGCCGCGACATGCGCGGCATCAGCCCGGCCGATCGCCGCAAGATGATCGGCAAGGACATCGCGATGATCTTCCAGGAGCCGATCGCAAGCCTCAATCCGTGCTTCACGGTCGGCTTCCAGATCGAGGAAGTGCTGCGCATCCACCTCGGCCTCGACAAGAAGGCACGCCGTGCCCGCGCCATCGAACTGTTCCGCCAGGTGGGCCTGCCCAACCCGGAAGAGCGCTTGAACAGCTTCCCCCACCAGATGTCGGGCGGCCAATGCCAGCGCGTGATGATCGCGATCGCGATCGCCTGCAACCCGAAGCTCCTGATCGCCGACGAGCCGACCACCGCGCTCGATGTAACGATCCAGAAGCAGATCCTCGATCTCATTATGGCGCTGCAGGCCAAGACCGGCATGGGCCTCATCATGATCACCCACGACATGGGCGTGGTGGCCGAGACGGCAGACCGCGTCGTGGTGCAGTACAAGGGTCGCAAGATGGAAGAAGCCGACGTGCTGACCCTATTTGAGAACCCGAAGAGCAACTACACAAAGGCGCTGCTGGCGGCGCTGCCGGAAAACGCCACCGGCGACCGCCTCACCACCGTTTCCGATTTCTTCGACGGCAATCCCGAACCGGCTCCGAGTGCGGGATTGGGAGTAACAGCATGACCGATACGATGCTCGAAGTGCGCAATATCAAGCGCGATTACGAACTGGCGGCTGGCCTCTTCAAGCCGAAGAAGATCATCCACGCTGTGAAGGGCGTGTCGTTCAAGCTGGAACGCGGCAAGACGCTCGCGATTGTCGGCGAAAGCGGTTGCGGCAAGTCGACGCTCGCCCGCATGTTGACCTTCATCGACGAGCCGACCGGCGGCGAGCTCTATATCGACGGCGACAAGATGGACACCCGCCTGGGCCACCTGACGCCCGAGATGCGCCAGAAGGTGCAGATCGTCTTCCAGAACCCTTACGGCTCGCTCAACCCGCGCCAGAAGATCGGCGACGTGCTAGGTGAACCGCTGTCCATCAACACCAACATGTCGGCTGCCGAACGTCGTGAGCGCGCCACCGAGATGCTGGTCAAGGTCGGCCTCGGCCCGGAACACTACAACCGCTATCCGCACATGTTCTCCGGCGGCCAGCGCCAGCGTATCGCCATCGCCCGCGCCCTGATGATGAACCCGAAGCTCCTCGTCCTGGACGAGCCGGTCTCGGCGCTCGACCTCTCGGTCCAGGCCCAGGTGCTGAACCTGCTTGCCGACCTGCAGGACGAATTCGGCCTCACCTACGTCTTCATCAGCCACGACCTGTCGGTCGTGCGCTACATCGCCGACGAGGTGATGGTGATGTATTTTGGCGAGGCGGTCGAATACGGTACCCGCGACGAGGTCTTCTCGGACCCGAAGCACGAATATACCCGCACGCTGTTTGCGGCGACGCCGCGCGCCGACGTCGAATCGATCCGCGCCCGCATCGCCAGGAAGAAGGCCGCCGCCGCGGCCTGAAAGACCTCCCCACCTGAAATCCGGGACCTGGCCCTTCGGCCTAAGCTGCCGATTTTTCGTCCCCCCACAAGGGGATGGGAGCCGATGCGGCACGCGCGACGCTTCTCCCTCTCCCCTTGTGGGAGAGGTTACAAAATCACGATCTTAGCTTCAGCTAAATCGTAGATTTTGTTGGTGAGGGGGTGCTGCACCCATTCCACACCCCGTGGAAAATCTCTTACCCCACCTCCAGCAACATCAACCACTTGAGCGAAAAACCATCCTCAACTTTCCACGCCCCCAGAACCCGCTCCTACAATGTCCCCGTTCCGCATCGGATACGCTGGCAGGCGTGCCAGCCATGCGGGGCCGGCGCCGGTGGTGAAGGGAGGACGTGAACCTTCATCATCGGGGTTCGCGGAAAATGGTCTCCCTCCGGCGAGACGGGGGAAGCAGGCGGGA
>Ga0065721_10006760_pt1 | contig 15279 bp, 13 predicted proteins | sample Mesricmetagenome_FD_59108 | JGI IMG/M metagenome (GOLD analysis project Ga0065721, IMG submission 59108) | Mesophilic microbial community from rice straw/compost enrichment Sample: eDNA_1 v2 (version 2) | ecosystem: Engineered > Solid waste > Grass > Composting > Bioreactor | place: USA: Davis... | reverse complement strand
AAGACACCGGCACCGCGCCGTGCCCCCGCGGTTAGTGCCGTGCTTGACCACGCGCTCCGGCTTGCCGCAATGCGGGCAGGAAATCGAAACCATGCCCCATTATACTGTCAACGCAGTAAACTCCATAGCCTATGCACACCAAGTATGCTCTTGGGCGAAGGACATATTTGGTGCTTGGGGTCGCATTAGAGAATTTTGAGAACGAGCGGGTTGAGTACGTCCCAAAAGATGGATCTTCCGTAGACTCGCAGGGTGTACAGCACCGCCACATCATTTTATGCCATCTCAAACAGAGGAATTTCACGGCAGGCTGTGCTGGCTAAGGCTACCAGAGTTGTTCGTACCTGGAACGGCCGGGTCGGGAACAGGGGGTGGGTGTGGTAAGTATCATCCTCGGGGCATGATGCCGTTCTGGCGCGATTCTTGCAGTCTCTATTGCCCTGGGATACCCTTTTCCACTCACTCGCCTGGCGGCGGCGGGCACTCTCCGGCCTCCGTCACCTCCGGATTTTTTACAGGCACCCGGCCGGGGACGCTATTCGCAGAGAAGAAGCACCCTTAAGAACGACTGCGCCACCGTTGATAATGAGTATAGACCGCGAAGACGCCCCGTCCTTTGCGGCGCCATCCGCAGGGTCGTCGCTGCGGTCCGGCTGGCACGCCGTGCGGATCGCACTATGACGAACAAGACTTCACCAACGACACGCCGCACCCCGGCGCCAGCGCCCTCCCCTTCCGCCGCGGCGGCGAAGCCGTCCCCCTCGAACGGGGACTACGTGCTGGACCTTTCTGACCTGGAGCGGGAACTCGAAGCGCTGCCGAGCCTGTGGGTGGAGGGGGACGAGGAGGCGGAAGAAGAGGAAGCCACCTCTGCGGCGGCTACCGCAGAGGCGACGCCGGACCCGCTACAGATCGTGGCCCGGCAGGGCCGGCTGATTCTACGCCTTTCCGCGGCAGCGGAGGGGCTGGACGCGCGTTACCGGGAGCTTTCGGAGCAGCAGCGCGCCGTGGAGAACCGGGTGGAGGAGGCGCGCGAGGAGGCGCGGCTGGCCCGCCAGCAGGTGCGCAAGGTGGCGCTGGAGGCGGTGCACCTGATGGACGCGCTGGACTGGGTGTATGAGGCGCTGGAACACCGGGGGGACCCGCTGGCGGCGCAGGTGGCGTCGGCACGGCGCGATTGCCTGCGGCGCCTGGCGGCGGTGGGCATCAATGAGATCCCGGCGAGCAGCGGTGGAGTAATGGACGGTCGTCTGCACGAGGGATTGGAAAGTATTTCCGCGCCGGATGTGCCACAGTACCATATAATTACCGTGGTGCGTCCGGGCTATCAGATGGGCGCGGATGTGCTGCGGAGGGCGGAAGTAACCACCGCCGAGTAGGACGGGCGCGCGAGCGCGCGTGGCCGCGGATTTCAAGGAAGCCGTGCCGGTTTCAGAGGCAGTAAGATACGGATGAGCGATTCCAAGCGCAACGGGGCATCGGGGGCAGCGGGCAGTGGCAATGAGACGCAGGTCATAGGGATCGACCTGGGCACGTCCACGTCTGCGATCGCCTTCCTGAAGGACGCCATCCCGGAACTCATTCAGGACGATCAGGGCGACCGCGTGGTGCCCAGCGTCCTGCAGTACACCCCGGAGAAGGACTTTCTGGTCGGCTCGGTGGCCAAGGCCAGCGCCATCACCTTCCATGACCGCACCCTTCAGGAAGTGAAGCGCCTGATGGGGACGGATGAGAAGGTCAAGCTGGGCGGCCTGGAGATGACCCCGGAGGAGGCGTCCGCCGTCATCCTGCGCCACCTCAAGCGGGCGGCGGAGGCCAAGTTTGGCGAGGGGAGCGTCCGGGACGTGGTGCTGTCGGTGCCGGCGCGCTTCGAGAACGAGGCGCGCGAGGCGACGCGGCGCGCGGCGGAGATGGCGGGCCTGAATGTGGTGCGGCTCATCAACGAGCCGACGGCGGCGGCGCTGGCGTACGGGATGAACCGCCTGGAGGACCGCAAGAAGGTTCTGGTCTTCGACTTCGGCGGCGGGACGCTGGACGTCACCATCCTGGAGATGTATGAGGGCGTCCTGGACGTCAAGACCAGCGTCGGCGACGACAAGCTGGGCGGCAAGGATGTGGACGATCTGCTGGTGGACCTGTTCCGCGAGGTCTACAAGGACCAGCACGGCAAGAAGCTGCCGTCGCCGAGCAAGGACCGCAAGATCGCGCAGATCCTGAAGCAGGAGGCGGAGGAGTACAAGAAGCGGCTGTCGTCCGCGATCAGTATCCCGGTGGATCTGCCGTACCTGACGCCGGACGGTGGTATCAACTTCCTGCTGACGCGCACGAAGCTGGACGAGATGCTGGAGCCGCTCCTGATGCGCGCCATGACGCTGGTGAACGCCGCGCTGGCCCGCGCCCGCATGGAGTGGAAGGACATCGACGTGGTGCTGCCCGTGGGGGGGTCGAGCCGTCTGTCGCTGTTCCGCCGGGCGCTGGAGTTCGCATGGGGCCGCGAAATCCGCGAGTACGAGAACCCGGACGAGGCGGTGGCCAAGGGCGCGGCGATTGCGGCGGGAATCGAGCGCAAGCGCTTCGAGGATGAGCAGAGCATCATGATCCTCGACGTTTCGCCGCACCGGTTGGGCGTCGCCACGATCAAGCAGGTCGGGGCCGGGCAGTTCATCGACGACTACTTTTCGGAGATTATCCCGAAGGACGCGAAGCTGCCGGCGATCGAGCGGCGCAACTATGGCACGCTGTTCGGCAATGGCGACACGGTGTTCATTCGGGTCTATGAGGCGGCGAGCGACAGCAACCTGTGCCGGGACCACCGGCTGATCTCGCAGTTGGAGCTAAACCGGCTGAAGGACGCTGCGCCGGACGAGCTGGTGCAGGTGGAGTTCTCGTATACGCTGGACGGCACGCTGGACGTGAGCGCCCGCTACGTGAGTTCCCCGGTGGTGAAGGTTGAGGGCACGTTTAACCTGAACCGCTCCGAGGAGGAGAGCGCAGCAGTAGCAGCGGCGGGGACAAACGGGATGGCTACCGCTCTGAACATGCCGAACGGGCACAGCGGCGGGGGCCACGGCGGCGGCAGCGTGGCGGCGGAGGCGGCGGCACGCATCTCGCCCAAGCAGCTCGCGGCGCTGTGGCGCAACAGCCCGCACGCGGAGCAGTGCGCGCCGCTGATTGAGCAGGCGGAGCGCGCCGAGATGGACCACCCGGAGTCGGCCACGTACATCCGGAAGGCGTCCGATGCCCTGAAGATGGCTCTGGTTTCCGGCACGGAGTCGGACGTGCGGCGAAACCTGGATGCCCTGACGGACGTCCTGTTCGACCTCGTCTGAGCATTCGACGGCGCCGCGCCGCGCCGCTACCCTGACGCCCGGCGGGGAATCATCCGATTACTTGGATATGGCGGCGACTGTGACGCCCTCGCAGGCGTCCCCCACCCCGCACCCTCCTTCGGGCGACGCCCTGACCGGGGGGATACCCCCTCCCGGCCCTCCACGCCTGCTTGCTTCCCTCCCTGATTTTTCGCCCACTGAGGAGGCTGCGTCCCCGGTGGTGCCTTTGCCCGCGGTCTGTCCGGCTTGCAAAGTGCCCTGGGACTCTCCGGAGGGGCGGTGCCCGCGCTGCCAGATGGAGTATGGGGAGGCGGTGGCGCTGCTGCGCGCGGCGTGCCGGGCGTTCGGGGCAGCGCGCGATGCCGCGCGCGCGGGGCGCTTCGCGGAGGCGCGGACATGGCTCGGGGCGGCGCAACGCGGGGGGCTGGCCGGGCACCCGGCCGTGGCGCGTCTGGAGGCTCTGTGTGATGCAGCGGAGGGCCGCGGGCAAGGCGGCTGCCCGTGGCACTACACCCCGGGCGGCGCGCGTGTGGCGTACGAAGAGGCGCGGGAAGCGGCTCGCCGAGGCGACTGGCCGGCGGCCGTGGAGAAGGCGCGGCGGGCGGTGCGCGAGGCGCCCGCACTGCTGCCGGCGCGCAAGATGCTGCTGCTGGCTCTGGCCGGGAGCGGCGCCGTGGAGGAGGCGGAGCGCCTGCGCCGGGAGGCGGTCGCGATCTTCCCCGAGGAGCCGGACCTGGCCCGCTGGCGCTTTGCGCCGGAGCCAGAGGAGGAGGCAGCGGCGCCCTTATCACAACGGCCGCGGCGTCGACGGGCGCCCGTGCCGCGCCCTGCCCGTCGGCGCGTCCTTCCTCCTCCCCCCACGACTCCCACAACTTCAACGCCCCCTCGTGCCCCGGCAGCGCTGACCGCTGTGATGGGGGCTCTGGGCGTAACGCTGGTCGCCGCGCTGGCGGTGGCGGGAATGGCGCTGTCGGCGGCATCCCGGGCGCGGGACGCGGCATTGACCGCGGAGAAGGCTGTGGCGCGTGTCGCGGGCGCCGCCCGTACGGAGGTGGCGCCGCCTGCTGCTGACAGCGCCGTTCCCGCCGCCGCGACTCCCCTGCCCTCCCCGCAGACGGCTCCGGTACTCTCGAGGGAGGCCGCGGCGGTGAGCGCGCGGGCGCTTCTGAACGCGGCGGTAGCTGCCTTCGATGCGGGCGACTGGCGCCGCGCCGAGGCGCTCGGCCAGGCGGCCTGGCAGGCAAGTCCGGGCGATTACCGGGGCGAGGAGGGGCTGGTGCTGGCCGCACGGGCCGCGGCAGCGCGGGGTGACCGTGCCACCGCGGCAGGTTTCTGGTCGCGTGTGGCGGCGGAGTACCCACATTCACGGTACGCGGCGACGGCGCGGGCCGAAGCCGCGCGGCTCGGGGCGCGACCTTCTCCCTGATGCGCGAAGAACTCCTCCTTTTTTCCCTGCATCGATGTACCGGGATTTCCCGGAGGCAGACAGGCGTCCCCGGATAGTGGGTACGCACAAGGAGCGGGGTGTTCTCGCGCCGGAGCACCGGTGGCGGGGATCGTCTTCCTGACTGAAGGAGTGCGTGCCATGATGGGATTCCGGAGCGGGTGGCGGGCTGCCGCGCTGCTGACGGCTGCGATATGTGTTCTGTTCCTGAGCGGGTGCGGTGGCGGCAGTGGTGGGTCGGGCATCGGGGAGGCTGTGGAGGGCATTGAGGACGCCCGGGGGCGCGTCGAGGTGTACCTGGCGGACACGCCGCCCGCGGACCCGACGATTACGGCGGTCCAGATGACCGTGACCCGGGTCGAGGCGAACATGGATGGCACGTGGGAGACGATCTCCACGACCCCGGTCACGGTGAATTTGACGGACATCCCCCCCCGCGGGCTTCTGCTGGGCGCGAACACGGTCCCCACGGGACGCTGCCACCAGATCCGGTTCTTCGTGCAGGACGCCACGGTCACCGACGGCAAGGGAACGCATCCGGTGGAACTGCCGGGCGCAGAGCAGGCGGGCGTCGTCGTGGACGTGAACTACGCCCTGGAGTACGACACCACTATCCGGCTGCTGCTCGATGTGAATGCCTACCTGGCGTTCGTGCGTCAGCAGACCGGGGAGTACCGACTGCAGCCCGTGGTGACATCGTCCTGGCCGAAGTAGCGGGAAGTAGCGGCCGCTACTTTCCGAACCAGTCGGACAGCAGCGGCCCTTCCGCCTCCCAGAGTTCGTCGAACATAGCGCGGGTGGCGTCCAGGTCACACACGGAGCGGGTGAGCGGGTCCAGGAGGCAGGCGTGGAAGGCGGCCTCTCGGTCCCGCTCCCGCACCGCCTGGACCGCCAGTTCCTGCACCACGACGTTGGTCTGGTTGAGGGCGGCGAGTTGGGTCGGGAGCCGGCCCACGTGGCAGGGGTGAACCCCTTCGGCATCCACCAGGCAGGGCACCTCCACGCAGCAGTCCGCGGGCAGGTTGTCGATCAGGCCGGTGTTCATCACGTTGCCGTTGAAGCGGAAGGGGCTATCCGTCAGGGCCGCCTCGATGATTCGGGCGGCGTACTCCACCGAAACCGACAGATCAGGCAGGGGCACGCCGTCCGGGTCGGCCAGATAGTCGCGCAGCTTCTCCTCTTTCGCCACCTCGCGCTTGTTCAGGCCGTACTTCGCCAGCAGTTCGTCGTTGCGGCGGAAGTAGGGGTGGTACTCCGAGCAGTGCCGGGTGGACTCGGTCACAAACCAACCGAAGTGCTTCAGGAAGGCGAAGCGTACCGTGTCTTTCGCCACGATCTCGGGGTCATCCAGGCAGGCGCGCAGGCGGGGGTAGAGGTCCTCGCCCTGGTGGCGCAGGCGCAGGTACCACGCCTGGTGGTTGATGCCCGCGCACAGGTAGGTCACCTCGTTCTTCGGGATGCCGAGGTAGCCCGCCATCTCCCCGACCGTGTGCTGGACGCTGTGGCACAGGCCGACGTTCGCGATCCCGGTCTCCGCGCTGTGGAGCCAGGTCAGCATGCACATGGGGTTGGTGTAGTTCAGCAGCAGGGCGTCCGGGCAGAGCTCTTCCATGTCGCGGCACACGGCGAGCTGCACCGGCCCGGTGCGCAGGAAGCGGAAGATGCCCCCCACCCCGATGGTGTCCGCCACGCTCTGCTCCACGCCGTACTTGCGTGGTATCTCCACCTCGACGTTGGACGGGAAGCCGGCGTAGGCCGGGCCGCCGACGGAGATGCTGGTCACCACAAAGTCGGCCCCGGGCAGCGCGGCGCGCCGGTCGGTAGTGCCCTCCACGCGGGCGGGCAGTTGGTAGGCTTCTACGATCCTCTGGACGTAGCGCGTGACCGCCGCAAGCTTCTGCTCGTTGATGTCCACCAGGACGAGGTGACAGTCGCGCAGCTCCGGGAGCGCGAGGATGTCCTTAGAGAGCTTGCCGCCGAACCCGCTCCCCCCGCCGACGATGACGATCTTTGTCATGAGAACGCTGCCGCTCCTTACTGCCGTGTGTGCCGGATGGCTTTCCTATCCTTTCGGCGGTAGGATACCCCTGCCCTGCCCCCGGGCGGGGAAAAATGGCATGCACCCTCGGAGGCACCCACCCCCCGGCCCCCTCCCTCGCAAGCGAAGGAGGGGGAGGAGAATTAGGCTATGACTATTATTGCGGAGACGGAGCGGCTGATACTGCGGCGCCTGACGCCGGAGGACGAAGAGGCTCTCCATACCATCGTGTCGGACCCGGTGACGATGGCGTTCTGGCCGCGGCCGTTTACGCGCGAGGAGGCGGCGGCGTGGATACGGCGCAGCCGGGACCAGTACGCAGAGCGGGGGTTCGGGCGTTATGCGGTGGTGGACCGGGGGAGCGGCGCGCTGATCGGGGACTGTGGCATATTGGCGACCACCACGGACGGCGAGCCGGTGAACGACATCGGGTACATCCTGCACCATCCGTACTGGGGCAGAGGACTGGCGACCGAGGCCGCGGCGGCGGTGCGTGATTATGCGTTCGGAGAGTTGGGCCTGCCCGTGCTGCACGCGAACATGCCGCACGACCACCACGGGTCGCGCCGGGTGGCGGAGAAGATCGGGATGCGGTTTGTCCGGGAGTTCGCGAACGCGCGCAACCGGGGCATTCGGACGCTGTTCTACGTGCTGGAGAACCCTGCTGCGGCTCAGTAGCCGCGGGATACGTCCACGACGTTTGCGAGCGGCTCGCCGCGCCGGAAGCGGGCCAGGTTTTCGAGGAAGATGCGGCGCTGGCGCTTGCCGAGGCCGCGAGTCCAGCTCGCGGAGTGCGGAGACAGGTAAACGTTCTCCAGGGTCCAGAGCGGGCTGTCGGGCGGGAGCGGCTCGGTCGCGACCACGTCCAGGCAGGCCCCGGCGATGTGGCCGGCGCGCAGGGCGTCGATCAGCGCGGCTTCGTCGATCAGGGCACCGCGAGCAACGTTGACCACGCGGGAAGTGGGTTTCATTCGCGCGAACTCGGCGGCGCCGAGCAGGCTCCGCGTTTCGGGAGTGTGCGCGGCGGCGACCACCACCCAGTCGCTTTCCGCGAGCAGGCGCGCGAGGCCCTCCGCCCCGGTGAGGGTTTCGTCCACCCCGGGCACGGGCTCCGGTCGGCGGCGCAGGCCGAGGGTTCGCATTCCGAGGGCGCGGCACCGCTCGGCGATGCCGCGGCCAATCGGGCCAAGTCCGATCACGCCCACGGTTTGCCCGTGCAGCTCCTCCTGATCGGTGACCCACTCCCAGGTGCGGGCGCGCTGCTGCTCCCCCATCTGCGGCAGACGGTGCGCCACGGCAAGCATCCAGCCAAGGACGAACTCGCCCATGGCGATGGCGAACGCGGGGCCGGAGTCGGTGAAAACGAGCCGCCCGGCGCGCACCTTTTCGGCGACAGCGGGGGTGAGTACATGGTCCACGCCGGCGCTGGCGGTGTGGAGCCAGCGGACGTTCGGCCCCTCCTCCGTGGCAAGACCGGCGTAGCGCTTGCCGGCGATCCAGCGCAGCACGACCTCGGCGCGCTCGGCCCCGGGCACCACGGTGTCGTCCTCGGAGTAGGGCTGCAGCTCGATATCCGGGTCGAGGGCACGAGCCTCGGGGAGCAATTCTTCGTACACGGGGGCAGGGACCAGGGCGAGCATGCCGATATGATAGCGTACAATGGTAGCAGTCGCAGGCCCGACAGCGGTCACGGTGAAGGCCGCGGAGACGTGGGTATTCTGAAGAGAGTGTGAGAGCAGGCCGGGGAAGCCTTTCCACCGGCTCGGGAGATAGCATCATGACTTCGACTCCGGCAAGAACGACACGAATCTCCGCTTCCCTTTCGGCGATCGCCCTCGCCGCAGCGCTTTTCGCCGCGGGGTGCGGCGCGGGCACGGGGACATCGCTGAACTCGCCCTCGCTCTCGCCCCGTCAGCAGAGCGGGGGCGCGGGCAGCCCGGGAGGGGCGGCCGGAGAGAAGGCGAACGTCCCGACCCAGCGGCTGAACCTTTTTGTCACAGCAGCGGCGGCTGCGGCTCCGGAGGCCAGCGGCAAGGACGGCAGCGCGCCGGCCGGGCCGGCGGACGCGCACCAGTGGGCGACTATTCACAAAGTAGAGCTTCTGGAGCAGGATGAGCAGCGTCCGGTGGACGTGGTATTTGAGGACCCCGCCGGGTGGACCTTCGATCTGGCCTCCCTGCGCGGCAGCGGGTCCGGGGACAGCACGCGGGCGACGCTGCTGGCGCGTTCTCCAGTGAGCATGGGCCGGAAGACCACGCGCGTCCGTATCACCTTCGGGAAGGCGTTCCAGCGCTTCGCGCCGGGGGCGCAGGCGGGGACCACGGCGCTGCTGGCAGAGAGCATCGCGCGGGACGCGGAGGGGCGCCCGGTCCTGACGGTGCCGCTCTCGAAGCCGCGCGACCTGGGCAACGGGCGGGAAACGCTCCTGCTCTCTCTGGGGCTGGCGGCGAGCGCGGCCGGGGACGGCACGGTGGTGCCGGTGGTCAAGGAGATAACGGACGAAGCGCGGCTGTCGCGGTTGGACGGCGCGGAGCAGCAGGCGCCCGCGGAGTTTGCGGGCGCGCTGAGCGACGTCGGCGGGGAGGCCCCGTCGCAGACGTTCACGCTGACCACCGGACCGGGCCGCCCGCTGGCGGTGCGCCTGAACGCGGCGACGGTGCTGACGAACGCGGACGGTAAGCCGAGCCCGGACCTGAAGGCGGCGCGGCAGGCCGTGGTGCAGGGGCGACTGGACCTGAAGAGTGGCGCGCTGGTGGCGGATCGGGTCACGCTCTACGCGGATGAGAAGGCGGAGGCGGTGGCGCGCGCCCGCGGGCGGGCGTCCGATGTGGCGGCGGACGGCGGGGCTTTTGTGCTGACCCCGGCGGGGCAGGCGGCGAACCTTTTGCCGACGCAGACGGCGATTACGGTTCAGGTGGGGCCGGATGCGGTGCTGCGCTCGCGCGGCGGGCTGCCTCTGACTCGTGAGGCGCTCAGGGCGGCGCTCACGGCGAAGGGGGCGCTGGCGGAGGTCGAGGGCGCGTATGAGCCGGCGACGGCGACGCTGACGGCGCAACGGGTGCAGGTTGTGGAGGCGGCCGGAGCGCCCGCGTCGCGTGAGGCGCTGGTGCAGGGCGCGGCGGGCGAGGTGGCCGAAGACGGCAAGACGCTGACGCTGAAGGGCTTTTCGGAGTGGGATGGCCTGGCGCCGGCCGCGAAGGGCGTGCCGGTGACGCTGACCGACGCGACCAGTCTGGTGGATGCGGAGGGCAAGCGCCTCTCCGCGGAGGCGTTCTTCGCTGCGCTGAAGGGCGCGGAGGCGGAGTCGTTCGCGGTGCGGGCGACCGGCCTGCTGTCCGCGGCCGATGGTAAGCTGACCGCAACGCGTCTGCAGCTCCGCCCCGCCCCGCCGAAGCCTGTCGCCGGTCCGGCAGGGGCGCCGGCGTCCGCCGGGGGAGAGATCGCGAAGACGGGCGCCGCGGAGGAGAAGGCGACCGCGGAGAAGCCGAAGGCCGCCCCGAAGCCGGAAGCCGCGCCCCGGACTCCGGAGCTTTAAGCGGGCGAGCGTCCTGCGTGCGCCCGTTCCCCAAGGCCCGCGGCGGCGCTCCGCCCCGCGGGCTTCTTCGTCCTTGACGGCAATCCCCCGGTGTGGGAGAATTCGTCAGGAGAGGTCTTCTCCTCCCTCTTGTCTTGCGCGCGCGGCGGTCCCCGGCGCCCGTCCTTATGGCCCGCTGCAGCAGCGGGAAACGCATCGTCATCGGTCCTCTCAGGGTGTGGTTCTACGGCAGAACCGGAAGGCAGGTACCTATGTGGCGTGAGTTGGTGCAGGATTATTCGTCGGAGGGCGTTTTTGCGAACCCGGCGACGGAGTCGGAACTGGAGTGGGTGGAAGGAAGCCTGGACATCAAGATGCCCGCTTCCCTGCGGGCGCTGCTCCGGGAGTCCGACGGCATGGCGCTGAAGATCCGCCTGCCGGGCGAGGGGGACGAGGTGCGGACCCTCGTCTGGTCCACTGACGAGATGCTGTCGCAGAACCTGGAGCTGCGCGCCCAGGACGCCCTTCACGGCAAGGACGCCGCGTATCCCTATTTCTTCTTCGCTCGCGAAACGAATGGGGACCCGATGGCGTTCCCGGTGAAGGACGGGCAGGCACAGGAGTCGCCGATCGTGGTGCTGAGCCACGACCACCGCTGGGAGCGCCGCACCCGGGACACGGACCTGCGGGGCTATGTCGAGGCGGTCTTGAAGTTCGCCGCCGCCCGCTACGGTGTCGGCAAGAAGGAGCCAGTGTGACGGAGAACGGGAACGGTTCGGGGGAGAGCAACACGGGCGGGATGCCGCCCGCGGCGGCGGTAACGGCCGCGGACGTGCAGGCGCAAGCGCAGGCGTTCCAGCAGTGGTTTGCGCGGGTGCGCGGCGAGATGGGCAAGGTCATCGTCGGGCAGCACGAGACGGTGGAGAACGTCCTGATCTGCCTGTTCTCCGGCGGGCATGTCCTGCTGGAGGGTGTCCCGGGGCTGGGCAAGACCATGTTGGTGCGGACGCTGGCGCAGGTGATGGACCTGCAGTTTTCACGTATCCAGTTCACGCCGGACCTGATGCCCGCCGACATCTCCGGTACCACCATCCTGATTGAGGACGAGCAGCACGGTCGGCGCTCGTTCGAGTTCCAGCGCGGGCCGGTGTTCGCCAACATCGTGCTGGCGGACGAGATCAACCGGGCGACGCCGAAGACGCAGAGCGCGATGCTGGAGGCGATGGCGGAGCACAGCGTCACGGTGGCGGGCAAGGTGCACCGGCTGGAGGAGCCGTTCTTCGTGCTGGCGACGCAGAACCCGATCGAAATGGAGGGGACCTATCCGCTGCCCGAGGCGCAGATGGACCGCTTCCAGTTCAAGCTGTTCGTCCCCTCGCCCACGCTGGCGGAGATCTCGGCGATCGTGGACCGGACCACCGGGGCAGCGACGCCCACGGTGTCGAAGGTGATGGGGGCGCAGGAGGTGCTGGCGATGCAGGCGTTCGCCCGCGCGCTTCCCGTGGCGCCGCATGTGCGCGACCATGCGGCGGCGCTGGTGCTGGCGTCGCACCCGGACGCGGCGAACGCGCCGGACATCGTGAAGCAGTTCGTGCGCTTCGGGGCCAGCCCGCGCGGAGCGCAGGCGCTGGTGCGCGCGGCCAAGGTGCGAGCGGCGGTGGCGGGCCGCGCGAACGTTGCCATTGACGATATCAACGCCGTCGCGGTCCCGGCGCTGCGCCACCGGGTGCTGCTCAACTTCGAGGGGCAGGCCGAGGGGATTCAAACGGCGGATGTGGTACAACGGATTATCGCGCACGTCAGTGATTGGCAGCGCGCTGCGGCGCTTCCGGCCTGACGGGGCGCCGTTTTTCGACGCTCCTCTCGCCGTTTCCGGGAGCGATGGCCGACCAAACTGACCTATGACGGCGATGCCGCTGGTGTACATAATGGTCGCGGTGGTGCTGGCGGCCTTCGTGGCGCCGCTCATCCCCCTGCGCCGCCGCCGCCTGTCGGGTATGGCGGGCTTTCCGGCCGTCACGGCCGGGCTGCTGCTCGCGCACGTCCTCCTGTTTGCGATGACCCTCGCCGGAGACAAGCTCTCCGACGAGGTCGCCGCCTCCTGGGGCATGGTGCCGCGCTCCGCGACCCTGCTCACCCTCTTCACCCATGTCTTCCTGCACGGGAACTGGGTCCACCTCCTTTCCAATATGCTGGGGCTGTGGCTGTTCGGCCCGCATGTGGAGGAGGCGCTGGGCCGGCTGGAGTTCCTGTTGTTCTACGTCGGCGGCGGCGTGGCGGCGGGCCTGCTGCACGTCATGCTGGCGTCCACTCCCCTGCTCGCGGGCGCGGCAGGCGTCCCCCTGGTGGGGGCGTCCGGGGCGATCTTCGCCATCCTGGGCCTGTTCGCCGTGCGCTACTGGCGGGCGCAGGTGCGGGTGTTGCTCCTGTTCTCGGTGCCGGCGGTATGGGCGGTGGGCCTGTTCGCGGCGTACCAGGTGTTCCTGGGGGTGTCGTCCTTCTCAGACGGCGGCCGGTCGGACACGGTGGCGAACTGGGCGCACGTGGGGGGGTTTCTGTACGGCCTGGTGATCGCCATCCCGCTCCGGATGCGCGAGGAGAGCCGCCACGAATACAATCTGGAGGACGCGGAGAAGGCCGCGGCGGAGGGCCGCTTCGCGGAGGCGGCCGACTACTACCGGCGCTTCCTGAGCGGGAAGCCGGACGATGCCAACGCGCACCGCGCACTGGGCCGGGTGTGCGCCCACCTGCGCCAGGGGGAGGAGGCGCACCGGCACTTTATGGATGCTCTGCGCCTGTACCTGCGGCAGGGCGATGTGGCCGCGGTGGCAGGCGTGTATGGGGACGCGTGCCAGGCTTTCGAGGCGTTCCCCCTGTCCCCCGCGCTGCTGCAGCGGGTGGCGTCCTCGTGCGAGGAGGCGCGCCAGTACCCGCTGGCGGTGCGGGCGCTCTCCGAGCTATGCCGCGACTTCCCCGGGGCGCGGGAGGCCGAGATGGGCTTGTTGCGCCTGGGGAAGCTGCACTTCCAGAAGCTAAACCAGCCGCAGAACGCCGTGGGCATCTTCGGCGAGTTCCTGCGCCTGTATCCGCACTCGGAGTGGCGGGCGCACGCCCAGCAGCTTCTGCAGGAGGCAGAGGCGAGCGCGGCGGCGCATCTCCCCTATGCCACGACGCCTCCCCCGGCCGGTTCGCCGCTGCCACCGCCGCCCCCGGCCGCGGCTGCCGCGGCGGCTACGGCGGGCTCGCCGCCGCCGTAGCCGCGACGCCTCTTTTACTCCTCATGCCCTCCTCCGACACGGACAACACCACCGCTGCCGCTCCCGCCGATGCGTTCTACCGCGTGCCGCTGACGTCCGCGGAGGTGCTGGCAACGCTGGCAGGGCTGCGGGCGCTGGCGCGCCTGGGTGCGGAGGACCCTGCACTCCTGGGGGACCTTGAGGTTTCGGTGCTGGAGAGCGCCGTGGAGCGGGTGGAGGCGGAGGTGCCGGACTTCGTTGCCGGGAGAGCGGTGGCGCTTGCGGCGGCGCTGGCCTCGGAATTAGCTCCTCCCAACCTTCCGGGCGAGGTGGGCGACTCAGAAGACGGGCACGGCGACCCGCCGTTCCCGGTGGGCCGGACACGCCGCCTGCTGGAAGCGGCCTGGGGCGGGGAGCGGCCCGTGGAGATTGAGTACTTTGTAGCGCGCCGGAACGAATGGACGCGGCGCCGCGTCGAAATAGACAGGGTTTACCGCGACGACGGCGTGTGGTATGTGGCGGGGCACTGCGGACTACGGGATGACTACCGTAACTTCCGGCTTGACCATGTGCGGTCGGTGCGCATTCTCGACGATACAGCAACAGCAGCAGCACCAGTAGCGGCAGCGGAGGACGCAGCGGAGGCGTAGGGGCTTCCGCAGCGTCTGGGAGAGAGGATTTTCACGATGGCAGCAGCGGGCGGCGTGCCCTCCGGCCCCCTTCTCGATGCGGAGTTCCTGCGGAAGCTGGAGCGGCTTTCCGTCACGGCCCGCCAGCCCTTCCCCGGACGGATGAAGGGCGAGAAGCGCTCGCCCAAGCGCGGCTCGTCCGTGGAGTTTGCCGACTTCCGCGAGTACGCGACCGGCGACGACCTGCGGTACGTGGACTGGAAGGCGTTCGCCCGGCTGGAGCGTCTGTTTGTGAAGCTGTTCGTGGAGGAGGAGGACCTGTCGGTCCACCTGCTCATCGACGCTTCGCAGAGCATGGACTTCTCCGGCGCGCCGGAGGCCGGGCGGATCACCAAGTTCGACTACGCGCGCAAGGTCGCGGCGGCGCTGGGCTATGTCGGTCTGATCCGCTATGACCGGGTGGGCGTGGCGGGGTTCGCGCAGACGCTGGGCCGCCGGGTGCCGACGCTCCGCGGGCGGGCCTCGGTCCCGACGATGTTCTCGTACCTGGAGACCCTGCGCCCGGGGGGGCGCACGGACTTTTCGCACGCGCTCCAGAACTACGCCCAGCGCGCCCAGTCGCCCGGCGTGTGCGTGGTGATGTCCGACTTCTTTGACCAGAACTGGGAGAAGGGCGTGCGGGCGCTGCTGGCGCGCCGCTTCCAGGTGGCGCTGGTGCAGATACTGGACCCGGATGAGGTGGAGCCGGACCTGACGGGCGACCTGCGCCTGGTGGACGCGGAGACGGGCGAGGCGCGCGAGATCAGTGTCACGCCGCAGCTCCTGGCGCGCTACCGCGAGGCGCTGAACACCTTCTGTGGGCACCTTTCGGACATCGCCGCCCGCTACAACATGGACTATATCCGCACCACCACGGACGCCCCGTTCGAGGACCTGCTCCTCAAGACGCTCCGAAGCTCCGGTCTGCTTAAGTAACGCCGGGCGTGGTTTAATAAGGGTGTGACACCCCGCGCAGAAGCAGCAGCAGAAGTGGAGCCGGCGGCGGACGCCGGCGCGCAGGCGGAGGAGGCCCCGTCGGCCGAGGCGCCC
>Ga0065721_10005242_pt1 | contig 15280 bp, 14 predicted proteins | sample Mesricmetagenome_FD_59108 | JGI IMG/M metagenome (GOLD analysis project Ga0065721, IMG submission 59108) | Mesophilic microbial community from rice straw/compost enrichment Sample: eDNA_1 v2 (version 2) | ecosystem: Engineered > Solid waste > Grass > Composting > Bioreactor | place: USA: Davis... | reverse complement strand
CCGTAGCGCAGCCAGTCGTCGCCGGCGTTCGGCTTGATGCCCAGCTGTTCCAGCTGCTGGATCGGCGAGGCGCCAGTGACGCTCGCCAGATTGCTGTCGCCGATGCCCGTCTTCGGCGCGAAGATGTTCATACGAACGCGGGTGGGCAGGCGCCCCTCGGCCTTGAGCTCGCCGAAGGCCTTGTAGGACTCCAGGTCCGACATGTCCGAGACGGTGGTGACCCCGCGCTTGAGGTAGAAGTCCTCAAGGATGTAGCGCAGCGCCTCCTTCTTCTCCGGATAGGTGAAGGCCGGCGTCATGTTCTTCGGCCACGGAGCGGGCGCGTCGCGGATGATCGCCACCTCACCATCGGCCGTGCGCTCATAGCGGCCCGGCTCGCCCGGCGGCGGATCGGGGAAGTCCTTGGTCATCCCCATGACCTGGGCGGCCTTGTGGTTGATCAGGGAGTCGTGGGCGCTCCAGATCAGCCGCACCGGATTGTCGGGGAAGGCCGCATCAAGTTCCTCGCGGGTGGGCATCACCTGGTTGTAGGTGCCCTGCCCCACCAGCCACGCCCCCGCGGGCAGCTTCGCCGCCTCGGCCTTCAGCTTGGCGATCACCGCCTGTCCGTCCTTGAGCGGCGGGACCTGGATGTTGATGTAGTGGGCCTCGACATTGGCCATGCCGGCGACGTGCGAGTGAGCGTCGATGAAGCCCGGCAGCAGCGGACGGCCCTTCAGGTCGATCACCTGGGTCTTGGGGCCCTTCCAGGCCGAGACATCGCCCACGGCCACGATGCGGTTGCCCTTGACCGCCACGCCCTTGGCGATGGTGTCCTTCGGGTCGACCGTGATGACCTTGCCGTTGACGAGGACCAGATCGGCGACCTGCCGCTCAGCCGCCCAACCCGCACCGCCTGCAGCCAGGGCCATCGCACCCGCCATGGCCACCAGCATCCGCCGCGTCGTCTTCATTCCCGCGTCTCCTTTTGGCCGATAGCAGCCGAGGGGGCATCGGGCGCCAAGGTGTGAATAGGGCTCCACCCGGTGACTGGCGATCACCAATGCGGACGCGCAAGGCTCCGCCTGCGACACCGAGACGCGGACCACGGACCTCCAGGGGTTGAGCGGGCGGCCGGAGACTACCCGGACCAGATAGCGCCGCTACCAGTAGAGCCCGGTGTCGAGGCACGTCTGCCAGCGCCGCATGGCGCTCATGCGGCCCGTGGAATCGGTCGCCAGAGCGGCGTCGGCCTCGTACTTCTGGCGGCATTCCAGCTTGCGCTGCGCCGAGGCCTGGGTGGTTCCGCTGGCCGCCTGGGTCTTCGCCGGAGCCGGGCCGAGCAGGGCCGTCATCTCGGGCGAGGTCGCCAGATGCGCCGCGGTCTCGCCGTCCTTGTTGCGGAGCGTGCGACTGGCGCCATGCTCGACCAGGATCCGGGCCAGGGCCACCCGATCCCGCTGGGCGGCGTGATGCAGCAGCGTCCAGCCGGCTGCGTCCTGCTGATCGACGTTCACGCAGTCCTCGATCAGCCCGACCAGTTCGTCGCGGTGGTTGTACCAGACCGCATCCTTCGCCTTCAGGAACGGCCGTTCGGCGGGGGATCGCCCATCGTTGACGCGTTCGGCGCGGACCATCGCGCACAGGCCGCCACCCTGGCCCGCCCGCCCCGCCGAGGATTGGGCCGCCGAGGCCTGGGCCGCCGCCTTGGCGACCGAGCCTACTGGGGCGGTAGAGGCGGCCGGGACCGCCGGCGCGGCGTTCGCGGCGCCGGCCGCCCCTCCGGTCCAGGCGTTCATCGCTTTGCGAATTTCGGCCTGACCAGGGTCCCGATCGCCATCTGGTAGGGGGTGACGCCGGATTCCGACTTGAGCGTCGGATCGGCGCCTCGGGCGATCAGGGCCTTCACCATCTCGAGGTTCCCCGCCCCGGCCGCATAGTGCAGCAGGGAGAAGCCCTCGGAGGTCTGCATGTTCACGTCGAGCTGCCCGCTATCGATGATCTCGAGAGCCTCGGCGTTCTGGTAGGACTGCAGGCGATTGCGGGCGAGGTTGAACGGATCGACCTGGGCAGCGGCCCCGCCGGCCAAAACCGCCACCGAGAGCGCGGCGATGATGATGCGGCGCATGCGATGCGTTCTCCCGCTTCGCCCCCGGCCCTAGTTCTGGCTCCAGACCTGCAGGTTCAGGCCGCCGGCGGCCACCACATTGCCGCCCCCGACCGCGACGACATTCCCGCCGCCGCCGGCCACCGCCTGGGCGCCGCCCACCACCGGATAGGTCACGCCGTTCACCGTCACCGTCGCATGGCCATCCTTGACGTTGATGCGACTTCCGGCGGGCACCCGGAGGTTCATCTGCTTCTTCCGGTAGTAGGGGTATTGCGGGCCGTTGTTGTTGTCCCAGGGGGCGCAGCCCCACACCACGATGTTGACCACGCCGTTGCAGCCGGCAGCCATGGCCGGAGCCGGCAGGACCGCCGCAGCGGCCAGCACGGCGGCGGCCGCGAGTTTGAGTTGCTTGGTCATGAGCGCCTCCCCAGGTCGTCTCGGATATGTCCCTCAAGGCCGCATTCCACCGGCGGGAAGCGGACTGCCAGGGGTCATTCCGCAAGGCCGGCGCCGCGCGCGATGAAGCCGCTGTGCGCGCGACGAACACGTCGATCCGCGCGACGAATTTGCAGATGGGAGCCTAGAGCGGCCGCGCCTTCAGCGCGGACAGGACGGCGGCGCGATAGTTCGGCCCCACCGGAATCTCCGCGCCGCTCTCCAGCCGGAGCGTCAGGCGGCGACCGCTTTGCCGGATCGCCTGCAGATCGTCCGGCCGAATGAACGCCGAGCGGTGGACTCGCAGCAGGCCCGCCGCCTCCAGCCTCGGCTGCAATGCCCCCATGGTCGCCCGGTAGAGGTACGCGCGCTGGGCCGTGTGCAGCTCCACATAGTCCCCCGCGGCCTCCACCCGCACCACCTCCCGGAGCGCGATCCTGGCCGCTCCCTGCGCGAGGGGGACCCAGAGCGCGTCCTCCTCGCCTGACCCAGGCGGCGGCGGGGCGCGGGTGGCGAGGCGCTGGCGGGCCCGCTCCACGGCGGCGGCCAGCCGGAGGCGCCGCACCGGCTTCATCAGATAGTCGGCGGCGTCCAGCTCGAACGCCTCCACCGCATGCCCCTCATGGGCGGTTACGAAGATCACCTCCACGCCCGCGCGCCGGATCTCGGCCGCGGCGAGCACTCCATTCAGGCCGGGCATGTCGATGTCGAGGAACACCAGGTCGGCGCCGGTCTCGCGGACGACGGCAAGCCCGCCGGCGCCGTCCCCGGCGTCGCCCACCACCTCGACGTCCGGCATCTCGGCGAGCAGGGCGCAGAGCAGGTCCCGCGCCAGCGGCTCGTCATCGACCACCACCGCCTTCATGCCGGCTGCCTCTCCGCGCCGGCGGGCAGGCGGATGTCCACGCGATAGCCGTCAGCCAGGGCGCAGGTGTCCAGCCGCGCGGCCGCGCCATACTGAGTGGCCAGGCGCTGACGGGTGTTGGCGAGACCGATCCCCTTGCGTTCGGCCGAGGCCGTCGTCGCCGCAGGCGCATCTACCATCCGCTCGGGCGACGTCGGATCGGCCCGGTTCACGACGCTGAGCACGACCGCCTCGCCGTCCGGGTAGGCGCGGATCTGGATGGTCGTAGGGCGCCGGTGGCGAGCGACGCCGTGCTTGATGGCGTTCTCCACCAGCGGCTGCAGCAGGAAGTTCGGCACCTCCATGTGGGCCACGGCGGGGGCCACCTCGATCTCCACCTCGAGCCGCGGGCCGAAGCGCGTGCGCTCGATGTCGAGATAGGCCGCGATGGTTTCCAGTTCCTGCGGCAGCGGCACGAGGGCCGTGGGATTGCCGGCCAGCGAGGCGCGCAGGAAATCGGCCAGCCGGCCAATCATCTCCTCGGCTTCGGCCTGCCGGTTGCGCACCACGAGGCTGGCGATGCTGTTAAGGGTGTTGAACAGAAAATGCGGGTTGAGCTGCAGCCGCAGGGCCGCGGCCTCGGCCCGGGCGGCGGCGGCCTCGAAGGCGGCAGCCCGGGCCTCGTTCAGCCGCACCTGATCGGACGCCCGCGCCGCCCAGGCCAGGGCCACGCTGAGCCCCATTGTCCAGGTGTAGATGATCAGCATCAGGAACAGCTGCGCGGGCAGCCAGGGGACCGCCCAGGACTGCCAGGCCGGAACCAGGGTGAGCGACACCAGCCGCAGCCACATGTCGTCGGCGGCGGTCTGGATCACACCGGCGACCACCGCCGCCGCCGCCATCAGCGGCCAGGTCACATGACCCGGCCGCCCGCTCAGCCGCGCCAGCAGCGAGGCCAGCAGCATGGACTGGACCACGCCCAGCACCAGCAGCGGCAGGTTCGCGAGGAACATCTGTCCCGGCAGCGCTCGCCCCTGGGCGATGACCGCGATCTCCACGAGGACGTAGCCGAACGTCCAGACCACCACGCTCAGACGCAGCGCGACGGTCTCGAAAAGCTGTCTCAACGCACCCAAGGCCCCCAATACCCCGCAGCGATGTTATGCGAGGCTTGGCCCGGGGCGAAGCCTTCCCCGGCGTCGGCCCTCCCCGCTCGGCTACTCGAACCAGGGAGAGCCGTGCGGCTCAGGCGTCGGCCAGTTCATAGGGCGAGGGCCGGTTCTCGGCCCGCCAGCGCTGCTCGGCCTCGGTGTCGGGAAGCGGCGGGCGAAGGCCCTGAATGGTCCAGAGGCTGAAGGGCGTCTCGTCCACATGCATCTCCCACCGCAGTCCGCGCTCGTCGATGTAGGGGGCGAGTTGTCTGCCGACCGCGGCGAGGAAGCGGGCCTTCATCGTCTCGCTGTCGAACTGCCGGGCGATGTGATCCACCCAGATGCGGACGAAGTCGTCGGCCGGCTCTCCGCCGATGAAGAATGAATGGCTCGGCACCGCCTGGAAGACCACGCCGACATAGAACCTCGGCAGGTTTTGATAGATGCCCGTGATCCGCTCAGCGATCTGCCGCCTGTCCTCGGGACTGAAGACGCCTTCAGGATGATAGATCTTCCAGAGCGGCATGGTCGTCTCCCTCTCTCGTGGGTGGAACTAGGCTCCCGCGGCCTGCGCGCCCCGCGGAGGGGCTCCCGGGGCCGGTCGCGGCTCAGCCACGGCTGATCTCCTCCAGCGCCGCGGTCAGGTTGGCCGTCAGCAGCTCGTCCGCCAGCGCATGACCCTCGGGCGCGGCCCGCGACAGCATCAGGGCGCCCACCATGCGGGTGGTCAGGGCCACGGCCCGGGCGCGTCGGGCGGCCGGATCGCCGTCCAGACGGGCCGCGATCTCGTCGATCATGCCTTCCAGCCCGGCCGTGAACGTCTCCCGCACCGGCGGCGACTGGCGCCCCACATCTCCTGCGAGGGCGGCGGCCGGACAGGCTTTGCCCGGGTTGGCCCGGGCCGCAGGCGACAGATAGGCGCGAAGCAGGTCTGCCAGGTCCGCGGCCTTCCGCCGGCGCTCGGCCACGGCGGCCCAGGCGTCGGCCAGGGCCTGCGCCGCCAGATCCTCCTTGGACTTGAAGTGGTTGTAGAAGCCGCCGTGGGTCAGCCCGGCCTGCTGCATCACGTCGGCGATCGAGACCCCGTCGAACCCTCGCGCCCGGAACAGCTCGGAGGCCGCCGCCAGGGCCCGCAGCCGGTTTTCCTGCGCCTGCGCCTTGCTGATCCGCATGGTCTCGCTCCCGATCTCGACTCAATGATGATAGTTATCATTATTGGCGTCAAGGAGCGCGGCCTGGCGCTGGAACGTCGAAAGCGAGGTTGGTGAATCCGGCGCAGCCACGAGCGACCGGCTTAGAGGTGGGCTGTGCGCCGCCAGCGGGCGGGGAACGGTATTGCTCGCGCCAACTGCGCACGACCGCCTCGCCGCCTGGAGGCGGGTCTGCGCGCGACAGGCGGCATCAGCGAAGTCGGTGGAGTAGCAGGAAACACGCCGCCACAGGCTTGCGCCAAGGCCACGCCGCCGGTCGCGATGCGGTGGTCACCCCCTGAGGCAAAACATGGTTTGACCGCATCGCGAAGTCGCAGACCCGCACTCCGCTCCCTTAAGCGATTCTGCGTTTATCGCCAATATTGCTTTTTGCGCCACATTCTGTTTGCAACGGGCGGCTGCTTCACCCGGACGCCCAAGGGCTGCGGAGAAGCCGCCCTAGCCTGCGGCGGATGGCCGGCGCGCGATGATGGCCTGCATCAGGAGGTCCAGGGCCAGGCTGCGGGCCATATCCGGCGCATGGCCCAGATGCTGGACGAACGAGCGCCCGAACAGGCCGACGCCCAGGGCCAGTGTGGCGGCCAGCACCACCAGTTCCTCGGCGTGGCGCGGATCCCAGCCGGCCGGCTCCATCCGCTTGATGACCACGTCGCGGACGGCGTCGCGAACCACCGGCATCAGCCGCGGCGCCTCGCCGGTGATCTCAATCCAGGCGGCCAGCCGCGCGACGCTGGGCGTACCGAAAGCGTCGAAGAGGGCGTGCAGGCCGCTCTCCGGCATGGCGTCGGCCAGCGCCTCGGTGATGCGGTCCACCAGCGCCCGGATCATCCGCTCCATCAGGGCCATGTGCAGTTCGGCGATCGAGCCGAAGTGATGCAGCACCGTCGGATGGCTGACCCCGGCGGCCGCAGCCACCTCGGTCAGCTTCAGGCGATCGACGCCCTTCTCCTCCAGGAGCCGCTGCGCCGCCGACAGGATGTGATCCCGCGACGCCGCCTGGGACCGCCGCGACCGAACCGGGTTAGTTGACATTTTTGTAGATTAGCTCACGCTATGGGTCGCGTTTCCTAGGAGGAAGATCGCCATGAGCGCCAGCGTCAGGCCCGCCGATATCGAGGTCAAGCCGCGGGACATCCGCTTCGGGGTGGCCGACGGCCACAGCCGCTACTGGATGAACGGCGATCCAGTGGCCACGGCCGTGATGAACGCCATGTCCCTCACCTTCCCGGACGGGGAGCGGATGTTCATCGACGCCGTGAAGGCTTACCGCTCGCAGCTCTCGCCGAAGCTGCAGGAGGACGTCCGCAACTTCATCGCCCAGGAGGCCATCCACTCGCGCGAGCATGTGGGGCTGAACGACCTCATCGACCCCGAGCACTATCCAGTCGACGAGATTCTCGCCGAGATCCGCAGCAAGATCGGCCGCACCCGGGCGGGCGGCCCCATGCGGATGCTGGTGGCCACCATCGGCCTTGAACACTTCACCGCCATGATGGCCGAACTGCGGATCAAGTCCGACGACCAGTTCGTGAACGTCGATCCCGCCATCGAGCGGATGTGGCGCTGGCACGCCATGGAGGAGATGGAGCACAAGGCCGTCGCCTACGACGTCTACATGGAGGCGACCCGTGGCTGGTCGCCCTTGAAGCGCTACCTGCGCCGCTGCATCGGCATGGCGATCATCACCCACAGCTTCGTGCAGTCCACCATCGAACGGGCCACGAAGCTGCTGGCGGCCGACGGCTTCTCGCCCAAGGCGGCGCGTCGGGCCGCCGCCCGCTACCTCTGGATCAAGCCGGGAATCCTGCGCCGGGGCGTGGGCGCCTACCTGTCCTGGTACCGCCCGGGCTTCCATCCCTGGGACCACAAGGCGCCGCCGCAGGTGGCCGCCTGGCGGGCCGAGTTCGACGCCCAGGCCGGCCTCGCGGCCGCCGCCTGACCGCACGCGGAAAGCAAAAGGGCGGACCAACCGGTCCGCCCCTCGCTCTCCAGGTCCCAAGGGCTAACGCTCGTAGGCCTCCGCCCCGGCGGCGTCTCGGGCAACGGCGCGTTTGCAGCCGAATCCACGGTTGGCGTCAGGCCCGATGACGCCGGCCTCCGGGCTGATGTGCTCGGCGTCCAGGTTGGTCTTGTTGCAGGCGCTCTCCACCGCCCCTCGCCGGGCGCGCCGGCTAACAGCCCCGCTAGAAAATCTCGCTCGCGTCAAAAACCCACAAAACCGATAGGGCTTCATATCGGGGGTGACTGATGCGTATCCGTACATTCGTTTTCGCCTGGACGGCGGGTCGGTCATGACGCTCGCCCAGCTCCGGTACCTGGCGGCGATCATCGACGCCAACCTCAACATCACCCTGGCCGCCGAGCGGGTGAACGCCACCCAGCCGGGCCTCTCCAAGCAGCTCAAGGCGCTGGAGGAGGAGCTCGGCTTCCAGATCTTCGTGCGCCGGGGCAAGGCCCTCGATCACCTCACCGCCGCCGGCGCCCAGGTGGTGGAACGGGCCCGCCGCATCCTGGCCGAGGCGGACAACATCCGCACCCTGGCCGAGAACCACCGCCGCGATCCACGCGGCGAACTGGTCATCGCCACCACCCAGACCCAGGCCCGGTTCGTCCTGCCCCGGGCGCTGAAGGCCCTGAAGGTCGGCTATCCGGAGGTGAGCGTCCGCATCAACCTGTTCGCCAACGCCAGCGGCACCGAGGCGGCCAAGCAGGACGCCGACATCCTCATCGCCAGCTCGGTGGAATGGCCGCAGACCCAGGACCTGGTGGTGCCGCTCTACAACTGGGACCGGGTGGCGGTGGCGCCCGTGGATCATCCCCTGGCCGCCCTCGGCCGTCGGCTGACTCTGCATGACCTCGCCGCCCACCCGCTCATCGGCTACGAGTCGGCCCTCGGCTCGCACGCGCGGGTGGCCGACGCCTTCGCCCGGGCCAACACCCCCGCCAACTTCGCCTATGCCGCCCACGACGCCGAGGTCATCAAGACCTTCGTCCGCTCAGGCTTCGGCGTGGGACTGCTGGCCGAGATGACCATCGACGATGACGCCGACGCTGATCTCGCCAAGATGCCGGTGGCGGGCCTGCCGAACTGCACGGCCTACGCCCTGCTGCCGCGCGACCGCGTGCCCCGGACCTATGTGCTGGACCTCCTGCACGAGGTGACCCCCCACGTCTCCCGGCGGGCAATCCTGCGCGCCCTTCAGCCGGGGGCCAGCCGACTCACAGCCCGGCCCCTCGACTGGCGGGCCTGGCAGGCGGCGATCAATCCCCGCGACCTCGCCGCCTGATCGCAGGACGCTGGCGTTCGGCCGACGCAGGCTTGCTGGCGGCTTGGCGGGTATGAGACAGCGACGGCATGCGATCGCGTCTTGCCTTGGCCTCGGCCGCCCTTGCGTTGCTCCTTCTCCCCAGCCTGGGCCTGGCGGCCGAGGCGAAGGAGCGCTTCATCAGCATCGATGGCCCTCAGGGGCCTCTGAAGGGCACAATGCTCACGCCGGCCGAACCGGCGGAGGCGCCGGTCGTCCTGATCCTGCCGGGATCGGGGCCGACGGACCGGGATGGGAACAATCCGCTGGGCGTGAAGGCGTCCACCTACCGGCTGCTGGCCGAGGCCCTGGCTGAGCGCGGGATCGCGTCGGTGCGGATCGACAAGCGCGGCATGTTCGCCAGCGGCTCTGCGGTGGCGGACGCCAATCAGGTGACCATCGCCGACTACGCCTCGGACGCCCGGGGCTGGGCGGCGGAGGCGCGGCGCCTCACCGGCGCGCGCTGCATCTGGCTGCTCGGGCACAGCGAGGGGGCGCTGGTGGCCCTGGCCGCGGCGCGCGAGCCCGAGGGCCTGTGCGGCCTGATCCTCGTCGCCGGCGCCGGCCGCCGCCTCTCGGACGTGCTGCGCGGACAGCTCGAGGCCAATCCGGCCAATGGGCCGCTGTTGCCGGCCGCCATGGCCGCCATTGAGGCGCTCGAGGCCGGGCGCCGGGTGGAGGCTTCAAGCCTGCCGCCGCCGCTCCTGTTGCTCTTCCGGCCCGAGGTGCAGGGCTTCCTGATCGACGCCTTCGCCTATGACCCCGCCGATCTGGTCCGCAGCTACCCAGGGCCAGTGCTGGTGATGCAGGGCGCCAACGATCTTCAGGTATCCACGGCCGACGCCGAACGGCTGGCCGCCGCCCGTGAGGGCGTCGAACTCGTGCGGTTGGAGGGGATCAACCACGTCCTCAAGGCCGCCCCGGCCGACCGTGGGGCAAATGCGGCCACCTACGCCGATCCGGGCCTGCCGCTCCCGGCGACAGTCCCCGACGCCATCGCCCGGTTCGTGCGACGCTGACCCAAGGGACCGCCCGCACCACCGCGGCTAGGTCAAGGCCATCAGGCTGGCATTGCCGCCGGCGGCCGTGGTGTTGATCGAGATGGAGACCTCCTCAAGCAGCCAGTCCACGGTGTAGGCAGGGGCGTCGACGGCGCATTCCTCGGGCGTCGCGGCGTGGACCGGCACAATCGGCCCGGGGCGCTCAGCCATCGCCCGCGCGGCCCGCAGGACCGCCTGGGCGTCGCCCTCCACCAGCACGCCCGCCAGCGGCCCGTCGGCGCTTTCCGCCAGCCGCTCGGCCACGCGCTGGGGCAGCCCCTCCGGCCGCGCCATGCCCTCGATCGCCGCGGTGCATCCGGCGGCCAGGACCGCCGCGATCTGCTGGAAAAGGCCACGCTGCGTCTGTGGCAGCAGCAAGATGGTCCCGCGCGGGCGCAGCTCGTAGAGGTTGCGCTCGCCCACCGGCCCGGGAAGCTCCATGGACCGGCCCAGGGGCGACGCCGCGCCATAGCTGCGCGCGATCTCGACCGCCGCGTCCTGCCCCTGGGCGGCAAGCCAGTCCGCGAACTCGGCCAGGGGACTGCCGAAAGCCGGCGCCGGCGCCCCCAGGAATGCCCGGGGTGGATTGGCCACCAGGCGCCGCAGATAGAGCGGCCCGCCAGCCTTGGGACCTGTCCCGGAAAGGCCCCGCCCACCAAACGGCTGCACGCCCACCACCGCCCCGATGGTGTTGCGGTTGACGTAGAGATTGCCCGCGTCCACCCGGCGGGTGACCTCGTCGACGGTCTCGTCGAGCCGGCTGTGCAGGCCGAACGTCAGGCCATAGCCGGTGGCGTTGATGTCGGCGATCAGTTCTCCGAGGGCCTCGCGGTCGTACCGGACGACGTGCAGCACCGGCCCGAACACCTCGCGGCCAAGGTCCCGGATGCTCTCGATCTCGATGATGGTGGGCGCCACGAACGTCCCGCGCCCCGTGGCCTCGGGCAAGGCCAGCCGCTCCATGGCGCGGCCGTTTTCCCGCATCGCCTGGACGTGCGCCTCGAGCCGAGCCTTGGCGGCCGCGTCGATCACGGGGCCGATGTCGTTCGCCAAGCGGTCCGTGGAGCCCACGCGAAGCTCCTTCAGCGCCCCCTTGAGCATGGCGAGCGTCCGCTCGGCGATCTCGCGCTGGAGGCACAGGATGCGCACCGCCGAACAGCGCTGGCCTGCGCTATCGAAGGCGGAGGCGATCACATCGGCCACCACCTGTTCGGCCAGAGCCGACGAGTCGACGATCATGGCGTTCTGGCCGCCGGTCTCGGCGATCAGCGGGATCGGCCGGCCTCCCGGGGAGACGCGCTCCGCTAGCTGCTTCTGGATCAGCCGCGCCACCTCGGTGGAGCCGGTGAACATCACGCCCGCAGTCGCCTCCGCCGCCACCAGCGCCGCGCCCACCGCCCCGTCGCCGCAGACCAGCCGCAGCGCATCGCGCGGCACGCCCGCCTGGTGCAGGACCCGCACGGCCTCGGCGGCCACCAGCGGCGTTTGCACGGCGGGCTTGGCCACCACCGGATTGCCCGCGGCCAGGGCGGCGGCGACCTGGCCCGTGAAGATCGCCAAAGGGAAGTTCCAGGGGCTGATGCAGACCAACGGCCCCAGCGGTCGCTGTTCGGCCCCGAGCGTTTCGCGCGCTTGGACGGCGTAGTACCGAAGGAAATCCACCGCCTCCCGCACCTCGGCCACGCCGTTGGGTGCGGACTTGCCCGCCTCGCGGATCAGCAGCCCGAGCAGAGGCGCCATCCGCGCCTGCAGGAGATCGGCGGCGCGCTCCAGCACCGCCGCCCGCTCTCGCGCCGGCGTCCCGGGCCAGGCGCTCGCCGCCACGCCGGCCACCGCGGCACGCGCCTCCTCGGCGGACGCTTCATGGACCACGCCCACCACGTCCTCATGGTCGGCGGGATTGACCACCGGCCTCCCCGCGTTCCCCTCGCCGGCGCTCCAGCTGCGCTGGGCGCTCTCGCGCAGGGCCAAGCTCAGGGAAGCCAGCACGCCCTCGTCGCTGAGGTCGAGGCCCGCGGAGTTGCGCCGGTCCGGATAGAGATCCCCGGGCAGGGCGATGGCCGGATGCGGCGCGCCGAGGGGCGTTCCCGGCCCGGCGCTCGCCCGCGCCTCATCGGCCGGATCACGGGTCAGCGCCTCCACCGGCGTCGCCGGATCGGCGATGCGGTTCACGAACGAGGCGTTGGCGCCGTTCTCCAGCAGGCGGCGAACGAGATAGGCCAGGAGGGTCTCGTGCGTGCCCACCGGTGCATAGATGCGGCACGGTCGGGCGAGTTTCCCGGGCCCCACCACCTCTTCGTACAGCGGCTCGCCCATGCCGTGGAGACACTGGAACTCGTACCGGCCCAGCGAGAACTCCGGCCCGGCGAGGTGGTAGATCGTGGCCAGGGTCTGGGCGTTGTGGGTGGCGAACTGCGCGAAGACCGCATCCGGGGCGGCCAGCAGCTTCCGGGCGCAGGCGATGTAGGCCACGTCGGTGTGGACCTTGCGGGTGTAAACGGGAAAGTCGGCCAGGCCGTCCACCTGGGCGCGCTTGATCTCGGCGTCCCAGTAGGCGCCCTTCACCAGCCGCACCATGATCCGGCGGCCCGACCGGCGGGCGAGGTCGATGATCCAGTCGATCACGAACGGGCAGCGCTTGCCGTAGGCCTGGACCACGAAGCCCAGGCCGTTCCAGCCGGCCAGCGCCGGGTCCAGGGCCAGAGACTCCAGCAGGTCCAGCGACAGCTCCAGCCGGTCGGCTTCCTCTGCGTCGATGTTGAGGCCGATGTCGTACGACTTGGCCAGCGCCGCCAGGCCCTGCACCCGAGGCAGAAGTTCGCCCATCACCCGGTCCGCCTGGGCCCGGCAATACCGCGGATGCAGGGCCGAGAGCTTGATCGAGATTCCCGGCCCCGCGTAGACGCCGCGCCCCTTGGCCGCCTTGCCGATGGCGTGGATCGCCGCCTCATAGTCGGCCAGATAGCGCCGGGCATCCTCGGCGGTGGTCGCCGCCTCGCCGAGCATGTCGTAGCTGTAGGTGAAGCCCCTGGCCTCCATCGCGCCCGCGCGCTCGAGGGCCTCGTGGATCGTCTCGCCGGTGACGAACTGCTCGCCCATCATCCGCATGGCCACATCCATGGCCCGGCGGATCACCGCCTGCCCGGCCCGGGCCACCAGCCGCGTCAGGGCTGACGAAAGCCCCCGGTCGTCGACGCTGTCCAGCAGCTTGCCGCTCACCAGCAGCGCCCAGGCCGCGGCGTTCACGAAGGTCGAGCGCCCGCCGCCCAGGTGCGACTTCCAGTCCCCGGTGGCGAGCTTCTCCCGGATGAGGGCATCCCGGGTCTCATCGTCAGGAATCCGCAGCAGGGCCTCGGCCAGGCACATCAGGGCCACGCCCTCCTGGCTGGATAGGGAGAATTCCTGGACCAGGCCCTCCACGCCGCCGCCGGAGCGCTTGGCCCGCAGGGTGCGGATCAGCCTTTCGGCGAGATCGGCCACCCTCGCCTTGGTCTCGGCGTCCAGGGTGGCGGCCTCCAGCAGGGGGGCCACGCACTCCGGCTCGGGGCGGCGGTAGGCGGCGGTGATCGCCCGGCGCAGCGGCGTCGGCTGGCGAACGGCCGGGGCGAAGGCGGAGAAATCGGGCGTCTGGCGCATAACGCAGATATAGGCGCGCCGCAGACACCCATCCGCCTGTTTTGCCCGGTGACGACAGGCCAATCGACTTTTGTTGACGCCGTTTCTAGGCTGTCGGAATGAAATTCCGCCCTTCTGAAGTCCACGTGGACGACATGGATCGCAAGCTGCTCGCCGTACTGCGACGAGACGGCCGCATCACCTTCGCCGACCTCGCCCGAAAGGTGGGCCTCTCCAAGACGCCGTGCCAGCAACGGGTGCGCCGCCTGGTCGATCAGGGGGTCATCGTCGGCTTTCGCGCAGTGATCGACCCGGCCAAGGTCGGCCTGGACCACGTGGCCTTCACCGAAGTCAAACTGTCGGACACCCGCGAGACGGCCCTCGCCGAGTTCAACGCCGCCGTGCGCCGCATTCCCGAGGTGGAGGAATGCCACATGATCGCCGGCGGCTTCGACTACCTGCTGAAGGTGCGCACGTCGGACATCCGCCGCTATCGGCTGGTCCTCGCCGAGCACATCTCCGCCCTGCCCTACGTGGCCAGCACCTCGACCTTCGTGGCGATGGAGACGGTCCGCGAGGCCGCCGACTAGGCGCGCTTCGCCTGCAGCGCCCGTTCCACCGGCAGGGTCCGTACGCGCACGCCCGTGGCTGCGCACACCGCGTTGGCCAGGGCCGGGAAAACCGTCGCGGTGGGCGGCTCCCCCATCCCGCCGGGCTTAGCCTGGCTCTCCAGGATATGGACGTCGATCTTCGGCGCCTCGTTGATCCGCATCGCCCGGTAATCGTGGAAGTTCGACTGCTCGACCCGGCCCGCGGCCACGGTGATCTCGCCCCAGAGGGCTGCGCTCAGGCCGAAGATGATCCCGCCCTCCACCTGGGCGCGGACGCCGTCGGGATTGATGACCTGGCCACAGTCGACCACGGCTGTGACCTTGCGGACCACAGGGCTCAGATCCTCGCCGACCTCCACCTCGACCACCTGCGCCATGTAGGTGTCCCAGGCGGAGAGCAGCGCGACGCCCCGGCCCACGCCCTTGCCGACGGGCGCAGACCAGCCCGCCCTGGCTGCAGCCGCCCGCAGGACGGCCTGGGCGCGCGCGTCGTCCGTGAGCCGCAGACGATATTCAAGCGGGTCCATGCCGGCGGCGTGCGCCAGCTCGTCGACGAAACTCTCGACCACGAAGGTGCTGCGCAGCGGTCCCACCCCGCGCCACCAGCTGGTCGTCACAGGGCTTTCCTGCTGGACGAATTCCACCAAGGTATTGGGAAGGCGGTAGGCCGTCTTCACCGCCCCCTCGACAGCGTCGGAATCCACGCCCTTGAACACCTGCGGGTAGAGCCTGGCGATGATGGACGAGCCCGCGATCCGGTGCGTCCAGGCGACAGGGAAGCCGGCGTCGTCCAGACCGGCGGAGACCCGGTCCACATAGTACGGCCGGAACAGGTCGTGCTGGATGTCCTCCTCCCGGCTCCAAACCACCTTCACCGGATAGGGCGCAGCCTTGCCGATCTCCACCGCCCGCTCGACCATGTCGGTCTCGAGCCGGCGGCCGAACCCGCCCCCCATGAGGAAGTTGTGCACCGTCACCT
>Ga0065721_10005222_pt1 | contig 15280 bp, 18 predicted proteins | sample Mesricmetagenome_FD_59108 | JGI IMG/M metagenome (GOLD analysis project Ga0065721, IMG submission 59108) | Mesophilic microbial community from rice straw/compost enrichment Sample: eDNA_1 v2 (version 2) | ecosystem: Engineered > Solid waste > Grass > Composting > Bioreactor | place: USA: Davis... | reverse complement strand
AGGTCTTTCCATCGGCTGCAGCGCGCTGGTGGCGCAAGTGGTGGGCCAAGGCGATAAGGATTCAGCGAAGCGCCAGATCACCCATATTCTGCTCGCCATAGTCGCCACCGCCATTCCCACCATCGCGGTGCTGTTGTTGTGCATGGACCGGATTCTGGATTGGCTGGGCGCCAGCGGCACGGCAAAAGATCTGGCGATCTCTTATATGGCAATTATTCTGCCCAGCATGCCGGTCATGGCGGTGGCTATGGCTTGCGGCGGTGTGTTGCGCGCATTAGGTGAAGCCAAAAATGCCATGAATCTCACGCTGATTGCCGCTGCAGTCAATGCGGCGCTGGATCCAATTTTTATTTTTGCTCTTGGGTGGGAAATTCGCGGCGCCGCCGTCGCCACCGTCTGCGCGCGTTTTGCCATGGCAGGTTATGGACTTTGGATCATTGTCAAACACCATCAACTTCTCGGCAAAGTGCACATGCCCAAACTGGGGGGCGATATCAAACGCTATTTCGCCATTGCCTTTCCCGCTGTCTTAACCAATTTATCCACGCCCATCGGCCTTGCATATATCACCTATGTCATGGCGGGCTTCGGTGACGAAGCCGTGGCCGGCCAAGCGATAGTCGGCCGTTTGCAGCCCGTCGCCTTCGCGGGACTCTTTGCGCTATCCGGCGCAATCGGTCCTATAGCGGCGCAGAATTTGGGCGCGCATCAGTTCGGGCGCATTTTCGAAACACTGCATAAAAGCGTGGTTTTCGTATTGGTTTATTGCGCCGTCGCCTGCGGCTTGCTGCTGATCGCCACTCCCTGGTTGATCGGCGCTTTTAAAGTATCCGGATTAACGGCAGATATGGTGCGCTGGTTTTGTTACGGCTTCAGCCTGATTTTTGTATTTAACGGCATCACCTTTGTCACCAATGCGCTGTTCAACAATTTGCACGCAGCTCATTACGCAACCCAATTTAATTTCGGCAAAGCCACACTGGGCACAATTCCATTTGCCTATTTCGGCGGCGCCTGGGGTGGGCCTTTCGGAGTATTTTGGGGAACCTTGATAGGTGCGGCGATTATTGCGGGACTGGGGCTGTGGGTTTGCGAGTGGCATATTCGCAAATTACAAAAAAAGGCTGCAACCTGAGATTGCAGCCTTTTTAAAATCAGCAGGATTTGGCAGCTACGCTCTCTCTTCTTCCCGCAGCGTCAAAACCTCATAACCATCCGCCGTCACCGCAATCGTATGCTCCCACTGCGCGGAGAGTTTTTTATCGGTGGTCACCACAGTCCAGCCGTCCTTTTTGACTTTTACCTTGGAGGTGCCCTGATTGATCATGGGCTCGATGGTGAAGGTCATGCCCTCTTTCAACACCATGCCTTTGCCTTTCATACCGTAGTGGGTCACTTGTGGCGCTTCGTGCATTTGCCGGCCGATACCGTGACCGCAATAATCGCGCACCACGGAATAGCCATTGCGGGTGGCACAGTGCTGGATGGCGTGACCTATATCGCCTAACGTGGCGCCGGGTTTGACCACGCGAATGCCCTCCCACATGGCCTCATAGGTTTTTTCCACCAATTTACGCGCGTGCGGACCGACATCGCCGATCATGTACATCTTGCTGGAATCGGCAATAAAGCCGTTTTTTTCCAGAGTGATATCCACATTGACAATGTCGCCGGATTCGAGAATCTGCGTGACGGAAGGCACGCCGTGACAGACCACATTATTCGGCGAGGTGTTGAGCACGTACTGAAAGCCGTACTGACCTTTGCTCGCCGGGCGAGCGTGCAATTGATTAACAATAAAATCTTCGGCCAGATTATTGATATCCATGGTGGATATACCGGCCTTGATCTGCTGGTCCAGATACGCAAATACCGAAGCCAACAAGCGGCCGGATTCGCGCATCAAGTCCAGTTCTTGCGGGGTTTTTAGAATAACTTCCGCCATTAACAGAATTCTCTCCTGTAACTACAGCCTCAGCGGCGCCCGCGTCCCTTGGGTTTACGGGCAGCGGCAAACTTATTGCGAAGTTTGGCCTGATTATTCGGCGCGACGCGTTTGAAGCGCGGTGCCTCATCCGGGATCAGCGCTTTTGGCCCATCACCGATGAGATCGGCGCGGCCCATTTTGCGGAATTGTTCGCGCAGCATCGGCCAATTTTTTTCGTCGTGAAAACGCAGTAATGCTTTTTGGAAGCGGCGTTGGTCAATGGTGCGCGGGGTGCGCACGCCGCGGCTTTTATAGCTGACTTTGTGCAGCGGATCTTTTTCCGAATAGTACATCGCAGTGGCCATGGCCATTGGGGACGGATAAAAGGTCTGCACTTGGTCCAGGCGATAATTATTTTTCTTCAACCAGAACGCGAGGTTGATCATGTCCTCGTCTTCACAGCCGGGATGCGCGGCGATGAAATACGGAATCAAATATTGTTTTTTGCCCGCTTCTTTGGAGAATTTCTCAAACATTTCCTTAAAGCGGTCATAAGTACCTATGCCCGGCTTCATCATTTTATTGAGCGGGCCGTCTTCCGTGTGTTCCGGGGCGATTTTTAAATATCCGCCAACGTGGTGGGTCACCAATTCTTTCACGTATTCCGGATCTTCCACCGCCAAGTCGTAACGCAAGCCGGATGCAATGGCGATACGTTTTACGCCGGGAATTGCGCGGGCTTTGCGATACAGCTGCGTAGTCGGCGAATGATCGGTAATCAGGTTTTTGCAAATACTCGGAAATACGCAGGACAGCCGGCGGCAATTCGCCAGAATATTCGGGTCTTTGCAGGTCAACTTATACATATTCGCTGTCGGCCCGCCCAAATCGGAAATGGTGCCGGTAAAACCGGGCACTTTATCGCGAATGTCTTCAATTTCCTTGAGGATGGATTCTTCCGAGCGACTTTGAATAATCCGGCCTTCGTGTTCGGTAATGGAACAGAAGGTACAGCCGCCAAAACAGCCGCGCATAATATTCACGGAAGTTTTGATCATGTCGTACGCGGGAATGGTCGCTTTGCCATAACTCGGGTGCGGCACGCGGGCATAAGGCAGGCCGAAAACGCCGTCCATTTCATCGGTTTCCAACGGAATCGGCGGCGGATTGATCCACACTTCTTTGGTGCCGTGTTTTTGTACAAGCGCGCGGGCGTTGTGCGGATTGGATTCCAGATGCAAAACCCGTGAAGCGTGGGAATACAGTACGCGGTCGTTGCGCACCTTTTCGTAGGACGGCAAACGAATGCAGGTTTTATCTTCGTTCAATTCATATTGGCGATGCAGCGGCATGGGAATAATGCGCACCGGCTGCTCGGCATTGGGATCGGCTTGATCGTCGGTTTTGCACGATTGCGTGGTTTGATCTTTCCATTCGTAGGGATTGGGAATGGCATCAATATTTTTTGGCCAGTCCACACGGGATGAATCAATTACATCCCAACCTTCCGGCACCGCCTCACGTACCACTGCAGTACCGCGAATATATTGCATCTCCTCGATGGTTTTGCCTGCAGCAAAACCGTGAGCCACATCCACTACCGCACGCTCGGCGTTGCCGTACAGCAAAATATCCGCAGCGGAATCGATCAGCACGGATTTGCGCACCTGATCGCTCCAATAATCGTATTGCGCAATGCGGCGCAAACTCGCCTCAATGCCGCCGATCACGATGGGCACGTCGTAATAGGCCTCGCGGCAGCGCTGGCTGTACACAATCACCGACCGGTCCGGCCGCTTGCCACCTTCATTATTAGGGGTGTAAGCGTCATCGGAGCGCAGGCGCAGGTCCGCCGTGTAGCGGTTGATCATGGAATCCATATTGCCGGCGGACACGCCGAAGAACAGATTGGGCTTGCCGAGCGCCTTGAACGGCTCCGCCGAACGCCAGTCCGGCTGGGCAATCACCCCCACGCGAAACCCCTGGCTCTCAAGCAAGCGCCCGATCACCGCCGTGCCGAAGCTCGGATGGTCCACATAGGCATCGCCACTGATGATGATAATGTCGCAGGAATCCCAGCCCAGCTCGTCCATCTCCGCCCGGGACATAGGCAGAAAAGGCGCCGGTTCGAAGCAGGCGGCCCAATACTTGGGGCGGGAAAACAGGTGTTCGGCTTGTTTGATCATAAAAGCGGGGTCGCGGTGCATAGCGGCAGTTGGACAAAAACTGCACAAAAAAGTCGCGCGCATTCTCCCAGAAAAGGGGCTGGACTGCCAGGGTTAGAGTTTGGAGGGCTGGGCTTGGTTACGCTTTTTAGGAGAAAAAAGACCGGAACAACAACCTATTGGCCCTCCGGAACTCGTTACGGAGGACCCCCGTCAGCGCTCCCTCGCCCATGGATCCCCGCATCGCGAGGATGACAGAGAGGTCGTAGCACCTTGCCACCTAATCCCACGCCCGCCTCAGAATCGTTCCTAGGTGCACAAACGTCTGCGGTCAACCCGCCAAACTTTTATCTATCGTCATTCTCGCGAAGCGGGAATCCATTGCCTGCAGACCGTGACTAGGTGCTCTCACCAACGACACAACCATAAAGATCTTCTTGCAAGATTGTAGACTTCATTTATATTCAGCCGAATGCAGACGAAGCAAAGCGGATATTCCAGTTTTATTGGGGATTCGAACATGCATTTGCATCGCGCTTCGCCCATGAGATTTGAGGTCCGCTAGCTTATTTACGATTCGAACGAAAAATATTATGCATAAAATTACATCAATTTTATGTTCACGAAGGAGCTTTACCCGAAAAAGATGAATAGAAAAAAATTTCAAGAAATCTCTAAATTAAGAGAGAAGGAAGCCAAAGCCCTACTTCGCGCACAATGTGCTCATGGTGCCTACTATTTGGCAGGCTATTCCATAGAGTGCGCACTAAAAGCATGCATTGCGAAACAGACAAATAAACATGATTTCCCTAATAAAGATTTGGCAGGCAAAGTTCACATTCATAATCTAGAGACCTTAATGAAATTAGCCAGCCTAGAGCAGCACCTTCAAAGAGACATGAGCACAAACTCTGCTCTCTCGATAAACTGGGCAACGGTGAAAGACTGGAAAGAAACATCTAGATACAGCAACAACATATCAACTCAGGAGGCCAAAGATATGATTTCTGCTTGCATAGCAAGAAAAAATGGCATCCTCAATTGGATAAGAAAAAAATGGTAGAAATCCCTTTAGCTGACTCTCAAATAAGAGGCGGAATAGAGCTATTAAACCTCCTGGACAAGTATAATTTGTCTCCAGATGGAGCTTATTGGCTCTATTTCAACGAAAATAAAAACTGGAAATTAGTATTGTCTACTAATAGTTTTTCTACATATGGACCCAAAAAAACTTATTCTAAAATCCAATCCATACTAAAAAAACAAGGAAAAGACTTCGCAATAAAGCTTAGTGATATTGTATTGTCCGCCCCTCACTCAGGAATCACAAACCTCCTAAAGATGGTCATAAATACCAACAAAGGTATCAGTGGGATTAGATTCACCCACAATATGATTAACGGAGTACCAATTCCAGATGCTTATATCTATCGGTTAACTAGATTTGCATAGGACATGGAAATTCTACCTCGCGCAGCTCTAGGCTTGAGCCTTTGGTAGATAGAATTGTGAAATACAATAGGTTGCCGCGAAAGATTTGCGGCAACTTTATACCTACGCAACCTTCTTGAGCTTACACCGTCATCCACCCCACCACCCTCCTCACCAAAGGCGCCACAACCGCAACCGTCGGAAACGCCACCGGCCAAGTCGTAAGACAACTCCTAACCCAATGCCCCGCAAATCCCGCATGCACACCTTGCGAAACCAAAAGCACAAAAGCAGAAACCACACAAACCATAATCGCCGATAACAATGCACTAAAAAGAATCGGGGCAAAACGAGCTGGAATACGCATATCAATCTCCTGAGATTTTTACATTGAATAGAAAAAATTGAGAACCAAACCCGACATATACAACCCAAAACCAAAAACCGCGTGAGTGATAAGACTTTGCAATCGGGCCGAATTGGGTTTGGGTGTTTTTGAAGCGGCGATGCCCGCTCCCATACCGGGTTGCATCAATAAAAATGGCGCTGTGACGGTGGCAATACCAACCACAAGCGCCGGGCCGATGGTGGGGTTTTGCATCCATGAATTTCCCCATATACCAATCATAAGTGCGGCAAATGCAACGCCGATAACATAATGGGCGCCCCACCCTATTACGCGCTCTGCGCGCATAGGCGCTGATGCGGCAATGGCTGGGTGATGGAATTTTTCAAAAGCCATATAAGCGATCCAGCGCCCGACCAAACCGTAATTTGGCGGCGGAATGCCGAGCAGTGGCTTGCGCATAACACTCCACAAATCCATAACTGCCGTGGCGCCAATGCCGATAATGAATATGTACATCAGCTTATTCATAACCTCTCCTTTGCTTGTTTTGATCTAACTACGGTGTTAGCGTAGAACTTCAAGTCAACTTGAAGTCAAGAGGTATTTATGGACATCACGGAAGTCGCCAAACGCTCTGGTGTGCCGGCCTCAACACTGCGGTTTTATGAAGAAAAGGGGTTAATCAAGTCCATTGGCCGGCAGGGCTTACGCCGGGTATTCAGCGACAATATCGTGGAGCGCCTGGCGCTGATTGCCCTGGGACGCGCCGCTGGCTTTTCCCTGGATGAAATTGCAAAGATGTTAGGATCGGAAGGAAATCCGAATATCGACAGGGAGTTATTGATCAACAAAGCCAACGAATTGGATCGCACCATTCAAAAACTGGCGGCAATGCGCGACGGGCTGCGCCACGCGGCGGTTTGCTCCGCCCCCAGCCATATGGAATGCCCGAAGTTTCGCAGATTGCTTGGATTGGCAGCGGCCGGGGCGATTACCGGCGAAGAGACGGGAAAACCACGGCAAAGTCGATCCGTTAAAAAAACGCAGAAGAAAGCTCGGTAGACGCAAATCAATCATCTTTTTAATGGCTTACTACCAGGAGTTCACATGACCACCATAAAATTCACCAAAGAAGAAAAAGCCATTATCACCCGCAAGATTCAGCTNTACTTTANCGANGANNTGCGCCAGGAGATCGGGCAGTTTGATGCGGAGTTTTTGTTGGATTTTTTTGCTGAGGAAGTTGGGCCATTTTTCTATAATCGCGGGCTGTATGACGCCCAGGCCATTCTCTCCAAAAGACTCGATGATTTATCCGAGGCGATTTATCAGCTTGAGCAGCCGACGGAATTTCGGCGATAACAATTGGACATCATTGAAGGATTTTTAGCATGAGGCACGCTCTGTTTTTATTTTTGATCTTGATTACCGGATGCGCCGCGACCACACCCAAGCAACAACCGGAAAGTGCTACCACATCGCAAAACGCAGAGGAGCCGTCCGAATCGAAGCGAATCTACTATTTTCAGCATAGAGTGATCAGCAAGTGGGTGTTCGAATCCGAGGGTTGGTTCTACGCGGACTTGCTACACGGAAATTTAGACGACCTTGTCCGCGCAGCAGAGGAAATTATCTCAACTGATTACGCCAATGGCATAGCGGTTATCCCCCTCGAGAAACATTCGGCGATATTGATTGTGTTTCCACACCCAGACACCCCGCCAAACTGCTACTACGCACTTATCATAAGGGATGGCGACAACGACTTTAGATACATCACTTACGAACGCACCATGGATATTACCAAGTCGCGTATTTATGGCGTGGTAGGCAGCTGGGATCGCGAGGGCAATCACAGCAACTTTGGTGGACGCACTTACAAAACGTCTGAAGAATTTGTGGCGGATGCTCTAAACGAGAATTAACCAAAATAACTTCGAGTGGATTTAGCTATGCACAAAGGCAGCTGCTTATGCGGCGCAGTGAAATATGAACTGCTATCGGAGCCTAAAGCTGTATCCAATTGTCATTGCCGTATGTGTCAAAAACAACACGGCGCCGCCTTTGCGACTTATGCGAGCCTGCCAAAAGCGGATCTGCGCTATGTGTCTGGTGAGGACGTTATAGTTGCCTACAACTCCTCCGGCAGTATTCTGAGAAAGTTCTGCGGAATTTGCGGCTCCAATATTGAGTGGAGCGGCAGTGAGAAATTTCCGGATTGGGTATCCATAACGTTGGCAACGCTGGATACGCCTTTTGCTCCCAAAAGCATTAAGAACATTTATTTGCAGTCCAGGGCGTGCTGGCTCGATGCTCCCGAGCCCTCACCTCACATAAGTTAAAGTAGTTGCGTGTTCGGTGTACCACTGAATACGTCTCCTATAAGCGGCATCATATGATCCTTTACGCTCGTCAATATTAAATGGAACCCCTATGCGCCCTCTTCGCTACTCCATCAATATCACCCTGGACGGTTGTTGCGACCACAATGCGATAAATGCGGATGCGGAGTTGCATCGGCATGCGGAGGAGAATTTAAAGCAGGCGGATGCGTTGATTTTTGGGCGCGTCACTTATGAAATGATGGAGGAAGCGTTTCGCTCGCCGGCGCAAACGGGAGTGCTGCCGGATTGGATGGAGCCGTGGATGCAGCCGTTTGCGCAGACGATCGATGCCGCAAAAAAATATGTGGTGTCCAGCAGTTTAAAAGAAGTCGATTGGAATGCGGAGCTGTTGCAGGGCGATTTGGGTGATGCGGTGCGCGCGTTAAAACAACAGCCAGGCAAGGGTTTGTTGTTGGGTGGCGTGCAGTTGCCTTTGGAATTGGCGGAGCTGGGCTTGATCGACGAATACGAATTTATTGTGCATCCCGTCGTCGCGGGACAGGGGCCTTACCTGCTGGCGGGATTGCCGCAGACATTGAATTTAAAATTGGTGGACCGTATAGAGCTGGGCTCGGGCGCGTTGGCGCTGCGTTATGAGCCACACCAAAAATAAAGACTCTTTAAAATCGCTTTAGAAACCCATTCTCCTAAGCGCGCTACAGCACAAAATTCTTTACCTCTCCAAGCAATACTATAAAAAAATCCGTCCGGATCGCCGGGCTTTGGAGAGGTAATGACTGAACGCTCACAAGAAGCTGATGCAGCGCTTAGCAATCAATTGGAAACACTTATAGAGGATTTGCCGGAGGATAAACTCTCGGTTAAAGATCTTATTGAACGCTGTGGTCAGGAAGGTTTGCTGCTGTTGTCCGCCCTGCTGACCTTGGTATTTTTGATTCCGGTTTCTCTACCCGGTGTAAGTACAGTTTTTGGCGCGGTGATTTTATTGGTGGGCATTAGCCGCTTGCGCAACGGCCCGTTGTGGCTACCGAAGCGGGTGGAGAAAAAGACCGTCACCGTGGAAAAATTACGCCCGGCACTCGAGCGCGGCTTGAAGTGGGTGCGGCGTTTGGAAAAGGTCAGCCGATCCCGCCGTTTGCCAGCCCTGGCGGATAGCCGTATTGCGGCGATGATCAACAATCTCGCATTTATTATTGCTGCGCTTATGTTGATGGCGCCCTTTGGTTTTGTGCCTCTCAGTAATACGCTTCCAGGGATTGCGCTGCTTTTTTACGCTATAGGTCTTGCGCAACGCGACGGCATTGCCATCTTATTGGGCCATTTAACCAATATTGCTACAGTGATTTATTTCGGCGTATTAATTGGTGGCGGTGGGGTTGCCATTAAGAATTTTCTGACTTAACACGGATATTCTTTTAAATATTTGAAATAAAAGTGCCACTCGCTGTAAAACTTGACTTTACTTTGTAAATCATCCGTTAAATTCAGCAGCGCAACACCAATTTTTTCAGAATATCCGGAACTTCCTGCATTGGCATAATCCTCGCAATTACATTCTTTGATGTATCCCAAAAAGACAATTGCGGAAAGCAATTCAGGAGTTTTGATATGAAAAACCTACGCAAAACCCAATTGGCACTTGCCATGATCTTTGCCGCCGGCCTTATGACTGGTTGTCAAAATACCTCCACCCGCGCCGAGGCTGAAGAAGCCGAGGTAGTGACTACCGAAACGCAAACCGAAACCGAATATTCGCTGAGCGAAGATTATCCGAGCCTGGAGCCTACCAGCGGTCAATCCACGCAGTACAGCGCAAATCAATCCAGCGAGCCGCTCAGTGACGAAACTCTTTTGTTTGCCTTCGATTCCGCAGACCTGAGCGATGATGCCAAGGGCGTTTTGGATAATTTGATCAGCGCGTTGGACGGTAAAGAAAAGTCCGTACAGTCCATCACCATTCGCGGCTATGCAGACGCCACCGGCCCTGAAGAATACAACGAGCAATTATCGCAACGCCGCGCCGATAGCGTGCGTAATTATCTGCGCGATAAAGGCATCCAAGCGGAAAACTGGAATGTCGAGGCTTTCGGTGAGGAAAATCCCGTTGCCTCTAACGATGATGAACGCGGCCGCCAGGAAAACCGCCGTGTAGTAGTGGAAATGTCTGCCGATAACGAAGGGCTGACCAGCAGCTATTCTCCAGAATAAACTTTCCACCAGAATAAATACTTTCCACCAGAATAATTATTGGGGTTGATCTAGTTCTGGGCGGCATCAGTGCCGCCTTATTTTCACCTCCAAACGGACCTGTGGGTTAACGAACGGAATGCAGGGGCACAGACTTCTATGGTGCGTTAACTATCGAGGATCTGCCGCGGGCAGATGTACGGAGCGCGCTCAGGAGTCGTTCGTTGATCTGGTTTCTCACCCTGCACATCATCACGTTGATTTTCTGGTGCGCGTCGCTGTTGTACCTGCCGGCACTGATCGCCGGTATTCATTCGCGTAGCACGGCGATCAATGAACCTAAACATAAATACGGTTCTGTCGCGCGTTTTGTTTTTACCACCATTGCCACACCTGCCGCCCTGCTCGCGATTATGTCGGGTACGGTGGTGTTTATGCTCAATCGCACGGTTGAGGTTTGGCTGATTGGCAAACTGACGCTGGTGACGTTGCTGGCAGTGGCGCATACCTTGGCGGGTTTATTATTGCTGCACACTCAAGATCGCAGCGCCAAACCTATCGCCGGCTGGTGCCGGCTGCTTAGTGCCGTGCTTTGGTGTTTGATGACGGGAATTGTGTGGACGGTGTTGGCCAAACCGGCGGCGGAGGTGCTGCCGTGATCCTGATCGAAACATTAATGTTTGTGGGAGTGCTCGACGGCGATTTCGATATCCACACCGACCGCGCGCTCATAGACCAGTTGACCGCCCAGCATGCTGGTGACCCCGATCAGCAGGCCGGTCAGGCCGGAGATATACAAACCCCAGGGCCAGATCAGCGCGTCCGGCTCGCCCCAGCGCAACAGCCAGTTGAGGGAGGCAAGAGAAAGGAGCATGACCGCGAGGGTGGCGTGGCACCAGGCGGTGATCAAACGGCGAATGCGCGCCACGGAAACCAGATCGATCATGCCGACAAAGCCGGACAGCCAGCCGCCGCAGGCACCCACGCCGCTCAACCACAAACTCGCCCGCGCCCAGAAAAAATCATCGGTGACGAGATAGGCCATATCGGCGCCGATCAATGCGATCAAGGCGGCGACGGGAAAGTGAATCAGCATGGGGTGGATGGGATGCCGGCCCAGGGACATTCTGCTGATGATGGCTTCGTGTTCCATAAACATTCCTGGTCGCAATTGTTATTAAAAACCGCCGGCGTTGGCGGATTGCCGTTGCTCGGTGGTTGCAGCGGCCCCTACTCCATCCTCGACCCCGCCGGCCCCTCCGCCCAGGCGGTGGCGCAGCTGTGGTGGTTGATGTTCAGCGCCTTCGGCCTGGTGTTCACGGTGGTGGTGGCCCTGTGGCTCTACGCCGTACGCCGCGACCCCGAACCGGACGATCAGCGCCGCAACAACACCTGGATCATCGGCGGCGGGGTGCTGCTGCCCCTCGTCGCTATCACCGTGCTGCTCGCCTTCGGCATTCCCGCCGGGCACCGCATGCTGCCCCTGCCCACTCCGGAAAACGTCCTGCGCATTAACGTTACCGGGCATCAATGGTGGTGGGAGATCCATTACCCCGAGCGCAATATCCGCCTGCGCAATGAGCTGCATATTCCCGTCGGCACTCCGGTGGATATTCACCTCACCACTGCGGATGTGATCCACGCCTTTTGGGTGCCCCGCCTGGGCGGCAAGCTCGACGCCATTCCGGGCCGCACCACCATTTTGCGACTCCAGGCCGAACAGCCCGGAATCTACCGCGGCCAGTGCGCGGAGTTCTGTGGGCTGCACCACGCGCGCATGCAGTTCAGCGTTACCGCCCACGAGCCGGCGGCCTTTCAACAGTGGTTAGAGGAGACTTCGGGCAATGACTGACAAGGCCGCGCAACTGCACCGGGACTTGGCGCGCGCCTGGGGCAATCTGCCCGGCTGGGGCGGCTTGGCGGCGGTGAACCATACCTCGGTGGGTCTCCGCTTTATAGTCACCGGGGTGGTGTTTTTTTTAATCGGCGGCGTGCTGGCGATGCTAGTGCGCACGCAGCTGGCGCGGCCGGAGCAGGAGCTGTTCAGCCCGGACGTGTACAACCAGCTGTTCACCATGCATGGCACGGTGATGATGTTTCTGTTCGCCATCCCGGTGCTGGAAGGGCTGGCGATGTACCTGATTCCGAAAATGATCGGCGCCCGCGATTTAGCCTATCCGCGCATAGGGGCGCTGGGTTATTTCTGCTATCTGTTCGGCGGCATCATTCTGTGCTCCAGCATGTTGTGGAGCATCGCGCCCAGTTCCGGCTGGTTTATGTATACGCCGCTGAGCGACGCTACCTTCAGCCCCGGGCGCGGGCCGGATTTTTGGCTGCTGGGCATCACCTTTGTGGAGATTTCTGCGGTGTCCGCCGGGGTGGAATTGGTGGTGACGATTCTGCGCATGCGCGCGCCGGGGATGAGCCTGCAGAAAATGCCGGTGTTCTGCTGGTACATATTGGCGATGGCGCTGATGATTCTGTTCGGCTTTCCGCCGCTGATTCTCGCCAGCATCATGCTGGAGCTGGAACGCGCCGCCGGCTTTATCTTTTTTGATGGCTTGCGCGGCGGCGATCCGCTGCTATGGCAGCACCTGTTCTGGCTGTTCGGCCACCCGGAGGTGTACATCATCTTTCTGCCGGCAGCGGGCATTATTTCCACCATGATCCCGGTCTTCGCCCAGCGTCCGCTGGTGGGTTACGGTTGGATTGTGCTCGCCATTATCACCATGGGCTTTATCAGCTTCGGCCTGTGGGTACATCACATGTTCACCGTTGGCATTCCGCATCTGGCCCAGGCATTTTTTTCCGTGGCGAGCATGTTGGTGGCGGTGCCTACGGGCATCCAAATATTCGCGTGGCTGGCGACATTGTGGAGCGGCAAAGTCAGGTTTGAATTGCCCATGTTGTGGGTGTTCGGCTTTCTGGTGATTTTTGTCTGCGGCGGTTTGACCGGGGTGATGCTGGCACTGGTGCCCTTCGACTGGCAGGTGCACGACACCCATTTTGTGGTTGCGCATATGCATTACGTGCTAGTGGGCGGCATGCTGTTTCCGCTGATAGGCGGCTTTTATTATTGGCTGCCGCATTTCTCCGGTCGCATGCCGTCGCAGACCTTGGGCAAATGGGGCTTCTGGCTGACCTTTATTGGCTTTAACGCCACCTTTTTGCTAATGCATCTCACCGGCCTGCTCGGCATGCCTCGACGGGTGTATACCTACGAAGCTGGCCTCGGCTGGGACTGGCTCAACTTGCTCTCCTCTGTCGGCGGGTTTGTGATGGCGGTGGGTATTGCGGTGATTATTCTGGATTTTCTGCTGCACTTCCGTTTCGGCACTCCCGCCCCGACCAATCCCTGGAAAGCCGACACATTGGAGTGGGCCATGGACACGCCGCCCTCGCCCTATAACTTCGCCAGCATTCCGCAAATCACCAGTCGTCATCCCCTGTGGGATCAGCCGGATCTGCCGCGCGCTATAGCCGCCGGCGAAGGCTTATTGGCGCGCGCGCCGGGCGACCACCGGGAAATGCTCGGCACCAGCGCCACCAATGCGGCGGTGCGCGAGTTGATCCGCCTGCCCGGCAACTCTTGGCTGCCGCTGCAACTGGCCGCAATACTCGCAGTGGTGTGCATCTGCCTATTGCTGCGCGCCTATTGGGTTGCTCTCGGCGCGGCCGTGCTCAGTTTCGTCTGGATATTCCGCTGGGTGTGGGTGGCCGGCGCGCATCCGGCCAACAATATGGAGCCCACCGATGTGGCTCCCGCCACCACGCAAACCTGGAGCGGCATAGGTTTGTGGGGCATGGGCGTGACTTTGCTGGCGGACGCCGCGCTCTATTTATCACTGATTTTCGGCTGGTTTTATTTATGGACAGTGGCGCCGGCGTGGCAGTTTTCCCCTACCTCATCCCTCACTACGCAATCCATGTTGTGGTGCGGCCTGCCACTGACCTTGGCGGCGCTGGGACATTGGTTGCTCACCCAGCGATTGCGCCGCCATAACGCCACGTATTTATACGCGGGCCTGTGGGGCAGCTTCGGTTTGGGCGTTATGCATTTAATCGCGCTTGGGTGGATTTTTTTCAGCGGAGATCTATCGCCCCGCAACCATCCGCATCATTCGGTATTAGTAGTGACGATAGGTTATCTGGTGCTGCACAGCGGCCTCGCCACCATCACCACTGGCTTACAAGCGCTGCGTGCCAAACGCGGATTTATTTCCGCACAGCGTCCTTATGAAATGCCGGTGCTGCAAATGTTCTGGATCTATACCGCGATCATTTATTGGCTCGCTTTTGCCTGTTTTGCCTTCGCACCTGCGGCGGGAGGTGCGGTGTGAAATTGCCGGCGGAGCATCCACTGCATCTGGTGATTGGATTAACCATCTGGAGCGCATTTTTTATTGCCGCTTACGGCGGTCTTTCGGTTTATTGTTCGGTAGCGGCAGAGACGGATACCGGCGGCTTAGAAAACCCGCTCAATTTAGGCTTATTGGCGTTAACCGCAGCGATCTGTGTGGTGTCGGGAATATTGGCGAACTGGTGCTGGCGCAGTGCGACGAAATTCCCAGGCAAGGTTTCTGCGGGAGTTTATATCGCTGGATTTATTGCAACGATTGGTGTGGCAATACCGATTATTTTTTTACCGCCCTGTATTTAATGCAGATCGCTTGATTTAAATTCTCTCCGGAATTTGTGCTCCCTCTCCCACTCGGAGAGGGCTGGGGTGAGAGCTCGCGCAGCGCCTTAGCAATGAAACTTAATTAAAAACGCCCTCACCTAAGTTCTCTTCCAAAGAAACTTGAAATTGCGCCCAATAAAAAAGCCTCCGAAGAGGCTTTTTTAATTGCGAATTCCGCGCAAATTACTCCTCCAT
>Ga0065721_10000042_pt1 | contig 15281 bp, 14 predicted proteins | sample Mesricmetagenome_FD_59108 | JGI IMG/M metagenome (GOLD analysis project Ga0065721, IMG submission 59108) | Mesophilic microbial community from rice straw/compost enrichment Sample: eDNA_1 v2 (version 2) | ecosystem: Engineered > Solid waste > Grass > Composting > Bioreactor | place: USA: Davis... | reverse complement strand
TCCATATTATGCGAAATCATGGACGGACGACGGACCGACCGCCCGGCTACTCCCGGCCCGCCTCCTACATCGGATTGCAGTCGGCCTCGGCTGTCCAGCTGGACACCCGTCCTGGTATCCCGACTGTCCTGGCGTGCCTGGCTACAGCGTCAGCGGCANGCACCAAAGATCACTGGCGCCGACGCTTGGCGCGCTTTCCNTNTTCGCCCTGCGCGGTTCCGCGGCTTTGCACGAACTCNGGGAATACCTCCGCCAGCGGCTTCGTGTCCGGCAGGATGTAGAACACACCGCCACGTTCGAACGTCGGCTCGATCACCAGTTCGTAGAAATCGGGCGACACGTTGATGCAGCCGTGGGTGACACGGTTGTCGTCCGGCTCCGGCGATGCGAGCCGTTCCGGGCGCCGCTCGGAGCGTACGTTGGTGGCCAGCGGATGGATGGAGACACTCGAGTCGTAGTCGACCCACAACACGCGGCCGGCGTCGAGCGAAGGCCCGAATCCGCCAATGAAGCGCCCGGCCGGCGTGGTCCGGTCCTTGCCCGGAATCTCCCGCAACGCCAGGCCGGCGATGCCGGGAGCGATGTGGTCGCCGACCGCCGAACCGAAGAGCGCAGGCGCCGCACCACGCAAGCGGCCGTCGCCGCCGAACACCAGGATCTGCGCGGCGTCCTTGTCCATGATTGCAAATGGATAGCCATGGCTGTCGCCGGTCGCGACAATCCAGCCCGCCAGGTCGATCACCGTATCGGATACGTCCTGGCCCTCGGGGATCTGGTCAACGGCGGCCGCAGGTTGCTCGCGGGCGTCGCCCTCGGCGTGTGCAACGAACGGAAGCGCAAACGCCAAGGCCAGCGCCAGCGTGCCGCGAGCGGCCCGGGACGCGGGACTCATGCACTTGATGATGGGACGAACTCCCTGACTTGACTGGGGCAAACAACCCGGTGGCCTGCCGGCCACCGGGTCAGGGCTTGATGCTGTCCCCTCANGAACAGCACAAGCGGTCGATCAACCGCGCGGCTGGCGGCGCGGCGCGGCCTCGAGCGCCTGNACGCGGCTCTCGATCTGGTCCAGGCGCNGGTTGGCCTGCTGGGCGGACTGGTTGGCCGACTCGGCGCTCTGGGCGGCGTTCTGCACCCGGGTGTCGAGCTGGTCAAGACGCGAGTTGATCGTCGCGAACTCTTCTTTGTAGGTGGCGCAGCCGGCAAGACCGACGGTGGCAACGATCGCCACACCGACCATACGCGCCATCGCCAGATTTAGCTTGGTACGGGACATTCCTATCCTCCTTCGTCTGGGAGCTCGGAATATAACGATGTTTTCCGTTCACGCCAGAACCCGACTTCAGCCACGGTTCGGTTACGTAGATGAACTGTGACGGGATTCACCGTGTGGCCATGCTGATGTACACAATCGAAGCGATGACAACAGTCGCTGCTCGAGTCGGCGATCCTCCCTGCCCCGCGCCCACGACCTCCTGCCCGCAGCAGTCAGGTTCGCGCGAGCCCGTATCGTAGAATCCGCACGCTGGGTTCGGCGCGATAGGGGATGTCGCATGTGTTGGTACCGGGGGAAGGGCTCCTGCACGATTCATCCGAGGACGCGGACGCGCACGCGCGTCGTCGCGGCCCTGCTCACTGCGATGTGGTGGAGCGGCGTGCATGCGGCCACCTGCCAGGCGGCCGACGCCCCNTCCCCCGCCACCCCGCCGGCGCCCGCCCCGCAGGTCCAGCAGGGCGCCGCGTGCCTCGTGGATGCAGCGGCTCCGACCCCGGCGGGCGCCAGGCTGGTCGATGTCCGCGACCGTGCCGAGTATTCCAGGCTGCATATCCCTGGCGCGGAGAACCTGCCGCTGCAGAGCCTGCCGAATGCCCGCGGTTCCAGCCTTGTCGTCTACGACGGCGGCCGGCTGCGTGCGGACGCGCTGGTGCTGTGCGAACGACTTCACCGCTACGGCCTGCGCGACTTCAAGGTCATCGATGGCGGGATCGCCGCCTGGGCGCAGTCGCAGCGCCGCACGGAAGCGCTCGATGCGAGCCGCCTCACCGATGTCGAGGTCGCGGCGGCCCTGGCCGCGGGGCAGGACCGCGTGGTCGCCCACTCTGACGGGCTTTCCGCGATCCTGAAGAAGCACGCCATCGCCGCTGGTGGCACCTCGAAGAACGGCCGCACCATCGTCCTGGGCCATGGCGACCTGCCCCGGGACCGGCTCCTGGCGACGCTCTCCAGGCGTTCCGGCGGAAACATCGCCCTGTACTGGACCGGGGCGCCGGAACAGCTGGATGCGGCCATCGCCCGCCACAAGGCCCAGGAATCCCGCCGCCTGGATGGCCCGATGGTCGACTACAGGTGTCCCGGCCTCTGAGGCGCTCCCGGCAGCAGGCCGGGCTGGTCCGGCACCACCATGAAGCGCCATTCCTCGTAGGACCTGGCGTTCTCCAGATGCTCCTCGCCTGGATGGAAACCCGCGACCTTGATCGGCCGTGCGGTCGATAGCGAATGCACGCCGACGATCCTGCCGCCGATCCGTACCAGCCCCCATTCCGCTTCGCGGGTGACGGGATCGCGGTAGATCTTCCGCAGGTGGCGGTGCAGTACTCCGCCCCTCTCGTCCTCGAGCAGTTCATCGAGCGTCAGCGGGAACTCGCGGGTGCTGCCGACGGCCCGGTAGCTGGCGAGTGCGGCCTGGAACTCCCGTCCGATCCTCAGCAGTTCCGCTTCGGCCTGGCGCCGCTCGGTGTAATGGTGGACGGAGGCGGCGCCCACCAGGCCCACCGAGACGATGGCGATGGTGAAGAGCAGGAAGAGGTAGGTGAATCCGCCCTGCCGCTTCATGGCTCCAGGTCCCGGTATGGAACGCCTCCGGCATTGCTCCCGGGGGCGCCACTGCGCACGTCCACGATGCCCGAACCCTGTTCGGCATTCGCCGTGACCAAGATCCAGGTGTCACTGCGTCCGGTGACCGGATCGACCGGCAGGGCGCGCAAGTAACGGTCGTCCACCAGGCGCTGCAGGGAATCCGGATACCTGCCCTTGTCCTCGTAGTAGCGGTCGAGCGCGATCCGCAACTGCTGGATGTTGGACAGCAGCGCCGTGGTCTCGGCGCGATCGACGGAGGCCTGGTAGCGCGGATAGGCCACCATCAGCAGCACCGATACGATCGCCACCACGACGATCAGCTCGATCAGGCTGAAGCCCTTGCTTGCCGGATACCTGTCCATTCACCAGTCCCGGTAAGGAACGCCGTTGAGGCCGACGCCGGCGGACAGGCTGTAGACGTCGAACACGTCGTCCCCCTCCTCCGGCGCGTCGGCGGGACTGGCGTAGCTGCGCAGGCCCCAGGTCTGCGCATTGTCCTCCGCCCGTCCCGGGTACATCGGGTCGCGCGGTATGCGCCGCAGGAAATACATCTTCCTGCCCGAAGGGCTGGCCTGGTCGACCACGCCGTCGACCAGNACCTGCAGGTCAGGCGGATAACCGCTGGCGCCGACCTCCAACTGGATCCGCCCGGCGTCCGCGGCCTCCTTGTAGCGGTCTATCGCCTGCCGGATCTCCAGCAGCGATCGCCGCAGCTCGCCCTCGCGGGTGCGCTTGACGCTGGTCTCGGCGACCGGAAGCGCGATCATGAGCAGCAGCGAGACGATCGCCAGGCAGGCGATCAGCTCGATGAAGCTGAAGCCATGGCTGCTCCGTCGCATCATCAGCGCACGACCACGCTGGCATCCACGGTCGTGACCGGACCGCTCTCCGGGATGCCCTGTGCGGAAAGGATGGTCAGCGCGGCGCCCTCGCTGGCGGCCAACGCGCGGAAGGTCACGTTGAGCAGGGCGCCCTGCCCCGAAACGGCGCTGCCGCGACGGGTCAGGGTGGCGCTGATCTTCCCTTCGCTGAGGTTGACCTGCTGGACCAGGCTGCTCTGCCCGCCGCCCTGGTTCATGAAGCTGCCCTCCTCCACCGAGACCACCTGCAGCACATGCGGCGGGAAGCCCAGCATGAGGGGCACCTGCTCCAGCGCCTGCATCGTGCTGATGTTCAGCACCGCGGTGAACTGCTCGCCCACCCGCACCTCGCGCGGCGCGCTCCAGCCCATCAGCGTCCGTGCCGGGGCCTGCGACTGCGTGGCCTGTGGGATCGGCTGGATGGCCGCGGGCGGTTCGGTGCCGAGCGGGGTCACGGTTGGCTGGACGATGGTGGGCGGCGCGGACGGCTGCGCCGGCACCGCGGGCTGCACGACGTCGGCGTCCGAGCGCGCACTGAGCGCGCGCGCGCCCAGGCGGACCGCCGTGCCGCTCTCGAACAGCATGTCGGCCAGGTCGGCGCGCACCACGCCGCGCACCAGCCTCGGGGTGATCGACAGCACGATCTCGGTGTCCTGCGCATCCGTGCGGCGGGTTCCGAACAGGCGGTTGAGGACCGGGAAGCGGGTCAGCCACGGCAGGCCGGCACCGGTNCGGCGGTCCTCCTGGTTGATCAGGCCGGCGAGGATCTGGGTCTCGCCGTCGCGCAGCCGCAGCACGGTCTCGGCGTTGCGGGTGCCGATCTGGTACGACAGCGTGCCTGACTGGGTCTGGATCTCGCGGACCAGTCGGCTGACCTCGAGGTTGACCTTCATTGCCACTTCGTTGGACGCGTAGATCGTGGGCTGCACCTCGAGCTTGAGGCCCACGTCGACGTAGTTGACCGTCTCGGACACGAAGCCGGTGGAGGTCGAGGTCGAGGTGATCACCGGCACCTTGTCGCCGATCATGATCTTGGCCGACTCGCGGTTCTGCACCCGGATCTTCGGGTTGGCGAGGATGCTGGCGTTGGTGGTCGACTCGTTCAGCTTGATGCTGGCGTTGGGAACGTTGGCATAAAGGCTGGAGGAGTTGATCCCGCGCAGTTCGTCGACCGTCTGCCAGGCCGACGTGCTCTGGTCGGCGCTCACCGACACGCCGATCTCCTTGGGCAGGTTCACGCCCATCTCGCGCAGCGTGGTGCGGTTGACCTCCAGGATCTCCACTTCCAGCACCACTTCCGGCGCACTGGTGTCGTGCAGCTGGACCAGGCGCTCGGCCAGGCGGATGGCATCCGGCGTATCGCGCATGATCAGCATGTTGAGGTTCTCGTCGACCACCAGGCTTTCGGTCTTGAGGATGGTCTTGATGGTCTCGGCGACCGTGCTGGCCTTGGCGTTGTCGAGGAAGAAGCTCCGCACGCTCAGCTGGCGGTACTCGCTGATCTTCTGCGGCGTACTCGGGAACACCAGGATCGAGTTGGCGTTGATGACCATGGTCTCGAGCTGGGTGGACATGCCGATGATGCGGATCGCCTCGTCCAGCGGCGTCTTCCGCAGCTGCACGGTGACCCGCGCGTCCGGCCGGATTTCCGGGTCGTAGATGAAGTTGATCCCCGACGCCTGCGACAGCACGTCGAANACGGCGCGCACCGGGATGTCCTTGAACTCCAGCGTAACCGGCATGCGGAACTGCGCCTCGAGGCCGTCGCCGGAGGCGTTGCGNTCGAAGTCGCGGGCGCGGATGCGGTCGCGGGCATTCATCGCGCGCGCATTGGACGGATCCTCCTGCAGGACCAGCTCGACCAGACGGCGTGCCTCGTCCCAGTCGCCCGCCTGGATCAGTTCGTCCGCCCTGGCCGCCTGCTGGTCGTGCCGGCGCCGCAGGTCCAGCGCATGGATGCGGCCGCGCGCATGCGCGTTGCCGGTGTCGATCTCCAGGATGGTGCGGTAGGCGCGCTCGGCGGCGACCAGGTCGCCCTGTGCCATGGCCGCGTCGGCCTTGCCGGAAAGCAGGGTGATGGCTTCGGCCCGTTTCGTCAGGTATGCCTGCCGGTACGGGACGTTGCCCGGGGCGGCCTCGGACGCGAGCCGGTACTTCTCGATGGCCGCCGCGTAGGCGCCTTCCTCGAACAGCCGCTGGGCGTCGCGCCGTGCGCCGGATGCCGCACAGGCGGAAATGGCCAGCGCCAGCACGGCCACCAGGAGCATGCGCGGGATCCGCACCAGTTTCCGATCAGTCTGCATGTGTTTCCTGTTCATTCGGCCGTATCCAGCTCGCCGACCCGGAACATCCGGGTGGTGCCATCCGGCAGGTACGTGAATTCGGCCATCCCCTGCTCGATCCCTTCGAAGCGGTAGACGTCGTCCAGCGTCGCCGACGGGGTCAGCGCGTAGTTCTCGTCGTGCCATTCGACGAACACGTGTCGCATCGCACCCGATCCCATCCAGCCGAGGATTCTGGGCTCGGCCGGAGGCGGTGCGTACATCACCGCTGGTGGCGGTTCCTGCAGCGGCTCCGGCGNGGGCGGCGCCTGCTCCACCGTCACCGGGGTCNCGAACAGCGCAGCCGGCAGCGAGGNGCTGCGCCCGCGGATCCCCGGCAGCCNCGGCGCGTGCACCGGCCGNTCGACCGCCGCGACGATGCCGGCNTCGCCACTGGTCGCCTCGCCCTCCGGACGCAGCAGCAGCATGGCGGCAAGCACCGCGATCACCGCGAAATAGATGCGCATGCGGGGCGTCGGCTTCATTCGCCGCCACCCCCGGGGGCATCCTGGTACACGAGGGTGAACTGCACGTCGGCCTCGACCACGGNGTCGTCGCCGNTCTCGCGGGAAAGCCCCAGGCCGGCGATATAGGCGGTGGGCAGCTCGGCCTGCGCACGGTCCAGGACCGCGCCGAGCTGTTCCCAGGGCGCCTGGATCTGGATCGCCAGCGTCTGGGTGACGAGACCCGGCTCCTCGTTGCGGTGCCAGGAGAACGCGGCCTTGCCCGGCGGCATCCCGTCGATGCCGAGCGCCTCCAGGGCGCGGGCGGTGTACTTGAAACGCTCCGCGTACGCCGGGAACAACGGCGCCTGGCCTGGCGCGTCATCGGAAGCCGGATCGACCGTCCCGGGCACCGACCGTGCCTCCCAGCGCTGTTTCAGCCCGGCATGCCGCTGCAGCGAGCCGGCAAGCAACGCCAGCGCGACCAGCACGCAGGCCAGTCCCGCGGCGATGCCCCAGGCGGCAGCACCGTGCACCAGGAAGAAACGGCTGGCGGCCCAGGCCAGCCTGCGGGGGTCTAGTCGCGCCATCGGGCCACCACCTCGAACGTCACCTGCCCGCCGGCGGGTTCCAGCGAGAGCAGGCGCACGTCATGCGCGACACCGCGCTGCTCGAGCAGCGCCGAGTACGCATTGGCATCGCCCGCACGCGTCCCGGTGCCGGAAACCCGCACCATGCCAGCCGCCGGATCCACGTTCACCGCGAGCAGGCGGACGCTGCCACCCTCCGGCACCAGGCTGCCCAGCAGCCTGCTCCAGTCCCGGTTGACCAGCCCGACCTGTCGTCCCAGCTGCGCAAGCGCGGCATCGCTGTAGTGCACGGACATGGCGGCCTTGCGCCGGGCGGCGGCCAGGCGCTGCTCCTGCTGTATCACTTCCAGTCGCTGTGCATAGGCTTCGGACCTGCGCTCAAGCGCCTGCCGCGCCACCAGCAGCGGCACGCACAGGACCAGCAGCGCGACGGCCGGCAGCAGCCCACGCAGGATGCCGCGTCGTCCCCCGACCTGGAGCCCCTCGATGGCACGATCCATCCGGCTCATGCCACCGCCTCCAGCAGGTCGATGCACGCCGATGGGCTGCCGTTGGCCTGGGACGTCGCATGGCCTTCGAACGGCGGCGGGCAATGCGCCGGCTGCAGCCAGCGCAGCTGCCCCTCGCCCGGATACTCCAGGCGCTTGCGGCGGCACCAGACGTCCACGCTGTCCAGTCCGCTGCCCGCGTGCGACACCCATTCCACGTCCGCGATCAGGCCATCGTCGAGATGGACGCCGGTGATCCCGTCGTCCTCGGCGAAGCAGAGCAGGCCCGGTCCTTCAGGCATCTGCGGCCCCACGCGCGTGGCCGTCGCCACCGCGGTGGCCAGCGAGCGCCGCACTCCGAGGCCGGCCGCCGCGATGGCTTCGGCGGCACCCGCAAGCAGCTGCCGCGGATAGGCCACCGCGAATACCGGGCAGCCGTAGCGCGGCCACTGGATCCGCAGTTCGTATCCGGCCGGATCCGCGCCAGTCGCGGCCAGGGCCTGCTCGGCCTGGCGCCGGATGGCGGCGCCGGAAAAAGTGCCCATCACCCACGGCACGCCGACGAAGCGCACCCGCGTCGAAGACAGCAGCAGGTCCACGTCCTTGGCGCGCCCCTGCCGCGAACGCAGCCAGCCCGCTGCTTCGGCCAGCGCGGCCGGATCGGGAGCATCGGCGGTCGCGCCGAGCGGAAGCTGCAGCGCTTCGGAATCCGCGGCCCTGGCGTAAAGGTGCGCGCCAGCGATATAGAGGCTTGCCGTTGCCATGGTCCTACTCGGCGAAGGTCACGCGGTTGACCTCGGCAAGCGTGGTCTGGCCGCTGAAGAACAGGTCGAGCGCGGCCGCGCGCAGCGTCGGCCCCTTTGCCGAACGGGCCTCCGTGCGCATCGCCGTCACCGGCGCGCGACTGGCGACCAGGTCGCGCAGCGCATCGTTCATCACCAGGTACTCGGCCACCACCCGTCGCCCCTTGTAGCCGGTGCCGCGGCAGTGCGGGCAGCCGGTGCCGGCGCGCAGGTCGCGCCCCGCGATGTCGTCCTCGGACAGGCCGGAGATCGCCATCGTCTCCGCATCCGGCNGGTATGGCCGGGCGCATTCGGGGCAGTTCACCCGGAGCAGCCGCTGCGCCCATACCCCGACCAGGGCCGAGGCCAGGCTGTAGGCGTCCACGCCCATGTGCAGCAGGCGCCCGACCACGTCGAAGGCGTTGTTGGCGTGGACCGTGGTCAGCACCAGGTGGCCGGTCAACGCGGCCTGCACCGAGATCTGTGCGGTCTCCTCGTCGCGCACCTCGCCGACCATGATCTTGTCCGGGTCGTGGCGCAGGATCGAACGCAAGCCGCGGGCGAAGGTCAGGCCCTTCTTCTCGTTGACCGGGATCTGCAGGACACCCGGCAGCTGGTACTCCACCGGATCCTCGATCGTGATGATGCTCTCGTGGCCGTGGTTGATCTCCTGGATCGCCGCGTAGAGCGTCGTCGTCTTGCCCGAGCCCGTGGGGCCGGTGACCAGGATCATTCCGTACGGCTGCGCCACCAGCCGCCGCAGCGTCGCCAGCGCGTCCGGATCCAGCGACAGGTCGGTCAGGCGCAGCATGCTCTCGTGGTTGCCGGTGAGCGTGCTGCGGTCGAGCAGGCGCAGCACCGCGTCCTCGCCATGGATGCTCGGCATGATCGAGACGCGGAAATCCACGTTGCCACCGCGCGTGCGCACCCGGAAGCGCCCGTCCTGGGGGATGCGGCGCTCGGCGATGTCGAGCGACGACATCACCTTGATGCGCGAGATCAGCCGTTGCGCCACTTCCACGCCCACGATGTCCGACACTCCCACCAGCACGCCGTCGAGGCGGAACTTGACCGCCATGCCGGTCGGCGACGACTTCAGGTGGATGTCCGAGGCCCGCTGCTTGAGGGCGTCGTACAGGATCGAGCTGACCAGCTTGACCACGGGGCTGGAGTCGCCGGCGATGGCCTCGAGCGAGAGCAGCTCGGCGTCGCCGTCGGCCGCNTCGNCCAATCCATCGTCGTCGGCGAAGGTGCGNTCGGTGGCTCGCACCGCCTGTTCGGCCGCCGACAACGCGGCGTTGATGTCGTCCGGGTGCGCCAGCCGCACTTCGTAGGGCGCATGCAACGAGGCCCGCGCCCAGGCCACGGAATCCTGGGAGAACGGGTCGGCCAGCACCAGGCGGATTCCGCCTGCTTCCGTNCGCAGCAGCGCGCAGCACCGACGCACGCATTCCACGTAGCCGAGCAGCCCGAAGTCGACCGCGCCGGCGTACAACTCCGCNGTGGCNATGGCCGGGATGCCAGAAAGCCTGGCGAGCATCTCGACCAGCGCCGGCGGCGCCAGCCCGAGTTCGTCCTGCAGCAGCAGCGGCCACGGACGCTGGCCGGAGAGCGCGCGCATGCGCACCTCCTGGACCAGGGCCAGGTCCNGTTCCGGCTGTTCGAGCTCCGGCGCCTGCAATTCGACGTTCACGAACCGATGTTCCCCACCAGGTCGAAGATCGGGGTGTACATCAACACGACGATGGCGCCGACCACGATGCCGATGACGGTCATCAGCAACGGTTCGAACAGGCGCGAGAAGGTCTCCACCTGCCGGTCGAGGTCGGCGTCCAGGAAGCCGGCGAGCTTGTCGCTCATCTCCGCCAGTGCGCCACTGCGCTCGCCGACGCGCAGCAGGCTGTCGGCGATCGGCGGCATCATGCTGCTGCCCATCAGGGCTTCGCTCAGCGGCAGGCCGGCACGCAGCCGTTCCATCGCCACCGTCAGTTCGTCGGCGCGCACCGGGTCGAGGATGCCGCGCACCATGCCCAGGGCAGTGAGCAGCGGGATGCCGCTGTTGAGCAGCAACGCCAGGGTCCGGTAGAAGCGCGAGAGGTTGAGCGTCACCAGGATCCCGGCGAGTACCGGGATCCGCATCGCGCCGCGAAGGAGCACGCGCCGGCCCGCCGGCTGGGTCACCAGCCAGGCCACCGCCGCACCCAGCGCCGCCAGCACCATCGCCAGTACCCACGGATGGCCGCTGATCGCCTGCCCCAGCGCCAGCAGGATCGAAGTGCCGGCACTGACCGGGCGGCCCGACCCGTCGAGGATGGTGGCAAAGCGCGGCACCACGTATCCGATCAGGAACAGGATTACGCCGCCGCCTACCAGCAACAGCAGCAATGGATAGATCGCGCTGGCCGAGACCTTGCGCCGGATCTGCTCCAGGCGCCCGTCGTACTCGAGATAGCGTTCGAGGGTGCCCGCCAGGCCGCCAGCGGTTTCGCTGGCGGCGATGCCGGCGACCAGCACCGGCGGGAACAGGCCCTGCTCGGACAGGGCGCTGGAGAAGGTCGCACCCTCGCGCAGGCGCTGCAGGATCCGGCCGAGGACGGTACGGAAACCGGCATCCCGTTCCTTGCGCTCCAGCGCCTCGAGCACCTCCACCACGTTGAGGCCCGCCTTGAGCAGGGTGAGGGTTTCCTGCAGGAACACGGTCTGCGAGAACCGCACGCGCCCGGGGGCGGACGCCTCGACGCCCGCTTCAACGCGCAGCACCCGCCCGCCGCCACGGCGCGCTTCGGCCGCCGCTGCTTCCAGTGTCGGAGCCTCGATGTCGAGCCAGGTCGTGCGCCCGCCCATGGCCACGAGCACGTGGTGCTTCATTCCTCAACCATCCCCGCCGATGTCGGCATCCTCGCCTTCCCCGCCCGGCTTGCCATCGCGGCCAAGCGAAAGCACCTCGTAATCCCCGAATGCGCCGGGCACGCGGTAGACGTAGGGATTCCCCCACGGATCCATCGGCACCCCACGCTGCAGGTACGGCCCCTGCCAGCGCGCCTCCCCCTCGGGTCGCACGACCAGCGCCTGCAGCCCGTCCTCCTGCCGCGGGAAGCGTCCCACGTCCAGGCGGTAACTGTCGATGGCCTTGCGCAGCGCGTCGATCTGGTTGGCCGCGGCGGTGCGCTCCGACTTGCCGATCTGCTGGAAATAGCGCGGTGCCACCAGGGCCACCAGCAGCCCGATGATCACCACCACCACCAGCAGCTCCATCAGGGTGAAGCCCCTGCTGCGCGCCGCGCCGGGAATTCCGTGCACCTTCCTCATATTCCAACCAGTCTCCACGTCAAATCAGGATCGCCGTTGCCCTTGTCGGTGGGCGACATCAGGATGATGTTGGCAGTGCTGGTCACCGACTCGTTGTTGCCGATCGCCCCGAAGAGCAGCGTTCCGTTCAGCACGCTGTAGCCNGGCGCCGCGACAATCTGGGCACTCACCGCCGATACCCGCGGGCCGTCGTTGGACAGCACCACCTTGTACTGGTAGGTCCACTGCCCCAGCAGGTACTTCTTGGACACCAGGATGTACCGGGTGATGGCCAGCCCACCCGGCGCCTGCAGTCCGCTGTCCACGGTCACGCCGCGCACGCCCGGGCCAGAGACGCCGATGTAGTGGGGGTCGCGGCCCTGGGCCGGGCCGACGGTGATCTCGAAGGGCTGGTCGCCGTCGGCGATGCCGTCCTGCACGGCCCGCACGGTCGCGATCTGCGGCAGCCACCAGTTCTGCGGGGTGAACACCATCTGCTGCGGTTCGACCGTGGCCTCGGTCGTGTCGCTGGAGTTCAGCGGCACCACGATGTCCGACGTCGGCGCCCGCGACAGCACCACCGAGAACATGCCCATGCCCAGAACCTCATGGAGGCGCATGTCCGGAGCGGTCACCCGGATGGCGCCGAGCTGCGGCTTGGCCGGCACCACGACCGCGCCCGGCGCGTACGCCCTGGACGTGCCGCGGTCGTCGTAGATCACGCCGTAGACGTAGTAGGCGCCCGGCGCGAGTCCGGCCGTGCTCCACTGGTAACGTCCCTGCCCCGTGCCCGGTTCGGGGGCCAGGCCATCGACGATCTTCGTGCCGGCATAGCCGCTGCCCACGGTGTCGTAGTAGAGNGCCACGCGCGGCTCGATGTTCGGGTTGGTACCCGTCCATTCGATGGCCACGGTGCCCGACGCCGCGTCGACCACCGTCGCCGGCGAAGTCACGGCGATCGTCGGCGGGACGTAGTTGCCGGTACTGACGAACAGGGTCATGACCGGCGACCAGGCGCTGGCCGCGCCGCGCACGTCCTGGGCACGCACGCGCCAGTAGTGGGTGGTGCGGTCCTCCAGCGGGCTGGACGGCTGCCAGGAGCCAGTGGTGCTGGTCCCCGAGGCAACCAGCCGCCCCAGGCCCACGTCCGCATAGACCTCGAAGGCATAGACAATGCTGTCGCCATCGGGATCGGTCGACGGATGGACGGTGAAGGTCGGCGTGCGGCTGGAGACCCAGGCGCGGTCGCCCGGGTTGGCCACGACCGGCACGCTTGGCGACTCGTTGCGCGCATCCATGATGAAGTCGCCCACGACCCAGTCGCTCTGGCTGGCGCCGTCGCTGGCCCGCACACGCCAGTAGTAGTGCACGTTGTCCGCCAGGCCCGTCACCTGCCAACCGGTGGTGCCGCCGGAACCGGCCGGCACCTCGCCCGAGGCGCGGCGCTCGGAGGAGTCGAACGTCGCCACCACGTCCACCTCGAAGAGGTAGGTCAGCGCGTCCCCATCCGGGTCGGTCGCATTGCTCACCCGCAGCCAGACCGCGGCGCCATCGGTGATGCGCGTTCCGGGAACAGGGCTGGCAATGGCCGGTACCGTTGGCGCCTGGTTGCCCAGGGACACGCGGAAGCTGCGCACCGGAGTCAGGGTCCGTGCACCGTGTTCGTCGGTGGCGATGCCCCTCCAGTAATAGGTGGTGCGGTCCTCCAGCGGCGTGGTGACCTGCCAGCGGACATGGCCGTCATGTCCCGGCGGCAGTGCCACGGCGCTCGCCACCACCTCGGTCAACGTGGCGTCGGCATAGATCTCGAAGCCATAGGTGACCAGGTCGCCGTCGACATCAACGGCATTGGTCGCCGAGAGCAGCGGCGTCTGCGTGGCCACCACCGCGCCTGGCGCGGGCGATGCAAGGTTGAAGCTGCCCGGCGCATCGTTGAACAGGTTCACGAACAGCTGGGCGGTCACCCACTCGCTGTTGGCCTCCGGGGAGCGGGCCCGTGCCCGCCAGTAGTAGCGGGTGTTGTCGTCCAGGTCGGCCGAAGGCTGCCACTGCGTGGCCTCGCCCGGGGCCGGNTTGCGCACCACCACGCCCTCTTCCACCAGCTCGCTCATGCCAGCGTCAGCGTAGAGCTGGAACTCGACGTCCACGGTCGGATCGCGGCTGTGCTCGCCGGTCTGCACGCGCAGCACCGGGCGCANGCTTGCCACCTCTGCCCCGGACAGCGGCGAAACCACGCGCGGCGTCGCCGGGCCCGCCGGCGGCGCCTCGGATTCAACCCGGATCCGCGCCGAGCGCGCGCCGGTCAGGCTGCCGTCGGTAGCCTGGTAGGTGATGGTGTAGTCACCGGCCTGGCCGGTGCCGGGCGTCCAGTCGAACACGCCGACGCCCCCGCCCTGGTCGTCGAAGCTCGCACCCAGCGGCAACGGCGCCGCCGACAGCGAAACCGGCCGCCCCATCGGGCTGGAAGCCTCGACGATGAACGAGACCTGCTGGTTCTCGGTGACCACGCGGTCGGGGATGAACTGCAGCACCGGCGGGGCCGGCACCTCGGACAGCGGCACGAAGGCCACGTTGTAGCTGCCCGGGGAATTGACGTCGAAGATGTTGAACCAGTGGTCCCAGCGCTTGGTTTCGGGATTGCGCGTCCGCGAGAGCCACACGTTCTCCGGCGCGATCGCCTTGGCGTCCGAGCGGACGACGGCGCCCAGCGCCATCCGGCCCTCGTACGGGTCGGGCTTGCGCACGTACATGAAGCCTTGCGACGCGGGAAGCGCCAGCCGGTAGCCACCGCCGCTGCCGGAAAGCGAGGCCTCGCCGGAACGATCGGTCACCTCGAAGTCCTGGCCCTCGGACTCGAACACCGTATAGGTGCTGCCATCCACCGCCAGGAAGTCGCGCACCATGTCGCGGCCCGGCAGGTCGACGCGCACGTCGCGGACCAGCAGGTGGGCGTTGGTCTCCTGCAGCAGCGAGGTCAGCGCGCCGCCGAGCTCGTCGGCATGGGTGAAGGACGCATTGAAGTCCACGAAGGTTCCGGACAGGTTGCTCTCCATCACCCAGCGGCCCATCTTCGCGCTGCCGCCGGGGATGTCGCCGAAGTCGATCAACAGCGAGTTGGCCACCGGCGTGTCCTGGACATAGCTGCCCAGGATCACGAAGTTCACCAGCAGCCCCTGTTCGTTCTCGACGATCCGCGGCTGCGCGGATTCGATCTTGAGCTTGCGGGCGACGCCGACGCCGTTGTTCTTGACCCGGACGCCGAGGGTGTACGGCTGGGGAGCCTCGATCTCGGGGGTGAAGGGGTTGTCGGCCTCCACGTCGCGTGTGAGGAAGTAATCCAGCGCGAGCTCGGGCATCGGGCGCACGGTGATGCTGTCGGGGCTCAGCTCCACCACATGGTCTTCGGTGCCGAAGCGGTAGCGCAGGGTCGCGCCCACCAGGTAGCGCTTGCCCATGGGCGTATTGCCCGCCGCACCAGGCGCCGGGATCAGCATCCAGTTGGCCACCGCGGTGGTCGAAGCCGCCACCTGGCCGGTGCCATCGGTATTGGCGATGTTCTCGGTACGGGTCTGCCGCAGGAAGAACGCCGCCGAGAGATTGTTCGGGTCGGTGGTGATGGTGACCGGCTGCCCAGCCTCATCCGTGACCCATA
>Ga0065721_10005226_pt1 | contig 15282 bp, 14 predicted proteins | sample Mesricmetagenome_FD_59108 | JGI IMG/M metagenome (GOLD analysis project Ga0065721, IMG submission 59108) | Mesophilic microbial community from rice straw/compost enrichment Sample: eDNA_1 v2 (version 2) | ecosystem: Engineered > Solid waste > Grass > Composting > Bioreactor | place: USA: Davis... | reverse complement strand
ATATCGTCATTTACTGTATATCTACAGTTATTCCTCCGCTTCTCAGGCTCACCATAAGGAACGAGTAGGTAATAAATGTATTTTTACAGTTATTCTTGGCGCGGGCTGCGTTTGTAGAAATATAAATGCACTTTTACATTTATTTCAACGATACAGAATTTATAAGTTTCACGCTTATGATTACCTGTATCGTCTCCGCAAAGCTTCTTCCGGCGTCCAAGGACGCCGAAGGCGTTTTTGCTTGGAAGGTTAACTACGCTAAAACGTCAAAAGTGAAGCGTTCCATAGGCTCGGGGTCCCCGCAAAGTACCTGATTACGCTCCGAAGCAAAATCCCCGCTTTGCGGGGTTGTTTTCGTCCCGTCCGAGCGATCTGGATTATCCCGCGAAAGACTGATAACCTAGAGATTATCCTAGACGAACGGGCGGGTGACGGACATGCCGCATAGAACATCATCTGTCGCATCCGGAGGCGGATCTCCTTTCCTGAGGCGCATCTCGATCAAGAACCGGCTGCTGGCCGCCTTCCTGATCACTTCCCTGCTGCCCGTCGTGTTCGTCGCCTACTACTCCAACGCGAAGTACGAGACGTCGATCACGAACAAGATCAGCGGTTCCTCGCAGCAGATTCTGGCCGGACTGAACCAGAACATGACGCGGGAGCTGGAGCAGTACGAAACGCTCAGCGAAAGCATCATCGTCAATAAATCCGTGCAGGGAGGCTTGCCCCGATTCCGCGTCATGTCCGACATCGAGCGAAGCTCGCTGAGCTCGAAGCTGAACGACGAGTTGACGGAGCAGATTTTCCGCTTAAGCAATCTGACGAACGTGGTCATCCTGACGAACGACGGACAGGCCGTCTTCGATCTCGGCTTCGAATGGTACCCGGATTTGCGCCTGGACGAGCTGACGGCGGCGGTAGACGCTTCGTCCGGCAATTCGTTCTGGACGCACGTGCGTTCCAACCGCGGGGCGAACCGGATCGTGCTGAGCCGGGCGGTGTTCGCCGAAGACAATCTGAACGAGAGAATCGGCTACGTCATGATTCTGATCGACGAGAAGGTGTTCTCGCGCAACACGTACGGACAAGCCGACCTGGGAACGGGCGGCAGCATCTATGTCGTGAACGCGCAAGGCGTCGTCGTCTCGTCGGTCTCTCCGGACATTCCGCACGGCGAAGCGTTCGCGAAAGCGGAAGTATTCGACCGCGCGTCCGGGGAACGCCGGAACGAGGCCTTCTACGCGAACGTCTCCGGACGGAAAACGCTGGCGATGGGCACGTACATCCGGATCGCGGATTGGTACATGATCGGGCTCGTCCCGCATTCCTTCCTCGTGTCGGAGCTGAAGGAGATGCGAGGCAACGTCGTCTTCATCTGCTTTCTGACGTTATTGTTGTCGGGAGCGCTGGCGATGTGGATTTATTTCAGCATTCACGGCCCGATGAGGTCGCTGCTCCAATACGCCAATCTCGTCCGGCTGGGCCAGCTGGAGACGAAGATCGGCAAATCCTACCCGGACGAGATGGGCAAGCTGACGGAGACGATCGACCGGATGGTGGAGCGGCTGAAAGGGTTGATCTTCCAGGTCGAGTCCGAGCAGCAGGCGAAACGGGACGCGGAGCTGAAAATGCTTCAGGCGCAGATCAACCCGCACTTCCTGTTCAACACGCTGAATTCGCTGAAGTGGAGCGCAATGATGAGCGGCAACGACGCCGTCAAGCAAGGGATCGAATCGCTTTCCGAGCTGCTTCGCAACACGATCCTCGTCAAGGAGGAGCTGATCCCCTTGGAACAGGAGATCAACAATTTGCTTCATTACGCGACGATTCAGCGCATCCGGTACGGCGACTCCTTCAAGCTGAGCGTCGACATGAGCGACGAGAAGCTGTACGAATGTCTCGTGCCGAAGTTCATTCTTCAGCCGATCGTCGAAAACTCCATTCTCCACGCGGGAGGCGACGACGGACGCCGGGTCGGGATCCGGGTCACGGGGAAGCAAGAAGGGACCGCTCTGCAAATCGTCATTTCGGACGATGGCAAGGGCTTCGATATGAACGACGTCCATGCCCGCAAATCGTCGTCCCACGCCAAGCTGTCGGGCATCGGAATCGGCAACGTGGACGAGCGCATTCGCCTTCACTTCGGACCGACCTACGGGCTCGCGACCCGAAGCGCGCCGAACGAAGGGACGGAGACGGTCATCGCCTTGCCGATCGTGAGAAGGGAGGAACGGGACGATGTATAAGGTGCTGATCGTCGACGACGAGATGATCGTCCGCCACGCCGTGCAGACGCTGATCCGGTGGGACGGAAGCCGGTTCGAGCACGCGGGCTCCGCCGCCAACGGCGCGGCGGCGCTCGAGCTCGTCCGGAAGACCGGAGCGGATATCGTCATCACGGACATCAAGATGCCCGAGATGGACGGGCTGGAGCTGATCAAGCGGCTGACGGAGGAAGGGTTCGGCGGGGAGGTGCTCGTCCTGAGCAACTATAACGACTTCGACTTGGTCCGCGAAGCCCTGAAGCGCGGCGCGCACGATTACATGCTTAAGCTGACTCTCAAGACGGAAAGCTTCATGAAGGCGCTGGAGGAAATGGCGGCCAAGCTGGACGAGAAACGCGGAGGTCGGCATGACGGGACGGGGGCACGGGAATCCCGCGGCGCCGCGGACGGGCCGGATCGAATGCCCCAGCTGCTGCTGGAGATGGAAACCGCGGCGGAGCACGCCTCGTCTTGGAACGGCGAACGGTTCCTTGGCGAAGGACTGAAGCTCTATTCGTTCCTGATCTTGCTCCGGTCCGACGGCCAAGGAGAGCGCTTGAACGAAACCTTCGAGGATTCGCTGGGCAAGCTCGCCGAGGGGCTGTTCGCGGGGTGCCGCTGGATGAGGGTCGTCCGCGCCGGTCCGAAACGTTTTCTGCTGGTCGCCGCGTATGCCGAAGAGGCTTCCCCCGTCGATCCGGCCGAGCTCGCCCGCAGGTTGATCAGCTTGGCGTCCATGTATTACAGCGCGAGAATCGACGCGATCTACGCCTCCGCGGCTCGGGACGAGACGTCCCTCGCCGCGGAGATGAGCCTGAGCCGGAAAGCGGAGAGCCTGCTGTTTTATTCCTCGCCGCGCCCGGGAGGCTTGTCCAACCGCGAGGGCGCAGGCGAGGACGACGAAGCTTACCGCGAAGCGGAGGAGAAGCTGAAGATCAGCTTGCGCAAGACGGCGGCCGGCGCGATCGATCTATGGACGGAAAGCGCCCTGAACCTGATCGACGCGGCGGCGGATAGGCGCGTCCATCCCCGCGCGTTGAAGCGGGCGATCAGCGGAAGCGTCTGGAGCGCGGCGAACTCGCAGGAGCTCGGCGCCAGCCGCGGATGGGACGAGAAGCCGTGGCTGGAGAAGGTCGAGGCCGCGGAGTCCGATTCCCAGCTGAAGGAGACGATTCGCGAGCTGTCCGAAGAGATCGCCGATTCGGCGGGTTTGTTGGCTTCGCTGAAGCCGGACGCGCGGGAGGAGGTCCGCCAGGCCGTCCGCTATCTGGAGGAGCACTATTCCGACAAGGTGGCGATCGCGGACGTCGCCGCGCGGGTCGGCTTGTCCGAACCGTACCTCTGCCAAGTGTTCAAAGCCGATACCGGCCTGAGCATATTGACGTACCTGAACGAAATCCGCATGACGAAAGCTTACGAGCTGTTGTCGTCGGGCAAGTATTTGGTCAAGCAGGCCGCGCTGGAGGTCGGCATCCACGACCCGTTTTATTTTAACCGGCTGTTTCGCAAACGGTTCGGCATCGCGCCCAAAAACGTCAAAACCAACTGATCGCGCGCCAAATTAGCTGGACGATTTTAAGACGGACGTCTTCGAAATCGTCCAGTTTTTCGTTTTTCGTTTCGGGGAAAACTGAAAATCGTCCATCAAGTTCATGCCAATCGTGAATATGGCCGGAAGCCCCTGCGCGTATATAATGGGACCAACAAAGGCTAAGGGGGTCATGAAATGAAACCAAAGAAATGGTTAACGACGGTCGCCGCTTCCGTCGTGGCGGTATCGGTGTTGGCCGGCTGCGGATCGAACAACGGCAGCAACGAAGCTTCCCCGTCGGCATCCAATCCTTCGTCCCCGTCCGCGAGCTCCGAGGGAGGCAAGCAGTTCGAGAACATGGAACTGAACGTCGCGGTGTTCCAAGGCGGCTACGGCCGGGAATACTGGGATCAGATCGCCGAAGAGTTCATGAAGGACTATCCGGGCACGAAGATCAACATCACGGCAAGCCCGAAAATCGCCGAGCTCGTCCGGCCGAAGATCGTCGCGGGCAACCCGCCTGATTTCATGTACATCGCGGGCAGCGACAACACGCCGATTCTGAGCGGCTTGATTAAAGATAACGCATTGACGGACTTGACCGACGTCTTTAACGAACCCGCGGAAGAAGGCGGGGCTCCGCTGAAGGATAAAATCCTTCCGGGCGTGCTGGAATCCCGTTCGAGCTCCCCTTACGGCGACGGCAAAGTCTATCTCGCTCCTTACAATTTCGGAGTCATGGGCTTGTGGTACAACAAGACGCTGTTCGACGAGAAAGGCATTTCCGTTCCGAAGACGTGGGACGAGTGGTTCGCGCTGAGCGCGACCGCGAAGGAGAACGACCGCGCGCTCTTCACGTACCAAGGGCTGTACCCGGGCTATCTCGAGGAAATCATCGTTCCGTCGATCTACAGCGTGGGCGGACAAGAAGCGCTCGACCAATTCTACAACCTGGATCCGGAGTTCTGGAAGAGCGACACGTTTAAGCAAGTATGGGGCATTCTGGAGAAAATCGCGAACGAGGACAACGCTCTGATGAAGGGCACGATCGCGCTTAACCATACGCAATCCCAGACGTCGTTCATGCAAGGCGACGCGATGTTCATCCCGAACGGAACCTGGTTCGAAGACGAAATGAAGGACGCGCCTCGCGAAGAGGGCTTCCAATTCGGCTTCCTCGGCGCGCCGGCATTCTCGGCGGATAAGCCGGCGATGGCGATGACGAACGTCGAGCAAATGGTCATTCCGGCGAAGGCGAAAAATCCGGAGCTGGCCAAGGAATTCCTGAAATATCTGTACACCGATAACAGCGTCAAGCTGAACGCCGAGAAATCCAAAGCCGTGCTCGCGGTCAAAGGAGCGGCGGATATCGCGAAGGAGTACATCTCCGAGTCGATGTACAACGTGTACAAAGCGGTCGACGAAGGCATCGTGACGGTGAACGGAGCGTTCCAATCCGTAGCCAAGGGCAGCAAATACAATCCGAGCGACGAAGTGTTCAAGCCGATCTCCTCGATCATGAACAAGCAAATGACGGTGGAAGAATACGGGGACAAAATGTACCAAATCTACACGAACATCCAGAACGAACTGAAAGAAAACGGAGCGCAAGAATAAGAGCCGTACAGTATCTGCTTCCCGGAAACCTGCCGCGCGTTTGGACGAAACCCGGCAGGTTTCCTGTATCTTGCGAAGCGGAAAGGACAGGTTACCTAGCATGAACATGAGCATGAAAACAAGAAGGGGATTGTTTATCGCGGCCTGCTTGCTGCCGGGGCTGGCGTTGTTTCTCCTGTTCAAAGTCTATCCGACGATACAGATTTTCCATAAATCGCTGTACTTGTGGACCGGCGTAGGCGACGAGCCGAAGTTCATCGGCCTGAAAAATTTCGTGGACATGTTCCAAGACGACGTCTTCCTGCTCGCGCTGAGGAACACGGGATTCCTGATGCTGATCGTTCCCGTGCTGACGCTGCTGATCGCGCTGGTGAACGCCTCCATGCTGACGCAGTCCAAGCTGAAGGAAAGAGGCTTCTACCGCACGGTGTTCTTCTTCCCGAGCATTCTGTCGTTCGTCGTCATCGCGATCCTGTGGTCGTTTATTTACCACCCGACGATGGGCTTCGTCAATTCCGGGCTGGAGCTGCTCGGCTTGGGAGATTGGGCGATGGCCTGGCTGGGCGACCAGCGGACGGTATTGTGGGCGCTGGCGGTCACGCTGATCTGGCAAGCGGCCGGGTATTATATGGTCATGTACATGGCGGGAATCGACGGGATTTCTCCCGACCTGTACGAGGCCGCCAGCTTGGACGGAGCGTCCAAGATCCAGCAATTTTTCAAAATCACGATTCCGATGCTCTGGGAGATTATCCGCGTCACGATCATCTTCAGCATCAACGGCGTGCTGACGATCAGCTTCGTGATCGTGTCGGTCATGACGGCCGGCGGACCGGATCGCCATTCCGAGGTCGTGATGACGTATCTGTACGGCCAAGCGTTCACGAACTCCAACTTCGGCTACGCGATGGCGATCGGCGTGTTTATCTTCATTATCTCGCTGCTGCTCGCCTTGATCAGCAACAAATTGACGGAAAGGGGGTCGCATTAAGATGTCGTCCTATTCCGCGTCCCTGCAATCGGGGAAAAAATCCGTCGGCGGCAGCATCGGCAAGCTGGCCGTCCGCGTCTTTCTGATCCTTCAGGCGCTGATCGTCGTCTATCCGCTGCTGTGGAACGTGATCGCTTCGCTGAAGACGAACGCAGAAGTCATGGCGAGCCCGTGGGCTTTGCCGACGTCCTTGAATTGGGACAATTACGTGCGTGCCTTCACGACGGCCAAGATCGGCGATTACATGCTGAATTCCGTGCTCGTCGTCCTCATGTCGATGGCCGTGCTGCTGCTTACGGCGATCCCGACGGCCTACGTGCTCGGACGTATGAGATTCCGCGGCCGTTCGTTCCTGACGAATTTCTACATGGCGGGGTTATTCATCGGAGGCGTATACGTCATCGTGCCCCTATTCATTATGATGAACGACATGAGCATGCTCGACAACCGCTTCTGGCTGAGCGCCGTATACGCGACGAACAGCTTGCCTTTCTCCGTCTTCCTGCTGACGGGGTTCATGAAATCGATCCCCCACGACTTCGAGGAAGCGGCGGCGATCGACGGCTGCGGCTACTTCGGCACGCTGTTCAAAGTCATCATGCCGATGGCCCGTCCGGGCATCATCACGCTGATCGTGTTCAGCTTCTTCGACTTCTGGAACGAATACGTGCTGGCGATGACGTTCATTACCGACGACGCCAAGAAGACGATTCCGATCGGCTTGTCCAACCTGATGCAGATTCAGCAGTACGCGACCGACTGGGGATCGCTGTTCGCCGGTCTCGTCATCGTGCTCGTGCCGACCATCGTCGTATACGCGCTGCTTCAGAAGAAGCTGACCCAGGGCATGATGCTGGGCGGAGTCAAAGGATAATCGGCGGCGATGGAGTCGAAGGAAGGAAATAACGGTAGAAATCCATTTATTTGCAGAAATTCGGCCTGTCTTTTTGGAAAATAAATGGACAAATACAGGGGCTTCCGCGACAATTAAGGCTGGGTTCATGGAAAAGGGAGGTCGTTTGTGTGGCTGCGTTCGGGATTCAAGGCAACGATTTCGTGCACGAGGGCAAGCCGATCCGGATCTTGTCCGGGGCTATTCACTATTTTCGCGTCGTGCCGGAGTATTGGGAGGACCGTCTGCTGAAGCTGAAGGCTTGCGGCTTCAACACGGTCGAGACTTACGTGGCGTGGAACGTTCACGAGCCGAAAGAGGGCGAATTCCGCTTCGACGGCATCGCGGACGTCGAGCGGTTCGTCCGGTTGGCCGGGGAGCTGGGGCTGCACGTCATCGTGCGTCCGAGCCCGTACATCTGCGCGGAATGGGAGTTCGGCGGCTTGCCGGCCTGGCTGCTGGAGGACTCGAACCTGAGGCTGCGCTGCTACGACAAGGCGTATTTGGACAAAGTGGACGCCTATTTCGACGTGCTGCTGCCGCGCCTTAAGCCGCTGCTCTGCACGAACGGCGGACCGATCATCGCGATGCAGATCGAGAACGAATACGGCAGCTACGGGAACGATAAGAAGTATTTGGAGTATGTTCGGGACGGCATGAGGGATCGCGGAATGGACGTGCTGCTATTCACATCCGACGGCCCGGAGGATCACATGCTGCAAGGCGGCATGATCGACGGCGTCCTGGAGACGGTCAATTTCGGCTCGCGCGCGGCGGAAGCGTTCCGCAAGCTGCGGGAATACCAGCCGGAAGGTCCGCTGATGTGCATGGAATTCTGGAACGGCTGGTTTGACCATTGGATGGAGGAGCACCAATCCCGTCCGGCGCCGGACGTCGCCGACGCTTTGGAGGAAATGCTGGCGGAGGGGGCTTCGGTCAACTTCTACATGTTCCACGGCGGCACGAACTTCGGCTTTCTTAACGGGGCTAACCATATCAAGCGGTACGAACCGACCGTCAACAGCTACGACTACGACACCTTGCTCGACGAATCGGGCGAGCCTACGGAGAAATACTGGGCGGTACGCCGGGTGCTGGAGCGTTACGCGGATTTGCCGGAGGCAAAGCTGCCGGCGCCGATTCCGAAGCGCGCGTACGGCGAAGTGCGCATGGAAAGCTCGGCCGGGCTGTTCGAGCAGCTGGACCGCTTGGCGTCGCCCGTGCAACGGACGTGCCCGGATCCGATGGAGAAGGTCGGACAGGCTTACGGCTTTATCGTCTATTCGACGCATATTACCGGACCTCGAAGCGGAATGAGCTTGCATCTGCAGGACGTGCGCGACCGGGCGCTCGTATTCGCGAACGGAGAGTACGTCGGCACGGTGGAGCGTTGGAATCCGATCGAGCTTCCGCTGGAGGTTCCGCCGGAAGGCCTGAAGCTCGACATTCTCGTCGAGAACATGGGGCGCGTCAATTACGGTCCGCTGATGCGCGATCCGAAGGGGATTACGGAGGGCGTGCGGCTGGGCAACCAGTTCCTGTACGATTGGACGATCCATCCGTTGCCGATGGAGTCCTTGGACGAGCTTGAATTCGGCGCCATGCCGGAAGAGGGCGCCGGGGCGCGGCCGACGTTCTATCGCGGCTCGTTCTACGTCGGGGAGCGGGCGGACACGTTCGTCCGTCTCGACGGATGGACGAAAGGCGTCGCTTTCCTGAACGGGTTTAATCTCGGACGCTATTGGGAGGCCGGACCGACCCGCACGCTGTACGTCCCCGCTCCGTTGCTGCGCGAAGGCGAGAACGAGCTGATCGTGTTCGAGCTGCACGGGACGAAGGAGCCCGTCGCCGTACTGACGGACAAGGCGGATTTGGGATAGATCGGAAAGACGAATAACGAGGAATGCGACTTCGCCGGGTTGCGCCGTTCGGCGCGGCCCGGCTAATTTAGGAATAGGAGGATCTACAGATGGGCGTATCGGTTCGACAAGCGGCCCGAATCGCTCCTTCGCCCAGGCAGCTGGCGTGGCAGGAGCTGGAGTTTTACGGTTTTATCCATTTTACGGTGAACACGTTCACCGACCGGGAGTGGGGGCTCGGCGACGAGAGCCCGTCCGCGTTCGACCCGACGGAGCTGGACGCGAAGCAATGGGCGGAAGCGTGCCGCGCAGCCGGAATGAAGGGCTTGATTCTCACCTGCAAGCATCACGACGGATTTTGCCTGTGGCCGAGCGCTTACACGGACCATTCGGTAAAAAACAGCCCTTGGCGGAACGGGCAAGGGGATTTGGTGCGCGAAGTGTCCGACGCTTGCCGCGAGGCGGGGCTGAAGTTCGGCGTTTATTTGTCCCCATGGGATCGCCACGAGCGGAGCTACGGGGATTCCCCCGCTTATAACGCCTACTTCATGAACCAACTGAGGGAGCTGCTGACCGGTTATGGAGACGTATTCTGCGTCTGGTTCGACGGGGCTTGCGGCGAAGGTCCGAACGGCAAGCGCCAAGTCTACGACTGGGACGCTTACTATGGATTGATTCGGGAGCTTCAGCCGAACGCCGTCATCTCCGTCTGCGGCCCGGACGTGCGCTGGTGCGGCAACGAAGCGGGGCAGACGAGAACCTCGGAATGGAGCGTCGTTCCGGCGACGATGCGGGATAACGAGAAGATCCAGGAAAGTTCGCAGAAGGTCGACGACGGGGAGTTCGCCAAGCGGGTCGGCTCGCAGGACGAGGATCTCGGAAGCCGCGCGGTGCTCGCGGAGGCCGAGGAGGCCGTCTGGTACCCCGCGGAGGTGAATACGTCGATTCGTCCGGGCTGGTTCTACCATGCCTCCGAAGACGATCGCGTCAAAACCGCCGACGAGCTCCTGGAACTGTACGAACGGACGGTCGGAGGAAATTCGACGTTCCTGCTCAATCTGCCTCCGGACAAGAGAGGGCTCCTGCACGAGAACGACGTCGCCCGCATGAAGGAGCTCGGCGTGCGGATTCGGGCGACTTACGGAACGAATCTGGCGGCCGGCGCCGAAGTTCGGGGCTCGCGCGGGAAAGACGAGTCTCACGGGGCGGAACGTCTGACCGACGGCGATCCGTCGACGTACTGGCAATCCCCCGAAGGAGAAGAGCAAGCGGAATTCGTCGTCGATCTCGGAGCCGAACGCCGCTTCGACCGGGTCGCGCTCGCGGAGAATATCCGCGAAGGGCAGCGCATCGAGCGTTTCCGTCTGGAGGCGGACAACGGAGACGGCGGTTGGAAGCCCTTGTACGAGGGAACCGTCATCGGCTACAAGAAGATTTGCCGGTTCGACGAGACGACGGCGCGGCGCTTGCGCCTGACGATCGCCGAATCCCGCTGGAGTCCGACGCTGAGCGGGTTCGGGGTTTACAAAAGCGTATAAATCCGAATAAAAGACCGAACGCGGCGCGCGTTCGGTTTTTTCGTATAACCGTCCCGATTACCGCGCGGAAAAAGCCTCGCCGGTTATCGCGTGTTCTCTATCGCGGCACGAAAAGTCAAGAAAGTCATCATTGTGCTCATCCCGCCTGGCGCAAATCCGTCTATAATGAGAAGTTAGACGAATCGCCAACGGGCAGGAGAGACCCCACGATGAACAAATTCAGGATTCCTTGGAAAAACTCCGTCTACATGCGCATGCTGCTGCTTTTTATCGCGGTTCTGACCCCGGTCTACGTCATCGGGCTGCTTATCTACGATTGGGGCATTCAAGCGGTCAAAGAGCAGGTGTACCAGTCGATGGATTCCCAGACGGCGTATTACTTGAACGACTTGGAGACGAAGGTCGAGCAGATGAAGATTTTACTGCTCGACAGTCTGAACGACGATAACCTCAACAACCTGGCGACGATCTCCCCGATCATGAAAATCTCGGAGCGGCGAAGCGCCATTACGAGATTGCAGCAGCGGCTGTTCGCCATCAAGAGCAGCAGCGAGTTGATCGAGGACGTCGTCGCCTACATACCGGGAACGGATACGCTCGTCTCGGGGGTGTCCGGTTACGACAATATCGGACAGGAAGGCCTCGAGCGCCTGGGGAAAACGGGTCAGCGCTTTACGCCCGCGCCCGAATCCGACGGGGATGCGCTCAAGCTGACGGCGCCCTTCCCCAACTCCAGAAACCGAAAGCCGCTGTTTCTCGTCGAAGTGACGTTGTCGGTCGAGGAACTGAACAAATCTCTCTCGTATTTGGTTCTATGAGAGCGAAGATTTGACGCATTGGGAAGGGCCGTTCCCGGCCTTCCGGCCGCCCGAAGGCTTCTGGGCGGACCGCGACTACTGGGCGCCGGAGGTACGCGAATACGAGGGATCTTATTATATGTTCGCCAGCTTTAAGGCGGACGGAGTCGCGAGAGCGACGCAGATTTTGCGATCGGACCATCCTCGCGGTCCTTTTGTCCCGCATGGCGAGGGGCCGATCACGCCCGCGGGCTGGGAATGCCTGGACGGGACGTTATACGTGGAGAAGGAAGGCGGAGGCTCCTCGGACGCTGCCGGAAGGGGCGTCGGATCCGGGAAGGGAAGGCCGTGGATCGTCTTCTGCCGGGAATGGCTCGAGGTGAGGGACGGACAGATGTGGGCGATGCCTCTGTCGCCCGATCTGCAGTCCGCCGCGGGAGAGCCGATCCTATTGTTCTCCGCGTCGGAAGCCCCGTGGGTACGCCCGGCGAGGGAGACGGACGAATTCGTGACGGACGGCCCTTTCCTCTATCGCGAGGACGAAGGCCGGCTGTTCATGCTATGGTCCAGCGTCGGGGAACGGGGATATGGGGAGGGCGCTTTCCGAGAGCGGCACGATCGCGGGTCCCTGGAAACAGGATAAGGAGCCCTTGTTCGGCAGCGACGGCGGACACGGCATGATTTTTCGAGCGTTCGGGGGTGAAAGGCGTCTGGCGCTGCACGCTCCGAACGAGCATCCGCTCGAGCGCCCGGAGTTTCTTCCCTTAACGAAATCATTCGAATCCGAGACGGTACGCGCAACAACATAAAAACGAGCCCCCGCCATCTTAAGAACGGCGGGGGCTCGTTATGCAGGGGGTCTTGCATGGCGCTGCTTCTTAGGAGTCGGCTTCCGTCGCGATTTTCTTGTAGTACTCGTCGCCAAGGATGCGGCGAGCTCCCAGATAACGCTTCGAATAGTAGCTCTCGTCCATCGAAGTGATCGTTACGCCTTTGGAAGCGGCGTGAGCGAACTTGTTGTCGCCGATGTAGATGCCGACGTGGGAAACGCCGCCGCCGCTCGTATTGTAGAATACGAGATCGCCCGCGCGAAGCTCTTCGTCGGAGATTTTCGTTGCTTTCTCCCAGCTGAACATATCTCTCGAAGAACGGGGGAGATCGATGCCGAGTTCATTGAATACGTAGCCGGTGAAACCGGAGCAGTCAAATCCCTTCGTCGTCGTTCCGCCGTACTTGTAGTCGATTCCGATAAGCGGTGCGATCGTCTTGTCGAGCTTGGTATCGGCGAACGCGCTGCCTACCTGAAACGCCAAGAGCATGGCAAGGGAGAACATGAAGACTGAAACTTTGCGCAAAACGCGTGACTCCTTCCAATGCCTACGAGGTTAGCTGGAGGGTTCGGTAGAAGGTTCCCTATGGCTCCTTAAAGAGGTTGTTCGAAAGTCCGCTTTTCCTTCCTGGCGCTGAAAAACGAACTTTTTGAACTTGCACGAATGCAAAGCCAATTCACCCGTAAAACTGGTTCCCCCGCTTCCCGACGAACGGGAACTCGGCATTTTAAGATTTCTTAAGGTTTATATATTCGGGGATCCTGACGAATTTCCTGCATCTACTAAATTAGAATTCCTTAATCTAAGCATGGGAGACTAGGAAGGAATACCCCCTTTTGACGCGGTTTTTTTTCTCCCGATAATAACGCCAAACCCCGGAAGCGGCCGTATAACGGCGCAACCGGGGAATGTCCCGTGTCATTCGTTGTCGATAAATGGGACCCTTTGCGGCTTAAGATTTCGTGTCGGACCATACCTGAAACTGGGACGCGGAAGTCCATAGCTTCAGCAGGGAGCGGACGAAATGAAAAGCTTGATGCAGGGCCACGGCGATAAAGCCGGACCAGACCAAGGCAACTAGCCAGGCCGCGGCGGATACGGCGAGGCCGATGCCGAGAAGAGCGAACGTGACGCCGAGCAGGGGGAACGCCCTGCGGACGGCGAGTCCCAGGCTTCTCAGTACGCCTTCCCGCGATGCCGCCCCGAACTGCATGAATTGGAACGCCAGGCGAACGGCCAAGCCGTAAGCCAGCCAGGCGGCCGCGTAGGGCAGAAGACCTTGAACCCAGGCCGTCAGGGAAGCCTCGGCGAAAAAGCGCTCCTTGGCGATCGGGCCCAGCCAGGCCGCGGGAAGCAGAATCAGCGCGCTTTCCAGCCAATACAGCAGGGTTACCGGTCTCCAGGCCTGCCGGATTCCGTGCCAGACTTTCGTTCCTCCTTCCTCGCCCGAGTGGCGAAAAGAGTAGTAGACGCCGGCGTTCAGCAAGGGAGTAAACACCATTCGCAACAGGATCAGTCCGCCGAGCGTCCAGAGAACCTCGTCGATCAGATCGGTTTTCAAGAGGCGAAATTGCGCTTCGATGAGGAACAAATGGGCCGCTTCGGAATTCGGGTGGCCGTCCGGATAACGCGCCAGAACGGGCGTCGCGACCGAGTCGACGAACCTGTAGAGGAAAAATCCCCACAGCAGGCGGTACAAAAACAGGAGTACCAATACATATTTATGCCGCATGGTCATGTCCCAGCCCATTTTTAACCGATGTCTCATCTTCTCTCCCCCCTCACCAGGCCAAGGCTCCAATCAAGCCTTCCAGAATTTGCGTGATGCCGGTCGAATAACGGGTGCGCTGCTCGGTCGGCACTTCCGCCTTCAAGTAGTTATTGAATTTGCGGTTATCGAGGACGACGCGATTATGGGGATCGACGGCCGCGAACAGAAGAGGGGACTCCGACCGAACCTTTACATGCGCGTGCTGCTGCGCTCCGTCCCATTTTTTGCGCATCGAGGTGCCGTCCTTGAATTGCAGCCAGACCGATACGGGCTCGGGGCTGCCGCCCCCGCGGCGGAGCAGCACCAGGCTCTCGTAGCCGCTCTCCGTCTTATTCGTCTGGATGCTTTCCACGGAGAAATCCGCCATCTCGCCGTGCTGGACGTAGGCTTGGAAGAAGCCGCTCCACTTCTCTTTGGTTACCGTCTCCACGACCCTCTGGAAATCGGCGAAAGACGGGTGCTTGAATTTGTACTTCTGAAAGTAGGCGCGCATGATCTTGCTCATCGTTTTTTCGCCGACCTGCCGTTCCAGGGAAAGCAGCACGAGCTTTCCCCGCATGTAGACGTTCTCGGCGTAGCCGTCGGAGGAGCTGAATTTCCAGGAGGACAGATTGAGAGGCTCCGGACGGGTCAAATAGCTGGCTTCGACGGGGTGGTTCGCGAGGACGCCGTAGATGCCGGACATCAGTTTGTCCTCGGTATAGGACGTGAAGCCTTCGTCGAGCCAGGCTTCTTCGAATTCGTTGGAGGCGACGAGACCGTACCAGTATTGATGCGCGATCTCGTGGACGAGCGTCCGTTCCAGCTCGTAGCCCGGATTGTCGTTCCGCGCCGCCGCGGCGGTCACGAGAGTCGGGTACTCCATGCCTCCGGCCCCGTTCGCTTGCGCCGGAGGCACGACGATGGACAGCGTGGAATAGGGATACTCGCCGTACCATTGGCCCAGCTTGGACAAGGCGGATTTGGCGGCGTGCATGTAGCGGTCCTTCAGCTTCTCGTGCAGAGGATCCAAATAAAGCTTGATCCGAACGCCCGGAATGCCGGGCGAGGAGAAGGACTCCTCGACGTAGGCGAAGTCGGGGGAAGCGGCCCAGGCGAAGTCGTGGACGTCGTCGGCGTAGAACTGGAAGCTCTTCCTTCCGCCGGAGACGGCGGGCGTCTTCGTCAGAAAGCCGGTCGCCGCCACTTTGTA
>Ga0065721_10051325_pt1 | contig 15284 bp, 14 predicted proteins | sample Mesricmetagenome_FD_59108 | JGI IMG/M metagenome (GOLD analysis project Ga0065721, IMG submission 59108) | Mesophilic microbial community from rice straw/compost enrichment Sample: eDNA_1 v2 (version 2) | ecosystem: Engineered > Solid waste > Grass > Composting > Bioreactor | place: USA: Davis... | reverse complement strand
CACGAGCGCCCGAACATGGCCCTGGGCGGAATGACCCCAAAACAGCGGCTGGCCATGGCCGCATAGCGTTCCTACTTCTGGCAATCGCTAAAAATGGGGGGATTACCGATGCGGCCGCGCTCGCGCCGCTCATGCTGGCGTGGTTCCTCAAGAACGACCGAAGTTTCCGGCGTCAGGGGCGGTAGGCCGGGGCTGGTCAGATGCCCTCGGGCCGAATTGCGGTACACACTAGAATACTGTATAAAAATACAGTTATCGCTTGGAAAAATCATGCAGCACGCCTACACCGTCACCTTGCACCATCCCTTCCTGCCGGCCAGTCGGCGCCAGGAGGCGGAAGTGCAGTACCGGCAGGTTCTCGAACATGCGCTGGGTGGGACCGACGGCGTGCTGCGGGCGTGGCACGCCTGGCAGGAGGCCGAGCACAAGCTGGGCAGTTTGTCGGTGGAGACATGGCGGGTCGCACGGCAATGGCTGATTGCTGCAGATCGTGCGCGGCAGACGGCGCTTCAAGACGGCGACGACGCAGCCGCCGAGGATGCCTACTTCGAGGTGCAGCGCGGCTAAGCTGTGTCAAGTTGGATAGAAAGACTGATAGGCCTCAATCATCTACTCATTCATATCGTAGTTGCCGGGATCGCTCATCCAATCCGGCTCAATGTCATACAAGTCAATGCCGTGCGTTTGCGGAAGAATTTCGATTTCCTCGATTTTCATCCGCTCTGGGATTTGCCCGCCCAATGTAACGATTGCTTCGATGTCTATGCGTTCTTCAGTAACGATCTTGCCAGAGCCCATCGACATGTACTCACGGTCGATCCCATCCCATTTGCGAAAGTCGAAGTAGTTGCGGACTTCAGCAAGCACGGTGGCCGTAATCTGTACAGATACAGTCGCTTCGTCATAGTCGACAGCCTCAAAATCCCTTATGGCCGACTCCAAATCTGGAAGCTCGATCTCGGTGAAAGTTGGTTCCGCTACGTCGTGCTCAAACTCGAATTGCGAACTGGCCTCAACATGGAATTCAACCTTATCTTCTTGACTTTTCAATGCCTCCAACAACGCAGCTTCCAAGCCAACTGGATCACCTTCATCTAACAGTTCGGCAAGCCGGCGCGCTGCATAGCTGGCAGCTTCGCTTTGAAATCCACTCAAAGCATCAGCTAGATCACGAACCAAGACGAGCCGTTGGCTGGATTCGCAGTAACGAATCCAATCAGCATCATTTGAGACAACAAGTATCTTGCATTTGTTCTGTTCGGCCCAGTGTTCAAGGGTTAGCAGCGCGATGGCGTCTGGAAACTCGTGCTTCTTGGGCCCGGTGGTGGCGAAGGGTGCTTGTACGTGAAAGTACCTGAGCATTACCTCGTTGAGTCCTACGTGGTCGCTCGCATGGAGGACCACAGCACCAGTACATTCAATCCATTTTTTTAAGCGGTTGTGGGAAATTTCCTTCGCAGCCCCGGGATCCAAGATCGTCTCTACCAACTGCTGCGTTAGCGGCTTTCCATCGTCTACCAGTGATAACAACTGGGTCTGCTCTACTAGACGCATCGCGCGTTTGAATTGGCCCTGTGCATCACTCGTAGACTGGAGCAGATGAGCCTCTACCTCGCCAGCGATCACATCTGGCAGCAGTACGGCGATATCACTATTGGCAAACTGAGCCACCCGCCTGAGCAGCCCCACTTCTAGCGTAAGTTGTTTCGCATCGAATGCTTCGGTATCGAGGGCAATCGCACGGATCTCGTGGTCTTCGATCTGTTGACGGATTGTCGCGTCCATGACGAACATGAGGTAGTTCGAGGAATGGATGTTATAGACGACAATCTTGCGGAGCGCAGCAGCATCTTGCTTCTACGCCACCCCCTGCTGTCCTATCGGTAGACACTTGAGCGCGCGCTGGGCGGGGCCAGCGGCGTGCTCTAGACGTGGTAAGCCTAATAGGAAACCGAGCACAAGCTGGGCTGTCCATTGGATAAAACGTAGAAGGCCTATGAGTGCAGGCCTGACCGCTGAGAGGCTATTCAATCCGTCTACGCTGCACTACGCCCATGTGGGTTTGGGGCTGAGACGGCTTGCATCAATCTGAGGCCATGTCCTCTTAGGAGATGGTCATGCTTGATGTGCAAGAACTTGCCGACTCCTCGGTGCGTACCGCCTCGCTAGTCGCACCCGCCTTCTATCGGATCGCCGATGTCATGCGCCTCACGGCGTTGAGCCGGGCGACAATCTATCGCCGAATCGCTGATGGTAGGTTTCCGCATCCTGTCCACCTGGGAGGCCGCGCTTGCGGCTGGCCGCCCAAGGAACTACAGGCCTGGATCGATAACCCGACGAAATACAGAGCCCCGCCTGTGTCCGTAGAGTCTAAACAAATGAGACCGCACCGCAATTTCCGTCGTCTCAATCGGCCTCGGCTCTTTCGCCAAAAATTTCGGACACAAGTCGGACACGAGGGCTCAATAGAGAAAGCCAAAGAAAAAGCCCCTACGGGGGCTATTCCGTAAGGGCTTGATCTACCTGGGTATTCTTGGTGGGCTGTGAGTGGCTCGAACACTCGACCTACGGATTAAGAGTCCGCTGCTCTACCAACTGAGCTAACAGCCCCCACGTGAGAGGCAAAATTATAGCAATTTTTTTCGCAGCGTGCATGGAGCGTCCCTGCCCCTTGAAACGCGGCCCCGGTGGGAGGAACAGGCATGGGTAGAATCGGGTTCCCCTCACTTCGCTCGCTTCCCATGTCCGCACGACGCTCTCTTTTCCGGATCGCCGCGGTCCTCCTGTGCGCCGCGGCGTGGCTGCCGGCGCTCCGCGCCGCCGAGGCCGAAGTCAAGTCGGTCCCCCCGATCCAAGCCCGCCAAGTGCTCGAGATCCTGCGAGACGATGCAAAACGTGCCGAACTCGAACGCACGCTGAGCGTCATTTCCCAGGCCGCGGATCAAGTGGAAGCGCCGGGCGGGGCCGCGGAAGAACCGGCGCGGCCGATCACCATCGAGAAAGACAGCGTGATTGCCCAGGCGTTTGCGCAAGCCGGGCGATGGCTGCACGCCGCTTATGACCAATTGAGGCGGACCGGTGACACTGTCCTGGCCCTCCGGTCGGCAGGCCAGTGGTGGGAAGAGCACCTCGGCACGCCCGAGGCGCGCACCGGGGCGCTCCGGATCATCGGCGCACTGGCCCTTACGCTCGGCTTGGCGCTGGGTGCCGAGGCCCTGGTTTCGCGCTCGCTGCGTCATCCGCGCCGCGTCGTGCTGGACTTCGCTACGCGCCGCCAAAGCGCCGGGAGCGCCTTGGACACGGACGACCAGCACGTGCGCATCCTGCGACGACTGCCCTACGCCCTGGCGCACGGCATACTGTCGCTGCTGCCGCTCGCTGCCTTCCTGGCAACCACCTCCATCCTGACGGCGCTGCTGGGGGGGCCACGGGCCAGCTTCTATCCCTACCTGTTGCCGCTGGTTACCGCCTACGTCGCGACGCGCCTGACCATGGCTGCCTTGCGGCTGGTGACCTTCCCTGCCGGCGCCGGCCTGCGCCTTTCCCGCTTGGGCGACGAAGCCGCTGCCTACCTCGACAAGCGACTGCTGCGCATCGTGGCCACGGCGGCGTTCGGCGTCGCCGCAAGCGAGATCGCCTATGCGCTCGGGGCCGGCACCGACGCGCGCAATGCGATATCCCGGCTCGTGGGACTGCTCGTGCACGGCATGCTCATTGTGATGGTCCTCCAGCGCCGGCACGCCGTCGCGCGATGGATACGCGGCGAAGGAGACATCGGCCTGCGAACGCTGCTAGCCGATGCCTGGGCCCCGGCCGCGGTAGCGATCATCGCCGGGCTTTGGATCGTCTGGGCGCTGGGCGCAGACAGCGGCTTCCTCCAATTGCTGAGCTACGCCTGGCGCACGGCGCTGGTCCTACTGGCCGCCGTCGTCACGTCCATGGTGCTGCTCGGCACGCTCGGCCGGCTTTTCGACGGAAACGCCCCGGCCGAGGCCGGCACGCCCGCGCCCCACCCTTATCGGCAGCTGGCACAACGCACCGTTCTGGGCCTGGTGTCTCTGGTTGCCGCCGTGGCACTGCTCGAGGTCTGGGGCATCAACGCGATGGCTTGGTTTTCCCCCGGCACCATCGGCCGCCGGCTGGCATCCGCGGCGGCTACCATCGGCGTAGCCTGCGTGCTCGCGCTCGTCGCGTGGGAAGCCGTCAACCTGTCCATCAACCGGCGCATGGCGCGGTGGACGCAGGCCGGGGATCTCGTCCGCGCGACGCGGCTGCGCACGCTGGTGCCCATACTGCGCACCACGCTCTTCATCGCCATCGCGCTCGTCGTGCTCCTGACTGCGCTCAATGAACTCGGCATCAATATCGCGCCGCTGCTGGCCGGCGCGAGCATCATCGGGGTGGCGATCGGGTTCGGATCGCAAAAGCTGGTCCAGGATTTCATCACGGGCATCTTCCTGTTGATGGAGAATGCCATGCAAGTCGGCGACTCTGTCACGCTGGCGGGCGTGTCCGGCACGGTGGAAAATCTTTCCATACGGACGGTGAGGCTGCGTGCCGGAGACGGCTCCCTGCACGTCGTGCCCTTCAGTTCGGTGGGCACGGTAACGAACAACCATCGTGGGATCGGCAACGCCTCGATCCGGGTGAGCGTGACCGCCGACTCGAATCTGGACGAAGTCATCGCCGCGATCCGCAACGTGGGCGAACAAATGCGCAACGACCCGCAGCTCGGCCCCCTGATGCTGGGCGGCCTGGAACTGTGGGGCGTGGACCAGGTAGACGGTGCGTCCATTACACTCGCCGGGCAGATCCGCGCCATCGACCGCGGCCGCTGGGCCGTGCAGCGCGGTTTCAACGAACGGATTTACCGCCGCTTCCGCCAGCTCGGCATTCAGATGGCGAACCCGCAGGCGCGTTTCCTCCCGGAAAAAGAGGAGGCCGGCAAAGCGCCCGCCGCCCCCGCCGGGCGGGACGACGCCGGGCCGTCCTCCTAGGCTTCCCCCGGAAGGCTGCTGCCGCTGCCGGGCACGTCTCTTGCGGCTTGCTCGAGTCAAGGCCGACTAGGAGCACGACATGAAAGCGGAAACCAAGCATCCCGCGAGCAAGCCCTCGAAAGAAAACGAGAAAGCTGAGCAGGCAAAGTCAACCGACGGAAGCCTGCCGACTTACCAAGAACTGCTCGACGACTCCCTGGAAGATACGTTTCCGGCAAGCGATCCGATTGCCCCGGGAGCCGCCGCCGACGCCGATCGCGAAATCAAGACGCGCAAAGACGACAAAGATTGGGAGCTCAAGCCGGGGCATCCCAAGAAATGACGCTCGGGCCCGTTTCCTGCTGAACCGGGCATGCCGGGCCGCAACCGCGCCCGGCATCCGACGTTCTATACCAGGAGATGACAATGGCCCGAGATGTCGCGACCGTATTGAATGACCTGATCGAGACCTGCAAGGACGGCGAATATGGCTTCCGCCAGGCCGCCCAGGACGCGCATGATCCCGACTTGAAGAACCTCTTCTCGCGCCGAGCCGCCGATTGCTCGACAGCAGCGGCCCAGCTGCAGGAACTCGTGGCCGGCTTGGGCGAGCAACCCGAGGAAAGCGGGACAGCTGCAGGCGTGCTACATCGCGGTTGGATAGGCTTGAAGACTGCGGTAGCGGGCCGTACCGACCTGGCCATCTTGGAAGAATGCGAGCGGGGAGAGGACGTGGCCAAGAGCCGCTATCAAGCGGCTCTCCAGGAAGACCTACCGCCGCAGCTGCTCGCCCTCATTCAATTGCAATATGAAGGCGTGGTGCGAAACCACGACCAGGTCAGGGAACTGCGTGACCGGATGCGGGCGCACGCCTGACGGCCTTGCGCCGGACCGCCCTCACCGACGTTCGAGAGAGGCGGTCCGGGCAAGGCTCTGGATCAGGCCCGCCAATTGAAAGAATTCCACCGGCTTGGCGAGATAGACCTGGAAGCCGCTCGCCAGCGCGCGGATGCGGTCTTCTGCCTGGGTAGCCGAGGTAAGCGCAATGGCCGGGGTCGGCATGGGAAACCGATCGGGTGCGCCGCGTTCAAGTTCACGAATGCGGCAGAGCGTAGCGCAGCCGTCCATCCCCGGCATCGTGAGGTCACTGACGATCACGTGTGGCATCCCGCATCCCGACGCCTCGCCCAGGTACCGCAGGGCCTGCCCCCCGGAATCGCATGCCACCACGTCAGCGCCTGCCGAGCGCAGGGATTCCGTCAAGGCGGTGCGCCCCTCGTCGTGGTCTTCGATCAGCAGGATGCGCAATCCATCCAACGAGGAAGCGGCGGACATCTCCGGGGGGGCTGGCACCGCCTGCGCCCCTTCTTTGGCCAAAGGCAGGTAAATCGAAAATACCGCGCCCTGCCCTTCTCCGGCGCTTTGCGCCGCCACCCGCCCACCGTGCAGCTCGGCCAGATGGCGGACCAGCGTCAGCCCCACCCCCAGCCCTTCGGCGCGACGGGCGCGGAGCGCATCCTGGTGGCGAAACGGGTCGAATAAATAGGGCATCACGTCGCTGGAAATGCCTTTGCCGGTATCGCCCACTGCAATGCACGCTTCGTTGCCCGCCACCGCGACGCGCACCGAGACCTCGCTGCCCTGCGCGCTGAACTTGATGGCGTTGGTCACCAAGTGGCCCACCATTTGCTCCACGCGCTCTCCGTTTCCCCACACTTGCACTTGCGTCGCCGGCAACTCCGCGCGCAAGGCCACGCCGCGTTCCGCCGCCAGCCTCTCGGCCTTGGCCAAGGCCCCCTGCACTGCAGGAGAAAGCGACAACAACGTCTTGGAGAAACGCAGCCGGCCGGTCATCGCCTGGGTCACGTCCAACAGCTCCTCGATGAGTCCGACTTGCTGCTGCACGCCCGTCTTGATGCCTGCCAAGGCCCTGGCCACGCCAGGCTGGTTGACGTCGACGCGGCTTTCGAGCACATGCGCCCAGCTCTGGATGCCATTGAGGGGCGAGCGCAATTCGTGCGACACCATGGCCAGGAATTGATCGCGGACGTTGGCTGCGGTTTCCGCCTGGGTGCGGGCGGCCTGCTCGCGCAACACCAGGGCATCCAACTCGACCTGCGCTTGAACCCAGGACGTGACGTCCGACGTGACGGCCACGGCGCGTGCGCCAAGCGGATCGGGCACGACGCTCACCCTGAAGTACCGGGTGTTATCGCCGGTATCGATGCGATAGTCGAAATTCTGGGGGGTACGCGAGGCCATGGCTTGCGCCGCGGCCTGCTCGTAGGCGGTGGCGATGTAGGGCGCAACGCCTAGCTCTCTTGCCCCCTTGCCGGCAAATGCATGGGGTTCGATCCCGAATAATTGGCCTGCGGCGCGATTGGCGTACACATATCGCAACTCGGAGTCATAAGCCATGACGGCATATGGCAGGAGCTCGAGCATATGTGCAGACCCGAAGTCATCCTCACCCGCACCGGCGGGTTCACCGCCGTCGACTTCGCGATGCCAAGTGCAGGTCCCGCTGAATCCGACGAATTGGTCATTGGCTTCGAAGCTGGGCTGGACCTGCGTATGCACTTCGAGCACACCACCGTCCGCAGCCGACACGCCATGCACGAGTTCCCAAGGCGATGCCACGACAGCGGCTTTGGTGAACGCCGACTTGAGCCGCCGGCGGTGTGGCGCAGGCACTCGCTCCAGCCATCCCCAGCCCAGCGCCTGCTCGACCGGCTGCCCCGTTAGCCGCGTCCAGGCGGGATTCACATAGGTCCAGGAGCCGTCTATGGCGGCGGACCAGAGAATGCAGGGCGCGTGGTCCGCCAGGCGACGGAAAGACGCATCGGAAGCATGGGCTGCCGTGGAAAGATGCGCAGCCGTGCTCATCGGTCGTCGCCCGGCTGCATGACGGGAAGCCCCCTGGGGCTCAATGCTGTCGAGACCATTCGGTATCGTAGTTCTCTTCGACGTCATCCGGTGGTTCGAGGAAAAAAGTGGCTATGAACGCCGCCACCGCCACCACGAACATGATTAGCGCGACAGTGGCCGCGCTCGCCGCGAAGCCCGTCCAGGCAGCCACGATCGCCAACAAGGGAACCACGAAAAAGATAGTAGCCCAACGCAACATGATCCATCTCCTTGGCTTTCCCGTATTCCCCGCATCACCGGCTGCGCTGCGAAGTTACGGTCACGTCTGGGCTGACTACGAGCAGATTCCGTACCAACAGGCCCTTGCTCCCGCGAAAGCCGGATATTGCTAGGGGAATCCGCAAGCCGGCCGAGGGCGGTTATAAGTTTTACATGCTCATCCGTCGGGTTGAGAGAAAAAGTTACATGCAGTTTTTGCACGGTGACGGCATGCGACTCCCTTTTCTACAAGGACTAAACTCCCAGCTTCACCGGAGATCGCCATGGACCTATCCGAACTGGCCGCCCACGTCGCGCGCCGCTACGACGAAGAGCTGATCCCCCTGTTGTCCGACTACGTGCGGGTACCCGCCAAATCGCCCATGTTCGACGCGAACTGGGCGGCGCACGGGCACCTGGCCGCCGTCGTCGAAGCGGCTGCCGCGTGGGCCCGCGCCCAACCCGTCACCGGGCTGTCGGTGGAAATCGTCTCCATCGAGGGCCGCACCCCGTGCCTGTACTTCGAAGCGCCCGCGACACAGGGGCTGGGGGCCGAAACGACCATCCTGTTCTACGGCCACCTCGACAAACAGCCGGAGATGACGGGCTGGCGGGAAGGCTTCGGGCCCTGGACCCCCAGGATCGAGGATGACAAGCTATACGGCCGGGGCAGCGCGGACGACGGCTACGCCGTCTACGCCGCGTTGACGGCCCTATCGGCGCTGGATCGCCAGGGCGTGCCGCGCCCGCGGTGCGTGGGCCTGATCGAGACCTGCGAGGAAAGCGGCAGCTACGACCTGCCCGCTTACCTCGACCTGCTCGCGCCGCGCATAGGCATCCCCACATTGGTCGTCGGCCTGGACTCGGGTTGCGGCAACTATGACCAGCTCTGGGTAACGACATCCTTGCGCGGCCTGGCCGGCGGCGTGCTCACGGTAGAAGTGCTGACCGAAGGCGTGCATTCCGGCATGGCGAGCGGCCTCGTCCCCTCTTCGTTTCGCATCGCCCGCCAACTGCTCAACCGGCTCGACGACCCCGCCACCGGGCGCGTCATCCTGCCGGAGCTCCATGCGGAGATTCCCGCCGAGCGCCTGGCGCAGGCGAAGGCCGCCGGCGACATCCTCGGTGACCAGGTCTGGAAACAGTTCCCTTGGGTAGGATGCTCGCACGGCCCCGAAGGGCATGCGCATGCGCAGCCGACGACCACCGACCCGGCAGAAGGCATCCTGAACCGCACCTGGCGCCCGGCGCTCTCCGTCACCGGGGCCGCAGGCTTGCCTTCGATCGACGCTGCCGGGAATGTCCTGCGTCCGAAAACCTCGCTCAAGCTGAGCATGCGCTTGCCGCCAACCGTCGACGCCGAGCGTGCCGCGCGGGCGATGAAAACCGCATTGGAACGCGATCCGCCTTACCAGGCCAAGGTGCGCTTCGAAGCCGAAGGCAGCGCCAGCGGCTGGAACGCCCCGCCTACGGCGCCGTGGCTGGAACGCGCCATCCACGAGGCATCCCAGGCGGCGTTCGGGAAAAGCGCAGCCTGGATTGGCGAAGGCGGGACCATTCCTTTCATGGGGATGCTGGGTGAGAAGTATCCCGACGCACAATTCCTCATCACCGGCGTGCTGGGCCCGCAGTCGAACGCCCATGGCCCGAATGAATTCCTCCACATTCCCTACGTAAAAAAGCTCACGGCCGCCATAGCGCAGGTCGTGGCTGCCGTCAGGTGAGCGAGGCACGCCGGCCAGGCACCGTTTCAGCCAGGGGCCGGCGCACACACGATCGTTACAGAGACGCGCCGGGCCGGCCGGCGTCTTCTGCTAACCTGGGCTCACACCACTAGTTTCCATTGCGCGTCGGCTGCGGCCCGCGCCGGAGCTTGACGTGCTTTCGCAAACCGCACAACGGATTGGAATGAACCGCCCGGGTAACGCGCACGGGTGGTAAGGGAGATGAGCCATGAGCAGCCGTGTTGAAAAAGACACTTTCGGTCCCATCGAAGTACCTGCGGATCACCTTTGGGGCGCCCAGACCCAGCGCTCGCTGCAGTTTTTCTCTATCTCGACCGAGCGCATGCCCGAGCCGCTCATCGTGGCCCTGGCGCGGGTCAAGCGCGCGGCCGCCCGCGTCAATGCCGAGCTGGGGCTGCTGGAGCCGCGCCTTGCCAAGGCCATCGAGTCGGCGGCTGACGAAGTCATCGCCGGGCGGTGGCCGGGCGAGTTCCCCCTCAGCGTCTGGCAAACCGGATCCGGCACGCAGACCAACATGAACCTCAACGAGGTGCTGGCCAATCGCGCTTCGGAGCTATTGGGCGGGGAGCGCGGGCAGGGCCGCCTCGTGCATCCGAACGACCACGTCAACCGCGGCCAGTCTTCCAATGACGTCTTTCCCACCGCCATGCACGTGGCGGCGGCGCTGCAAGTGCACACCCGGCTGCTGCCCGCCCTCGCCCGGCTGCGCAAGACGCTGGCAGACAAAGCCAAGGCCTATGCCGACGTGGTAAAAATCGGCCGGACTCACCTGCAGGACGCTACGCCGCTCACGCTAGGCCAAGAATTATCTGGCCACGAGGCGCAGCTTACCCTGGCAGAGGAACAAATCCGCTATGCGCAACGGGGATTGCTGTTGCTCGCCATCGGGGGAACGGCCGTCGGGACCGGCTTGAATACGCATCCGGAGTTCGGCGCGCGCGTCGCCGCGGAGTTAGCCAAGGAGACGGGCCTGCCGTTCGAGTCTGCTCCCAATAAATTCCAAGCCTTGGCTTCGCATGAAGGACTGCTTTTCGCCCACGGGGCCTTGAAGACGTTGGCCGCAGGCCTGATGAAACTGGCCAATGACGTGCGGTGGCTCGCCAGCGGCCCCAGGTCCGGCCTGGGCGAGATCCGCATACCGGAGAACGAGCCAGGCAGCTCCATCATGCCCGGCAAGGTCAACCCGACCCAGGCCGAGGCGCTCACCATGCTGTGCGCGCAGGTCCTGGGCAACGATGTGGCGATCAACATCGGCGGGGCCAGCGGCAACTTCGAGCTCAACGTTTTCAAGCCGCTGCTGATCCACAACTTCCTGCAGTCCGTACGCCTGCTGGCCGACGGCATGGAGAGCTTCGACAAGCACTGCGTGTCGGGCCTGGAACCCAATCGAGAGCGCATCGCTGAATTGGTGGAGCGCTCGCTGATGCTCGTGACGGCCCTCAACCCGCATATCGGCTACGACAAAGCCGCCCAAATCGCCAAGAAGGCGCATAAGGAAAACTTGTCCCTGCGGGAGGCGGCGCTGGCGCTGGGCTACGTGACGGCCGAGCAGTTCGACCAATGGGTGAACCCTGCCGCCATGACTCGCAATACGGTCGAATAAGGCGCCTGCGCCTAGCCCTTGCCGCTGACCTCCGCGCCCGCGTCGGGCGTGAGGCGCCGGAAGAACAAGATGGAGGCGATCATGGCACCGCCTATCACCAGGTAGCCGGGGACGACGTCCCAGGCGTCGAGCGAGGTGGTGCCACGCGCGACCATGCTTACCTTGAGCACGAACGCAGCGATGGCCACGCCTAGGCTGATGGCCAATTGCTGCACGGCGCTGGCCATGCCCGTCGCGCGCCCCATGTGCTCCGGCCCGATATCCGCGTACGCCAGGGAGTTCACCCCTGTCAGCTGGAGCGAACGGAAAAACCCGCCCAGCAACAGCACCACGATGATGACCAGGTGCGGCGTCGCCGGGGTAAAGAGCACGCAGCCGATGACGGAACCGCCGGTCAAGACGGCGTTCACCACCAGCGTGCGGCGGAAGCCATAGCGTTTGATGATGGGGCCGGCAGTCATTTTCATCATCAACGCACCCAGTGCCCCGGCAAACGTCAACATCCCCGCCGCAAACGGCCCCATGCCGAACGCTACCTGCAGCTGCATGGCGAGCAGGAAGGGAACCGCGCCCACGGCGAGCCGGCACAGATTGCCGCCCAGCAGCGAAATGGAGAAGGTTGGGATCTTGAGCAAGCGGAAATCGAGGATGGGATGCGGCGAACGTTGCGCATGCTTGACGTACAGGAACCCGCACAAAAGGCCCACGCCCAGCAACGCTGCCACCGTGGCGGGGGCAAGCACGTCGTGCCCCAGCGCATCGAAGCAGAACACCAGTGTGCCCATGCATATCGCCGTCAGGACGAACCCCAGGAAATCCAGCGGCAAGGGCTTTCCGCCCTCGATGTTCTTGATGTAGCGCAGCACCAGGATCACGCCCGCGATGCCGATGGGCAAGTTGATGAAGAAAATCCAGCGCCAAGACGCATACTCCACCAGGAAACCGCCCACAGCGGGCCCAAAGATAGGCCCGAGCAGCGCCGGCATGCTCAGGAACGACATCGCACGCACGAGCTCGGACTTCTGGACCGTCCGCAATAGCACGATGCGGCCGACGGGCACCATCATCGCCCCGGCGAACCCTTGCAACATGCGGCCGGCCACCATGTGCCCCAACGACTGGGAAATGCCGCACAGGGTCGAGCTGAGCGTAAAGAGCATGATGGCCGCCGCGAACACCTGCCGCGCCCCGAACCGGTCTGCGGCCCAGCCACAGATGGGAACGAAAACGGCCGCGCTCAATAGATAAGCCGTGATGGCGACATTGAGCCGCACCGGGTCTTCCCCGAAGGACTCGGCCATCGCCGGCAGCGCAGTGGCGATGACCGTGGAGTCCAGCATCTGCATGAATAGCGCACAGCCGATGATGAGCGGCACCACCATGGGGGACAACCGCTGGCGCACGCGGCCGAAGAATGAAGGGCGGGCCCCGGGAGTGACGGCCATGCACTCACTCCCCGAGGCGCCGCAGGGCGTCCACCGCTGCCCCGAGCGCAGCGCGCGACTCGGGCTCGAGCTTGGCAATGCGCCCGGCGAGCCAATCGGTGCGGCGTTTGCGTACGTCGGCCACGAGCTTGCGGCCTTGTGGCGTGATCGCCAACCCCACGCGTCGCTTGTCCGCATGAAGCGTGAGGTCGCGGCGGACTAAGCCCGCCTCTTCCAATTGCTTGATGTGTTTACTCATCGTCGGCGCGCGCATGTTTTCGCGGTGGGCCAAGTCGTTGACGCCGATACCCGGTTCTTTGTCGATGGTCGCCAGCAGCATGATCGTCAACGGCGATACACCGAAAGCCTGCGTTTCCCGGCGCAAGAGCCGGTTGAGCCGCAAGATGGCAGGACGCAGCTGCGCCGCCAGCTCAAAGGCATCGTTGCTTGACGGGTCGGACATGGCATCGGCATGCGGCAAGCAGCCGCCTGATATAGTTAGTTAGCAGAACTAACTATATCGCCGCACGCACGGTTTGGCAAGGAAGGGAAAGGATCGGCACCGCTGCACGCGGCGCCGAGGCTCCGTTCACATGACGGCCGATGCACCGCCGTCGAGATTGATGCTCGAGCCCGTTACATAGCTTGCCGCCTCGGACGCGAGGAAGACGATGACGTTGGCAGCTTCCTCGGCCTCTCCCACCCGGCCGAGGGGAATATCCCGCGCAAATTCCCGGTACAGCGCCTCCGGCTCCTTGCCCTTCTTCGCGGCCGAGCGTTCGTGCTGCGCCGCCTTGATCTTGCCGATGCAGACGGCGTTCACGAGGATATTGTCGGCCGCAAACTCGCGGGACAGGGCCTTGGTCAGCGCCAGCCCGGCCGCGCGCGAGACAGAGGTGGGCATGGACGCGGCGCCGGGCTGCTTGCCCCCTATGGTCGAGATGTTCACGATGCGGCCGCCGCCCTGGCGCTTCATGTGTTCGACGGCGAGCCGCGAGCAGCGAATGGCCCCGTAGAGCTTGAGCTCCAGGTCCGCATCCCAATCGGCGTCCTTGACCTCCAGGAATGGTCCGCGCATGGACGTGCCGGCATTGTTCACCAGGATGTCGATGCGGCCGAAATGGCTGGCGACGGCCGCAAAGAAGCGCTCGACATCTTCCGGCTTGGAGACGTCGGCCGGTATGCCCAGCACGTCGCCGCCCTTGCCGCGCAGAAGCTCAACCGTCGCGGCGAGCCTGTCGGCATTGCGGGCGCAGAGCGCGACTTTCGCGCCTTCCTCGACAAACTTGAGGGCCGTCGCCAAGCCGATGCCGGCGGTGGCACCGGTCACTACCGCCACTTTTCCTGCAAGACCAAGATCCATTGCTACTCCGTCATAGAATCAAACCATGCGCGGCGCGCCGCGCCCCTACGAACCGCACACCGCGTCCGCCGCGGCGGCACTTTACCAGCCCTCTGCCATGGAAACGAGCCCGCAAGACATCGGCCTCATCCGCGTGTACCACGCCCACGTTTACTACGACCCTGCGACGACCCGCCCAGACGCTGCCGCGGTGCGCGAGCAAGTGTGCGCCCGCTTCCCGGTCCAGGCCGGCCGCTGGCACGACGTCCCCGTCGGTCCGCACACCCAAGCCATGTACCAGCTGGTGTTCGCGCCCGATACGTTTTCCACCCTGGTACCCTGGCTCATGCTCAACCGCCGCGGCTTGGACGTGCTGATCCACCCGGACACCGGGTTTCCCCGCCGCGACCACCTCGTGCACGGTTTCTGGCTCGGCCGGCAGTTGCCGCTGCGCGGCGAACGCCTGCCCGAGCAGGAGGACTAAACCTGCCTCACCGCGCACGGTCGATCCAGCCCAGGCGCTCGCCGGCCGACGCCACAATCTCGAACGACCGCAATTGCGCAGCCGGATCGTAAACCTGGGCCGTCACCATCAATTCGTCCGCCCCGTGGCGTTCGGCGAACGCCGCCAAGCCCGCCTGGACGTCCGCCTCATCGCCGACGATGGAGCAAGCAAGCGACCGCTCCACGTGCGCGCGTTCCGCTTCGCTCCACCGCTCCTCGATGTCATCCACGGGTGCCGCCAGCTTCCCCGGCCTGCCCCGGATGAGGCTGACGAACTGCCATTGCAGCGACGTAAACAGGCGGCGCGCCTCGGCCGCCGTATCGGCGGCGCACACGTTGACGCCCAGCATCACATAGGGGCGTTCCAAAGTTGCGGACGGTTGGAAACGGGTACGGTACAGATCCAGCGCCGCGGTCAAGTACCCCGGCGCGAAATGCGAAGCGAACGCGAAAGGCAGCCCCAGCTGGGCCGCCAGCTGTGCGCTGAACAAACTCGAGCCCAGGAGCCACAAGGGCACGTCCAAGCCCGCGCCGGGCACGGCCTGAACGGCTTGGCCCGGCACA
>Ga0065721_10051324_pt1 | contig 15288 bp, 10 predicted proteins | sample Mesricmetagenome_FD_59108 | JGI IMG/M metagenome (GOLD analysis project Ga0065721, IMG submission 59108) | Mesophilic microbial community from rice straw/compost enrichment Sample: eDNA_1 v2 (version 2) | ecosystem: Engineered > Solid waste > Grass > Composting > Bioreactor | place: USA: Davis... | reverse complement strand
GGCGTGCCGGCCGGCGCGGTGCAGCTGCTGCCGGGCCGTGGCGAGACCGTCGGCGCGTCGCTGGTCGGTGATGCGCGCGTCAAGGGCGTGATGTTCACCGGCTCGACCGAGATCGCCCGCCTGCTGCAGCGTAATCTGGCCGGCCGCCTCGATGCCGCCGGCCGCCCGGTGCCGCTGATCGCCGAGACCGGCGGCCAGAACGCGATGATCGTCGATTCGTCGGCGCTGGCCGAGCAGGTGGTCGCCGACGTCGTGAGCTCGGCGTTCGATTCGGCCGGCCAGCGCTGCTCCGCGCTGCGCGTGCTGTGCCTGCAGGAGGATGTGGCCGACCGCGTGCTGGAGATGCTCAAGGGCGCGATGGCCGAGCTGACGATGGCCAACCCGGATCGCCTGTCGACCGACGTCGGTCCGGTGATCGACGAGGAGGCGCGCGCCGGCATCGTCAAGCATATCGAGGGGATGCGCGCCAAGGGCCGTCGCGTGCATCAGGCGGATGCCAACGCGGCGCTGTCGCCGTCGTGCCGCCATGGCACTTTCGTGCCGCCGACGCTGATCGAACTGAACCATATCGGCGAGCTGCAGCGCGAGGTGTTCGGCCCGGTGCTGCACGTGGTGCGCTACCAGCGTTCGCGCCTGGATGCGCTGCTCGACCAGATCAATGCCACCGGCTACGGCCTGACCATGGGCGTGCACACCCGCATCGACGAAACGATCGAGCACATCGTTTCGCGCGCCCATGTCGGCAACCTCTACGTCAACCGCAATATCGTCGGCGCGGTGGTCGGCGTGCAGCCGTTCGGCGGCGAGGGCCTGTCAGGCACCGGTCCGAAGGCCGGCGGTCCGCTCTATCTGCACCGCCTGCTGTCGACCTGCCCGCAGGACGCCTTCGTCGCCGTGGCCCGTGCGGCCGCGGCGGCCGACGCGCCGGCCGCGGAGCCGCGTGCGGCCCTGCGCCCCGAGGCCCAGGCCGCCTTCGATGCCTACCGCCAGTGGGCGGCATCGGACACAGCCCCGGCGCCGGCGCTGGTGGAGCAGTGCGACCGCTTTGCCGCGGCCTCGACCTCGGGCATGACGGTGACGCTGCCCGGCCCGACCGGCGAGCGCAATACCTACACGCTGCTGCCGCGCGACACCGTGCTGTGCCTGGCGCCGAACGAGGCCGACCTGGCCACGCAGCTGGCGGCGGTGCTGGCGGTCGGCGCCGGCGCGTTGTGCCCGGACGCCGAGCCCGCGCGGACCCTGTATGCGCGGCTGCCGAAGGCAGTACAATCGCGCGTTCGCCTGGTTGCCGACTGGAGCGCGGCCGACGTCGCCTTCGACGCGGTGCTGCACCACGGCGATTCGGACCAGCTGCGCGCGGTGTGCGAACAGGTCGCGCAGCGGCCCGGTCCGATCGTCGGCGTGCAGGGGCTGGGCCACGGCGACACCGGCATCGCGCTGGAGCGTCTGCTGATGGAGCGCTCGCTGTCGGTCAATACCACGGCGGCCGGCGGCAACGCGAGCCTGATGACGATCGGCTGACCGCGGGGACCGACGGCAACGACAACGATTGACCGCCCGAGCCGGTCCGACGTATCGGTCGGACGTCCGGGTTGGGCGCCAGACAGGCGCAGGTGCGGCGGCGATCCCGCCCTCGCTGCGCCACCGAGAAAGCGTGGTCCGCAGGGGCGGGCCGAACGCTTCCAAGAGTGCAGTGAACCGGCCTACAGGCTACCCAAGGAGAACGGATGAACACGACCTTCCACAAGACGGCGCTGACCGTCGCACTGACGATCGCCGGCCTGACCGCGGCGTCCGCCGCGTTCGCGCAGGCGCAGGAAATCAAGCTCGGCTTTGCCGCGCCGATGACCGGCGGTCAGGCGCAGTACGGCAAGGACATGCAGAACGGCGTGGTGCTGGCGATCGAGCAGATGAACGCCACCAAGCCCAAGATCGGCGGCAAGGAAGTCAAGTTCGTGCTGCTGTCCGAGGACGACCAGGCCGATCCGAAGACCGGCTCGGTGGTGGCGCAGAAGCTGGTCGACAACGGCATCCAGGGCATGCTCGGCCATTTCAACTCGGGCACCAGCATCCCGGCCTCGATGGTCTACAACCGCGCCGGCATCGCGCAGATCGCGATGGCGACCGCGCCCGAATACACCCGCCAGGGCTTCAAGACCACCTTCCGCATGATGACCTCCGACACCCAGCAGGGTTCGGTGCTCGGCAACTACGTGGTCAAGAAGCTCGGCGCGAAGAACATCGCCATCGTCGATGACCGTACCGCCTACGGCCAGGGCCTGGCCGACGAGTTCGAGAAGGCCGCCAAGGCCGCCGGCGGCAAGATCGTGCGCCGCGAGTTCACCAACGACAAGGCGGTGGACTTCAAGGCCGTGCTGACCAACATCAAGCGCAGCAACCCGGACATCATCTTCTTCGGCGGCGCCGAGACGCAGTCCGCGCCGATGGCCAAGCAGATCAAGGAACTGGGCCTGAAGTCGCCGCTGGTGTCGGGCGAGATGTCCAAGACCGACAACTTCCTGAAGCTGGCCGGTCCCGCCGCGGAAGGCACGGTGGTGTCGCTGGCCGGCCTGCCGCTGGAGCAGATGCCGGGCGGCGCCAAGTATGCGCAGGACTACGAGAAGCGTTTCAAGAGCAAGGTCCAGACCTACTCGCCGTATGCCTACGACGGCGCCACCGCGCTGATGACGGCGATGGTCAAGGCCGGCTCGGCCGATCCGGCGCGCTATCTGCCGGTGCTGGCGGCGACCAACATGCCGGGCGTCACCACCAAGACGCTGGCGTACGACGCGCGCGGCGACCTGAAGGACGGCGGCATCACCGTCTACAAGGTCGTGGGCGGCAAGTGGACCGTGCTGGAAACGCTGGGCGGCAAGTAAGCCCGGGTTTTCCACAGCGGGTCGACATTGGGTCCACTGTCCCGGAATTCCACAGTTCCACAGTTGGCCTGTGGTGCGGAACGCCACCCCTCGGGGTGGCGTTTTCTTTGGCCGCCGCATCACCGCCGCATCACCACCGCACTGGCCGCGGCGTTGGCCGCCGGCTTGACCACCAGGGCGGCGGCATCCGGCCGGCTCGACCCGCTTCCACGGCCTTGCCTCCCGCGTGGCGCATAATCGCGGTCTTGCCGTTTCCTCGCTATCCCAGTTGTCCCTCTTTGCCCATCACCCTGAAGGAGTACCCGTGTCCGCGCAGCCAGTCAGCTACGACCACGCCATCGAGCTTGCCACGCAGGAGCGCTACGACGAAGCGCTGGCGGTGATCGACGCGTTGGCGCGCCAGCGGCCCGAGGTCGTCGATTACGAGGCGCTGCGCGCCCGGTTGCTGTTCGACAAGGGCGAGCCCGAGCAGGCGCTGGCCGCGCTCGAGGCGGCGCTGTCCCGCCTGCCCGAGCTGCCGCTGCATCCCGCGCACCGCTGGGCCTCGCGCGGCGTGCTGGCGCATCGCTACGGCATGCTGCTGATGAACCAGCAGCGTTTCGCCGAGGCGCTGCCCTGGCTGGAAGAGGCGGCCCGGCGCAACGGGCTGGCCACCGGCGAATGGAGCGCGCAGCTGCATGCGGGGCTGGCGCACTATCGGCTGCGCCAGTTCGCCGAGGCCGGCCGCTATTGGTACGACCTGCTGTATCGCGCGCCGGACCTGGGTGCGCACGACATCCTGAGCCTGGCGGCCGCGCACGTGCAGGGCGCCGAGTCCGAGGGACAGCGCGCCGAACCGATGCTGCGGCTGTGCCTGGCCCGCATCGGCCTGGACAATGCCGATCTGCTGGAGATGAGCGAGGAGCAGGGCGACGCGCTGGCCGCGCAGCAGGCGCAGATGGTGCTGGCCGAGAACCCGGACCATCCGCACGCGCGCCGCATCCTCGCGCCGCTGCGGCTGCGGGCCGGCGATCTCGCCGGTGCGCGCGACGACCTGGCGGTCTACCAGCGCCAGGTGCCGGACCCGAAGGCGCAGATACGCGAGCTCGAGTGGCGCCATCAGGGCGGCGAGGCCGAGCCCTGGCGCGACTTCGTGCTGACCGACGCGGCCACCGACGCGCATGGCTACTACCTTGCCGGGCTGGCGCTGGCCGACTTCATCGAGCGCGTGCCGGCGTCGGCGGAAGCGCTGCGGCCACAGCTGCTGCGCGCCTGGCAAACGGGCCTGGCCCGCTTCGAGCAGTATTTCGCCACCGGGGAAGGCGGCTACGATGACGCCGACCCGCATATCTATTCGCTGCTGTGCGACCGGCTGGCGCGCCGGCTCGATCTCGACGATGCCGCGCAGCGCGACGAACGCATCGCGCTGCATGAGAAGGGCATTGCCGTCAGCGATTTCATCGAGCACTGGCTCGATCTGCTGGCCTGCCACGACGCCGCCGGACGCCATCAGCGCGTGGTCGAGATCGCCGGCGAGGTGCTGAACCGCTATCCGCTGGATCGCCATGCGGGCCACGTGACCTGGGTGTTCAGCCGGCTGATCCACGCGTGGAAGGCGATCGGTGGCAGCGAGGCGATCGGCGCGGCGCGGGCCGCGATCGCCCATATGGAGGCGCGGCTTGACGCGCTGCCGGTCGAGGAACGCAGCGAGGCGGCGCTGTCGATGGCCCATGCGCGCACGCATTTCGCCACGCTGCTGGGGAATTCGGCCGGATCGATGGAAGCGCGCGAACGCGCGCTGGCGCTGGACGAGATCGAGGCCCTGCAGGCGCGCGCGGTGGTGGTCGAGGACGCCTGGGTCTACGACGCCTTCGGCCGCATCTGGCGCGGCCTGGCCGACAACGAGCGCGCCTTGCCGCTGTTCGAGCGCGCCATCGCGCTGACCGAGGGCGATGCCGAGGACCAGGCCGCGGCGCGGCTGCAGCGCGGGCTGATCCGGCTCGACGCGCAGCAGTACGCCGAGGCGCTGACCGACTTCCATGCCGCCTTCGCGGTGCGCGACGACTGGGAGGCGGACGTGCATCTGCATGCGGCGCAGGCCGCGCTGGGTCTGGCGAGGCGCGAGGAGGCGCGCGATCTGTTTCTGCAGGCCCGCGCGCGCGGGGCCGCGCAAGGGCGTACCCGCGCGTTGTATGCGAAGGTCGAAAACGCACTGAAGGCCACGCGGCCGGCGTGGAAACTGTGGGGCGTCTAAGCCTGAGGTGCAGGCCGCGCGCGTGAGTGTGGACGCGCCGGAGACGCGATGGAGACGCGATGGAGACGCGATGGAGACGCGATGGAGACGCGATCCGATAGCGCGTCGGCGGAAACCTCAGCAAAACTCGTGCCTTGTCGGACAAACCCGGACACGGGTTCAAAGGCCCTTCCGTTAGGATGTCACCCATGAATGGATTGAGCCAACTATTTCCGACCTGGCCGCTCGCACCCAGCGGGCTGTTCTGGGTCGGCCTCGCGCTGGTAGGCGCGGGCCTTGCCGGCGAAATTTGCCGGATGTATCTGAGATTGCCGCGTATCGTCGGTTATGCCGCCACCGGTCTGCTGGCCGGCACGCTGGGCCGCCCCATCGTCGATCAGACGATGATCGCGCAGACCCGCATCCTGATCGACATGGCGCTGGCGCTGGCCCTGTTCGAACTCGGCCATCGCCTGTCGCTGGTCTGGCTGCGGGCCAATCGCTGGCTGCTGTTTACCAGTGCCTCGGAGAGCCTGCTGACCTGGGGCCTCGTCACCGCGGTGCTGCAATGGATCGGCGTGAGCCCGACCGTCGCCATCCTCGCCGGCGGCATCGCGGTCAGCACGTCGCCGTCGATCGTGCTGCAGCTGAAGAACGAATTGCGTGCCGAAGGCCAGGTCACCGAACGGCTGATGGCGATGACCGCCCTCAACAGCATGTATGCCGCGGTAATCGTGCAGCTGGCGACCGGCTGGCTGCATTCGGAATACGGCAATCTGGGCGCGGCGCTGCTGCATCCGCTGTATCTGCTGGTCGGCTCGTGCCTGCTGGCGTGGCTGGTCGGCAAGCTGAGCCAGGCGGTCTATGCGCGGATGCCGGCCGACGATCAGTACAGCTTTCTGGTGCTGGTCGGCATCGTGCTGTTCACGCTGGCGCTGACGCGGCTGCTGAAGCTGTCGATGCCGTTGACGCTGCTGCTGGCTGGCGTCGTCTTCAAGCATCAGGACAATCAGCCGCGCGTGTGGCCCGCGCACTTCGGCAGCGCCGGTACGCTGCTGATCATCGTGATGGTGGTGTCGCTGGGGCTGCCGGTGACCGTGCGCGACTGGTCCATCGCCGGCGTCGCCGCGATCGTGCTGGTGCTGCTGCGGCATCTGGCCAAGCTCGGCGGCGTGGTGTCGCTGGGTTCGTTCTCGGGCCTTAGCATCCGGCAGTGCGTGGCGCTTGGCGTGGCGCTGGGGCCGATGTCGGGTCTGGCTTACCTGCTGATGAGCGATGTGGCGCGGCTCTATCCGGAAACCGGGGAAATGCTCAACGCGATCGTGCTGTGCGCGCTGGCGATCGAGCAGATCGCGGCGCCGGTATTGGCCGCATGGGCACTTCGCTATGCCGGCGAGGTCAGAGGCAATGGAGGAGGGCGCTGATGTCACTCGAACCGTTCAAGCAATCCGAGGCGCTGACCTTCGGCGTCGAGCTGGAAATGCAGCTGGTCAATCGCCATGACTACGATCTGGCGCCGTTCGCGCCCGATTTGCTGCGGCTGCTGAAGGGCGCCCAGCATGCGGGCGATATCAAGCCGGAGATCAGTCCGTCGATGATCGAGATCAGCACCGGCATCTGCCATGACTACGCGCAGGCGCTGTCCGAGCTGACCACGATGCGCGACCTGATGGTCGAGGCCTCGCATTCGCTGAACCTGGGCATCTGCGGCGGCGGCACGCATCCGTTCCAGCAGTGGGCCGATCGCACCATCTCCGACTCGCCGCGCTACCAGTACATCTCCGAGCTGTACGGCTACCTGGCCAAGCAGTTCACCGTGTTCGGCCAGCACGTGCATATCGGCTGCCCGACCGCCGACGATTCGCTGTTCCTGCTGCATGCGATCGGCCGCTACGTGCCGCACTTCATTGCGCTGGCGGCGTCGTCGCCGTATGTGCAGGGCGTCGATACCGGCTTCGCTTCCGCGCGACTGAATTCGGTCGCTGCCTTCCCGATGAGCGGCCGCGCGCCCTTCATGCTGACCTGGGACGCCTTCACCGCGTACTTCGAGAAGATGCGCAAGACGGGCGTGATCGAGAGCATGAAGGACTTCTATTGGGATATTCGCCCCAAGCCGGAATTCGGCACCATCGAAGTCCGCGTCATGGACACGCCGCTGACGGTCGCGCGCGCCTGCGACATTGCGGCCTATATCCAGGCGCTGGCGCGCTATCTGCTGCTGTCGCGCCCCTTCATGCCGGAAGAGGACGACTACCTGGTCTATACCTTCAACCGCTTCCAGGCCTGCCGCTTCGGACTCGACGGCGAGTACGTGCACCCCAACGAACTGACGCGGATGCCGATCGCCGACCATATCCTGTCGATCTGCGACGTGCTGGTGCCGCACGCCGAAGCGCTCGGTTCGCTGGAGGCCTTGGCCAATATACGCATGCTGGCCGCCAGCCGCAGCGGCGACGCCGAATGGGCGCGCCAGGTCGATGCCGATACGCGCAGTCTGCGCGAGGCGGTGCGGCAGAGCTGCGATCGCTGGGCAGGGTAAGAGAGTCCTTGTGCCGGGCCGCGCCGCTGCCATCCTTGCCTTCCCTGCGATCACAGCAATCGCTGCGATCCGGGGCGCGGCGGTCAGACCCCGTGCGGGATGCTGTCGCCGTCGCCGAGCCCGAGCCGCTGGTTCGCCGGCACCGCCACCGCCAGCAGCTTCGGCGGCGGCAGGTTCAGCCCCTTCATCATCTCGATGAACTCTTCGCGTGTGCGGCCGCACAGCCGGCTGTTGGTGGCCCGTTCGTGACCGATGGTCGAATGGGTGCGGCCCTTGTAGTCATGGGCCGGATATACCAGCGTGTCGTCGGGCAGCGCAAACAGCTTGCGCGTCAGGCTGTCGTATAGCGTGCCGGCGTCGCCGGACTGGAAGTCGGTGCGTCCGCAGCCGTCGATCAGCAGCGCATCGCCGGTAAAGACCCGGCGCACCACGCCGCCGTCCGGCTGCGCCTCTTCCCACAGATAGCTCATGCTGCCGGCGGTATGTCCCGGCGTATGGATGGCGCGCAGCGTTTGCGTGCCGAACGGGATCGTGTCGCCGTCGATCAGCTGCTTCAGCGCCGGCCGGATATCGCAGCCCGACGGCGCGGCGGTATGCGCGCCGGTGCGTTGCGCGAGATGGCCGGCAGAGGTGATGTGGTCGGCGTGCGCATGGGTCTCGATGACCCAGGCAAGCCGTACCCCGGTCTGCTGCACCAGCGCCAGATCCCGTTCGAGCTGACGGTCGACCGGATCGATCAGCGCGGCGTCACGTGTCGCCGCGTCGATCAGCAGGTAGGTGTAGGTACTGGACTCGCGATCGAAGAGTTGATGGAAGGTTTGCATCTGCGGGAATACTAACGAAGCGCCGCCTGGCGCTAGTCTTCGAATACGTCGGCGAGGTGCTGGGCGCTCAGCAGTCTTTCTCCCCAGGCTTCCAATTGTTCAAGCCGGGCGCTGTTCAGCCGTGATTCGAGTTCGGCTGGCAGAGGGCCGAAGCGCTTGGCAAGCAGATTTCGCAGGAGCATGGCCTGACCCTGTTGCAGGCCCTCCTGCAGACCTACCTGCCGGCCCTCCTGCAGACCTGCCTGCCGGCCCTCCTGCAGACCTGCCTGCCGGCCCTCCTGCAGACCTACCTGCCGGCCCTCCTGCAGACCTGCCTGCCGGCCCTCCTGCAAACCTGCCTGCCGGCCCTCCTGCAGACCTGCCTGCCGGCCTTCCTGCAGACCTACCTGTCGGCCTTCTCGCCGGCCTTCCTGCAGACCTACCTGCCAACCTTCCTGCAGGCCTTCCCGCTTGTAATTGGCCTTCCACTGCGCAATATTCGTCGACAGCGACATTTCAGCCTCCATCAGGTTGTGTATGTCCGTTAAATACAAACCGGCCCGGCGATGCCGTGAGCCTACATGCTTCAGCCATCGTACGAAAGTGTCCTCCAGGACCGGGTCGTCGGCCACGCGCAGCCTGATCCAGCGAACCGCTTCGAGCATCGCCGTCTCCGTCTCCGCGTTCTCGAAGCGGAACACCGCGGCGACGAGATTGTCGAGCGTGGCCAGTTCCTCATCTGAATATCGCCGCGCGTCCACCAGAAGATATTCGCAGCGCGGCTGGCAGCGGCACAAGTCATCCGGCAGCCGCGGCGACAGATCCGCGATATCGGTCTTTGCCGTCCAGCTGCCTTCCCCGTTGTAGACCACGATCGGCAGCACCGGCGGCAACTGGCCGTCTGGCAGTATATTCCGCCCACGGATCAGCTCCAGATCCAACGACGTGACGTAATTCGTCATGCGAATCGCCATATGGCGATCGATGGTGCTCTGGAATTCGATCAGCAGATAGAGGTAGACCCACTCGCCGCCGGCCTGGATGCGCCAGACCATGTCGCTGGCGCGCTGGCGAAGGCGGTCCGTAACGTAGTTGCTCGAGATACGTTCGAGGGTGTCGAAGTCCAGCGCGCGGACCCACGCGCTCGGCACGAAATCCCGCAGCAGATCACGGACGAATTCCGGTGTGGAGAACAACAGCTTGTAACAGGCATCGTGGCTCGGCATGGCTCGCGCATCGCAGTTGCGGTGCCGAGAGAATGCCGCGCCGAAGGGCCGCGAGATTCCACAAAAGTGCGTGCTACTTTAGTGTTCGAGCTTCAGCACTCGACGATATTGACGGCGAGCCCGCCGCGCGCCGTTTCCTTGTACTTGGTCTTCATGTCGGCACCGGTCTCGCGCATGGTCTTGATCACCGAATCGAGCGAGACATAGTGATTGCCGTCGCCGCGCAAGGCCATGCGCGCGGCGTTGACCGCCTTGACCGAGGCCATCGCATTGCGCTCGATGCAGGGAATCTGCACCAGCCCGCCGACCGGATCGCAGGTCAGCCCCAGGTTGTGTTCCATGCCGATTTCCGCGGCATTCTCGACCTGCTCCGGCGTGCCGCCGAGCACGGCCGCCAGCGCGCCCGCTGCCATCGAACACGCGACGCCAACCTCGCCCTGGCAGCCGACTTCGGCGCCGGAGAGCGACGCGTTCAGCTTGTACAGCAGACCGATCGCGCCGGCCGTCAGCAGGAAGTCTATCACGCCGCGCTCGTTCGCACCGGGCACGAAGCGATCGTAGTAATGCAGCACGGCCGGGATGATGCCCGCCGCGCCATTGGTCGGCGCGGTCACCACGCGGCCACCGGCCGCGTTCTCCTCGTTGACGGCCATCGCATAGAGGTTGACCCAGTCCATCACCGACAGCGGGTCGGACAGCGTCCGTTCGGCGCGCTCGGTCAGATTGCGGTACAGCTCCGGCGCGCGCCGCTTGACCTTGAACGGGCCCGGCAGCTCGCCATCGGTGCGGCAGCCGCGCGCGACGCAGGCCTGCATCACCTGCCAGATATGCAACAGGCCGGCGCGCACATCGGCTTCGCTGCGCCAGGTGCATTCGTTTTCGAGCATCAGCTGCGCGATCGACTTGCCGCTGCTGCTGGCCATGTCGAGCATCGCGCGGCCGCTGCGGAAGGGATGCGGCAGTTGCCGGTCGGCCTCGAGCACCTGCGTGTTCGCCGCGCCCGCGCTGACGACGAAGCCGCCGCCGACCGACAGATAGCGGCCTTCGCGCAGCGTCGCGCCGGCGGCATCGAAGGCATGGAATTTCATGCCGTTCGGATGCTCGGCCAGCGCTTCGCGCCGGTAGAACGCGATATGTTCCTTTTCGACGAAGGGAATCGGATGCTTGCCAAGCAGGGACAGCGTGCGCGAAGCGCGCAGCGCTGCCAGCCTGGCGTCGATGGTGTCCGGATCGATGGTATCGGGCGCCTCGCCGAGCAGGCCGAGAATCACGCCCTTGTCGGTGCCGTGCCCCTTGCCGGTCGCGCCGAGCGAGCCGTACAGCTCGACCCGCACGCTGGCCACCTGCGGCAGCAGGCCGTCGCGCTCCAGTCCATGCGCGAACATGCCGGCCGCACGCATCGGTCCCACCGTATGCGAGCTGGACGGCCCGATGCCGACCTTGAACAGGTCGAATACGCTGACAGCCACGTTGGTCTCCTATCGTTTGCCGGCGCTTTGCCGGCTTCCGCCGCGGCTTGCCGTCCGGCCAGGCGCGATACGGGCTAGACCGGCCGATCGTCCTCGGGGCGTTCCCACAACGAGACGCCGGGGCCGGGCGGTTCCTCCGGCAGTTCCTTGCGCTTGAGCACGCTGATGGCGCCGTCGTTCTCCAGGATCGCTATATAGACGTCGTCCAGGCTGGCGCAGCCCTCGCGCCGCAATACCTTCATCAGATCGTCGCTGGTCAGCCGCGCGCCGTGCATGACCTTGTCAATCACCTTGCCATGGCGGATCAGCAGCTGGGGGTGGCCCTCGACCGCGTACTCGAACTTGCGGCTGCGCCAGCTGAGCCAGCTGACCAGCACGTTGATGCCGATCAGCGTGGCGGCGAGGATCAGGCCTGCGGATACCGACTTGTCATCGCCGACCATGGCGTTCTGCACGCCTTCGGACAGGATCAGCAACAGGATCAGATCGAACGGGGTCATCTGTCCGATCTGCCGCTTGCCGCCCAGCCGCATCATGATCAGCAGCGCGAAATAGACGATCAGTCCTCGGACGATAAATTCCCACCACGGTGCGCTCATCTCCCACATCGACAGTCTCCTTACCGATGACAGCCCCGGCGCGAATGCCGGGAACTCAGGCCCGGACGCGGAACCGCGTCCGGGCGGCGATGGAGCCGCCGTGCCGGGATCGCCCGCAGTGCCCGCCGACTATGTGCCGACTGCCCGCGGACTGCCTGCTTACTCCTCGTACGCGCTCATCGGCACGCACGAGCAGAACAGGTTGCGATCGCCGTAGACGTTGTCGGCACGGCCGACCGGCGGCCAGTACTTCTGCGTCCGCAGCGAGGCGACCGGATAGGCGGCTTCCTCACGAGTGTACTTGTGGTTCCACTCGTTGGCAGTGATGACCGCGGCGGTGTGCGGCGCGTTCTTCAGCGGGTTGTCCTCGCGGTCGAAGCTGCCGTCCTCGACACGGGCGATTTCCTTGCGGATGGCGATCATCGCGTCGATGAAGCGGTCCAGCTCGTGCAGCGCCTCGCTCTCGGTCGGCTCGATCATCAGCGTGCCCGGCACCGGGAAGCTCATGGTCGGCGCATGGAAGCCATAGTCCATCAGCCGCTTGGCGACATCCTCGTTGCTGATGCCGGTCGCCTTCTGGATCGGACGCAGGTCGAGAATGCACTCGTGCGCGATATGGCCGTTGCCGCCCGTGTACAGCACCGGGTAGTAGTCCGACAGCCGCTTGGCGACGTAGTTGGCCGCCAGGATCGCGTTCTCGGTGGCCGCCGTCAGGCCGCGCGCGCCCATCATCGCGATATACATCCACGAAATCGGCAGGATGCTGGCCGAGCCGTAGGGCGCGGCCGAGATCGCGCCGATGCCGTCTGCCGCGCGGCGGTAGCCGCTGCTGGCGTGGTTCGGCAGGAACGGCGCCAGATGCGCGCCGACCGCGACCGGACCCACGCCCGGGCCGCCGCCGCCGTGCGGAATGCAGAAGGTCTTGTGCAGGTTCAGGTGCGACACGTCGCCGCCGAACTGCCCCGGCGCCGCGGTGCCCACCATCGCGTTCATGTTGGCGCCGTCGACATAGACCTGCCCGCCGTGGCTGTGCACGATCTCGCAGATGCGCTGCACGCCTTCCTCGAACACGCCGTGCGTGGACGGATAGGTGATCATGATCGCCGCCAGGTTCCCGCTGTGCTGCGCGGCCTTCTTCTCCAGGTCGGCCAGATCGACGTTGCCGTCCTCGTCGCAGGCCACTACGACCACCTGCATGCCGGCCATCTGCGCGGACGCCGGATTGGTGCCGTGCGCCGACGACGGGATCAGGCAGATATTGCGATGGCTCTCGCCGCGGCTCGCGTGGTAGGCGTGGATGATCTGCAGGCCCGCGTACTCGCCTTGCGAGCCGGCGTTCGGCTGCAGGCTGACGGCGGCGTAGCCGGTGGCCGCGCACAGCATCGCCTCGAGCTGGGCGATCATTTCGCGGTAGCCGACGGTCTGGTCGTCCGGCGCGAACGGATGGATGCTCGAAAACTCGGGCCAGGTGACCGGAATCATCTCGCTGGTCGCGTTGAGCTTCATCGTGCAGGAGCCCAGCGGGATCATCGTGCGATCGAGTGCCAGGTCCTTGTCGGCCAGCATGCGCAGATAGCGCAGCATCTCGTGCTCGGCGTGATGCGTGTTGAAGACCGGATGCGTCAGGTAGGCGCTCTGGCGCGACAGCGCGGCCGGATAGCCGTCATCGGCCGCGGCTTCCAGTGCGTCGAAGGCCGGCACCGGCTTGCCCTGCGCAAAGATCTCCCACAGCGCGACCACATCGTCGCGGGTGGTGGTCTCGTCCAGCGAGATGCCGACGTGCGTCGCACCGGCGCGGCGCAGATTGATGCGGCGCGCGGTGGCCGCGGCGTGGATCGCCTCGGTGGCGGCGCCGGTCTCGATCGTCAGCGTGTCGAAGAAGGTCGCATTGCTGCGCGCGTAGCCCAGCGCCTGCAGGCCGCCGGCCAGCGTCGCGGTCAGGCGATGCACGCGTTGCGCGATGCGCTTCAGGCCTTGCGGACCGTGGTAGACCGCGTACATCGACGCCATGACGGCCAGCAGCACCTGCGCGGTACAGATGTTCGAGGTCGCCTTTTCGCGGCGGATATGCTGCTCGCGCGTCTGCAGCGCGAGCCGGTAGGCCGGGTTGCCCTGCGCGTCGACGGTGACGCCCACCAGGCGGCCCGGCATCGAGCGCTTGTAGGCGTCCTTGACGGCCATATAGCCGGCGTGCGGGCCGCCGAAGCCGAGCGGCACGCCGAAGCGCTGCGAATTGCCGACGGCCACGTCGGCGCCCCATTCGCCGGGCGCGGTGAGCAGCGTCAGCGCCAGCAGGTCCGCCGCGGCGACCACCAGGCCGCCGGCCGCGTGGACCGCATCGGCGATCGCGCGGTAGTCCGCCACGTCGCCGTTGACGCCCGGGTATTGCAGCAGCACGCCGAAGGCATGCGCCTGCGCCGCGTCGGCGGCGGGACCGACCTTGACCTCGATGCCGAGCGGCAGCGCGCGCGTGCGCACCACTTCGATCGTCTGCGGCAGCACGTCGTCGGCCACATAGAAGGTATTCGACGCGTGCTTGTTCACGCGCTGCAGCAGCGTCATCGCCTCGGCCGCGGCCGTGCCTTCGTCGAGCATCGACGCATTGGCGATATCGAGGCCGGTCAGGTCGGTGACCATCTGCTGGAAGTTCAACATCGCTTCCAGGCGGCCCTGCGAGATCTCCGGCTGGTACGGCGTGTACGCGGTGTACCAGGCCGGGTTCTCGAAGATATTGCGCAGGATCACGCCCGGCGTCAGCGTGTTGTAGTAGCCCTGGCCGATGAAGCTCTTGAACACCTTGTTCTTGCCGGCGATGCCGCGCAGCTTGGCCAGCGCGGCTTCCTCGGTCAGCGGCTCGGTGAATTCGCCCAGCTGCATGCCGTCGCGGCGGCGGATCGCGGCCGGGATGATGGCATCCATCAGCGCGGCGCGGCTGTCGTAGCCCAGCACCTTCAGCATGTGCTGCTGTTCGGCGGCGTCGGGACCGATATGGCGGTGGGAGAAGGCGTCGCGAGCTTCGAGTTCGGCCAGCGAAGGGCGAGCGGATTGAGCGGCGTTCATGGGCAGGGGAGCGTTCATGGCAAGTGACTCGGAGAGGCGGGCCGGGACATGGTGGTCAGCCATGGCCCCCGGCGCCGCGGGCGGGGCGCCGGGCTCAGGCGCCGACGCTGGCCTTGTAGGCGTCGGCCGTCATCAGGCCGTTGACGTCGTCGCCGTTGGCCGGCTTGATCTTGAACAGCCAGGCGTCGAAGGCGTTGGCGTTGACGCTCTCGGGCGCGTCCTTGACGGCGTCGTTGACGGCGACCACCTCGCCGGCCACCGGCGCGTAGATGTCCGACGCGGCCTTGACCGATTCGACCACGGCCAGCGCGTCGCCGGCGCCGACCGTCTTGCCGACCTCGGGCAGTTCCAGGAAGACGATGTCGCCGAGCGCATCCTGCGCGTGATCGGTGATGCCGATCGTCAGCGTGCCGTCGGTTTCGACGCGCACCCATTCGTGCGACTCGGTGTACTTCAGGTCAGCGGGGAAATTCATCGAGATTCTCCAATTTCAGATTCTTG
>Ga0065721_10006028_pt1 | contig 15290 bp, 12 predicted proteins | sample Mesricmetagenome_FD_59108 | JGI IMG/M metagenome (GOLD analysis project Ga0065721, IMG submission 59108) | Mesophilic microbial community from rice straw/compost enrichment Sample: eDNA_1 v2 (version 2) | ecosystem: Engineered > Solid waste > Grass > Composting > Bioreactor | place: USA: Davis... | reverse complement strand
GCGCCGGCGCTGAGCGGCGCGCAGGGACGTGAGGTTACTCCGCAGCCGCCAGCCGTTCCATACCAACGCCGGATGGCAAGTCGTACATGCCCTGGCTGAGGGTGTTGAGGTGGCCGATGACCTCGTCTGACGGCATGACGTTGGCATATTTGGCGTGCATGTCGCACAGGTTGATGGCGTGGTTGGCCTGAGCCCGGTCAAAGCAGCCGTCCTCCACCACTGTCACCCTGTAGTTGAGCGAAAACGCGTCGAGCACAGTCGCGCGGACGCAGCCGGAGGTGGTGGTGCCGGTGACGATGACGCTGTCGCAGCCGAGCAGCTGCAGGTACGACGCCATGGGCGTGCCAGCAAAGCCCGAGGGCTTTTGCTTGCGGATGACGATGTCGCGCGGACCGGGGGCAATGGCATCGACGATTTCATTGCCGTCGCGGCCATCGCTGGTCAACAGCGGGGCACTGGTGCGGGCCTCGTCCTGACGGCGGGAACTTTTCCAGGCCCAGGAGCCTGCATCCCATTTGTCGGCGCGCTGCTCGCCGGTGGTGTAGATGATCGGGATACCTTTGCCGCGGCAGGTATCGATGAGCTTTTCAAGCACCGGCATGGCTTCCCAGGCATATTCGCCGCAGGAAGTGCGCCACTTCTTTATGCTTTCCAGGATTGGCGTCGGCTGTTCATCACAGAAGGCGTAGTTGACGTCGATGACCAGCAGGGCAGGGCGCTTCCCCCATGCGGCCAGCGAACCGAAACCGGAAGCGGCAAACACCGCCTTGTCCTCGGCGCTCAGGTATTTGTCCCAGATGCGATCAGTCCTGATGGTCGGTCTCCTGTCTTGATGTGGATGGGGATGCTCGTGAGGTCTGGTCAACAGCAGGCGCCGGCCGCCGAGCATGAAGACGGCGCCGAAGGCAGCGAGAAGCAGGGCGTTGAGCAGCAGGCCGCCGTGGTAGCCGATATGGCTGAAATCCACGACGGCGCCGATGGCGAGGGGGCCGATCAGATAACCGAAGTCGCCGGTGAACCGCAGCAGACCCATGGCCGGCCCCTGCTGAGGGCCAGGGACGACATCGACCGCAAGGGCGGCGATGGCAGGACCGCCGATCCCCGTTGCAAGGCCGATGGCGATCATGCCGGAAAGGAGCATGGCAGGGCTGCCGGCCATCGCGATACCGCAAAGGGCTATGGCGGTGGCAATGAGCGAAAGGGTGATTATTCCGGCCCGGGGGTACCGGTCGACGAGGTAGGCAGCCAATGGCAGGGACGCCAGGTTGGCGATGGCCGAGAGGGACATGGCCAGTCCCATCTGGTCGGGGCCGAGATTGTATCGCTGGTCTGCCAGCAGCGGGATCAGCTGCCACTGCCCGGCGGTGCGGGTAAGGAAGAAGCCGAAATTGGCCAGCAGAACGCAGACAAAAGGCAGGATCAGCAACAGGCCCAGCGTGCCTCGCGCCCCGGCGTGGGCTGGTTCCTTATGTTGCGGGCTGGTGTCGCGGAACAGCGCCAGCGGCAGCAGGGCGGAGACAAGACCGATGGCTGCGGCAACGTAGAAGGGGCCCGAGAGGCCCCAAAGGCCAGCGGAAAGGCCGCCGACGCTGGGACCGAAGGCGCCGCCCACGAGGGTAGCGCCCTGGAGCATGGACATTACCTTGCCACGGGTGCGCCGATCACTGTGCTGGGCCAGGTAGATCATGGTCGCTGTCATGAACAGACCCGAACCGATGCCTTGAAGTACACGTCCAATCAGCAGTGCCGTGTAGCCGGTGGCGACAGCGCCAAGGACGGAGCCGACAGCACAGATGATCAGACCGATGCTCAGCAGCGGCCGCGTACCGAGGCGCAAAGCGACGTGACCCGCGGGCAGGTCCGCGGCGAGGCGCCCTGCAGCGAACAGGGTGATCATCAGGCCGATCTGCCAGTCAGGGACCGCAAAGCTTTGGGCATAGATGGCCATGACCGGAGTAAGCAGGCCGAACAGCATCATGTGTCCGGCCACGGCAACCAGGGTGACTGGCAGATAGGGCATTGCCTGAAGCGTCTGGCGCCAGCTGGCGGGGGCGAGGGGAAGGTCGCCAAAGAGCACGTTCATCCGCTACTCCGCCGGCTCGCTGGGGGGAGGAGCGGGGTTGAGCGGGCCACGTCGCACCGTCACGGCCGAGAAGCCGAGTACGGTAGCAACGAGGATGGCTCCGCCGCTGTAGAACGCGGCGGTGAGGCCGAAGAGCTGACCCAGCACACCGAACATGGCGGGGCTGAGCACCTGGGAAAAGCGGTTGGCCAAAAGGCGTAGGCCCATAAGTTTGCCGCGCTCGCCTTCCCCTACAGCATCGACCATGATCATGATGCTGACCGGCAGGTTGACGCCCACGGCGGCACCGACGAGCGAGACCAGCGCCAGCATGGCAACGGGATGGATGACCGCCAGCGGGGTCAGCGCAACACCCGTTGCAGCGATCGTGCCAGCCGCCAGCAGAATCAACTCGAGGGAGTGCCGCTTCATCAGCCGGTTGAGGGCAAAGCGCGCGAGCATGCCGGCAAGGCTATGGACCGAAACGGTCAAAGATATCAGGAAGGTCGCAAAGCCATTCTGCGCCAGATAAAGCGGCAGAAAACTCATATAGAGCGACTGGATATACATGACCAGAAAGGTGGCGGTCAGCCCGAACTGCACCGGGCGCGAGCCGGCAAGGCCAATGCCGCGCCTGTAGCTGGTGATGATGCCAGACGGACTGAAGGCATCGCGTACGCGGATATGGCTGGCATCCGGATGGGGATATCGTCGGCTCAGCCAGAACAACACGAGCATGAACAGCACGCAAACTATCAGCGAGGCGACGAACGCGGCGCGGTAGCCGTCATGCGGCACGGCAAAGGCCGAGGCGATGAGACCGCCAAAAATCGGCCCAAGCATGCCCCCGCCCGACATCCACATCGAATAGCGCTTGATGGCGTCGTTGCGGCGGTCACGATCGCCCTGGGCGACCAGGACCTGGAAGGACGAGGCCATGATGATGACCGAGGCTCCGATCAGCACCTGTGACAGGGCCAAAAGGGCGATTCCGGTGGCAAAGATGGTGCAGATCAGCGAGGCGAGCAGGAACCAGGAGCCGTATTTCAGCATCTTCATCGGTCCGATGGAGTCGATGAGCTGCCCGCAGGGCATTGCGATGACGATGGGCAGCAATGCCTTGAGGGTCACCATCAGACCCACCGCAAAGGTGGATGCGCCCAGTTCTGTGGCGTAGAGCGCAAAGAATGGATTGGCGAGACCCTGGATAGTGAAGAACACACCGCCGCCCACCACGCCGAACCGGGCAAAGCGCCGGCCGGCGTCCTCTGACTTAATTTCAGTGGGCATAATGGCAGGCCACCTGTCGTGAAAGTTCGTGGTTGGGGAGCACGGGTTTCTCCATCCGGCAGCGGTCGGTCGCCATGGGGCAGCGCGAGGCAAAGGCACACCCGACCGGCAGATCCAGTGGACTGGGCAGGTCGCCCTGCAGCGGCGCAACGGTGCGTCGGCCCTCGATCGCCGGATCGGGCACAGGCACGGCGTCGATCAGTGCGCGAGTATATGGATGGCGGGGATCGGCGAAGACTTCTTCGGCGGCGCCATATTCAACCACCTCACCCAGATACATGACCGCGATGCGATCGGAGATGTACCGGACGGTCAGCAGATCGTGGGAGATGAAGACGAAGCTGATGCCCAGCTCCTGCTTGAGATCGACGAGGAGGTTGATGATCTGGGCGCGCACCGAAACGTCGAGCGCAGAAGTGGGCTCATCGGCCACGACCACGGAAGGATTGAGCGCGAGCGCCCTTGCCACGGCAATGCGCTGGCGCTGACCACCGCTCAACTGATGGGGGTACCGCTCGGCAAAGGCGGGGTCGAGCCCGACCTGACTGATCAGCTGGCGCACGGTTTCGAGCCGTTCGGCCTTGCCGCCACGCGCCTTGACCACCAGCGGTTCGGCGATGATGTCGCCAATGGTCATCTTGGGATTGAAGGAGGCAGCCGGGTCCTGAAAAACCATTTGCGCCAGGCCGGCGATGAAGATGTCGCCGGAGGTCGGTTTCTCCAGTCCGAGCAACAGGCGGGCGACGGTGCTCTTGCCGCAGCCGCTTTCGCCCACAATGCCCAGGGTCTCGCCCTTGTGCACCCGCAGGTTGACGCCGTTGACGGCGCGCACCACGACTTTACGCGACGTTTTAAACTGCTTCCAGAGCGCGTTGACCTCGACCACCACGCTGCCATCAGGTTCAAAGGGCTGGTTCGGACGGGTCGTCCGGGTGGCAGCGAAATCGGCGGTCTCGTCCAGGCCATGCGGCAGCCAGCAAGCAGCCTCGTGCTCGGGGCCGCGATCAGAAAGGAGCGGCGCCTCGGCAAAACACCGTTCATGCGCGGCCGCACAGCGCTCCTTGAAGGCGCAACCGGTGACCGGAAAGCGCATGTCTGGCGGCATGCCGGGGATCTGCGGTAGCCGGTCGGTCTTGAGCATGGACGTACTGGGAATTGTGCCCAGCAGGCTTTGGGTATAGGGGTGCTGCGGCCTGGCAAAGATGTCCTCGACGCGGCCGAATTCCACGATGCGCCCGGCATACATAACGGCAACCTTGTGGGCGAAGCGCGCCACCAGTCCCAGATCGTGGGTGATGAACATCATGGCCGCGCCGGCCTCGGCGGTGAGGTTTTTCAGCACCTCGACAATCTGGGCCTGCATGGTGACATCAAGCGCTGTTGTCGGCTCGTCGGCGATGACCAGCTGCGGCTGGCAGGACAGAGCCATGGCGATCATGACGCGCTGGCGCATGCCGCCGCTCATCTCGAAGGGAAAGGCCTCGATGCGGCGCTCCGGCTCGGGAATGCCCACCTTGCCCAGCCACTTTACTGCCTCGGCCCGCGCTTCCTGCTGCGTGAGCCGCAGGTTGCGCATGATCGGCTCGATCATCTGCCGGGAAATGCGCATCACCGGATCAAGCGACGACATGGGGTCCTGGAAGACGGTGCCTACCAGGCGACCCCTCACTGCGTTGAGCTGGCGCTCACTTAGCTTGCTCAAGTCGCGGCCATCGAGCAGCACTTCGCCGCCGGCGACCCTGCCGGGATGGGAGAGCAGGCGGAGGATGGACATGGCCATGGCGCTCTTGCCCGAGCCGCTTTCTCCCACCACCGCGACGCGCTCACCGCGCTCGATGGTGAAGGAGACGCCATCCACGGCACGCACTATGCCCTTCGGTGTCTGGAACTCGGTGCGCAGATTGCGCACTTCGAGCAATGTTGTTCTCACGGGAGCCTGGTAGTTCATGGCTATGTCTCCGGTTAGCGCGAACGCGGATCGAGCAGCTCGCGGACACCGTCCGAGAGAAAATGGAGGCCGATAGCGATGAGCAGGATCACCGCCCCCGGCAGCGTCGAGATCCACCAGGCCTGTTCGAGGTAAGTCTGGCCATCGCGCACGATGTTTCCGAGTGAAGGCTGGGGCGGCATGATGCCGAGGCCGAGGAAGCTGAGACTGGCTTCGACCAGAATGGCATTGGCCGCAGTGATGCTGGCTGCGACCAGCATGGGAGCCAGGGTGTTGGGCACTATGTGGCGGCTCATCAGCCAGTACTGCGAGGCATCGATAGTGCGGGCGGCATCGATGAAGGCGCGGGAGCGCAGGCTCAGCACCTGCGAGCGCTGCAGGCGAATGAAGCGGGGCACATCGGCCAGCGAGATGGCAAGGATCACAGGCACGATGCCGGTGCCCATTACCGACACCAGGCCGATGGCGAGCAGCAGCGACGGGAAGGCAAGGAAGATATCGACCACGGTCATGATGATCCGGTCGACCCAGCCCCCATAGAAACCGGCCAAGGTGCCCAGCACCATGCCGAAGAGCAGGGCAATGGCAGCGACGCTGAGGCCGACCATCAGCGAGACCTCCACGCCGGCAAGCGTGCGGCTGAAGATGTCGCGCCCCATCTTGTCGGTGCCGAACACGTGTTCGATCGAGGGAAACTGCATCATCGCGCGCAGGTTGGTCTCAAGCGGCTTCTGGATCGGCAGCACCGGGGCAAGGATGGTGAGCAGCAGGATCGGGACCAGGATTATCAGGGCCAGTTGGACCTTGCGGTGCCCTAGAAACCGGTGCCCGATAACCGCGGTGAAAAGGGACTGGAAGCGACGCTGGCGGGCAGGAATGGGGGAGAGCGTGATGTCGGCCACGTTGGCCTCCTTGCCTAGAATTGCACGCGGGGATCGAGGGTCTTGTAGATAAGGTCCGTCGTGAAATTGATGACGACGAACAGCAGCGCGTAGAGCACGATCAGGGTCTGGACGAGCTGGTAGTCGCGGCTGTTGATGCCGGCGACCAGCAGGTTCCCCACGCCAGGTATGGTGAAGATGAATTCGACGATCACCGTGCCGCCAAGCAGGTTGCCGAAGCTGAGACCCACCACCGTGGCGATGGGCAGAGCGGCATTCTTGAGGGCGTGACGGAAGAGCACCCGCAACTCCGACCAACCGAGCGAGCGGGCGGTGCGTACATAGTCCTCGTTGAGCACTTCGAGCACGGCTGTGCGGGTGATGCGGGCCAGCGTCGCCACCTGTGCCAGCGACAGGACGATCACCGGCAGGGCGAGGCGAAGTGCGACCCCACGGGGATTTCCCCAGTCGAGCTGGCCGGAGGCGGGAAACCAGCCCAGCCCGAGCGAGAAGACCAGCAGCAGGACCAGCGCCGTCCAGAAGGGCGGCATGAGGTCGATGACCATGGCACTGCCGGTCAGCCAGTTGTCCAGCCAGGTGCGGCCCTTGTGTGCCATATAGGCAGCGAGCGTGCCCAGCGGGATCGAAAGAATGACCGAGAGAGCGATGGTGGACAAGGCGATGGTCAAGGTGATGGGCAGCGCCCGTACCAGCAGCTCAAGGATCGGAATGCGGGTGGTGATTGTCTCGCCGAGGTTGATCGTCGCCAGATCCCGCAGGAAGCCGAAATACTGCGCGATCAGGGGTTCATCGAGACCCATCTGCTCGCGCAGGACTTCGAGCGCTTCGCCCGAAAGCGTGTCGCCGGCCATGGCCGAAGCCGCATCACCGGGGATGAGCCGGAGGGTGAAGAATACCAGAGTGACGACGCCGAGCACGGTGACGAGCATCTGGACAAGTTTCTTGGCGGCATATTCGGCCATGGCGGGCTCCTATTCGGTGATGTCGACGTCGTAGAAGTTGACCTGGGCGAGGTAGTTGATGTGCACCCCGGTTACTTCCGGCTTGCCGGGCCAGAAGACGTTGTTCGAATAGGTTGCGAGATAGACGGCCTCTTCGGCGACGATCTGCTGCACCTTCTTGTACATCTCGAACGCCTTGGCCTTGTCGGGTTCGGCGCGGGCCGACTCAAGCAATTCGGTGACTTCGGGATTGTCGTAACGGGCGCCGTTCAGGCCGTTCGGCACCATGTTGTCGGGGTGCAGGTAGCTGAACAGGATCATGTCCGGGTTGACCGCTGGCAGCAGGCGGGACGCCATGTCGAACTCGCCGGCATTGCGCCGCTGGTTGAAGGTGGGCGTATCGACCAGTTCCATTTCCATGTTGATGCCGACCTGGCTGAGGAAGTCGATCTGGAACTGCTGCAGCTCGGTGACACCCTGGGCCGAGGTGCCCAGGTTCTTGAAGGTGAAGCCGTCGGGATAGCCGGCTTCGGCCAGCAGGGCCCTGGCCTTTTCGGGGTCATACTCGTACCTGGGAATGTCGTCGGTATAGACGTCCATCCAGGGCAGCAGCATGGAGTAATGCGGCTGCGTGAGGCTGGGCGAAATGGCCTGGGTGATCGCCGCATAGTCGACGGCATGGGCCATGGCCTTGCGCACCAGCGGATTGGCGAAGGGCTCGAACTGCGGGTTGAGCACGCCGACGACCACGGCATAGTCCTTTACCGCATTCATGGTGAAACCTTCAGCCTCAAGGGTGGCCAGGTTCTCCTCGAGGTTAGCCCGCATCAGCAGATCCACTTCGCCGTTGCGCAGGGCGATAGTGGCGGTGGCTTCGTCCTTGATGATGTTGAAGACGATGGTTTCGATCGGGGCAGGGCCCTTGTAGTAGTCCTCGTGCCGCTTGAGCACGATCTGCGAGCTCACATCTATCGACTCGAGGTAGTAGGGGCCCGTGCCGATGGGCCGCCAGCGCACCTGATCCCCTGCCTCCTCAACGGCCTTTTGACTGACGATCTGGCCCTGGTGGTAGTTGGCCACCGTGTGAGGGAAGTTGCCGTTGGGTGCATCCAGCTCGATGATGAGCGTGTAGGGGTCCGGCGCCTCCATACTGACGATGCCGTCGAATTCGGAGGCATACGGAGAGGCGGTGGCTGGGTCCTTGATGCGGTTGAAACTGTAGATGACGTCGGCGGCAGTAAAATCGCCATAGCCCTTGTGGAAGGTGACACCCTCCCGCAGCTTGAAGGTCCATGTCTTGTTGTCTGTCGTTTCCCAGGACGTTGCGAGGTCCGGAACGATCTCGCCGGTTTTCCCGTCGTAGGTGGTCAGCCCACTGAAGAGGTTGAAAGCGATGTTTTCGTTCTCGATGCGAAAGATGTTGGCCGGATCGAACCCGGCGGGGTCATCGTAGAAGCGGACGGTGAGCGTCTTTTCCTGGGCCAATGCGGGCGTTGCCCCCAGGACAGGGACGAAGGCAGCCAAAACGGCGAGGGCGGCGGCAAATGCAGTGCGGACTTTGCCAAACATAGTAGCCTCGAAAGGATTGTTGGGGGGCGGCGGCGCCGCTCCGTCGGGGAGCGGCGATGATTGTCGGATCAGCTGGCCAGGCGGGCCGGTGCTGCCTCAGCGCCGGCCGCGAGCCGGCGGAAGTAAGCCTTGGCCATCTCGGCATCTACGACATCGGCGTACTTCTGGTGCATGTCGTAGAGGTTCATCCAGTGGGAGGCCTCCGTCCGGTCATAGGCGCAGTCCGCTGGCACACCGACCTTGAAGCGATGGGTCGCGGCATCCACGGCGCTGGCGCGCAGACAACCGCTGGTGGACTCGCCGCAGAGGATTACCGTGTCGATGCCCATCGAAATCAGGTGATAGGTCAGGGGCGTGCCCTGGAATGCGCTGGGGGCGGTCTTTTCGATCACCACTTCGCCGGCAATGGGCGCCACCTCGTCGCAAATCTGCTCACCCTTGAGTTTCATTTCGGCGGACATGTTGGAAGCCCGCGGCTTGCGGTGGACCCAAGGCTTCATGCCGTTGTTGAGACCCTTGATGTGGACGACGGGAACGCCGGTTTCCCGGGCGACTGCCAGCAGTTCGGCCGTCTTGTCCACGGCAGCCCAGCCCTCAAGGCCCGTGCTCCCCGGCCAGGTCTTCATTGACTCGAAGATCGGTTCGCGGGTCAGTCCGACCACGCTGTAGTACATGTCGATCAGAATGAGGGCCGGCTTGGAACCGAAACCGGACAGCTCCTTCTTGCCCCATTGCTGGTCGTGGAGCTTGTCCCGCTCGCTCAGGAAGTTTTCCCACCCGTACATTGCCATTCTCCTTGTCAGCGTTGAAATGCCTAATTGTTAGGCAACAATTCACATTGACTAGCGTATTGGCAATTTGTGGTCATTCAAGCAAAACTAAGTCTGCTCTTTTCATAAGTGGAACTAATGGATGCCACAGCCACTGCCCTCCCTGGCCAGCCTTCGATCGTTCGAGGCTAGTGCGCGGCATGAGAGTTTTTCCAAGGCCGCTGAAGAACTTAATCTCACCCAAGCCGCCGTAAGCCAGCAGATTCGACTGCTGGAAGACCGCGTTGGAGGTGAGTTGTTTCGCCGTGAAGCGAGGCATGTGAAATTGACAGAGCTGGGTCGCCTCTACCGCAGCCTTACGGTTGAAGCACTCCGGGAACTCGAAACGGCCTTCGAAACCGTGCGCGCCCTTGCCCGGTCCGATGCTCTGGTGGTGAAGACCACTCCTACCTTCGCGTCATACTGGTTGCTGCCCCGACTGTTGTCATTTCAGCGGGACTGGCCATCGGCAAGCGTCACTGTAACGGCGGTGGAGACAATGGGGGGCCAGCTTGACGGCGTGGCAGATGTCTCGATCACCACCGGACAGGAGCAATGGCCGGGGTTCACGACCACCAAGCTATTCGACATCGATCTGATCGCTGTCGCTTCCCCTGCGGTAGCCCGCAGGACCGACCTGGGACGCTTTCTCGCCGGCAATACGGATGCCATCATTCACACCATGCGGCGCCTCGACGATTGGGCCTTGTGGTGCACGGGGGCAGGGGTGCCCAACTTCCAGCTTGATCGTGGCACGATCCTTTTCAACTCGGCTCTGTCCTATGGGGCTGCCGAGAAGGGAATAGGCATCGTTATCGCTGAAGAGGTGATGATTGCTGACCAGTTGACGGGCGGTTCACTCGTGGAAGTTCACTCCGCCCGGGTGCCCTCCGGCCGTGGATACTACCTTTTGGAGCCCGACAACCGCGCCAGAAAACCGATTGTGGATGCCTTCATCCGCTGGCTTCTGCAAGAGATCGCGGCGACAACATTGCAGCTGTCCGACCGCCGGGGGATGGGACGACCCTAGCACGGCTTGATAGCGGCGATGGCCTGGCCTCCAATCTTCGGTGTCTGTTCTCAGAGCATGAAGGCNTCGAGGTCCATTTNCGGTTCGGCTTCGTCAGCTGCCAGNGAGGCCGATGATACCTGGCGCGGAAACATCTGGTCATGCGCCTGNCGTTCGGCTTCCATCGTGTAGAGCTTGCGCAGGCCCACAAGGATGTTCTCGAGGGCGGGAGAGCGGTGCTCGGGCAGCGGATCGGTAGTGAGCCCAGCCACCGTCAGCGAGAGGTCATCAAGCGCTTCGGCCATGGCCGATTGGCCCGACAGGCCTGATGCTGCGTCCTGCAGCAACCGGATCACCCTGGGTCCGTCCTGGTTGAGCCGTCCCAGCGCGGCCGCGATGGTCTGGTCGAGCCGCGACAGGATATCCAGAGCCAGATTGGCCTGTTGCTCCAGTTCCCCGATCTGACTGCCGCCCTCGCTGGACGCAGCGCCAAAGGAGCCGGCCAGGCGCGAAGATTCACCAAGCCGGGACATGGCGGATTCGGCAGCGATGACGGTTTCCGTGGTCAGTTCGCGCAATTGCGAGGCGATGACTGTCAGCGAGGCGCCGCGCGGTCCCAGTTGCGCACAGCGCACCGCCGCATTGAGGCTGACGAGGCGCATATTGGCTTCGATTTCCTGGACTGCCTCGACATGATCGAGCAGTTGCCGGACCGTGGCCTGCACTGCGGAGGCAACGGTTTCGAGCTTGGCGCGCTCGGTTTCGAAGTCGGCCAGAATGGTCACGGCGGTGCGCAACTGAGCCGAGAGGCTGGCAATGGCCGAACTCTTGCCGCGCTCGTCGCCGCCAAAGTCCCGGGCCCGCGCCATGATGGTTCCGGCGTCCGCGGCAAGGGCCGAGAGGTCCGCTTCGGCCTGTTCGACCTCCTGGGCAAAACTGGCGGCGGTGAGGCTTAGCTGTTTTTGCTGCAGGGCCGCGATGGTGGCCAGGGCCGCGGCATGATCCTCGGGCGGGACGGTCGTTCCCATCACCTCCTGGCCCTCGAGCAGGTCGGCAAGGCCAGTCAGGGCTGCCTCGACATGCTCGATGCGCTGGCGGGTGGCGTCGCCGACCTGCAGGGCCATCACGGCACTGCCGATGCGGCCGACGATCTGGCGCGAGACCCGGCCGGTTTCGGCACTGCTGGCCAGGGCGGCGCTGCGCTGTTGGCCCAATGCCTCCAGCGTGTCCACCAGGCTCGACCCCAGCCGGGACAGCGTGTCGGCATGGGCCGCTTCGAAGCGGGCGCGCTGACTGGCGGCCCGGTCGACCTCGGTTGTCAACTGGCGGTAGACCTGGGCGAAATCCTGGATCGTGCGGCTGGCCGAGTCCGACAGTGTGGCAATATCGGTGGTGAAGACGTCGAAGTCGTCGCTGTCGCCCACGATGCCGGCAGCCGTGACGCGGGCGTTGACCGAAACGATCCCCATCATCTTGACGGCGCGGCGCAGGTCCGAAATGGGCGCATTGGCGGCAGCAACGACCTCGACCAGACGGGCCAGGTCGGCCTTTTCCTGAACGAAGGTGCTGGCCAGCGTCTCGGCCCGGGCCGCCACGGCGCTGAGACGTGAGCTGGCTTCTTCGACCTCGGCGCCGCCCAGGGCCTCGGGCAGGGCTTCGAACAGCTTGCTCAAGGTGTTGAGCAACGCAGCGCCTTCAGTCAGGCGTGCGCCAACTGCCACGAAGGCAGCCTCGATATCCTGTCGCGGCCGTGCCAGATCGTCGGCGAGCCGGCGGATGGCGTTGGTGTTGGCGGGCGTGGTCATGCTGCGCCTCCCGGTGTCGCATTCCTCTGGCCAAAGGCGGTAATCTCGCCGGCCATCTTTGACAGTGGCAGGGTGCGGACGGCAGCCCCGCGCTGGATGGCTTCCTTGGGCATGCCAAAGACGACGCTGCTGGCTTCATCCTGGGCAATGGTCAGGCTGCCCATCTGCCGCATTTCCAGCATCCCCCGGGCCCCATCATCGCCCATGCCGGTGAGCAGCATACCCATGGCGTTCTTGCCGGCTGACTGGGCGGTGGAGCGGAACAGCACATCAACGGAAGGGCGGTGACGGGAAACATGCGGCCCGTCCTGGATCTTGACCGTGTAGCGCGAGCCGGTGCGCACAAGCAGCATGTGCAGATTGCCCGGTGCAAGCAGTACCTGACCCGGCTGCACCAGGTCTCCATCCTCGGCCTCCTTGACCCGCACCGCGCAGGTGCCATCAAGGCGGCGGGCAAAGGCGGTCGTGAACTTTTCCGGCATGTGCTGGACAATGAGAATGGCCGGGCTGTCGGCGGGCAGGGCTTCAAGCACTTCGCGCAGCGCCTCGGTGCCCCCGGTGGAAGCGCCGATGGCGACGATCGGATCGGTCACCGGCAGCCGCGCCATGAGGCTTGCGCGGCGCGCCTCGGATACGGGTGGCAGGATCGCATCGGCGGTCAGCTTGGCCTCGACCTTGACGTCGGGAGCGGGGGCACGCACCGTCGTCGTGGCCCGGGCAACGCCGCGCATCCTGGCTTGGGCGGCGCCCTTGGCAGCATCGCAGATGCGCATGCGCGAATCGTGCAGGAACTGGGCGGTATCGACGCGCGGCTTGGCCACGACATCCACCGCACCGGCCTCGAGCGCCTGCATGAACGTGTCCGACCCGTCCTGCGCCAGGCTCGAGCAGATCACCACCGGAATCGGACGCTGGGCCATGATCTTGCGGAGGAAAGTGATGCCGTCCATGCGCGGCAGTTCGATATCGAGGAAGATGACGTCGGGCACTTCCTGACGGATCTTTTCGACGGCGACATAAGGATCGGCAGCGGTCGCCATGACTTCCAGCTCCGGATCAGCCGAGATGATGTCGGACAGGGTCGTGCGTACCGAAGCGCTGTCATCGACGATCAGGACGCGGATTTTGCGGCTCATGGGAAGGCTCAGGTCTTCTGGAATACGGCGGGCGCGATCTGGCGCATGGTGATCGAGGTGCCGATCATGGACTCCGAATGACCAAGAAGAAGATAACCGCCCGGNCGGAGATGTCCGACCAGCCGTGAAATGACCGCGGCCTGATCGGCCTTGTCGAAATAGATCAGNACATTGCGCAGGAAGATGATGTCGACGTCNCGNTCNTAGGGGTAAGTGCCATCCATCAGGTTCAGGCGNTCAAAGCGCACCTGCCGGCGCAATTCGGGCACGATGCGCACTTCCCGGCGCAGGCCNGGCCGGCGCGAATGCATCAGATAACGCGCCTGCATGGCCTGGGGAACAGGCGTGACCAGTTCAGCCGGATAGACGGCGCGACGCCCCGCTTCGATGACATCGGTGGAAATATCGGTGCCGAGGACAGCGAAACGGAAATCGCGCCGCGCTGTCATCATGTCCGCGAGCACCATGGCGATTGTATAGGCTTCGGCGCCTGTCGAACTGGCGGCGCTCCAGACCTTGAGCAGCGGCATGCGTTCCCGCGCCGCGATCAGTGCTGGCACCAGCACCCTTTCCATGCACTCGAAGTGTTCGGGCTCGCGGAAAAAGTCGGTCTTGTTGGTGGTAACGGCGTTGATCAGGAAGGGCAGTTCACGATCGAGCCCGCCCTGGCGGAAGAGGTAGGCGGCATATTCGGCGAAGGTTTCAAGCTTCAGGTGACGCAGCCGGCGGCGCAGTCGGCCCTCGACCATCAGGCGTTTGGCGGGCGGCAGCTTGATGCCGACCTCGTCACCAATCAATGTGGCGATGCGCTGGAAGTCGCGCATGTCCAGATGATCATCGGCATCTTCAATGAGGGGGCTGGCAAGAGCGGGCACAGAAACACTCCGGTACGCGGGGTCTGGCCGGATCAAACCGGCCAGCAGACTGGTCAGGCGGCGATGCTCTGGACGGTCTGGCCCAGGAGGCGGTCAAGATCGAGCACGGTCACGAAGCGGCCGTTGCGACGGCCAATGCCCTCGATGCAATGTCCGCTCCAGCCAACGCTGATCGTGGGCGGTGGATCGAGCGCCTCACTGTCGAGGACGGTGACTTCGAACACCCGGTCGGCGCGGAGGCCGACCGTAACATTGCCCTGTGGAGCGGCGACCGAGAGCACCACGATGCGGGTGTTCTCGGTATCCTGGGCTGGCTCGATGCCCAGGGTGAGCCGCAGGTCAAGCACTGGTACCCCTTCCCCGCGCACATCGATCATGCCGAGGAGGTTTTCCGGGGCCCTGGGCAGGCGCGCAATAGGGCGCATGTCCAGGATTTCCTGAACCCGGGTGACGGGTGCCGCAAACAACTCGTCAGCGACACCCANCGTGACATATTGGTTCAATTCNGCCATGGCGTGTTCCTAAGCCGCTCCGCGGCGGGTAAATTCTGCATCCAGCGCGTCCGGGCCATCATCAAGGGCNATGTCGAAGCCNCCCCCGGCAGGTTCGGCGACGCGCGCGGTCTTGCGCTTCNTCATGTGCGGTGCCTTTTCGAGCACCGCCTTTTCCAGCGCGGCATCCCGCATGTCTTCGTTGGCGGGCGGCTTGGCACTGCGCAGGCTGCCCCCGGTCTCGATGCGGAAGTAGCTGATGGCGGCCTGCAGCTGTTCGGCCTGGCTGGCCAGCTCTTCGGAGGTTGCAGACATTTCCTCGGCGGCCGAGGTGTTCTGCTGGGTGACCTTGTCGAGCTGCTGGATGGCGGTATTGATCTGGGCCGCACCGGCATTCTGTTCGCGGCTGCCAGCGGAGATTTCCTCCACCAGTTCGGCCGTGCGCTGAATGTC
>Ga0065721_10005221_pt1 | contig 15290 bp, 15 predicted proteins | sample Mesricmetagenome_FD_59108 | JGI IMG/M metagenome (GOLD analysis project Ga0065721, IMG submission 59108) | Mesophilic microbial community from rice straw/compost enrichment Sample: eDNA_1 v2 (version 2) | ecosystem: Engineered > Solid waste > Grass > Composting > Bioreactor | place: USA: Davis... | reverse complement strand
CTCTCGGGAACGCTTGTCGCGAGGGCGGGATTGCGGAGGGAGCCGGCGCGTGCGGATGCGGTGTGACGCCGTATTCCGCAGCCGGCCGAAGGCGTCTTCCGGACACCCGCCCGATCCGGGCGGCCGGCCTCATGGCCCCGCCACTGGCAAAATGCCGATGGGCGGCGAACCTCCCGGAGAGACGGCCCCAAGCGGGATTGCGCGCCGGACGGGCGGCCGAAAGCCACCTGAACCATCCATATGCACCTGGCCCGCGCGCCGATGGCCGCGGGCCCACCAAGGGGCATGCGACCGGCGGAGACATCCTCCGGAAGCCTGCCCCGGCCGCCCGTCTTCCCGGCCATCCTCCCGGTCCTCAGCGGACGCGGACGTCTTCGCGCGCGCTCGTTCCGGCGCGCCGCCCACCGTCAGCCGGCGACCTTCTCCATGATCTTCTCCGGATAGATCTCCTCGAATTTCGGCGCCTTCGGATTGACGTCGGCGTTGACCCAGCGGATGCGGCGGGCCTCCTCGTCGAAGAGGTCGGAGAAGCGGAAGAGCTGGACGATGCGGGTCTGGTCGTCGGTGAAATTCTTTTCCGAGCGATGCAGGATGTTGGTGTGGAAGACGACGAGGTCGCCCCGGTCCGCCTCGCAGCGGATCTCCTCGTAGGCCGAGAGGTCGAGATCCTCGACATAGGTCTCGAGATGGCCGGTCGCGTCGCGCACGTGCGGGCGGATGCCGAGCCGGTGGCTGCCGCGCCAGACGCTCATGCCGCCGACGCCCTCGTAGCGATGCGAGAGCGAGACCCAGAACGTGACCTGGTTCGGGCTCTGCAGCAGGTAGGGGTAATCCTGGTGGAGCGGCAGGTTGAAGCGGTAGGAATCCTTGCCGGGCGGGAAGACGTGCAGCGTGTCGGAGAGCGTCGGCGTGGCGAGCACGCCCTCGGAGCCGAACACCGCCGAGACCATCTCGACCAGCGCCGGATGGAGCTTGAGCGACATGCCGCTCAGGAGCTTGTTCGGCCGCGTCCCGACATCGTAGATCTTGCCGACGAGGTCGCGGCGGTGACGGGCGAGGTCGCCGACCATGCGGTCGAGCGGCTGGCCAGCATCGAGCGGCACGCCGGCCCAGGCGGCGAGCTCGCAGGTCAGCGCCTTCAGGTCGCGCTCGAGCCAGGCGAAGGTCGGGTCGGCCGCGAAGAAGCCCGGCAGGATGACGACGCCCGCCTCTTCGTAGAGTTCGCGGAATCGGTCGAGATGAGCGCCGAGATTGGCGGGGGTGACGCCATGGAGCGTCACGTCGTCGATGGCCATAGGCTTACTCCTTGATGATGTAGCCGCCGGGATTGGAGTAGAAGGGGAACTTTCGAATGCGCGGCATGTTCGCGCCGAAGAAGTCGCGCACCGCGCTCGCCTCGCCGGGGAACTGGTCGAAGGCGAATTCGTCGAGGAGGATGACGCCCCCTGGCAGCACCATGTCGTAGAGGTGCTTCAGCCCGGCGAGCGTCGGCTCGTACATGTCGCAGTCGAGGTTGAGGAGCCGGATGCAGGTGCCCGCCCGCTCGCGCGCGAACTTTTCCACCGTCTCGCAGATGTCGCCCTCAACGAGCTCGATGCGCGGCTTGTGGCCGACGAAGCGGTCGAAGTCGAAGAGGTGGATGTGGCGCTTCAGGTCCTCGTACCAGTCTGCCGGGCTCCAGCCGCCGACCACCTTGTCGACGCCGGTGTCGGCCGGGCCGTCCTTCTCGTGGATCGAGGTGAAGCCCGAAAAATTGTCGAAGCCGATCACCGAGCATGAGCGGTCGTTGGGGTTCATCAGCTCCATGAACTTGGCGAAGAGCAGGAGCGACTGGCCCTTGAAGACGCCGAGCTCGACGATGTGGCCGGGCATGTCCTGGACGAGGCGGAAGGCCTCCCACAAAGCGAGGATCTTGCCGACATGGATACGGCGCAGATAGTTGGCGATGGCGCCGTCGTGGAGGCCGGGATCGGCCGCACGGGCGACCAGCATCTCGGTCAGGGACGCCGCCACATAGGCGTCGTCGGGCTGGCGCGCGGGGCGTCGTGCGAGGTCGATGGGCATCGGTTTGCCGGCTCCTTCCGGGCCGTTTCGTTCCGCCCCTCCTAGAGCGGCAAGCTTGCACGGGACTTGACCGGCACCTCCGGCAAGCGTGACACAAGCTCTCCCTGTCAGGTTAGCTGCAACACAGGCGCCAGAAGCGGCATTCCATGGCCACCTTGACCATCTGCCTGCCGACCCGGAATCGGCAGGCCTATTGCATCGAGACGATCCGGGCGATCGCTGACAGCGCGAGCCGGGATTTCGAGGTCGTCGTCGCCGACAATTCGGACGACGGCTCGGTGCTGGCCGCCTTCTTCGTCGGTTTCGCCGATCCGCGCTTCCGGCTGATCGCGCCCGAGGGCCGCGTCCTCTCCATGGTCGACAACTGGGAGCGGACGATGGCGGCGGCGCAGGGCCGCTGGATCGCCTTCATCGGCGACGACGATTATTGCGACCCGCGCGTCGCCGAGCTCATTCGCCGCTACGAGCGGATGTTCCCCGACGTCGAGGCGGTCGGCTGGAACCGGATGAACTTCAACTGGCCGGACAACCGGCCGCGGCCGACGCTCGCGACGATCCCCCTCTCCTTCGACACCTATGTCGCCAAGAAGAGCCTTCTCGCCGACCGCCTGTTCCGCTGGAGCGAGGGCAAGCGCCGCCCGTCCGCCGGCTTCGGCGCCTATCACGGCGCCGTCAAGCGGTCGCTGATGGATCGGATCAGGAAGAAGTTCGGCGGGCGCTATTTCGAGCACCCGATGGTCGACTACGAGAGCTCGTGCAAGGTAATCGCCGAGGCGAAGACGCTTGTGCACTGCCAGCGCCCGTTCTCGGTGCTCGGCGCCTGCGCCGCCTCGAACTCGGCCGGCGCCCTGTCGCGCAAGACGATGATGGAGCGCGCGAAGATCTTCGAGGAGGAGACCAAGGACAACATCGCGCTCGACCGCTCCGATTTCCCCTTCACGCTGGTCGACCAGGGCTCGTCGATCTGCGTCGGCGTCGCCGCGACGACATGGTGGTTCTGCCGCACCTACGGCATCGACCTGACCGGCTTCCCGGAGAATTTCGCCAAGGCCGCGATCCATGAATGCATGAGCTCGCCCGACATCGAGGAATATGAGGTGAAGGTCGCGGGTTTCCGGCGCGGCTTCGCCGCATGGGACGGCGGCCGCTGGAAGGACCTGTTCGCCCCGCCGCCCTTCGCCGGCAACCGCATCCTCAACGAGACGAGCGGCGTCCTCAACGACATTATGTATCTCGCCGAAGCGAAGGTGCCGGCCAGGACCCCTTACGAGTTCTACCGCTTCGGCGAGCACGCCATCATCGCCGTCGACCATCTCGTCGCCGGAACGAGGACGTTTGCGCGATGACCCGGCTGTCGATCCTGATCCCGACCCGCAACCGCCAGGCCTTCGCCATCGACGCGGCGCGGCACATGCTCAAGAACCCACGGAACGACTTCGAGGTGGTGATCGGCGACAATTCCGACGATCCCGCCCCGCTCGCCGCCTTCGCCGCCGAAATGGCGGATCCGCGGCTGAAGCTGATTCCGCCGGAAGCCGCGGCGCTCGCCATGCGCGACAACTGGGAACGGATGATCCCGCAGACGCGCGGCGAATGGGTGACGATCATCGGCGACGACGACTATCTCGATCCCGATCTCGCCGAGGTGATCCGCGTGGCGCAGCGCGCCGTGCCGAAGGTCGAATCCCTCTCCTGGGGACGGTCCTATTTCACCTGGCCGGACGCGCGCGCGCCGCGCGAGATCACGACGCTGCCGACGCGCAGCCACCTGCGCACGCTCGAGAAGAAGGACCTGATGAAGCGCGCCTTCTTCTGGGAGGAGGCGACGGACCGGCCGACCTGCCCCTTCGGCGCCTATCACGGCGCGGTCAGGCGCGAGCTTCTCGAGCGCACGCGCGAGACCTTCTCGGGACGCTATTTCGAGCATGCGAACTGCGACTATGACAGCATCTGCAAGACGGTGATGCTGGCCGAGGCCTTCGTCCTGTGGGAGCGGCCGATGTCGGTCTTCGGCACCTGCCGGGCATCGAACTCGATGGGCCTGCGCGACGACGCGATCGGCAGGGAGCGGGTCGGCGCCGTGCTCGCCGAGAGCGCCGAAAGCTTCGAGGCGGAGGGTTTCCCCTTCCCGCCGACGCTCGGCATCACCGCCTCGGTCGGCCACACGATCGAGAGCTTCAAGAAGAAGTACGGGATCGAACTGTCGGGCTGGGAGGAGAACTTCATCCGCGCCTGCGCGAAGGACTGCGAGACGGCGGCCGACCGCGATCTGTTCGCCCGGCGCAAGGCCGGCTACGGCATGGCGATCGAGGCCTGGAAGGGTCCGTCCGCGCGGAAGCTGTTCAAGCCCGAATACAAGTACCAGCCGAACGTGCCGCGCTTCCTCGGCCATGCCGACGACAAGCTCTATTTCGACATGGACATGGGTGGCGCGAAAAGCGCCGCCGAATTCTACGGGATCATCGATTCCATGCTGTTTCCGGTGCACCTGCTCGAGGGCAGGCTCGCCTGAACGGCGCTCAGAAAGGCAACAGCCATGACCCTCTCGCAGGCCCAGCTTACCGACTTCGAAGAAAACGGCTTCCTCGTGCTTCCGGGCTTCTACGCCAAGGCGGACGTCGAGGCGGTGCAGCGCGGCGCCTATGAGGTGATCGGCGCGGTGATGCTGCGTCATGGGGTGAGGGACACGCGGCCGCCCTTCGCGCCGGAGACCTTCGACGCCGGCTATATGGAACTGATCGCCCAGAACCGCGCGTGGGGCGGCGAGATCTACGATCTCGTCAAGGAGATCCCGGCCTTCACGCGGCTGACCGCCCATCCGGCCCACGAGGAGCTGATGCGGCAATTGCGCCCCGGCTCCATCCCCCGGCTTCCGGCCGGCGGCTCGGGCATCCGCATCGACAATCCGAACGAGGACCGGTTCCGCGCCATGTGGCACCAGGAATATCCGGCCCAGCTCAAGAGCCCCGACGGCCTCGTCTTCTGGTCGCCGCTCGTCCCGGTCACGGAAGATCTCGGCCCGGTGATCTTCGCCCCCGGCTCGCACCGCGAGGGGCAGATTCCGGTCTTCAACGCCGACCCGGAAAAGGCGGGACGCACCGGCGCCTATGCGCTGAAGCTCGTCGGCGAGGCGAAGCTCCTCGAAAAATACGGGCAGGTGGCGCCCCTCTCCAGTCCCGGCGACCTCGTCATCCTCGATTTCCTGGTGCTGCATGCCTCCGGCTACAATCGCGGCAACCGGCCGCGCTGGTCGATGCAGTTCCGATACTACAATCTCGCCAACGAGACCGGCCGCGGCCATGGCTGGACCGGCTCGTTCGCCGCCGGCAAGGATTTCCGCACGATCCACCCCGAACTCTTCCGGGAGAGCGAGGATGCCTGATCCGGCGCCGGGCCGCTGCAATCTCTGCGGCGCGCCGGCCTTCGAGACGATCTACCGGTCGAAGGGAGCGCATTCGCTCACCTCGCTCTGCCAATTGCGGCCGGGCGGGGTCGAGGTGTTCTTCTGCACCGAATGCGGCCATATCGGCACGACGGCCTTCGCCGACGTCGAGGCCTTCTACGAGAGCGACTATACGATCCTGACCAACTCCGCCGAGGAGGACCAGATCTACGAGACCGACGGCGACAGGATCGTCTACCGCACCGACCACCAGATGAAGGTCCTGAAGGAGAAAGTGGCGGTCCGCCCCGGGATCACCCTCCTCGACTACGGCTCGGCCAAGGCGGAGATGTCGCGGCGGCTGAAGGCGGAGCAGCCGCGCATCGACGTCCACCTCTACGACGTCAGCCGGATGTACCTCTCCTTCTGGGACGCCTTCACCACCACCGACCGGCAGGCGATCCACCGCACGCCGCCGGACTGGAACGGCCGTTTCGACCTCGTCACCTCCTATTTCGCCTTCGAGCACATTCCCGACCCGGCGCGGGCGGCGCGGCACGTGGCGGAGCTGCTCGCGCCCGGCGGCGTCTTCTACATGATCGTGCCGGACACGTTCGGCAACGTGGCCGACCTGATCGTCGCCGACCACGTCAATCACTTCACCCGCGCCTCGCTGGCGCGGCTCCTCTCCGATGCCGGCTTCGGCGAGGCGGAGATCGACGCCGAGGCGCATCGCGGCGCCTTCGTCGTCACCGCGGTGAAGGGCGGCACGCCCCCGGCGCTCGCGGGACGGCAGGAGATCGCCGAGTTGAAGGCCCGCGCGCTCGACCTTGCCGGCTACTGGGAAAATGCCGGGGCGCGGCTCGCCGCGGCGGAACGGGCGGCGGCCGGACGCGGCCGGGCGGCGATCTACGGCGCCGGCTTCTACGGCGCCTTCATCTATGCGAGCCTCGAGGAGCCGGGCGCCGTCGCCTGCTTCCTCGACCGCAACCCGTTCCAGCAGGGGCGCNCATTGTTCGACGTGCCGATCGTCGCGCCCGAGGACCTGCCCGGNGACGTNGCCACGCTCTATGTCGGCCTCAATCCGGCGATCGCGCGACAGGCNCTCGAAAGCGCCNCCTTCCTCGACCGGCCGGGCCTCACCGCCGCCTTTCTGGACTGAGCGATGGCGAAGCAGGCCNCAGTGACGCTCAGGGACTGGCGGGAGGACGACCTCGCCTTCCTCATGGATCTGAGGAACGACGTGGCATTGCAGGCGAAGCTGCTTTCGACCGCGCGGGGCAGCGACATCGCGGCGGTGCGGACCTGGCTTGCCCGGCGCACGGCGCATGACGGCCTCGTCTTCCGGATCGTCGAGGACGACGAACTCCGCGCGCCGGCAGGCTACATCCAGGCGGAGCGAGTCGCCGAAGACGCGCGGACCTGGCGCTTCGGCATCTGCATCGCCGACAATTTCCAGGGCGAAGGCCGCGGCCCGGCGGCGATCCGTGCCCTCGAAACGCTCCTGTCCGAACGCCATGGCGCGCGCATCCTCTCGCTCGAGGTCGGCGCCGACAATGCCCCGGCGATCGCCGCCTATCGCCGCCTCGGCTTTTCGGAGACGGCGCGGCACCGCAACCACGTTCTGGTCGGCGATGTCGCATGCGACGTCCTCGCCATGGAAAAGCCGATCGGCGCTGAGGGAACGGCGCGATGAGGGTAGTCATCAGCCAGTCCATGTACTTNCCNTGGGTNGGGATGCTGGAGCAGATCCGGCTCGCCGACGTCTTCATTCACTATGACGACGTGCAGTTCTCCAAGGGCTCGTTNTCGAACCGGGTGCAGGTGAAGCAGCCGGACGGNACGACGGCGTGGATGACGATCCCGCTCGCGGGCCTCAGGCTCGGCCAAAGGATCGACGAGGTGACGCCGGCGCCGGTCGCCGCATGGCGGGAGAAACATCTCGCCCAGCTTGCCCGCGCCTTCGACGGCGCGCCCTTCGCAGACGACGCTCTTGGCCTCGCCCGGACAGTCCTTTCCGACGACACGTCGACGCTGGCGGCGGTCGCCCGCGCGTCGATGCTGGCGCTTGCCGATTATTTCGGCCTCGCCGCGACGACGCGCTTCCTCGATTCCGCCGAGATGGGCATCGGCGGCTCGGGCAGCCGGCGGGTGCTCGACCTTGTCAGGGCGGTCGGCGGCGACACCTACATCACCGGCCACGGCGCGCGGAACTATCTCGACCACGCCATGTTCGAGCGCGAGGGCGTGGCGGTCGAATATATCGACTACCGGAAGCAGCCCTACCCGCAGCTTCACGGCGCGTTCACGCCCTATGTCACCGGGCTCGACCTTGTCGCCAATTGCGGCCGCGACGGCGCCCGCCACATCGTTTCCACCACCCGGGACTGGAAGGAGTTTCTCGATGGGACCTGAGGAAGAATTCCGCGCCGGGGTGGCGCGCAACATCGAAGCGCTCGGCGCCGACAGGGACGTGCAGGCGCTGTCGCGCATCTGGGTGCGCGAGGTCGCTCCCTATGACTGGGCCTACAACTTCACCTGGCTCGGCCGGCCGGCCATCCAGTTCCCGAACGACGCCTGGGCGCTGCAGGAACTGGTCTGGGCGGTGAAGCCGGATCTCATCGTCGAGACCGGCATCGCCCATGGCGGCTCGCTGATGTACTCGGCCTCGATGCTCGCCCTCCTCGACCTCTGCGAGGCGACCGAGACGGGCGAGATGCTCGACCCGCGCAACCCGAAGCGCCGGGTGATCGGCATCGACATCGACATCCGCGCCCACAACCGGGCGGCGATCGAGGCGCATCCGATGGCCGCGCGCATCACCATGATCGAGGGATCGAGCGTCGCCGCCGACACGGTCGAAAAGGTGAAGGCGGCCGCGGCCGGTTATTCGCGCATCCTCGTCTGCCTCGACAGCAACCACACGCACGACCACGTCATGGCCGAGCTCGACGCCTATGCGGACCTCGTCGCGGTCGGCAGCTACCTGATCGTCTACGACACGCTCGTCGAGGACATGCCCGCGCGGCTCGCCGGCGACCGGCCCTGGGGCCCCGGCAACAACCCGAAGACGGCGGTCCATGCCTGGCTGAAAGACCATCCCGAGTTCGAGATCGACCGCGCAATCTCCGACAAATTGCAGATCTCGGTGGCGCCGGACGGCTTCCTCAGGCGCGTGTGCTGATGCGGAAATTACCTATCCACACGCGAGAACGGTGCAAAAAACGCATGAATGCGCAATCTTTTATCGATTTTGGCCTTCGCAGGGAAATTGAATCGATTTAGCATTACGGAATCGAGAGGCTTCGCGTTTTTTTGGTTCCCGTGAGCAAAAAAACGGCTATAGAGGCGCAGGGGAAAACGGGGTCGCAAAAAGCGCTCCGAATAAAAAATAAGGGAACGGTTGCGTTATGGAATATCTGTTCCAGCAGCTCTTCAACGGGCTGACGCTTGGGTCCATCTACGGGCTCATCGCCATCGGTTACACGATGGTTTACGGCATCATCGGAATGATCAATTTCGCCCACGGCGACATCTTCATGCTCGGCGGTTTCGCCGCGCTGATCGTCTATCTGGTGCTCCTCGGCCTGTTCGGCGGGGTGCCCGTGGCGGTCGCGCTCCTGATCATGATGGTGGTGGCCATGCTGGTCGTGGCGCTGTGGAACTGGACCATCGAGCGCGTCGCCTACCGGCCGCTGCGGGGTTCGTTCCGGCTGGCGCCGCTGATCACCGCGATCGGCATGTCGATCGCCTTGTCGAACTTCATCCAGGTGACCCAGGGTCCGCGCAACAAGCCGATCCCGCCGCTGGTCTCCTCGGTCTACAACATCGCCGGCATCACGGTCTCGCTGAAGCAGATCATCATCATCATCCTGACGGCGGTGCTGCTCACCATCTTCTGGTACATCGTCAACCGGACGCCGCTCGGCCGCGCCCAGCGCGCCTGCGAGCAGGACCGCAAGATGGCCGCGCTGCTCGGCATCGACGTGGACCGAACGATCTCGATCACCTTCATCATGGGCGCGGGCCTTGCCGCAGTGGCGGGCACGATGTTCCTGATGTTCTACGGCGTGGTCGTGTTCTCCGACGGCTTCGTGCCGGGCGTGAAGGCCTTCACCGCGGCCGTTCTCGGCGGCATCGGCTCCCTGCCGGGCGCCGTTCTGGGCGGCCTCCTCATCGGGCTGATCGAATCGATCTGGTCCGCCTATTTCTCGATCGACTACAAGGACGTGGCGACCTTCTCCATCCTCGCCATCGTTCTGATCTTCAAGCCGAGCGGTATCCTGGGCCGGCCGGAAGTGGAAAAGGTCTGACCACATGTCGAATACAGTCAATTCAGCGGCCGGCGGCGATAACCTCGTCGCACGGGCGGTCAGGGAAGCCATATTCGCCGGCATCGTAGCGCTCGGCCTGTTCTTCCTCTTCATCGGTCTGGAAACGACCCAGAACATCCGCAACGAGTTGATCATCCGGCAGCGCTGGGGCCTGCTCGCGATCGTCGTCGCAACGGTGGCGGTCGTCCGCTTCCTGGTCGTCGCCTATTTCCGGCCATGGCTCGCCCAGCGCAAGGCGACGAAGGCCAAGGCCGAGCCGGTGGTGGCCGAGGACGGCTACTTCAAGCGGAACTTCGTCCGCCTCGGCATCGCCTTCCTGTTCCTCTACCCGGTGATCATCGTCTCGATGGTCGGGTTCCAGGGCTCGCTGAAGTGGGTCGACAATTTCGGCATCCAGATCCTGATCTACGTGATGCTCGCCTGGGGCCTGAACATCGTCGTCGGCCTCGCCGGCCTGCTCGACCTCGGCTACGTCGCCTTCTATGCGGTTGGCGCCTATTCCTACGCGCTGCTCTCCGACTATTTCGGCCTCTCCTTCTGGCTGCTGCTCCCGCTCGCCGGCATCCTCGCCGCCTTCTGGGGCATCATTCTCGGCTTCCCGGTGCTCCGGCTCCGGGGCGACTATCTCGCCATCGTCACCCTCGCCTTCGGTGAGATCATCCGTCTCGTCCTCATCAACTGGACGGAAGTGACGAAGGGCACGTTCGGCATTTCCGGCATCGCCAAGGCGACGCTGTTCGGCATTCCCTTCGACGCCTCGCCGAACGGCTTCGCCAAGATGTTCGACCTGCCGCTGTCGTCGGCCTATTACAAGATCTTCCTCTACTATCTCATCCTCCTGCTCGCGCTCCTGACCGCCTTCGTGACGATCCGGCTCCGCCGGCTGCCGATCGGGCGCGCCTGGGAAGCCCTGCGCGAGGACGAGATCGCCTGCCGCTCGCTCGGCATCAACACGGTGACGACCAAGCTGACGGCCTTCGCCATCGGCGCCATGTTCGGCGGCTTCGCCGGCTCGTTCTTCGCCGTGCGCCAGGGCTTCGTCTCGCCGGAATCCTTCATCTTCCTGGAATCGGCGGTCATCCTCGCCATCGTCGTCCTCGGCGGCATGGGCTCGCTGATCGGCATCGCCATCGCCGCGGCCGTCATGATCGGCAGTACCGAGATCCTGCGCGAGCTGCACTTCCTCAAGGTCGTGTTCGGACCGGACTTCACGCCAGAGCTCTACCGCATGCTGATCTTCGGCGTGGCCATGGTGGTGGTAATGGTGTTCAAGCCGCGCGGCTTCGTCGGCAACCGCACGCCCACCGCGTTCCTGTTCGAGAAGAAGAACATTTCCGCCAGCTTTACCAAGGAAGGTCACGGCTGATGAGTGCCCAGCCCATGCCCCTCTCCACTGCCGAGAACGACATCCTGACCGTGGAGCACGTCTCCATGCGTTTCGGCGGCCTGCTTGCGGTCGACGACCTGTCGTTCTCCGCCCGGCGCGGCGAGATCACCGCGCTGATCGGCCCGAACGGCGCCGGCAAGACGACGGTCTTCAACTGCATCACCGGCTTCTACAAGCCGACGATGGGAATGATCTCGCTCAACCAGGCCGACGGGACGAAGCATCTTCTCGAGCGCCTGCCCGACTTCGTCATCACCCGTGACGCCAAGGTGGCGCGCACGTTCCAGAACATCCGGCTCTTCTCCGGCATGACCGTTCTGGAAAACCTCCTGGTGGCGCAGCACAACAAGCTGATGCTCGCCTCGGGCTACACGCTGCTCGGCCTGTTCGGCTTCAGGTCCTACCGCGACGCCTCGAAGGAATCGATCGACCTCGCCCGGCACTGGCTGGAAAAGGCGCACCTGATCGACCGCGCCGACGACCCGGCCGGCGACCTGCCCTACGGCGCGCAGCGGCGCCTCGAGATCGCCCGCGCCATGTGCACGGGTCCCGAGCTCCTCTGCCTGGACGAGCCGGCGGCGGGCCTCAACCCGCGCGAATCCCAGGTGCTCAACGAGCTCCTGATGGACATCCGCAACAATACCGGCACGTCGATCCTGCTGATCGAGCACGACATGAGCGTGGTGATGCAGATCTCCGACCACGTCGTGGTGCTCGAATACGGCAAGAAGATCTCCGACGGCACGCCCGACCACGTCAAGAACGACCCGAAGGTCATCGCCGCCTATCTCGGCGTCGATGACGAGGAAGTGGCCGAGATCATCGGCGGCGACGGCGAGATCGATCCGGACGCCGTGGCCACCAAGCTCATCGCCGAGGCGGAGGCCACCGACGAGGTGATGCCGACGCCGAAGAAGAAATCCTCCGCCGGCAAGGCGGCTGCCCCGAAGGCCCCGGCCGGAAAGGCGGACAAGGGAGGCCGCAAGAAATGAGTGAGCGTCAGCCGCTTCTCTCCGTCGACAACGTCCATACGTATTACGGCAGCATCCGGGCGCTGAACGGCGTCAACGTGCATGTCAATTCCGGCGAGATCGTCGCCCTGATCGGCGCCAACGGCGCCGGCAAGTCGACGCTGATGATGACGATCTTCGGCGCGCCCCGCGCGCGCTCGGGCACGATCATCTTCGACGGGCACGACATCACCCAGCTGCCGACGCACGAGATCGCGCGGCTCAGGATCGCGCAGTCGCCCGAAGGCCGGCGCATCTTCCCGCGCATGACCGTGCTCGAGAACCTGCAGATGGGCGCGAGCCTCGACGAACTGAAATATTTCGACGAGGACGTGGAGAAGGTCTTCACCCTGTTCCCGCGCCTGAAGGAACGCCGCAACCAGCGCGGCGGCACCCTCTCGGGCGGCGAGCAGCAGATGCTGTCGATCGGACGCGCGCTGATGGCGCGGCCGCGGCTGCTCCTCCTCGACGAGCCGTCGCTCGGTCTCGCGCCGCTGATCATCGCCCAGATCTTCGAGGCCATCAAACTGCTGAACGAGGAGCAGGGCCTGACGGTCTTCCTCGTCGAGCAGAACGCTTTCGGCGCGCTGCGCCTCTGCTCGCGCGGCTACGTGATGGTCAACGGCGCCGTCACGATGAGCGGCACGGGCGCCGAGCTCCTGGCCAATCCGGAAGTCCGGGCGGCCTATCTCGAAGGCGGGCGCCACTAGACCCGCCACCCACGACACGAAAGGCTCCGGGAGACAATCATGCAGGGTATCCTCTACGAAGAAGCCTCGATCTGGCAGTTCCTGTTCATCACCGTCATCCTCGGCGGCTGGGCCGCCTGGACGACCGGTAAGGCCTGCGCCGAGACCTGGCGCAGCCCGTACAACCTCGTCGTCTACATCCTCTTCCTCGGCGTGGGCGTGCGCTTCATCCATCATGCCCTCTTCGACGGCACGATGTTCTCGCTGCACTATTACGTCGTGGACACGGTGATCCTGCTCGTCCTCGCCATGATCGGCTTCCGCACCAAACGGACCAGCCAGATGGTCACCCAATACTATTGGTTGTACGAGAAGGTTAATGCATTCTCCTGGAAGCCGCGCAGTTGACCTGATGCGGCGGAAAGGCCACTGTGTCTCGCGACAAGGGCCGGGGGAACGGCCCGAGAGATACCTGGACGATCGAGGTGGGTGTCGCTCCAGGTTTTAAACCGACCCTCCAGACTTCAAGGGAGTAACAAGCATGAAAAAAACGCTTATGTCTGCCGTCGCCCTCACGGCGCTGGTTGCCTTCAGCGGCACGGCGTGGGCAGAACTGCTGATCGGCGTCGCCGGCCCGATCACCGGCCCGAACGCTGCCTTCGGCGCCCAGCTCCAGAAGGGCGCGGAACAGGCCGCGGCCGACATCAACGCCGCCGGCGGCATCAACGGCGAGATGGTCCGCATCGTGCTCGGCGACGACGTGTCCGACCCGAAGCAGGGCATCTCGGTCGCCAACAAGTTCGTCGCTGACGGCGTCAAGTTCGTCATCGGCCACTTCAACTCCGGCGTGTCGATCCCGGCCTCGGAAGTCTATGCCGAAAACGGCGTCTTCCAGATCACCCCGGCCTCGACCAACCCGAACTTCACCGAGCGTGGCCTCTGGAACACCTTCCGCACCTGCGGTCGCGACGACCAGCAGGGCGGCGTTGCCGGCGCGTACATCGCCGACAACTTCAAGGATGCCAAGGTCGCCGTCCTGCACGACAAGACCCCGTACGGCCAGGGCCTCGCCGACGAAACCAAGAAGGCGATGAACGCCGCCGGCGTGACCGAAGTGGTCTATGAAGGCGTCAACGTCGGCGACAAGGACTTCTCGGCCCTCATCTCCAAGATGAAGGAAGCCGGCGTCACCGTCGTCTACTGGGGCGGCCTGCACACCGAGTTCGGCCTGATCGAACGCCAGTCGGCCGAACAGGGCCTGAAGGCGACCTTCATGTCGGGCGACGGCATCGTGTCGAACGAACTCGCCTCGATCGCTGGCGACGCCGTTGCCGGCACGCTGATGACCTTCTCGCCGGATCCGCGCAACGATCCGAACAACAAGGAGCTGATCGAGAAGTTCCGTGCGGCCGGCTTCGAGCCGGAAGCCTACACGCTCTACTCCTACGCCTCGCTCCAGGTCATCGCCGGTGCGGCTGCCGCCGCCGGCAACAACGACCCGGAAGCCGTTGCCGCGGCCGCCAAGGCCAACACGTTCTCGACCGTGCTCGGCGAACTCGGCTTCGACGAAAAAGGCGACGCGAAGCTCCCGGGCTACGTGATCTACGAATGGAAGAAGGGCGACGACGGCAAGTACACCTACACCCAGATGTAAGGTGTGACGCCGTCGGGCTTCGACCCGACAGCACCAGGAACCCCGGAGCTCGCGCTCCGGGGTTTTTTCATGTTCGGATAGCGGGCGCGGGACGGGCGTTCCGGACGGCTCAGGTCTTCCAGACGATGTCGGCGGGGCGCGAGCGCGCGATCACCAGGGCGGCGTTCGGCAGGTCGTTGACCTCGGCGCGCCGGCGCGCGGAGGCCTGGTCATGGCCATGGTCGAGCCAGCGCCGAACCAGCCGCGCCGCCAGGTCCTCCATCGCGGTTTCGACGAAGACGGTGAGATCGAACAGGCCGTCGAGATCGCGCCACGGCGCCTCGTCGAGGAGCAGGTAATTGCCCTCGGTGACGACGATGCCGGCGCCAGCGGGCACGGTCGCCGCGCCGGCGCGGGCAAGGTCGAGCCCGCGGTCGAAGACCGGCACGGCGATCTCCGCCTCCGGCTCGGCGCGGATGCGGGCGATCAGCGCGCGGTAGCCGGCGGCGTCGAAGGTGTGCGGCGCGCCCTTTCTCGGCAGCCAGCCGCGCGGGGCAAGCACGGCATTGTCGAAATGGAAGCCGTCCATCGGCACGAGCGCGCTGGCGCGGCCGAGCGCGGCCAGCTCGCGCGAAAGGTCGGCGGCGAGCGTCGTCTTGCCCGCGCCCGGCGGGCCGGCAATGGCAAGGACGGTGCGCCTGTCGGGATCGAGCCGCGCGGCGGCGGTCCGGGCGAACGCGGCGACGTCACCATTGTCGAGCGTCAGGGGCATCGGGCGAAATCCATTTCCC